>Ga0075421_100012516_pt1 | contig 10545 bp, 13 predicted proteins | sample SoiMetdeltSBSDD5_FD_75292 | JGI IMG/M metagenome (GOLD analysis project Ga0075421, IMG submission 75292) | Bulk soil microbial communities from a Populus tree surrounding site in Tennessee, USA - Soil MetaG P. deltoides SBSDD5 | ecosystem: Environmental > Terrestrial > Soil > Tree plantation... | reverse complement strand
GTACTGTTCAATGGGTTGTTGGTCTGGTTCGTTTCGAGATATACGTCGAAATACCCGCCACCAGTGGCCCTGAGCCGGACGTCTATTACCTTCTCAAAGGGATTGATGGCGGCCAGAAAGGCTGGTGCGGGCGCATGCCACCTATAATTAGCGATTTGCCACGTATCGTTCGGATATTCGCCCACAATTTCATTGAAAATTATGGTCATACTTGTTGCTTGTGCAGAATCCAATGGCATGACGGTTTTTCCCCACTAGCTCAATTGATGGTGCGGCCAAAATGGCTCCTCTGGCACGTTGCTGACAGAGCCGAACTCGCCCGCCTCTTTCACGCGACTCGCAGGTCCCATGCCCCGGTGAAGGTCACCGTAGCGCCTCCGCGCACGCGACCGGGCCCAGCAGCAAGCGGAGCATCACCATGTTGGGCCCATACAGCGACGTAATATCCGTCCTGCTCAACCTGGTTGGGGTGCAGAACGACGTTGGCCCCCGGTTGCACATTTTGTGCCTGGGCGCATAGGTGTTGTGCGCCCATTTGCGCTTCAGTATAAACTCCCACGCGAACCTCTTTGTCCGACCCGTTGGTAAACTGCATAAGTTTCCTCCTGAGTGTTCTGTTGACTTCCTGGTGGATATATTGAGATTTGCCACGCTGACATCGTGTATCGCACCGCGAGTCATCTCATGTTAGTTCATGCCTGATCGACCTGATCAGGGTGGGGCCAGGGCGATTGCGACCTAGTCGGCCGATTCAGCAAAATTGAAAGGATCGGAGCCTTGAGGAACGTGCAGGCGTCGGTCGACCGATCCACACATGAATGCATTTTACTTTGGCTGAAGCTACCAACTAGATCTTCAGAGTATTTTCGTAGTCTGGAGATAAAGTCAGCCCCACCCGTCTGGTGTGACCAATAGGACAGCATTTTTTGCGAACGCGTCTTTGACCTTCTTTTTTTCCTCCTGGTCTCGGGGGATGGGTTTGCCGTCCGTCCCCCTAAAACTATCGCTCGACCCCATGAGCCTCAGGCCCTGTAAGTCGGTCCGAAGTTTATCGAGCGTCTTAGCGTCGTCTACGTCTTTGAAGTCCTTTTCTTGGCCAGTTCGTCTCATCACCGTCACTGAAAGTTTTGTTTCTGGTATTGCGGTCGGCTGGCTCGGTGGAGTTGACTTCCGCCTAATACTGACAACCCCGGAGTCAATGACGTCGGCGATCTTGAAATCCTTCTCGTCGACAATGGGCCCACTCCCTTTCCAGAACTTATCTTCGGCCGTCATCTTGATCGGATCAGCCTGCAAATCGGCTCTCAAATCCGCAAGGCTCTGGGTCAAATCGGCTTTACGGGGCCAATTTTCTCCGTCCTTCGCCACCACGATGGAACTCTTCTTCGGTTGGATGCGCACCGTCAGAAACAATTCACCACCAGCCGCCTGACAAACCCCTTCGATGGTGGTCTCACCTTCCTTTTTGACTTCCTGTTGGCCCTTGGAAAGAAACAAATCCTCGTGCGACATGACATTGTCGGCCTCAAGGTCCTGCCGAAGCCCCGACAAGTTAGCCTTCAGGTCGGCGATCTCAATAATCCTCACTCTGATGGCGGGAACGGTGCCCTTGATTTCCGCGGCTAGAAGCTTGACTTTGTTCATAATGAAGTTCCCCTTTCACACCTCCGTGGCGCTCGGGCTCCGCGAACACCGCAGGCAGCCGGGATCGAGGCACCTCGCCACCGCCGTCGAGAGGCTGGTGGCGTGGGCGATAGAAGGCATTGCCGCTCTCCCTCTGCCTCACGCCATTGAGGCAAAGCCTGGCGGGGCGGCACAATCCCGATTTGCGGGACCCTCACGCCGCAGGCAACCCCTGCTCTGCTTCAGTACAGGTTGTGCTCGGCATCTTTGTTGTTGATATCCATGCGCATCAAGGGCGCCTCAGCCTCAGTCGCGTATTCCAGCATGTTCAGCGCCGTGTGTTGCGTCGTGTCCTCATCGGACCAGTGTAGCTTGATCAGCCCGAGACATTCCCTCAGGAGGTCCGGCCCCAGAAAACGGATGGTCGGCACCAGGTCCGCGTAGTTGATCACCCCCCAGTTCATGCTCGAGCTGAGACTCGACAGCCATGGACTGGGGTTGTCGGGAGTAGCCATCCTGGCCTCGCCGCCGAGCACCGTGTACGTGACTGACTTCATACTATCCAGCTGCGACAACGAGTCCTTCAGGGAGTCGGATTTGCCCCCGCTAATCCCCGCCTGCACTCCCTTGACCTCCGCTTCGACTCCGGTCGAGAAAGACATCGAGCGCTCATCGATGGCCGCGCTCTTCTCGATCACCCTTTTCTCCTCCACGGCGCACGCGCCACCGATGTCGAAACGGGTCGGGACGAAGTGACCGTATTTCGTCAGAACTTCTAGGATCCCGATATAACGGGTCTTTGTGGGATGGGGATCGTTCGGCACGTTCTTTGTGACCGCTACCTCGATTGCGTGCGTGAACTCATCGGTCGGTATGATGTCCTCGTCTTCAATGAAGAACAGCTGGATCTTGGGCGCGTAGACCAGTTGCGTCATGTAGAGCGTGGAACGGTCCGTCTCGCGAGTCTCCTCTCGGGCCGAGGTAAACTCACTCTTCATGGCGATCCCCTTCGCCCCAAGGCTGGCCGACGCAGAGGTGGCCCCCCGCTTCCGCATCTGCTGGACCGTGTGGGAGTAGGTAGTCATGAACTTGGACACCATTCTCACCCCAGGCGCGGTGGCCCCGGGCTCCTGCTTGCCCTGCCTCAGCTTTGGCACAAGCCAGACGGCATTCAAATCGGACCGCGTGAGGTTATCGCTATCCTGGCCCGCAGCCGGGCGGATCGTGATCGACTTGCCCAGCTGATTGCGCGAGACGACAAAGCGCTTGTATTCGGGAGTGAGGTCGTCCCACTTCTCCTCGGCCCCCGTCTGGGTAGTGCTCGGAGCAAACTTGGCCGGTACCGGTACATCGGTCGGGGCGGTGCCATAGCTGATGATATGGGCCCAATCCTTTAGCGGTGGCGCTTTGGCCTGCACCTGCGGCACGGAAGAACCAAGGATAGACTCGGCAGGTGTATACTTGATCGCAAGAACGTTTGTTGCGGTCGGTACGGCTTTTTTGATCGTGGTCGTGTTCTCGTCGGCGGGGGAAAGGTCCCCCGTCCCGACCACGAAGACGTCCGAATCTTTCATCACTCCTTCCGGTATCAGTCTTTTGGTCCGGAAGTTGGCGAGGACCTCCGATTCTTCAACCGTGTATCTTCTTTTTACAGCCTCGCCTTTCGTAACCGTGATCTCCCGGGTCGGGCTAGCCGGCACGAGCGCCACGCTGCCTTTGTCCATGGCCTCGGTGACTACGAACTGATCCTCATCGCCTTTGTTAATGGTGGTGTCCGCTTGATCCTTGAACTGGAATCGGTCGCCATCCTCTATCACCTTGGGCGTGCGCCCTGCTAGGAACTTCCGGAATTCGTCGAGCGATTTATTGGCGTCAAACTTATGGGGCGACGATCTTCCAGCCTTCTTTACCGTGATTGTCGTCTCACCCTCTGTCGATTGCTTCGTTCTAAGCTTGATCACATTATTATCGACGATCTCCGAGATCTTGGTTCCCGCCAAAGCGTCTTCGTCGATCACGCCACCTTTCGAGGTCAGAAATTCATCGTTATCGGACATGATCTTCTTTGCGATGAGAGTTGACTTCAGCGCAGCCAAAAAGGTGCTGGTGGTTTCAACAGTCACTGTTGGCATGTCGTTCATATTGCCATTCTTACTCACATTGATCACAGCCATCTCAACCCCACCTTTCTTCGATCGCAATCTTGAGGATATTTTTTGGCGTCAATCGCGTCCTTGAGCTTCAGACCCGCCCTCCTGGCGTGAGAACGGCTCCCGTATTTGCCCGGGAGCTTGTCGCTCGCCGCCCTCAGCTTGTCGGTCTGCAGCCTGCACAAACTTGACGTTGCCGAAGGCCGATATGATGAAGTTGCCCATCCTGAGATGGCTCCTCCGGCGGCCATGGGCTAGGACGAGACCAGGAAAGCGAAGCTCACGTAGCTCGGGGCACGATCTGGATCGTCCTCGCGGATCTGGATGCCTTGCGCGAATTGCTGGCCGGATGTGCCCTGATCGGGGAAGAATCGGGTCGGCGCGCCACCGAGGGCCTGGACTTCAGCAAGGCGAGTGCCGTCGGCCAACGGCTCCCCTTGCACCAATAACTCCGGCTGCCGCATCGGCGACCGTGGCCCATAGATGGCCTCGCCGACATTTAAGGGCATCCCGTAGTCTTGATCGATATCGTCGATGTAGCCATAAACGTTCCAGCTCGCCACCGTGCAGTACATCATCGCGGCGGGGAGAACGGTCTGGGTCGGAGTTATCCCGAAGGTTCGGAAGTTCTGGACCATGATCAGGGATGTCGCCTTGGTGTCCGTTACCGCAGCCTGGTATCCCCGGTCGACGTCCGTCAGCTCGCTGTTCTTTCCGTCCTTGCCGAAACAGTAGCGCCGCTTGGCGATCGTGTCCCGCTGCATCTTCAGCTCATCCTTTCGCACCTCCTTCATCACCGCTCGGCCGTTCTGGACCAGTACTCCTCCGTCGATCCGGTACCCAAAGCCCCACAGCCCGCGCGAACGGATCTTGAATTGAATGACAGATTGATTATCCACAATGATCGCATTCTTGAAGCCTTGATTGGAGATGTTCCGGTAATGTTGCGGTGGCTTCTTGCCCGAATTTGCCTTTTTGGCGTCGGGATCCGTCATGTTCAGCTCCACCGAAACATACAAGTCCCCGAAGGTATGGAGAGCGTCGACCTTTTCGCCCTTGATAACTGCCATGCTTCGTTTCCTTTGCAATGAAAAGAGTTTGGCTTGTACGTGGTAAGAGGATGGCTTATACGTGCGTACCTCGTCGGGCGCCTACAAATCGAGATGCGCCCGCTCCGCACGGACTCCTGAACTGCTGCTCACGCCGCGGGCCGCGCACCCCTAGGTCAATCCTTCTCGACCCATTTATCCCACGACGTACCTTTGACCGTGAAAGTAACCACGTGGCCGTTCGGTGCATACTCGACCCTCGGCGAATCCGGGTCTGACCCTATTCCCGCAACGATATCCATATGCGCCCACATCTCGCATCCAGTGGTGATACCTTGCGCGGTGGCCATATCCCACTTCGCCTCTTGGCCGACGGGAAAGCTCGAAGTTATGGGAAAATTTCCCGACTTCCCATCAGTGCATTTCCAATGCGGCTGGGCGCGCATCGCGAAGCCGCCGTGATTGACGACCTTGATGATCTGGTATCTTGGGGCTCTGGGTGGCGTTTGCGCAAACACGGCGGCGGTGAATGCGTAACTCACCAGAATGCCGGACACGGCAAAGCCGCAGATCTTCAAGAGGCGCTGTCTTTGGAACATTTCATGACGGTTCATAGCCCATTCCTTCCTCCGGAATCCGCACACTGAACTGCCTACGAATTCTTATGTCCATACTACCTGCGAATTCTTAGGTTGATACCGTTATCCACGGTGCTCAGGTACTCACAATTGGCCCACACGTTGCCGCCGCAGGACACTGTGTAAGGGACCCCGCGGGTAAGTACATGATTTCTGTCGATCTTACTGACGGGTTCGAGATACACCTCTGTATCATCGATGTTGCCCCTCAGCTCGTCTCCGACCCGTGTGTTATTTAACCAAAGCTCGGCGTCATTGATCATTCCCATCGGACTCTCCCTTGCGACTTGGGCGATTCTCACACCATGAGCGCTATCGCTACCTGCTAGAATGATGGACAATACCGCATTTGTTCCATCGAGCTGTGTGTAGTTAACTCCCGGCATAATCTTGTTCGCGGGCCTAAACCTTATCAGCTGATTGAAGCCAACGAGATAATAGGCCATCTGGTGTTGAGTTGACGATTTTCAGCCCACAACTCGGTGCCCTCGCTCCACTCAATGCAGAGAGATCAAGCACTTTCTGCCTCACTCTGATTGCTTTCTATCTATCACCCTCCGCGTCGTTTTTATGAAATTGTGCCAGGCAATCAAGATAACCCCCATGGCCGTTGACACGCATCAGGGCCGCGCCCTGCTTCTCGGGTGGGGGAATCCCCCATCGCAGCGGCGCCCCCGGGTTGGGCGGCTCGTCAACAGGCGATCACGCCGGCATCGCACCCTATCCCGCTGGCGGCTTGTTTGATGCGCTCGCGCGCGTCCTGGCCGAGCCCATGCGGGAGGCGCTGTCGCAAACGATGGTGATCGAAAACGTCGGCGGAGCGGGGGGGCAGCATCGCCGTCGGACGTGTCGCACGCGCGGCACCGGACGGCTACACCCTCAGCATCGGCTCCGGCGATCAGTTCGTCGTTAATGCCGCCATGTATCCGCTGCAATACGACGTGGTGAAGGATTTCGAACCGGTCGCGCTGCTAGTCAGTGGTCCCGCACTGATCATCTCCAAGACCGCCGTCCCGGCGAACAACCTCAAGGAATTGATCACGTGGCTGAATGCAAACCATGACAAGGTTGTGCAGGGGCACAATGGTTCCGGCAGCGTACAGCACCTCTGTGGCATCGAACTGCAACGCGCTGCCGGCGCAAGCTGGCCGTTCGTGCCCTATCGCGGGGCTGCCCCCGCGCTGCAAGACATGGTCGGCGGGCGGCTCGACGTGATGTGCGCGTCGCCCGCAAGCTCGCTCGCCCTGGTGGGCGGTGGTCTCCTGCGGGCCTACGCCGTCACCGGCGGCAGCCGTTTTCCCACCGCGCCGGACATCCCGACGGTGGATGAGGCGGGATCCCGGGTATGAAGATTTCAGTTTGGGGCGGTCTGTTCGCGCCCAAGGGGACGCCCAGGAGAGTGATCGCCAAGCTTAATTCCGCTGCGGTGAGCGACAAGCTCCTAGCGGTCAATTCCACCGCAATCGCATTTTGAACCGCAGCTTCGATCGATTCCTTTGCGCTTTCGGCCTCGTCTTGGGTTTCATAGCAAAGTGAGATCCACCGTCCATCAGTAGCAAGCAAAATGAATCCGAAGCCTCTTTGTCCGCTGCTGGTCTGCACCCTTTGCACTTCACCGACTGTTTTGGTCATGCTTGTGTTCGCCTTCAGGCTTGAGGGTTCACCGATCGCTTGGCCACAACAACAATTCAAGTCGGAGGTCTTTGGGGGGTGCATAAGAAACACGGACGCAGCGCAATGAAGCTGGTCCGTATTGAGCCGGCTTGGTGAAATTAGTAACTGCTGGTCCAGCGGCGCTCCCAAGATGTTGTTGGCTGCGGCGGCGGAATCTCCGCGGGCCTGGTTGGTGGTACCCCAATGGGCTCCGGGCTGCGGGCGGGTTCGGGCAACGGCGACGGAATTCCCGGCGGTACATCCCGCTGAGGAGTTTCCTGTGGTGTCGGGGTGCGCGCCGGTCCTGGGTTGGGATTTCCCGGCGTCGGCTGTGGGTTGTTCGCGGCGATCTTCGGGCAACCGGCGGCCAGGATCGCCGAAGATCGACCATGTTGGCGTCGGGGCGGTAGCGCTCGATTAGTGTCGCCTTCCTGTCCTGTCCGCGCCGATCGCACTTGGCTGCAGGCGAGCCGAACCATGTCGAAGGGATAATCCGGTTAGGGTGACGTAGGGGCGGGCCATGGCCGCGAACGCTACCAAGGGGGGAACCCCAGGGACTGCGGGAGCCTGGGGTTCTCTTTTGTTTTGCTGTTCCCCTCTGACGCGGTCCCCAGTGGAGTGTAACGGGATCGCACCAGATGTTGAGGAACGCGACAGACGCCGAGGTTGTTCCTGAAAACGCTGCTCATCCCTCATGGATACGAAAGCGCCGCCCCGCCCTGTTTGCGGCAGGGGGGTCTTCCCACGGTGCGCCGCGTTGAAGTTGCTATTGCGCTCGCTGCGATCGTATTAGTCGCGGCAGTCGTGATGTTTGGCGTCGGGCGATAATCATTCGGCGCGGTCACGGATAGATCACGCCGCATAGGTCGGTGATCTTGTTGGCGACGACCTTCGGGCAGTCGGTGGCGAGCAGCAGGCGCAGGTCGACCATGTTCTGGTCTCGACCGAAGCGGTGCATCAATGAAGACTTAAGGTGCTGGCCTTTGCGCTGGCACTTGTCACACGCGAGCCGGACCATGTCGAACGGGTAATCTGCAAGGCGGAACGGCATCAGCGTCTGCGGCCCCAATCCTCTTCGGCCTCGCGCGCGACCGCCGGCGAGTCTGGGTTCTTGCACTTGAGCCAGTCGGGCGTCCGGCCGGAGCGATAGGGCGAGTCCTTCCTCTTCGAGACGATGCCTTCAAGGCCGAGCTTGCAGGCGTGCGCGAACACGGTCGGGCCATCGTGCTCGAAAGGCTCGTTGAGCAGGATGCCCGGCGACGCCTTGGACAAGAGCGAGGCGAGCGTGGCCTTGTGGGTCACCAGCGGCTCGCGGCGCAGTCGTAGCCGTTTAGCTCAATCAGGTCGAAGGCGCAGAGGACGACTCGGTCATCGTGCTTACTGTATCGAAGGCGCCCGAAGTCTGGGACGCCGGTTTCGTCGCAAGCAACCGCCTCGCCGTCGACGACGATCGAGCGCGGACGCAGTAGCGCCAGCGCCTCGACAATGAGCGGAAAGCGCCAGGTCAGGCATTGCGCGGACGGCTGTAGAGGCGAACCCGCGTGCCGTCCTTGCGGGCGATCACCCGGAACCCATCATGCTTGATCTCATGCAGCCAGAGCCGTGCCGGACGGCGGCTCGGTGGCCTTGGTGGGCAGGCAGGGTGCGATGAACCCGGAAGAGTGCCAGCGGGGCTGTTCGGTACGCCAGAGCATGGGGCGCCAATAGCGCGGCTTGCGACCGAATTCGAATCTTTTTTGAACTCCAAACGGGGCGCTTTGCCTGCGTGCTCCGCGATTGCCGTCAATCCGTATCCCTCCCATGCCGCCACGGTGCGAAAGATGTCGCCTGTGATCCGCCACAACTCTGGCTGTAGCGGCGGCGCAGGTCGGCGACGGTCGTTGCTGTCGTGATCTGCTTGCGCTCAAGCAACATGCGGAACGGCATCTGCACGATTCGGTTGCAACTTGGCGCAGCGTGCGTCGACGTGCGTGAAGCGGCCACTTCGAGTTCAGCGATTGTGCGCGTGTCGATGGCCATGCTGGGATCAACCGGCGCGCGGGGTTTATGCGATGTCCGTTGCGCCCCGACAAGCGGCACAAAAGCGGACATGCCGGGAGTTCAGGATTGGGCAGGAAGCGACATATGCACCGCAGCGAAGAGCACCACTATTCGATCACCTCGTCGGCGCGGACGAGCAGCGTCGGCGGCACGTCGAGGCCGAGCGCCTTGGCGGTCTTTAGATTGATCACCAGCTCGAACTTTGTGGGCTGCTCAACAGGGAGGTCGGCAGGTTTGGCCCCCTTCAGGATGTTATCCACGAAGGTGGCAGCGCGCCTGAAGAGGACGACAAGATTAGCGCCATAGGAAATTAGACCCCCGTAGACCGGGAATTCACGAGAGCCATACATGGCCGGGAGGCGGCTGCTGGCAGCCAAGTCCACGATCCGGTGGATACCCATTCCATGGAGCGGGTCATCGAAGACGAGGAGGGCCTGGGCGTTGCCTCTTTTGGCAGCAGCGAATGCACGTTCAAAGTCGTCGAGCCCGCGCACCTCTAAGGGCTGAAGAGTCACCCCCAGTTTGTGAGCGGCTACCTCGGACTCTCGCCAGAAGATGGCATGGACGTCCATCAAGGGATTCATGACCACGGCGACCCGTGTAAGCCCAGGCACGAACTCTTTCAAGAGCTGCAAGCGCTTTCCACTGATCGCTTCGTTGAAACCGCTCAGTCCCGTCACGTTTCCTCCGGGGCGCGACAGGCTCGCCACCAGGCCCTGCCCGACGGGGTCAGCCCCTATCATGACGATGGGGATAGTGCGGGTTGCATTTTTGGCCGCCAGCGCTGCAACGCTGTTGCTCATGAAAAGGACATCCACTTTGAGACGAACAAGCTCGGCCACTAGGTCGGGTATCCGCTCCAGGTGCCCTTCCAACCAGCGCAGTTCCAGCGCGATTGTTTGCCATTCCACGTAGCCCAGCTCTCTGAGCCCTTGCCGGAACGCCTCGAAGACGGGACTGTCTGCCGGAACACCGACAATGCAACCGATCCGTGGGGTTTTTGGCGACGTCTGTGCGGCAGCGGCGGGCGGCCAAGTCGCAGCGCTGGAAAACAGAACAATGAACTCACGCCGCCTCATTCGAACCTTTCATCTACGTTGAGGGGAACAGACTATCAGACGATCCCGCACAAGTGCAGCAAATGCTGCGCCGCAATGAGCGCAGACCGGCGACGGCAACTATGGGTCAAACTGAGAAGAACTCAGCCTGAGCAAATCTCTTCCGGTTTTGTGAAGGGTTTCGGATGCCGGCCCGATGAATGAAGGTGCCGCGCACGCCGAGGGCCGGCGTCCGAAAGCCTCCAAGGGAGATGCTATGGGCGGGCGGCGGCGAGGATATTGCATCCATCGTCGCTGATATGAACCAGATGGAGCGCTCCCCGTGCACAAGTTA
>Ga0075421_100012515_pt1 | contig 10545 bp, 7 predicted proteins | sample SoiMetdeltSBSDD5_FD_75292 | JGI IMG/M metagenome (GOLD analysis project Ga0075421, IMG submission 75292) | Bulk soil microbial communities from a Populus tree surrounding site in Tennessee, USA - Soil MetaG P. deltoides SBSDD5 | ecosystem: Environmental > Terrestrial > Soil > Tree plantation... | reverse complement strand
GCTCGGGCTTGCGTCTCAGCGAGGCGCTGGCGCTCAAGCGCCACGACATTCCCGCGCCCGGCGGGGTCATCACGGTCACCGGCAAGGGCAACAAGCGGCGCATGGTACCGGTGCTGGAGCAGGTCACGAGCCTCGTCACCGAATATCTCGCTATTTGCCCCTATGATCTTCCTGCCGAAGGCCCGTTGTTTGTCGGCGCCAGAGGCGGCCCGTTATCCTCGCGCGTCATCCAGCTTGCGATGGCCCGCCTGCGCGGCGCCCTTGGGTTGCCGGAAACCGCGACTCCGCATGCGCTGCGCCACTCGTTCGCGACGCATCTGCTGGCCCGCGGTGGTGATCTGCGCGCGATTCAGGAGCTGCTCGGCCACGCCTCACTATCGACAACCCAGATGTACACGGCGGTCGATACCGAGCGGCTAATGGAAGTCTACCGCAACGCCCATCCTCGCGCATAACCAAAGTCCCCTTGCGCAAGTCGGCGAGTTCGATACATCTCCGCCCCAACGGCGCTCGGAGGGTGACATGAGCCACGGCGTGCACGCGGTCCAGCATGAAGTCGAACACCAGATCAAACATGACGAGCACGCACACGGCGGCGGCCATGGAAAATCCGTTGGGGAAAGCAGGAACAAGAAGATCGCGCTCCTGATCTCGGTGATTGCCCTCTTCCTCGCGCTCGCGGAAATGTTCGGCAAGAGCGCGCAGACCGAGGGCATTTCGTCCAATATCAAAGCTTCTGATACCTGGAATTTCTTCCAGGCCAAGACCATCCGCCAGACCACGCTTCGCACGGCCGCTCAGGCCTTGACGCTCGAAGCCGCCACTGTGTCCGATGAAGCGAAGAAGGCAGCGCTGCTCAAGCAGGCCGACGACTGGATGAAAACCGTGGCGCGCTACGAGTCCGATCCGGCGGAGAAGGACGGTCGCAAGGAGTTGCGGGCCCTCGCGGAAGCATACGAGCACCAACGCGACACCCACTTGGCGCGCTATCATCATTACGAATTCGCATCGGCGGCTTATCAGATCGGTATCGTGCTGGCGTCGGCGGCGGTCATCACCGGCATGATAGCGCTGGTCTATGGGGCCATAGGGCTCGGTGTAATCGGTCTAGCCTTCATGGCGCTTGGGTTCTTCAACCCGCACTACCTGCATTCGCTGCACCTGATATAACGGCTCGCTCCGGCTGCGGGGGAATTGCGCAGACTCCGGGGGGCCGTTTCATTTCTCACATGTGAATGGCGCGCTTTTCGACCGCCAGTGCCGCCTCCTTCACCGCCTCGGTGAAGGTCGGATGGGCGTGGCAGGTGCGGGCGATATCCTCGGACGCGGCGCCGAACTCCATGGCAACCGCAGCCTCGGCGATCATGTTGCCGGCGTCCGCGCCGACGATGTGTATACCGAGCACGCGATCGGTCTTGGCATCGGCAAGGATTTTCACGAAGCCGTCGGTCTGCAGATTCGCCTTGGCGCGGCCATTGGCAGTGAAGGGAAACTTTCCGACATTGTAAGCGATGCCGGCTTCTTTCATCTCCTCCTCGGTCTTTCCGACCGAAGCGATCTCGGGGTAGGTGTAGACGACGTTCGGAATGACGTCGTAATTCACCTGGCCGGCTTTTCCGGCAATGATTTCCGCAAGCGCTACGCCCTCATCCATCGCCTTGTGCGCCAGCATCGGGCCCGCGATCACGTCACCGATGGCATAGATCCCCGGCACGCTGGTGGCGAAGCGCGCATCGACGATGATGCGGCGCTTGTTGTCCATCTTCACCCCGGCGGCTTCAAGCCCAAGTCCTTCCGTAAACGGCACGCGGCCGATCGACACCAGGACCACGTCGGCGTCGACCGACTCGGCCGTGCCGCCCCCCGCTGGCTCGATGGTGACCTTGTACTTCTTTCCCTCTCTCGCGATGCCCGTAACTTTGGACGACAGCTTGAACGTCATGCCCTGCCTTTCGAAGATGCGCTGCACCTGCCGGCAGACCTCGTTGTCCATTCCGGGCAAGATCCGGTCGAGCAACTCGACCACGATCACCTTGGAGCCGAGCCGGCGCCACACCGAGCCGAGCTCGAGCCCGATGACCCCGGCGCCGATGACCAGCATTCGCTCCGGCACCGCGTCGAGCACCAGTGCTCCGGTCGAGGAGACGATGCGCTTTTCGTCGATGTCGATGCCGGGCAAGTGCGCCGCGTCGGAGCCGGTGGCAATGACGATTGCCTTACCCTCGATGGTCTCGGTCTTGCCGTCGGCAGCTTTGACCTCGACCCTCCCCGGTGCAGCGATGCGACCGGTCCCCTGGAAGGTATCGATCTTGTTTTTCTTGAACAGGAAAGCGACGCCCTTGACGTTACCGTCGACGCCCGCGTCCTTGAATTTCATCATGGCTGGAAGATCGAGTTTCGGCTGGCCGACCTTGATGCCCATCTTATCGAGCAGGTCGGCGGCCTCTTCATAGCGCTCCGAGGCATGCAGCAGCGCCTTTGAGGGAATGCAGCCGACGTTGAGGCAGGTGCCGCCGAAGGTGTCATCCTTCTCGATCACCGCCACTTTCATGCCGAGCTGCGCTGCGCGGATCGCGCAGACATAGCCGCCGGGCCCGGAGCCGATGACAATGAGGTCGTAGGGCATGATGCGTCACATCTTCCTTGTCGCGCCCTAGGCTGGGCACCGCGAACCGGGCCAGGCCCGGGCCGCGGCATTTAAGGTCGGGGACCCCGGCAGCAGGGTTCCTTCCCGGTGGCTCCAGTTTGGCGAGCAGACGGATTGCCGGCACGAGCCGGGAATGAAGGCATTTACAGATCCACCACCAGCCGCTTCGGATCCTCCAGAATCTCTTTCACCCGCACCAGGAATGTCACCGCCTCGCGGCCGTCGACGAGGCGGTGGTCGTATGAGAGCGCCAGATACATCATCGGGCGGATCTCGATCTTTCCGGCAACGACCACCGGCCGGTCCTCGATCTTGTGCATGCCGAGGATGCCGGACTGCGGCGCATTCAGAATCGGCGTCGACATCAACGAGCCGTAGACGCCGCCATTCGAGATCGTGAAGGTGCCGCCCTGCATCTCTTCGATCTTGAGCGTGCCGTCGCGCGCGCGTCGGCCGAGGTCGGCAATCTCTTTCTCGATCTGCGCGAGCGATTTCTGGTCGCACTCGCGCACCACCGGAACGACCAGGCCCTTCTCGGTCCCGACCGCCACGCCGATGTGATAGTAGTTCTTGTAAACGATATCGCCGCCGTCGATTTCGGCGTTGACCGCAGGAATTTCTTTCAGCGCCTGCACGCAGGCCCGCACGAAAAAGCCCATGAAGCCGAGCTTCACCCCGTGCTTGCGCTCGAATAGGTCCTTGTACTGACTGCGCAGGTTCATCACCGCGCTCATATCGACCTCATTGAAAGTCGTGAGCATGGCCGCGGTGTTCTGCGCCTCCTTGAGGCGACGGGCGATGGTCGCGCGCAGCCGCGTCATCTTGATGCGCTCTTCACGCGCCGCATCGTCGGCTGGCGACGGCGCGCGCGCCTGTACGGCAGCGGCCGGCTGAGCAACGGGAGTAGGGGCCGACGCGGCGCGCTCGATTGCCGCCATCATGTCGCCCTTGGTGACGCGGCCGTCCTTGCCCGAGCCGGGAACAGTCGAGACGTCGATACTGGACTCGGCGGCCATCCTGCGCACGGAAGGGGCGATCGGCGCGACGTCCGCCGGCTTCGCGGTGGTTTGCGGGCGCGGACGCGGCTCCTCCGTCGCGGCATTGATGGGTGCAGTCGTGTCGGTCCTTTGATCGGGCTGACCCGTCGGCGCAGGCGATGCCTTGCCGGGTGCGGCTGCGCCTTCTTTAATCTGACCGAGTAGCGCCCCGACCGCGACTGTCTCGCCGTCCTTAGCGGCGATATCGGCGAGCACGCCGGCGGCAGGGGCCGGAACCTCGATCGTCACCTTGTCGGTCTCGAGTTCGACCAGCGGCTCATCCACCGCAACCGGATCGCCCGGTTTCTTGAACCATTTGCCGATGGTCGCCTCCGTCACCGATTCGCCGAGCGCAGGCACGCGGATATCAGCCATGGTCTGTACTACCTTCCGTCACTTGGCTCGCTCCGGCGATCGGCGGCGGATCACCCGGCAACTCGGCTGCTAGCCTAGCGCCTCGTCAAGCAGGGCCTTGAGCTGTTTGAGGTGCCGCGACATCTGCCCGGTCGCCGTTGCCGCCGACGCGGCACGGCCGGCGTAAATCGGCTGCTTGTTCTTGGCCCCGATTTGGCCGAGCACCCATTCGAGATACGGCTCCATGAAAGAGTAGGCGCCCATGTTGCGCGGCTCCTCCTGGCACCACATGAATTCTGCGTTCTTGAAGCGACCCAGCTCGTTCACCAGCGCTTTCAGCGGAACCGGATAGAGCTGCTCGACCCGCAGCAGATAAATGTCGTTGATGCCGCGCTTCTCCCGCTCCTCATGGAGGTCGTAATAGACTTTGCCCGAGCACAGCACCACCCGTCGGATTTCATCGTCGGCGGTAAGCTTGATCTTCTCGTCCGGGAGCATCTGCGCTTCGTCCCACAGCAGACGATGGAAGGTCGTGTCCGGCCCCATCTCGGCAAGTCGCGACACCGCGCGCCGATGGCGCAGCAGCGACTTCGGGGTCATCAGGATGAGCGGCTTGCGGATGTCGCGTTTGAGCTGCCGGCGCAGGATGTGGAAGTAATTGGCCGGGGTCGTGCAGTTGGCAACCTGCATATTGTCCTCGGCGCACATTTGCAGGAAGCGCTCGAGCCTTGCCGAGGAATGTTCCGGCCCCTGCCCTTCGTAGCCGTGCGGCAACAAGCAGACGAGGCCGGACATGCGTAGCCACTTGCGTTCGCCCGATGAGACGAACTGATCAAAAACCACCTGCGCGCCGTTGGCGAAATCGCCGAATTGCGCCTCCCACAGCGTGAGCGCGTTCGGCTCGGCGAGCGAATAGCCGTATTCGAACCCGACCACCGCTTCCTCCGAGAGCATCGAATTGATGACCTCGAAACGGGCTTGCCGTTCGCCCAGATGGTTGAACGGAATATAGCGATCCTCATTTTCCTGATCGACCAAGATCGAATGGCGCTGTGAGAAGGTGCCCCGCTCGGTGTCCTGGCCGGAGATGCGCACCGGATGGCCTTCGAGCAGCAATGAGCAGAACGCAAGCGCCTCGGCCGTCGCCCAATCGATACCTTCGCCGGCTTCGATCGCTTTGCGACGGTTTTCCAGGAAGCGCTGGATGGTCCGGTGCGCGTGGAAACCTTCCGGTATCGCCGTGATACTGTCTCCGATCTTCCTGAGCATCGCGAGCGGGGCGCCGGTGTGGCCGCGGCGCGGATCATCCGCATCGCGCGCCGCCTTGATGTCGGCCCAACGGCCGTCGAGCCAATCGGCGCTGTTCGGCTTGTAACCCTGGCTCGCTTCGAGCTCGGCATCGAGCTTGGCGCGCCAATCGACGCGCATCTTCTCGACCTCACCCTCGGTGACGACATTCTCGCCGACCAGCTTCTTGGTATAGATCTCGGCAATGGGAGGATGCTTGCGGATCGCCTTGTACATCAGCGGCTGAGTGAATGACGGCTCGTCGCCCTCGTTGTGCCCGAACCGCCGGTAGCAGAACATATCGACGACCACGGGGCGCTGGAATTTCTGCCGGAACTCGGTCGCGACCTTGGCCGCAAACACCACCGCTTCCGGATCGTCCCCGTTCACGTGAAAGATCGGGGCCTCGATCATCTTGGCGACATCGGACGGATAGGGCGAGGAACGCGAATACCGGGGATAGGTCGTAAACCCGATCTGATTGTTGACGATGAAATGCACCGAACCGCCGGTGCGGTGTCCGCGTAGCCCCGACAGCCCGAAGCACTCGGCAACAACCCCCTGCCCGGCAAAGGCGGCATCCCCGGAAATGAGCAGCGGCATGACCATGGTGCGGTCTTCGCGGGTCGCGCCGAGCTGATCCTGCTTCGCGCGCACCTTACCGAGCACAACCGGATTGACGATTTCGAGATGGGACGGATTGGCGGTGAGCGAGAGATGCACGCGGTTGCCGTCGAACTCGCGATCGGAAGAGGCGCCGAGATGGTATTTCACGTCGCCTGAGCCCTCGATCTCGTTCGGTGTCGACGAACCTCCCTTGAACTCGTGGAAGATGGCGCGATGCGGCTTGCCCATCACCTGCGCCAACACGTTGAGCCGGCCGCGGTGCGCCATGCCGATGATGATCTCTTTCACGCCCAGCGCGCCGCCGCGCTTGATGATCTGCTCGAGTGCAGGAATCATCGATTCGGCGCCGTCGAGACCGAAACGCTTGGTGCCGGTGAATTTCAGATCGCAGAATTTCTCGAAGCCCTCGACCTCGATCAGCTTGTTCAGGATCGCGCGCTTGCCTTCGGGCGTGAACGTGATCTCCTTGTCCGGCCCTTCGATGCGCGCCTGGATCCAACCCTTCTGCGCCGGATCCGAGATGTGCATGAACTCGACCCCGAGCGTCTGACAGTAGGTGCGGCGAAGGATGGCGAGAATTTCCCGCAGCGTGCCGAATTCAAGGCCGAGCACGCGGTCGAGAAAGATCTTGCGATCGTAGTCCGCTTCCGTGAAGCCATAGGAGCGAGGATCGAGATCCTCCTCATTGCGATGGGGCTCGAGGCCCAGCGGGTCGAGATTGGCGTAGAAGTGCCCGCGCGCGCGGTACGCGCGGATCAGCATGAGGGCGCGGACCGAGTCGCGCGTTGTCTGCTGGACCTCGGCAGCGGAGAATTCGACGCCAGCGGCCTGCGCCCGCGCCTTGACCTTGTCGCCGAGGCTGCGCTCGATCTCCCGCCAATCGCCGTCGAGCGCGGCGACGAGTTCGCTGCGCGCAGGTTGCGGCCAGTATGGCCGCCGCCATGACGGCCCCCGCGCGCCCGCCATGACGTCGGCACGCTCGTCCTTCAGGCTCTCAAAGAACGTCCGCCATTCGGCATCGACCGCGGCGGGGTCCGTCTCATAGCGGGCATAGAGATTCTCGAGGTAGTCGGCATTGCCGCCGTAGAGGAAAGACGTGCGGGCGAAGGCGGCGTTGGCGTCCTGACGAGACATGCGCAGGTCCTGTGACTTCGAATGGGGTGGCCGGTCGCAACTCGCCGGCCGGGGAGGGTGGGCCGCAAGCCTATACTATTTATGCTGCGTCCGCGTTGCGGCAAGCAGCAAGCTGTGAATTGCTGTTCACTTTAACCCCGAGATGCGCGCGCATAGCCAACAAAAAAGGGCCGCTTACGACTGCAAGCGGCCCTTCGATGAGAAAGAGTCGGGTTCGCGATCAGTAACCGCCGCCCAATTTGTAGTTCACACCGACGCGCACGATGTTGTCCGTGTTCCGCCAGGTCTCACTAGCGACCGTGCCTAAACCCGGCGTGATGTCCGTGTCCTGGGTCTTGCCGAGGTCAAAGTAGAGATATTCGACCTTCACGCTCCAGCCCCCGCCCAGGGCGCCCTCGATGCCGCCACCCGCCGTCCATCCGGCCTTCACATCCTCAAAGGTCGCGGTGGCGGAGCCGAGGCCCGTGGTAACCGTTGCGCTGTTCTTGACCTGACCATAAGCGACACCACCGGTGCCGTATACCAGCACGTTCGGGGTCGCCAGGAAGCCCAGGCGCGCCCGCGTCGTCCCGAACCACTCGAGCTTGCGGTCGGTCGTGACCGTCGCTAGCCCGCCGAGGGCCTGCAAGGTCGAGCCGCCCTTTTGGCCGGACGCCTGGATGTCGGTTTCTAGTCCCCACACCCACGCGCCAAATTGATAGTTGTATCCCGTTTGGCCGCCGCCGATGACGCCGTCGATTTTCTCGGAACTAGAGATCGTGCCGAGGCCAAGCATGGTCGCATCGTACTTGGAGTGTCCCCAGCTGTACCCGATGTTCGCGCCCCAATACATGCCGGTCCAACTGTAGACGGGCGCCGGAGGAGGCGTGTAGGCCGGCCGCGCCGACATGTCCGCAGCCCCCGCAGAAGCCGCCGCAAGCACAACAAAAGCGGTCGTAGCAAGGAAGAGTTTTTTCATCGCAAATCCCCTGTCCGATGTTCGAGTAGGTTTCGGCAAGCCGCTGCTCTAAACGCTTCCCCGGCAGCAACTTGAACCCGCATGCCGGCGCTCGGATGACGCCGGGTGCGTCTTAGTCCTGACTTGTAGTGCGGCCACTCGGAATAAGCTGTGATCCATTCGCCACAGTCGCCGCAAAAGCGCTCCCCAGAGGCACCAGAGTAGGTTGTTATACGGCTTTTTTATGCGAGCACGCCCGTTATGCCGCGGCAGCGGCTTGTTATTCTACCGCCGCATCAACTCAGCCAGGGTGTTGCCCAAACGCGCCGGCGATGGCGCGACCTTGATGCCCGCGGCTTCCATGGCCGCAATTTTGCTTTCCGCATCGCCTCTGCCGCCGGAGATGATGGCGCCGGCATGGCCCATGCGACGGCCGGGCGGGGCGGTGCGGCCGGCAATGAACCCGACCATAGGCTTCTTGCGGCCCCGTTTGGCTTCATCGGCAAGGAATTGAGCCGCGTCCTCCTCGGCCGAACCACCAATCTCGCCGATCATTATGATCGCTTCGGTCGCCTGGTCGGCCAGAAACATCGCCAGCACGTCGATGAATTCGGTGCCTTTGACCGGATCACCGCCGATGCCGACGGCGGTGGTCTGACCAAGCCCTTCGCGCGTCGTCTGATAGACGGCTTCATATGTGAGCGTGCCCGAACGGGATACGATCCCGACCTTGCCGGACGCAAAAATGTTGCCGGGCATGATTCCGATCTTGCATTCCCCCGCGGTCATCACGCCCGGGCAGTTCGGCCCGATCAGCCGCGACTTTCCTCCCGACAGCGCGCGCTTGACCTTCACCATATCGAGGACGGGGATGCCTTCGGTGATGCAGACGATGAGAGGAATTTCCGCCTGGATCGCTTCGCAAATCGCGTCGGCTGCGCCGGCCGGCGGAACGTAGATCACGCTTGCGTCGCAATCCGTCCGCTCCTTCGCCTCTGCTACCGTGTTGAACACGGGCAGACCGAGATGGGTGGTGCCGCCCTTGCCCGGCGATGTGCCGCCGACCATCTTGGTGCCGTAGGCGATCGCCTGCTCGGAATGGAATGTGCCGTTCTTGCCAGTGAAACCCTGGCAGATAACCTTGGTGTCTTTGTCGATAAGAATAGACATGACGTGGTCAAGGATGCGGTGAACTCGATCCATCTGCCCCTGAAAGGGGGCTGAAACGGGGAGGTGGAGCGAGATTGCCCTGCGGCTTTCGACCTGCTGTCATCCTCAGCTTCCTTTTACCGCTTTAACAATCTTCTGCGCGGCGTCGTCGAGGTCGTCAGCGGAGCTGACGTTGAGGTTGGACTTCGCAATGATCTCCTTACCGAGCTCGACGTTGGTGCCTTCGAGCCGCACGACCAACGGCACCCGCAACCCCACCTCCTTCACCGCTGCCACGACGCCTTCGGCGATGACGTCGCATTTCATGATCCCGCCGAAAATATTGACCAGAATGCCGCGCACTTTGGGATCGGCGGTGATGATCTTGAAGGCGGCCGCAACTTTCTCCTTGCTGGCACCGCCGCCGACGTCGAGGAAATTCGCCGGCGCCTCGCCATAAAGTTTGATGATGTCCATGGTCGCCATGGCCAGCCCCGCGCCGTTGACCATGCAGCCGATCGTGCCGTCGAGCGCGACGTAATTGAGGTCGTATTTCGAAGCCTCGATTTCCTTCTCGTCTTCTTCGGTGAGATCGCGCAACGCCACGATGTCCGGATGGCGGTAAAGCGCGTTGTCGTCGAAGCCGATTTTGGCGTCGAGACAGATGAGCTCTTTTGCTTTGGTGACGACCAGCGGATTGATTTCAAGCAGGCTCATATCCTTGGCGGCGAAGGCCGCATAAAGCTGTGCCACAAGTTTTTCCGCGCGTTTGGCAAGATCGTCACGCAGCCCAAGCGCCTGCGCCACCCGCCGTCCGTGATGCGGCATGATCCCGGTCGCGGGATCGACGGCGAAGGTCACGATTTGCTCGGGGTGCGTGCGCGCGACCTCTTCGATGTCCATGCCCCCCGCCGTCGATGCCACGAAGGCAATGCGCGAACTTTCGCGGTCGACGAGCGCCGAGAGATAGAACTCGCGCTCGATGGCCGAGCCCTCCTCGATATAGAGGCGATGGACCTGCTTGCCTTGCGGACCTGTCTGATGCGTGACCAGGACCGCTCCGAGCAGACGCTCGGCCTCCTTCCGCACCTCCTCGTTCGATTTCACCACCTTGACGCCCCCGGCCTTGCCACGTCCGCCGGCATGAATTTGAGCCTTGACGACGAGCACCGGCGCGCCGAGTTCGCGCGCGGCCTTGACCGCGTCGTCGACTGAAAAGGCGGCGTGCCCGCGCGGCACCGGCACTCCGAATTCCCGCAGCACCGCTTTGGCTTGATATTCGTGGATGTTCATGCGGACTTTTGCCTGCCCCGGATACGATGCAGCACACCTAAATCGTGCCATACCTGGCGAGCTTGACAGCCGCGCGCTTC
>Ga0075421_100012514_pt1 | contig 10545 bp, 8 predicted proteins | sample SoiMetdeltSBSDD5_FD_75292 | JGI IMG/M metagenome (GOLD analysis project Ga0075421, IMG submission 75292) | Bulk soil microbial communities from a Populus tree surrounding site in Tennessee, USA - Soil MetaG P. deltoides SBSDD5 | ecosystem: Environmental > Terrestrial > Soil > Tree plantation... | reverse complement strand
AGGCCCGGGTCGATCGGAAACGACGGATAGTGCCTAGCGCGTGCCGAGACGTTCGCGAGGTCGGCGAAGTGGGCGGTGTCCGTCCAGAGATCGTCGAACTTGGTCATGAACGAGTGCACCACTCCAGGATCGTCGGTGAAATAGATGGCCTCGTCGACGTACGACGTGTACGGGACGATCGGGGAGTACGAACCGTCGGCAAAATTGGCGGCGCTGAAGTGCACCTTGGCCTGGCCGGCGTAGAGGATCATTTTCCAGTGGTTGATGCCCGGCGTCACTTTGTGGCGAATCGGGATGCCGGCGTTGATGAGGCTCTGGCGAACCGTCGCATTGTTCGGATAGCTCGCATCGGCCCTGAGGTCGAGCAGAATACGAACCGGTACGCCGGCCTGCCAGCGCCTGATGATCTCGGTCGAGTAGCGCGCGTCGATCATGAACCAGAAGGACACGTCGAGCCCGACGTTTTCGGCGCGAATCATATTGAGGACGAGCGCGCGGCAGTCCTCGTAAGCGTTGTCGCACAAGCGCTCGCCCTGAGCGAACGCGGGAGCGGCACCCGACAGGATCAGCGCGCCGGCAAGCGCGGCTGTCCGTACGTGCACGCCCCAAGCGGAACGAAACGTTCGCGGTTGCGGTCTCATGCCTTCCGGTGTCATATCGTTCGGGCGTGACAGCAATCGGTACACCGTCCGGCCACCGTCGAGCCGAACCGGGACGCGCGAGCAGCCCTGCAGCGAAAAAGCGCACTCGCTCCGAAGCTGAGCCCGAGCCGAGCACGGCCCACTGTTGCAGGCATCCGCTCATCTGTTTCTCCATGCCGGGCCATCCTGACGACGTCGCTTCTCTTTTTGTGTTGTTTGGCGACAACTGCATTCCGCGACCGCGCGCCGGTTGAAGGAGCTCGGGGGCTCGGAGGCTCGAAAGCTCGGGAGGCTCAACGCATGACCTGGCGTCGCTCTTGCGATCGAGTCGCCGATGCCGAACTCGATCAGGAGGCCCAGCGATGCGCGCGTCGCGACCCGGGGTGCGGTGCCGTGCGGGCTCGTGCTAGCAATCGCGGTGTTCCCGTGCGGGCTGCTCGCCCAGCATGCCCCAAAGGAGTTACCGGCCGCCGCAACCAGTCAGCTCGCGCGGAGCCTGGCCGCCGCGTCACGGCACGAGCGTCATCTGTGGCGTGACACGCCGCCGACCAATGCCGACGGCACCGTCAACGCGTACATCGAGATCCCCCGAGGTGACCGACGCAAGTACGAGTTCGACATGAGCCGAAACACACGCGCGATCGATCGCGTGATCTCCAAACAGGTCGGCGGCTATCCGGTCAACTACGGGTTCGTTCCGCAGACGGTGTCGTACGATGGCGACCCCTTCGACGTTCTCGTGCTCGGACCGCCGCTGCCAGGCGGCAACATGGTGCGCGGCGTGATCGTCGGCCTGATGTACATGGAGGACGAGAAGGGCCTCGATTCGAAGGTCGTTTTATCTCGCCTCACCCCCGACGGACGCGCCTCGTTCGATCTGACACCGCAGATCGCCGATGAGATCGCTGACTACTTCCGCCGATACAAGCAGCGCGAGCCCGGCAAGTTCTCGAACGTGCCGGGCTGGGGGACCGTGGCTGAAGGTCGCGATCTCGTCACCACCGCGCACGCGTTTTTCCAACGATGCCCGAAGTACGCCGGTGCCGCGTGCCGGCTGTGATCCGCCGGTACGCACCCACCCAATCGCGAGCGCCATCGGATGGCAACAGGTACAGTAGTCATGTGGTGCCGCTCACGGAACTCGAAGTCCTGATCGTCGACTGTCAGGCGACGGCCGCGAGCTCGCGCGGCCACCTCCTCGAGCTCGGGTGGGCGACGGCCGGCGGAGTGCTTGCGAATGCGAGCGCGCAACTCATCAAGCTGGCTGAAGGCGAGCGAGTACCGACGGCGGTGACGCGTCTCACGGGCATCTCGGACGCGATGCTGCGCGACGCCGTCGAGGCGTCCGAGGCCTGGCGGGCGTTGATGGAACACGCGGCGCGTCTTGGACAGCAGCCGGCGCCGGCCGTCGCGCATTTCGCGCGCTTCGAACGGCCGTTTCTCCGCGCGCTGTCGGGCGAAGCGCCGCTGCCGCTCGAGCTCGTCTGCACGCACGAGATTGCGGAACGTCTCTTTCCCGATTTACCACGCCGCGGCCTGCGCGCGCTGACCGGCTATTTCGGACGCGATCTCGGTCCGCTGAAACGCAGCGCCGACCATGTCGCGGCCACCGCGTTCGTGTGGCGCGAGCTTGCGCCATTGCTCGAAGCCCAAGGCGTGGCGACGTGGGAGGCTCTGCGCGATTGGCTGGCCACGCCGGCGCAGAGAGTGCGCCCCGGCCGATCGCGGCGGCGCGGCTGGCCGATGCCGCGCGATCTGCGATTGGCCGCACCCGAGGCGCCGGGGATCTATCGCATGCAGCGCATCGACGGCAGTGTTCTGTACATCGGCAAGGCCTCGTCGCTGCGCAGCCGGGTGAACAGCTACTTTCGCAAGCAGCGGGGCGTGTCCGATCGACTGCTCGAAATGCTGTCGCAGGCGCGGACGCTCACGTGCGAGGTGACGGCCACCGCCCTCGAAGCGGCGGTGCTCGAAGCCGACGCGATCAAGCAGTCGTGTCCACCCTACAACGTTGCGCTCGTCGACGAGCCGCGCCATATCTGGTTCACGACGCGCGACCTCGGCGAGCGCAGCCCAGGGTCGTCGTCGCGATATCCGATCGGCCCGTTCACCTCGGCGATGACGCTCGATCGGTTGGCCGCGCTCGCCAGCGGCTCGCCCCATGCCCTGGGCCTCGGTCGAGACACGCCCGACCGGCGTCTCTTCGCCGAAGGTTATGCGCGACTCTGCGCCGCGCATCCGGAGCTGTTGAGCGCGGACTCGAGTTCCCTCGTGCGCGTACTGCGTCTGGGAACGCGATTGTGGGGTCTGGGCCGGCGCGATCGCGAAAACGACGACGAGGAGTTCAGGCTTGGCGATGCCGTGACGCCGGCCGATATCCAGTTCGAGCTCGAACGTGTGGCGCTGCGCGCGGCGCTCGCGCGCCGGCGCGCCAAATGGGTGACGCGTCTCGTCGAAGCCGCCGTCGTCTGGCAGGAGCCGGGCGCCGATCGCGCGCGGCTGCTGGTGATCGAACGGGGCGAGATCGCGACGCGCGAGTGGGTTGCTCCGGGCAGCAGCCCGCCCATCCCTCCCGGCTGGACGCGGCGGCGCGACGCGCGTCACGAGGGCTTCACCGTTGCGCGCTTCGACCGACTGCGTGTCGTGATCACCGAGCTGAAGCGCCTCCTCGCAGACGGCGCGCCGGTCGCGCTGCGGCTCGGCAACCGCACGACGCTGATCGATGCCCGTCTGGCCTCGGCACTGTCGTGGGTCTGATTGACCGACATGCGGACGGGTGTGTACCTGTGAGCCGGGTGGGTGCGTACCGGTGAGCCGGGGTGGGGTGCGTACTTCCTCAATGACAGGTACGCACCCCTCGCGACCGCAAGATGGGTGCGTACCTGCGATCGGGTGGGTGCGTACTTGCGATCGAGATGGGTGCGTACTTGTGACTGGGGAAGGTGCGCATTCCCGATCGCAGGTACGCCCCACTCGCCGCTGCTACCCGCGGCGCGCGGGCCGACTCTCGATTTCGAAACAGCAGCGGGGCCGGCCATTCCGTTCGCAGCACTCGTGTACGGGCACACCGACGATCTCTGCCACGAAGCTTTCCATGGCCAGACAGACGCCAGGGTGTTTGCCGGTCAGTGCCGCCAGCGGGCAGCCGGCGCCGCGAATGAGGCACTTCCCATTGCTCTCCACGCGTGTCAGCGCTCCGAGATGCTCGTTCATCAGAACGCTTGCCGCGCCAACGCGTGCCGCGACCCCTCCCGAGATTCGCTTTCCCCCCGAGATTTCCTGCGCGAGTCCCTTGCCGGTTCTTCGAAGGAGGACCTCGAGGTCGCCGGCCGGCAATGCCGCGGCGAATGTGTCGACGAGGTGGGTGAGGAGCGGGACGTAGGCGGTCGACAGGAGCTGCTCCGTTTCCGGCGTCAGTTCGAACACGTGAAATGGCCGTGTCTTGCCCGCGCGTTTACCGGCCTTCCTGACCAATCCGTCGCGCTCCATCGTCGCGATCTGCACGCGCACGGCGCTTCGCGTCAGGCCGAGCTTGCTGGCGATGTCGTCCGCCGTCCGTCCGCCTCTTCGAAGCAGCGTGACGATTCGGCCGCGGCTCGTATCGAGAAGCTGCCGTCTCAACATTTCGGCCATACCTGGTTCGTCCCGTGGCGTCCTGGCTTCGCGAACGATCGGCGCCCCATCGCTGTCGCGTTCACGAACACGGTGCGTCCGCAGCCAATCCAGCGTAGTTCGCTTCGGTATCGGTGCGCCAACAAGATAACCGTCGGCCAGCGTCTTGCTAGATAAGCGAATTACGAGTTGCGTATCTCGCCTGGCGGCCGAACCGGCCGCCAGCCAGCACAGCAGTCGTTCCTCGATGTCGACTGACCCGCGCTGGGGACCAGGGAGGAGTCATGAAGCGATTACTGGCGTTCGCCGGGACCTACGTCGCAGCGCTGGCGCTGACCATTGCGGGGCAGCAGCCGACCAGCGCCAAGCCTCACGAGGGGGAAGCGATCTTCCGATTCGACACGTTTGGCGACGAGCAGCTCTGGACCGATGTGCTGCGCATGCACGAGGTGCTTCCGTCCGTGTCCCCCGCCACGGCATTGTCGGTCGGACTGAAGGTCGATTCCGACGCGCTTCCACCACCGATCATCGCGGCGCTCAAGACAAAGCAACTCGACGTCAACGACCCGAAGGTAACACTTCGCCTTCTCGAACTGAACGCCGTCGTCGGCGTCGTCGGCAAGGTTGCGGGTGACAAGCTGAAGACCGTTGGCATCACCTGCGCGCTCTGTCACTCGACCGTCGACAATTCGCTGGCGCCCGGGATCGGCAAGCGTCTCGACGGGTGGCCGAATCGGGATTTGAACGTTGGTCTGATCGTCAACCTGTCGCCGTCACCGGTCATCGATCCGTTCAGGCAAGAGTTCGCGCAATGGGGTCCGGGAAAGTACGACGCCAGACATCACATCTTCGACGGCAACAACCTCATGCTGTTGCAGGGCGCTACAGCGACGCCGCCAACGATTCCGGTCGTGATTCCGCCCGCGTTTGGATTGCAGGGCGTCGGGTTCGAGACCTACACCGGCGACGGTCCGATTTCGTACTGGAACAACTACGTTGGCGTCACGCAGATGGGCGGCCAGGGCGTCTTCATCGACCCACGCATCGGTGTGAACGTCGTGCAGAAGCCCGATCGCGTGACGCGGCAGCTGCCTGCCCTGCTCGACTATCAACTGAGTCTGCTTGCGCCCGCTGCGCCGCCCGGCAGCTTCAACCAGGCGATGGCGGCGAGCGGCGAGATCCTGTTCAACAACAAGGCCCGGTGCGGAACCTGTCACATCGCGCCAACCTATACCGATGTCGCGAGGCCGGACCGGACGACGCCGTTCCTTCATACCGCGGCTGAGATCGGGGCCGATCCCGAGTACGCCGCGCGAAGCGCGACGGGAATGTACCGGACCACGCCGCTGCGCGGCGCCTGGCAGCACCCCCCGTACTTCCACGATGGCAGGGCCGCCGATTTTCTCGCGGTCGTCAACTACTACAACACGCTTTTCAATCTCGGTCTCACCGAACAGGAGAAGGCGGCTCTGGTGGAGTTCCTGAAGTCGCTGTAGGCAGAACCTTGGCGGGAATACCAGCTGAATGAATCGCGGTGCAGGCTTGCGCCTGCACCGCAACCTGTCACGTGTGGCTATTGATACGAACGACTACCCACGACTGTCCCACGCGGTTCTCCCGCTTCTTCCCCGGCAGACGAGATGTCTTCCCCGCCTGTCTGTTCGAGGATTCTCTTTGCGGTCGTGATCTCCTCGGACGTCGCGCAATGCGCGGAAATCAGCACCCCGCCGTCCTTGACTCTGCCCTCGTAGCGCTTCGCTTCGTACTCCGGCACGCCCATGCCCACCAGGGCACCGACGAAACCGCCCACCGCGCCGCCAGCCCCGAGCCCTGCCAGCGCGCCCATGATCGGACCGGCCGCAATGAACGGCCCGAGGCCGGGGATGGCGAGCGCCCCGATGCCCGCGAGAAGGCCCAGCGTTCCGCCGAGCGCGCCGCCGGCGGCCATGCCGGTCGTGGCACCTTCCGGCGCCTTGGTGTGCTTCTCGTGCGCGAAGTCCTTGGTGGTCTTCTGATCGGGCGCGAGCACCGAGAGATCGTCGTTCGAGAACCCGCCGCGGACGAGCGCATCCACGGCGCGCTCCGCCTGCGTGAGGTTTGGATAGATGCCGAATACGGAAGTCTTCTTGTTTGACATGCGAATCTCCTTGTTTAGCCCTTGGGCTTTTTTGGCGCGTCAGCAGGCGTCACGGTTATCTGGTTGGTGACCTTGCCCTCGCCGGCAATCTCGGTGGCTTTCGCGGCGATCGTGGCCTTTTCCTGCTCCGAGCGGACCGGGCCCTTCACCGTGACCTGACCGTTCTGCGACACGATCTTCACGTTGTGGGCATAAGTCGACAGCGACTTATCGGCAACCACCGCCTGCCGGATCTTCTTCGCCAGCTCGCGATCGGCGGCGTTTTCCTTCTGCTGGTCCGCGGTCACCGCGCCGGCGGCGCGATCGGCCTTGTTGACTTTGGTGTTGTCCGGTGGAGTCTGCTGGGCTGTTGCCGACAGCGGCACGACGCTGCAGGCAGCACTTAACAGCAGCGCTCCAAAGGCGTGGCTCGTACGACGGGTGTTCATGATGACCTCTTGCTTCCGCCCTGAAGGGCGTAGGGATTCCTATGTGGGTAACGGCGGGCCCGTGGATCACGGCATAGTGACCACTCGCCGCCTGACAGTGAGATCACCGCAACAACCACGCCACGCGATGGTCAGAAGAGGTGTCCTCTCATCGCGTTCGTCGCGTGGAGCGGGGCCGTTTGTCACCTTGATCGCCGTATCCGCTGCGGACGGCTCTCTTCGCCTTCCTTGGCTTGTCGGCTTTCTGTGAACGGCCGACGTCGTCCATCTCCGTGAAACGTCCTCGAGTCGAGCGCTTGGCGTACGAGCTGGCTTTCGGACGACGCACGACGTCACGTTTGCCGGCCGGTCTGGTGCGCTTTGCGCTCGAACGTTTCTGACTCTTCTTCGCCATGTCTCACCTCTAGTGCACTTGTTATTGCGGCCGCCCGGCCGCTGTCGGACTTGGCCCCATTTGCGGTGGCGGGTTCGGCCAATTCGTCCATTCGGTTGGTCAGCCGTCGAAGGTCGGTCTTCTTGATCAGGTCGCGCAACTGCTCAGGCGTGACGGTGGTTTGGACCTTCAAATGCCGTGCGATGTCCTGCAACAACTGCAGCACAGCCGTCATCTCGCGCTCGGCGAGTAGGTCGATTTGCAGATCGAGATGACTGCGCTTGTCAGCCTGCCGAGCGAGGCGGTTCTGACTGGCCAAGACGAACAGCGCCAGGAAGATGGCCTCGAGCGAGACGGTCATCGTCAGGAAAGGAAACGGGAAGGGATCGAATGGACGAATCGCGCGCATCACGCCAGCGTTGACTCTCACCCACGCGCCGAACCAGACGACGTGAAGCACGAGAACCGGACCACTGCCGGCCGTGCAGGCAACCCAATCGCCGATCTGCTCGGCTTTCGAACGCGCCAGCAGGATTGCTCTCTCCCAGCGCTTGATCGCCTGAACGTTCTCCTCCACGGCGGAGGCACGATCCGGCCTGAGTCTGGCGTCCTCAGGTGGGCTCACGAGCCGTGCACGCCTCGGGTTACCCATCGTGTGCTCTCTCGCTGCTCACGGTGAGACGCGATCGACCTGTCGTTTGAATGCTCCAGCTCAATTGAACATCTCCGCAAACGTGTCTCTAGCAGATGCGGTGCCGCGATCTCGCGCGGTACGCAACATGCTCCTCTCTCGAACGCCGTAGTCTCCAGCAACAGTACGCATACATGACCAAATCATCCCGACCATCGAAGACCTCCAAGAACAAGGGCACCGTACGGAATAGCCGGGCAACCGTCAGCGGTCCGGCGCGGCCCGACGCGTCGGTCGACGGCGACATCGTTGCCGAGAAGGTGGCGGGAACGCAGGACTTGGCGTCCGCGCTTCCCTTCAATCCGAACAAGGCTTCCGAATACGACCCCGACGCCGCGCTCGCGCCACCCAAGGGTGCGTCGGTCAAGCCCGCCGATCCGATTGTCGGGGCCAGTACCGTCACCGAGCTGAACGGATCCGACAAGGTTGGCAGCGGCGGTGCGAACATCGGCCAGAACCCGACGGTCGGTCCACTCGATCGCGTACGCGTCGATTCGACCGACCGAGCGCTCACAACGAACCAGGGCGTGCCCGTCGCCGACAATCAGAGCTCGTTGAAGGCTGGCCTCCGCGGCCCGACCCTCCTCGAGGACTTCATCCTTCGAGAGAAGATCACGCACTTCGACCACGAGCGCATCCCGGAACGGATCGTCCATGCGCGGGGCTCGGCGGCGCACGGTGTCTTCGAGTGCACAAAGGCCATCCCCGAGTTCACACGCGCCTCGCTCTTCGGCGAAGTCGGGAAGCAGACTCCGGTGTTCGTGCGGTTCTCGACCGTCCTCGGCGAGCGCGGCTCGACCGACACTGCCAGGGACGTTCGCGGCTTCGCCGTGAAGTTCTACACAGACGAAGGCAACTGGGATCTCGTCGGCAACAACATCCCCGTGTTCTTCATCCAGGACGCGATGAAGTTTCCCGACCTCGTGCACGCCGCCAAGCCCGAGCCGCATTTCGCCATGCCGCAGGCGGGATCGGCGCACGACACCTTCTGGGACTTCGCTTCGCTCATGCCGGAGATCACCCACATGCTGATGTGGGCGATGTCCGATCGCGCCATCCCGCGCAGCTATCGCACCATGCAGGGCTTCGGCGTGCACACCTACCGGCTCGTCAACGCCAAAGGCATGTCGCACTTCGTCAAGTTCCACTGGAGTCCAAAAGCCGGCACTCATTCGCTGGTCTGGGACGAGGCGGTCAAGATCTCCGGCGCCGACCCTGATTTCCATCGCCGCGATTTGTGGGAAGCGATCGAGGCCGGAGCATTCCCGGAATACGAATTGGGGCTGCAGATCTTCACCGAAGACCAGGCGGAGGGCTTCAGCTTCGACGTCCTCGACGCGACCAAGATCGTTCCGGAGGAGCTCGTGCCGATTGTTCCGGTCGGCCGGCTGGTGCTGAATCGGAATCCCGACAACTTCTTCGCCGAAACGGAGCAGGTGGCGTTCTGTGTCGCGCACGTCGTGCCCGGCATCGATTTCTCGAACGACCCGCTGCTGGCCGGTCGCATTCATTCCTATGTCGATACGCAGATTTCACGGTTGGGCGGTCCCAACTTTCACGAGATACCCATCAACGCGCCGATCGCGCAGGTCCACAACAACCAGCGTGACGGCATGCACCGTCAGGCGATCCATCGCGGCCGGGTCTCCTATGAACCGAATTCGCTAGGCGGCGGCTGTCCGTTCCAAGCCGGCGCGGCGGGCTTCGTCTCGTTTCCGGAACCTCGCGAGGACGGCGATCACAAGGTCCGCGGGAAGGCCGAGCGGTTCGCCGATCACTACACCCAGGCGACGTTGTTCTGGAACAGCCAGAGCGACGTGGAAAAACAGCACATCATCAACGCCTTCCGATTCGAGCTGTCGCGCGTGCAAACGCCCGCGGTCCGGGAGCGGATGGTGTCGGGCTTGATGAACGTCGCCGCAAAACTCGCCGAAGGCGTGGCGGCGGGGCTCGGCATCCGCGAGATGCCGGCGCCGATGCCGAAAGTTCTGAAGCGTGACGTCACACCGGAGGTCTCGGTGTCACCGGCGCTGTCGTTGTTCGCGCGACCCGGCGACGGCAGTATCCGGGCGCGGCGAGTGGCGATCGTGGTGGCGGACGGATGTGACGGCAAGTCGCTCGTGGCCCTCGCCGATCGGCTGACGCGCGCAGGTGCGGTCCCGCGCTTCGTGTCGACGACGCTCGGTGCGGTGCAGCCGGCGGACGGCGATGCCATCGAAGTGGACGTGAGCCTGGAGGTGGCGCCGGCCGTGCTCTACGACGCCCTGGTTCTGCCCGACGGCACCAAGGCGATCAAGGCATTGCGTGCCGACGGCAGGACGCTCGAATTCATCAAGGACCAGTACCGGCATTGCAAGCCGATTCTCGCCGTGGGGGCCAGCGATCAGCTGCTCACGGCCTGTGGGATCGATAAAGCGCTACCCAACGGACAACCGGACCCCGGCGTGATCGCGACGGCGGATGCGAGCACTGCCGGCGATGGGTTCATCGCCGCCATTGCGAAGCATCGGCACTTCGCTCGAGAAACCGATCCGCCGCGGGTGTGACGAGCAGCGCGGCGATACACCAATCACGAGGAGAGACATCATGGCCGAAGCAGGCACCTTACACGACATGTTCATTGACGAACTGCGCGACACCTACGACGCCGAGAAGCAGCTGAC
>Ga0075421_100012510_pt1 | contig 10547 bp, 6 predicted proteins | sample SoiMetdeltSBSDD5_FD_75292 | JGI IMG/M metagenome (GOLD analysis project Ga0075421, IMG submission 75292) | Bulk soil microbial communities from a Populus tree surrounding site in Tennessee, USA - Soil MetaG P. deltoides SBSDD5 | ecosystem: Environmental > Terrestrial > Soil > Tree plantation... | reverse complement strand
AGAAGCTCGCCATGACCTACTACGACGCGGCCCGCGTCTACTATCAGATCGCCGACTACACCGGCGACAGCTCGTGGACGACCTGCGAGTCGAAGGCGGAGGCCATCTACAAGAGCTACGTCACCGAGGCGGGTGGCGTCGTGCCGGGCTACTGGAACTTCACGACGGGCTTCGTGATGGACGTCCAGCACACTTCGGATGCGACCTCCAAGCAGGCGGCGGTCTCGCTCTCGAAGAATGCCTCCTTCTGCGGCGACGCCACGCCTCTCGAATGGACCGCAAATCCGGCACTGAGCCGTGAGGTCGCCTACTGCCTGATGTCCTACCTGAACGCGGAGACCCTCGGTGAGCCGCGCCGGGCCCGCATGACTCAGCTCGCGGACCAGGCCCTCTCACACATCGATCAGTGGTTCATCAAGAAGAGCTCTCGCCAACGGCAGGATTCCGACGTCCCCGCGGCGGTCGGGCAGTACTACATCCAGCCGTTCATGGTCGGGATCACCACCCAGGCGTTGATCCGCTATTGGGACGTGACCAAGGATTCGCGCGTCCAGCCGGCGGTCAAGGTGGCCCTCGATGCGATCTGGGACCGCGCCTGGGTGGCGTCCGACCAGGCGTTCTGGTACGACAACTGGATCCCCGATCCGTCGATGACCTTTCCCGCCAAGCCCGGCGCCCCCGATCTGAACCTCCTGATCGCACCCGCGTATGCCTGGCTGTACCACCGCACCGGCGACGCCACGTATCGCGATCGCGGCGACCAGGTCTTTGCGGGCGGCGTCAAGGGCGCCTATCTGGAGGGAGCCAAGCAGTTCAACCAGAGCTACATGTGGAGCTTCGACTACGTGAAGTGGCGGCAGCAGTAACGCCACTGGCTTCCAGGTAGCGGACGTCGCGCGAGCGGCGCGGCCACGACCGGGGTCGTCCCCGGTGGTTGCCGCGCCGCTTCGCCTTTTTCAAGGACGCGCCGCTCGCGGATCAGCGCTTCACGACTTCGTGAATGAACTCCGCGAAGCGCTCGACCCTGCGGGAGTATTGGAGCTCGGCGATCACGCTTCCGCGGTCGACCCACGCCGCGGACCCCGCCTCGTACTGCCGGTAGAGGTCGTCGAGCGCCGCCTGGACCTGCGTCGGGGTATCCGCGATCAGGCATCCCGGGAGCGGTCTCAGGAGGTCGGCCGTCGCGCCGTCGTTTTCGGTGAGCGCCAGGATCCTCCGGCCGGCCGCCAGGTATTCGTACGTCTTTCCGGGAATCTGCAGCGGCTGCTCGTTGGCCACCAGCAGCAGCGCGAAGTCCTTCGCCATCTCCCCCGGCACGTCCGCGCGCGGCAGCTGGGAAGAGAGGACCACGCAGCTTTCGAGCCCCAGGCCTTTCACCTGTCGGCGGATCTCCTCGAACCCGCTGCCGAAGAAGCACACCTCGACGTTCGGGTGCTCGCGCCGGGAGTCGAGCCACGATCGCAGACCCTGCAGAAACGCGGAGGGGTTGCGGCGGCCCATGACCTGTCCGTAGTAGCCGATGCGGAAGGCGACGGGGCGCGCCCCGTCGCGAGGCGCGCTCCACGCCGAGTCGATGCCGTTCGGAACGCAGCGAGTCTTCGCGGTCACGTCCGGTGCCATCCGGCACGTCAGCAACCGAAGCCGTTCGGTGTTGTGGACGATCAGACTCGCCTGGCGCACGCAGCGTCGGAAACGCCGGGCGTGAAGCGCGGCGAGCAACGGGTACTCCCCGTCGTACGAGGTGGCCGTGTGATACCAGCCCCACCACGGGTCCCGCACGTCCATGATCCAGGGAATCCGGTGCTGCCGCGCGATCCGCTCCGCGGCGAGCGCCGCCACTTTCGGTGGCGAGGTGGACAGTATGGCGTCGAAGCGTTCGCGGCGAAGGACCTGCGCCGCAGCGCGCACCGCTGGCTGGAGCCAGCCGATCTTCGGGTCGGGGTACCCGAGGACGTGTCGCGCCAGATCGCGACGCTCGGAGACCGCGGCAGACGCCGCGCGCTCTCGTGGCTCCGCGCGCTCTTGTGAAGTGACGCGAGCCTGCCAGCGACGCGTGAGGCGCTTGCCGGCACGCCACAGCCCCGTCACGAGGTCGAAGCTCGTGGTGTCGACCGACGTCCGGACGATCCGGTCTTCCGGCACGCCTTGGGCGACGACCCCGGCATCGGGACTCTCCGCGTAAGCGGGCTCGACCGTCAGGACCCAGGGCTCGATTCCGAACTCCGGCAGGTGGCGGGCGATCTGATGCGGACGCACCGCGCCGACCTCGGCATCGGGAGGGAAGTGGTACGCGACGATCAGCACCCTCATCAGGACTTGCGACCTAGGCAGCGCTCGCCGTCGCGAGTGCCCGAACGCGCTCGTACATCTCCCAGGCGGTCACGTAGTGCAGTTGGCAACCTTCCCGGTCCCGGTACTGGCGCTCCAGCTCGGTCCACAGGCTCGAGAAGCCGCCGCCGAAGAGCATCGCGGTCGTTCCCTGGGTGGCGCCGTGCGTGTGGACCTTCACGAACAGGTGCTCCTCGGCGCCCTGCACCGCCACGTGGCAGCGGCCCCACAGCGCGACGCGGTGGGGCGTCGGCAGGGCGGTCTCGGAGATTTCGGCGTTCTCGATGCGGGGCAGCACGAGCAGCTTCCTTTCTCGCCAGTTCAAGGTGAGCGGACCCTGCAGTATCAGCAGCTCGCCGGGGCGGCCCCACTCGCCGACCGCGACATCGCGCCCGTCGTCGTGCGCCTTGCGCTTGCCGGAGCTCCCGCGCGCGAAATAGATGGAGTTGATCTTCGAGGTCTGGGTATCCGACGGAGCGGACGGCATCGTCATGTCGACGCGACATCCGGTCTCCACCAGCACGTCCAGCTCGTTGTCCACTCCGCACCAGCGCCCATCCGGACGCGAGTTGTCGAGTGCCCAGTTGCCGTGAATGAAGGCGTAGACCACCTGTCCGGTTTCGTCCCTGCGAAGCAGCCCGTGGCGACAGTGGAGTGTTTCCACGAACTGCTGCAGCTTGGCGCGCAGGTCGCTCGCCGTGTCCCGGTCGTGGTGGAGGTGTACCTCGACGGCGCCGAAGCCGGCCCGACACAGGCCCGCCAGCTGGTCCATCAGCACGTCGTCGTATTCCTCTTGCGGGTAGAAGAACGAATGCTGCGGGACTCTTCCCTCGCTGTCGTGATGCTGCCGGGCGACCTTCGGGTACTTCTCCACCCACTCGGCGACTCGGCTGCGGGCAGCCGGCTGGTCCGTCGTTCCTCCGTAGGGCTCGTAGTGGTCCGCGAAGCAGAAATACACGTGGCGGATCCCCGGTGTGCTGCGTGGGCGTCGGCGGACGAGCTCAGTGACGTACGATGGCAGCCAGTATTGGAGGCGTCGCGAGTAGACGACGTAGGCGAGAGTGCTGCTGATGGCCGCCGATGCAACGAGGATGGCCGACATGGACTACGACTTTTACCATGTCCGGCTCATCTGGAGTAGACGTTGCCTGCGCCGACGGACACGTCGTCGGGATGTACGTTTTTCGCTCAGGCGCTCGCCATCTGTTCTCCGACGATCGAGTGCAGCAGACCCGCGAACTGCTCGGCGCGGTGCTCGTAGTTCGCATCGGCGAGCAGCGCCGAACGCTCGACTCGTGGGCTCGCCCCGTGCTCGAAATCGCGATAGAAGGTTTCGAGCGCCGAGGCCACCTCGTGCGGCTGCTCGGCGACGGTGCAGCCCTCCACGGGACCCAGGACGTCGGCGGTCGCTCCGTCGTGCTCCGTCACGGCGAGGATGCGACGGCCGGTGGCGAGGTAGTCGTAGGTCTTGCCCGGCACCTGCAGCGGCTGCTCGTTGGCGAACGACAGCAGCACGAAGTCATCGTCGATCAGGTGCCGCACCTCGGTGCGTGGCACGGGCGGGTGCACGCTCACGATCTGCTGCAGTTCGCGGGCGGCGATCGCTTCGACGGCGTTCTCGAACCCCGTTCCGACGAAGCGGACGGCCACGCGCGGCGTTCGCCACCCGCGCTCGTCGAGCCAGTAGCGGAGGCCGTCGAGGAACGCAGTGCAGCTGCGGCGCCCCATGATGTTCCCGTAGTAGCCGACGTTGAAGACGCGTTGCCGCGAGTCGCTGCCGTTGGTCCACTCCGGCTCGAAGCCGTTCGGCACGCAGTAGGTCTTCTGCGCGGCGTCTGGCTTCAAGGCGCAGGTGTCCTGCCGGAGCCGCTCGGTGTTGTGGACGATGAGCTGGGCCGTGTCGACGCATTGTGAGAACAGGCGCTCCTTGTGGTGCGCGACGATCGACGAAGCGCCCTGCGCCTCCCAGCTCTTCAGCTGCCACGGGTCGCGCACGTCCATGACCCAGGGCACGCGATGACGGCGGGACAGCTCGCGCGCCACCAGCGCCGTGACGCGGGGAGGCGAGGTCGAGACGAGCACGTCGAAGCGGACGCGTCGCAGCGCCTCCTCGGCCTCGCGCAGCGCCGGCCGGTACCAGCCGATCATCGGATCCGTGTACGCGAGCCAGGAGAGCACCCACTCCCGCGCTTGCCGGAGTCGGCGAGGAGACGCCTGGGCTGGCGCTCCTGCTGCCGGTGACGCCGGTGCCTCGGCTCCGTTTGCGCGCTTGCCCCTGCGCCAGAGCTCCAGAACGCGGTCGCGGAACGTCGTCTCGACCGGCGTGCGCAGGAGATGCCGCTCGGGCACTCCTCGCGGCTGGAACGCCGCATCCGGCTGCTCGGCATGCTCCGGCTCGACGGTCAGGATCCAGGGATCGACGCCGAACTCCGGGAAGTGGCGGGCAAACTGGTACGGCCGCACCCCGCCGATGGCGCCGTCCGGAGGGAAGTAGTAGGCAATGATCAGCGCGTTCAATCGCTTCGGCACAGAGGGCACCGCCGAGTCTCATGCTTCGTGGTCGACACGTCGGCGGACACCCAGCCACGGCTCTCGCGGAGGGCTCACCGAAAGCCGACGACTGACAAGCAATTCCCAAGCCACCAAAAAACCACCGGTGGCAAGGAGATAGGAGTCAAAAGCTGAAGCAGGTTGTAGAAAGGGAAAAGCGTTTGTTCTCTACGCCCGCTCGAGTGCGGGCGCCGTCGCGCAGAAGCCGGCTGCGCTGCGAGGCTGCGACGGGCCTCCCTCAGCTGGCGGCGGCGCTGCTCGTCGCAGCCCCGCCCGATCGCCACTGCCTGGAGAGCTGGAGCAGGACCTCGATCCGGGCGCGGTGGAAGCCGAAGATCACGGCGAAGTAGACGCAGGCTCCGAGCGCGACCTGCACCGCGAAGCTCGCGACGAGCGGCATGCCCGCCGGAAGCAGCGCACGCACCGAGAGGACGGCGACCGCCATCGCCAGGATGCCGTTCGTCGCCGGCCAGAATGCCCGCAGGTACTCCATCTTGGACACACCGATCGCCGGAACGGCGCGTGTCAGCACCGGGATGCGCGTCAGCGGAAAGACCGTGACCCAGACGGCGGCGATTCCGGCGGGGCCCCAGTGGCTGCCGACGACGAAGGAGATCGGCAGCAGCACCGAGAGTACGACCGAGACCTGCAGCAGGTAGCGGTTCTGTCCCCTGACCGTGAGCACTCGCGCGAGCAGCGGAGTCGTGGAGTTGATCGCGGCCGAGATCGCGAGCAGGCGCAGCGGGCCGATGGCCCCCAGCCACTTGGGACCGAGGGCCAGCCGGACGAAGCCGTCGGCGACGAGCGCGAAGCCGATCAGGACCGGGAACAGCACGACCGACAGGATCTCCGTCAGCCGAAGCAGGTAGCGCTTGAGCGCCGCGGGCTGGTCCTGCAGGGCCGCGAAGTAGGCCGGTGTGGTGCGCGTGAGCAGCATCATGATCTTGTCGGAGATCGAGCTCGCGGTCGACGCGGCCATTGTGTAGACGCCGAGGTCGCCCACTCCGAGCAGACGCCCCGCCACGACCTGGTCGGCGTTCTGGTACCAGTACCAGAGCAACGTGCTGCCGAGCTGGTAGCGGGTGAATGACAGCGCAGGCGCGATATCGGCACGCTTTGGCCACCCGAAGGACTGGGGCCGGGAGGCCACCGTCAGCGCGGTCGTGACGACGGCGCTCAGGAGGGCTCCTGCCACGAGCGTCCAGTAGCGGAATCCCGCGCGCGCGAGCAGGACCATGGTGATGCTCAGCACCAGGACGTTGATGGTCTCGAGCAGCGCGAGGCGTCGGAAGCGAAGATCCTTCTGGAGCAGCGCGTTCGGAACGATGCGGAATGCGGAGAGCGGGAACGTCGTGCCGAGCACCACGACGATGCGGGGCAAGGCTTCGGAGTGGAAGAACAGGCCGAGTGGAACGGCCGCGATGCAGCAGACGAGAAAGCAGGCGACTCCCAGTACGAGCGCCACCGTGTTGAGCTGGGCGATCTGGCGCTCGCTGAGCTCGCGTAGCGTGACGATCGTGATTCCGAGCCCGAACTCGCTGACGATGGTGACGACGCCGAGGAACACCGTGGCCATGCCGACCAGCCCGTAGTCTTCCGGGGTGAGCAGGCGGGCGACGAGGAACGTCGCCAGCCAGCTGATCAGCTGCGAGCTGCTCTTCGCGACTCCCGTCCAGAAGACGCTGGTCACGAAGGAGGCGTCGAAGTGCCTGCCGTCCTGTGGAGACGCTGCGACGCCCACGGTTACGTCGTCCGGCACGGCGAACCCCCTCCACCTGTACCGACGCGACGTGGTGTCGCGAGCGGCGGCCCGACAGTCAACGATACGACATCCCGCGTCGAGCAATTGAGGTCGGGACGCTTCTGGCGGCGGATCACTGCGCGCCTTCGGGCTCGAGGAGCGGCGTCTCGAGAGTCAGCGGCGCCCTTCCTGTGCTAGGGTGCCAGGGGATGAGTTTCGCGCTGTTCGTGATCTATCTCGTAGTGGTTTTCGTGCGACCGTCCGAGCAGTACGCCGAGCTGCGCGACTGGCCCCTCGTCGAAGTGGCGAGCATTCTGGCCCTCGTGGGCGCTGCCCTGGCGGTCCTGATGGGGAGCCGCCCGCCGCTGCGTGCCGTCCAGGTCACGCTCATCGTCGCTCTCGTGATCTGGATGACCTTGACCGTGGGTTTGAGCCCGCTGCGTTCCGTCGAGAATTTCGAAAAGGTGCTGGGCTTCGTGAAGGGCCCCTTGACGGCCTTCCTGCTCGTCCTGCTGCACGTCACGACTGTTCGCCGCGTTCGGGCGATTGCGTTCTTCCTCACCATCCCGGCCGTCTTTCTATCGGTAAGGACGATTTCCGACTACCAGCGCCACGCCGCGGAGGTTTCGCGATCCGTCCGCGGGGATCTCCAGACTCCTGGCGCGGACACCGAGTGGGACAACCCGGAGCCCGAGGAGGAGCCGCGGGTCCGGTTCGATCCCAACCAGGAATTCCGCGTGATGAATACCGGCCTGTTCGGCGACCCGAACGACCTGGCCCTGACGTTGATCGCGATCCTGCCGTTCACCATCATCCAGCGCCGCAGCGGGGCGTACCTGCGCAACGTGCTGTTCGTATGGCTGCCGGTAGCGGTGATCCTCTACGGCGTCTATGCGACCCGCTCGCGCGGCGGCGTGCTCGCCCTGGCGTGCGTGGTCGGCCTCCTGGTCCGTCACCGCCTCGGCAACTCGCTGTCCCTCGCCACGATGGGCGTCGTGGTGGTCGCTCTTCTCGGAGCCGGGTTCGTGGGCAGTCGGTCGATGTCGATCGACCAGTCGGCCTCCGGCCGCATCGAGATGTGGTCGGCAGGCTTGCAGAGCTTGAAGCAGTCGCCGGTCTGGGGTATCGGCTTCCGCAACTTCGAGGCGGTCAACGTCAAGGCCGCCCACAGCGCGTTCGTCGAATGCTTCGCCGAGCTCGGGATCGTGGGCTACGTCTTGTGGCTGGGTGTGCTCCTCTTGACGCTCGACGATCTCCGGCTGATCCATGCGTCTACGAACCAGGAGGCCGCGGATCTGCGGAAATGGGCCCGCGCCATCCAGGTCTCGTTGATCGCGTTCCTGGTCGGTTCGATCTTCCTCTCGAGAGCCTACGACGTGCAGCTGTTCATCCTGATCGGATTGGGAACGGTCATCGGCGAATTGGCCCGACGGCGTGGCTACCTCGTTGGCTCGCGGCCCGTGCTGGTCTGGATCTACATCGTCGGCCTGGCCGCCGTGTCCACCATAATCGGGTACTGGCTATACATGAGGCTCTTGCGCTGAGGGCGCCACGGCGCGCTTCAAGGAGCGCGGCACCGTGGGCGGCGCGGCCGGTTTCGCAGTGGTTCCCTCGCTCATGCGCTCTGCGCGATCAACTCGCGGTAGAGCGACTCGTAGCGTTCGACCATCGCACGCTGGCTGAACAGCCGCACGGCCCTGCTGCGGGCGGCGGATCCGAGCCGGAAGTCGGCTCCCGGCGAAGCGCCGACCTGCGCCAGCGCGGCCGCCAGGGCGGCTGCGTCCTCCGAGGGCACCAGCGTCCCGGCGTTCTCCTCGCCCAGCAACGCCCGGTTGCCGCCGACGTCGGTGGCGACGATCGGACAGCCCGAGGCCATCGCCTCCAAGATGCTCATCGACGTGCCCTCCGCGCGTGAGGCGAGCACGAACGTGTCGAAGCAGCGGTACCAGGCGGCGGTGTCCGCCTGGTCGCCGGCGAAGCGGACGGCGTCCGTGATCTCGAGCGACTGCGCCAGCGCTTCCAACTCCGGTCGCAACGAGCCGTCGCCGACGAGCACCAGCAGAAGCTCCGGGCGTGCACGATGAGCCTCGCGAAACGCCCGCAGCAGCAGAGCGTGGTTCTTCACGGGCTCGAAGCGTGCGACGCAGCCGATGACGACCCGGCCTTCGCTGCCCGGCAGCAGCCGTGTGCGCGAGTCGGGCAGCTCGGGCGAGAACGCGAGCGTGTCGATGCCGTTCGATATCGTGCGCACCTCGGACGCCGAAAGGCGCGTGGACTGCAGCAGGTGACTGCGCAGCGGGTCGGAGACCGTGATCACGGCGCTCGTCGCCGCGGCCGCGCGCCGCTTGAGGAAGTCCGAGTACCACGGCTCGCGATCGAGCAGGCCGTGCTCCGTGTGCACGACTGCCGGAACGCCAGCGGCGCGCGCCGCACGCGCGCCCTTGAGCCAGGCTCCGCTGTGGGTGTGGACGACGTGGGGACCGCGGCGGGCCATCCACGCGATCAGCGCGGGAGCCCGCACGTTCGTGGCGAGCCCTGGAGCGGGGACGACGTCCACCTCCACTCCCGCAGCGAGGAGCTCCTCGGCCAGCGGCCCCGATTCCTCGATGCACACGATCGAGACCGCGTGACCCTTCCTGGTGAGGCCGATCGCCAGACGGGCCGTCACCGTCTCCATTCCGGCACGCGCCAGCGTAGGCAGCACCATGCTGATCCGCAGCCCGCCGCGACTCATCGCCCCGGCCGCCCCGCTCCCCACGTGAAGAGCGCCGTCATCACGTAGTTCCAGACGGTGCCCACCACCACTCCCGCCAGCCCGGCGACCCACCAGGAGGGCTCCCGCTCGAACACGAAGCTCGCGACGCCGACGTTCGCGATGGCACCGGTCGCACACACCGCATAGAACGAGAGCAAGCCCAGGGCGAGGCGGACGCCGCGGAGCCGGAGGTCGCGGTAGGTCAGCACGTTGTTCAGCACGAAGTTGGAGGTCATGGCGACGAACGTGGCCGCAGCCTGCGACACCGGGAAGCGCAGGCCCGCCGCGATGCACGAGGCCAGGATCGTGAAGTGCACCACCACCCCGATCCCGCCCACGAGCGCGAAGGAGGTGAAGCGCGGCGGCAGCCGCCGGCCCAGGAGCTTGTCGACCAGAAGCAGCAGGTACTCCCAGAGCACGACGCTGTCGACCTTGCTGACGCCGGACCTGCGGTGACGGAACTCGTAGGGCAGCTCCCGCCATCGCAGCTGGCCGGCGCTCGACGAGAGCACGTCGAGCAGGATCTTGTAGCCGGTGCCGGAGAGCTGTCGCATCACGCCTTCGAAGGCGGAGCGGCGGATCATGAAGAATCCGCTCATCGGATCGTCGAGCGAGGCCTTGAGCACGAGGCGGCTGAGCCAGGTGGCGAGACGGCTCATCGCGGCGCGGCGCTCGTCCCACTGGCCCACGCTGGCGCCGGCCGTGTACCGGCTCCCGACCACGACGTCGGCGGCGTCCGTCTCGAGCAGCTCGAGCATGGCGGGCAGCAGGCGTTCGTCGTGCTGCAGGTCGCCGTCGATGACCGCGAGGTAGGGGCTGCTCGAGGCGAGGAAGCCCTCGATCACCGCCGAAGACAGGCCGCGTCGACTGAGGCGCTGGATGCAGCGCACGTGCGGCCGCTCCCGGGCCAGCGACCTGACGAGCTCCGCCGTTCCGTCGGGAGAGTCGTCGTCGACGAAGATCACCTCCCACGCCTGGCTCGGGAGCACGGCTTCGAGCCCGCTCAGGAGCGCTTCCACGTTGTCCCGCTCGTTGAAGGTCGGAACGATCACCGACAGCCGGGGGGAGGCGCCGGGGACGGGCCGCCCGGCCAGCCCCGGCGAGGGGCGCATGGCCGATGGCGACAGCTGACGCACTGCGGCATCGTAGCCTAATTCGCGGATTGACAGGCTC
>Ga0075421_100012509_pt1 | contig 10547 bp, 9 predicted proteins | sample SoiMetdeltSBSDD5_FD_75292 | JGI IMG/M metagenome (GOLD analysis project Ga0075421, IMG submission 75292) | Bulk soil microbial communities from a Populus tree surrounding site in Tennessee, USA - Soil MetaG P. deltoides SBSDD5 | ecosystem: Environmental > Terrestrial > Soil > Tree plantation... | reverse complement strand
TGTTCGACCTGAGTCCCCCGTCCTTCAAGCACGCATTACGCCGCCCCCGAGCGCATGTCAACGTGGCCTGGGGTGTTTGCATTCCAATCGCGACGGTACGACGCTCGGCGCGAGCCTCACCATCGTTTGATAGGCGCCGTTTCTCTTTCCGGTCAGTCGTTTCCGTGCTCTTCTCCGACTACCTGACGAGAATTGGCTGCAGACAGCCCTTATCCGCGCTGTCGAAGGGGAAGGGCTGAGCAGGAACCGAGAACGGGTGGACCCTAACTGCCGCGTGGTACAAGTCGCCGCCGCTGACGACTTTGACGACGAGCGTGGTCCTTGCTGTAACCTTACTGTAACGAGGCCGCGGATGGCCACCATCACGCGCCACACGGCGCTGAGGTCAGTGGATCGACGATGTACGAGCATGATGAGCGCCAATACGTTGGCGAGAACGGCCGCGAGCCGCCCTTAGACGCCGCGCGGCGTCCCAACGCCGAGCTTGAAGCCGCCGACGTGGATCAGCACTCGCTTGAGAATACTTTCGTGAGCGCGCAGATGCGTCCGCCGCATGCCCCCGGTGTCGTGGAGAGGGGCGAAGGAGCGTTCGATTCGCTCGCCGCGTTGCCGCATCAAGCGGCGCCCGCGGCCCCCGCGCAGGCGCCGACGATTGCGATAGACGGGCGCCTGGGCCGCCGGGTGCTTCGACCAGCGGTGTCGCCCACGGTCGGGCTCGGCGATGTAGGACCGAATGCCCACCGCGTCGAGGTCCACCATCGACTGATTGCTGTGATAGCCCTTGTCGCCGATGATCTCTTCGAGCTCTCGCCGGCATCGCGCCGCACGATTCTGCGCATGGCCGCATTCCCTTCCAAGGTCGTCGCGTCGATGGCGGTCGTTCGGCCCTTCAACAAACCAGCGGCCACCAGCCTGTAACCCAGTAACGATACATATGAACCATGACACTAAACAAACGCGGCAATTTCGGAAGCTCCTCTTGTCGGAGCAGCTGGAATTCATCTGTGAGGCCCACAATGGCCTCAGTGCAAGAATCGTTCAAGAAGCCGGCTTTCCAGGCATTTGGGCCAGCGGCCTTTCCATTTCTGCCCAGTTTGGCGTCCGTGACAGCAACGAAGCCAGCTGGACTCAAGTCCTGGAAAACCTCGAATTCATGTCCGATGCGACCACCATTCCTATTCTCCTCGATGGCGACACGGGATACGGCAACTTCAATAACATGCGGCGACTCGTCCACAAGCTGGAGCAGCGCCACATCGCCGCGGTTTGCATCGAAGACAAACTCTTCCCCAAGACAAATAGTTTTATCAAGGGGGGCGCCCAACCTCTCGCGGACATGCAGGAGTTCTGCGGCAAGATCAAGGCAGGCAAAGATGCCCAGACCGATCCTGACTTTTGCGTTATTGCCAGAGTGGAGGCCTTGATCTGCGGCTGGGGGCTGGCGGAAGCCCTACGTCGAGCTGAGGCCTATCATCAGGCGGGGGCGGACGGCATCTTGATTCACAGCGCCCTGTCGGTCCCGGATGAAATCCTGGCGTTCAAGCAGGAATGGACGAATCGATGCCCCGTCGTGATCGTGCCCACCAAATATTACGCCACGCCCACCGAGGTCTTTCGGCAGCATGGGTTTTCGATGGTGATCTGGGCCAATCACATGTTGCGGGCTGCCGTAGCCGCCATGCAGACCACCGCACGCACCTTGAAGGAGCTTGAACACCTGCTCTCCATTGAAGACAAGGTCGCGCCGGTCTCCGAAATCTTCCGTTTGCAAAACGCTGTGGAACTACAAGAAGCTGAAGACCGGTATCTTCCCCGAGGCGCCGAGGACACCACAGCGATCGTACTGGCCGCATCCCGCGGCGATGAATTGGGGGCACTCACCGAACAGCTACCCAAAACGATGGTCAAGATCCAGGGCAGACCAATCCTCTCCCACATTGTTGACGCTTACAATGCGGTGGGAATCAAGGATATTCTGGTGGTCAGAGGGTATAAGAAAGAGGCCGTCAGTCTGCCCAACCTGACCTATATCGACAACAATGACTTTGCAGAAACCGGCGAACTCGATTCTCTCTTGCAGGCCCTCCGCTCCCGGAAAGGACCGGCCCAGAGCACGATAATTTCCTACGGTGATGTGCTGTTCAACAAATACATTCCCCAATCTCTCTCTCAGGAGACTGAGGACTGTGTCGTTTTTGTTGACAGCAACTGGCAGGAGCAGAGTAGCTATGCCCGCCTTGAGGGGTTCGTCGAATGCACGATTCCCAATTCCAGAAAGGCCTTTAACGCCAAGATCTATCTCAAGCAATTGGGGAACAACATTCCCCAAGAGTCGATTCACGGAGTCTGGATGGGGTTCTTCAAAGTCTCGCCCAACGCCGTCAGCGACATCACCGAGATCATTGTGGAGCTGCTGGCCAAGCCGGCCAACCGCAAAGCCGGCATCCCCACACTGCTCCAAGAACTGTTGAAACGGGAGTATCCCCTCCGCGTGCTCTATACGGCAGGGCACTGGCTCGACATCAACACCCTCGAGGATGTTGTCCAGGCTGGAACCTTTTGATGTTCTGATACGAGTTGCGGCGGCATGGATTCGCACATAGGTTAATCATCATCGTTCATAGTGTTCGGGGAATAAGGAATATGCTAGACCCGCAGGAATTCGTCGAGTGCCTCAGAAAGAATGCTGTGGACTTTTTCACGGGGGTGCCGGATTCCCTGCTCGCGGACTTGTGTGCGTGCATCGCGCATACGAGCCAATCCCGTCAACACATCATCGGCGCCAACGAAGGCGGCTGCGTTGCTCTTGCGATAGGTTATCACTTGGCGACAGGAAACATTCCCTTGGTGTATTTGCAGAACTCTGGATTGGGCAACGCCATCAATCCTCTCTTGTCGCTTGCTGATCAGGACGTATACTCCGTCCCCATGCTGATCGTCGTCGGATGGCGCGGAGAGCCAGGAGTCCATGATGAGCCACAACATAGGAAGCAAGGTCGCGTGATGCTTCCCATGCTTGACGCCATGAAGATCCCTTATTCCGTCATAGGGCCAGAATGTGATCGCGCCGACACAATTCTCAAAGACACCGTGATCCACGCCCACAACACCAGCGGCCCCGTCGCTTTGATCATCAAGAAAGGGACCTTCACACCGTCTGTATGCCCTCCAGTAGAACGGCCAGCATTTGCACTCTCTCGGGAGGAGGCCATCCAACAGGTGATTGATATCCTGGAGGAAGAGGATGTGCTCGTCTCGACCACCGGCATGGTTTCACGGGAAGTCTTCGAATGCAGGACGAAGACACGGAGCGGACACCAGCGAGATTTTCTCACAGTGGGTGGGATGGGACACGCATCACAAATCGCGCTCGGAATTGCCCTTCACAAACACGAACGGCGCGTATTCTGCCTCGATGGAGACGGCTCTCTGCTCATGCACATGGGCGCCCTTTCTATTAATGGATCTCTGAAGCCTGCAAACTTTGTGCATATTATCTTGAACAATGGGGCTCACGATTCGGTGGGCGGTCAACCGACCGTGGGACTCAACATTGACATTCTGGGCATGGCGCGAGCTGCAGGCTATACGAATGTGTTTCTGGCCGAGACGAGGCAGGAACTGCATTCCACACTTTTGGACCTGAAACAGTCGGTCGGCCCTTGTCTGTTGGAGATCCGTGTTCGACGCGGGGCGAGAAAGGACTTGGGTCGACCGACAACGACTCCAGTTCAGAACAAACACGCGTTCATGGATTTTCTGGGCGACAGACGCTAGTCAGTGCAAGGAGTGCTCTCTCATGCTGTATATTGACCCGGGCACCGGCAGCATGCTTATTGCCGGGCTTCTCGGTATTCTCGCAACCATCCTCTTCTTTCTGAAGGGACTTTACTATAAGTCACGGAGGCTTGCTCTTGGATTTGTTGGAGCGACGACCAAGGATGATCAAACGAAACACCAGCTGGTGTTTTACTCGGAAGGACGACAGTATTGGAGTACGTTTCGCCCACTCATCGACGAGCTCGTCAGACGCAATGAACGCTGCCTGTACCTGACTTCCGATGAACGAGACCCGGGGTTGTTGTATCCATCAGAATTGCTCAGCACCAGATACATCGGCGCTGGAATCAAGGCCTACGCCCATTTGGCAATTCTGGAGGCTGATGTCTGCGCTATGACCACTCCGGGGCTTGATGTGCTCCAGATCAAGCGGTCCAAAGGCGTGAAACACTATACGCACCTGATTCACGCTCCCACCGATGTCGGTACGTACAAGCAATACTCGTTCGACTACTTCGACTCGATTCTCCTCAGTGGAGATCATCAGAGCCGATCACTCAGGAAACTCGAGGAATTAAGGGGAACTCCACGTAAACATCTCAGCAAAGTCGGTTGCCTCTACTATGACGTGATGCAAAGGCAATTGAATGAACTGGATCCGGCCCCAGTTACTGGAAGCCCAACCGTGCTGGTGGCGCCGACTTGGGGAGAAAATGGGCTCTTACAAAGATGTGGTTCACGAATCCTCCTTCCTTTATTGAAAAGGCAATGGAAGGTTATTTTGCGGCCTCACCCGCAAAGTCATACTTCTGAAAAAGACATGCTTGATCGGCTACGGGAAGAGCTGCGACACTACCCTAATCTGCTCTGGAATAGCGACAATGACGGCACACAAGCCATGGCGCGCGCCAATGTGATGGTGTCAGACATTTCCGGAGTCGTGTTTGACTTTGTCTTCCTCTTCGAGAGGCCAGTCATCACACTGAGATACGACTTGAACAAGATCGGTCTCGAGGTGTCGGATTTGCCATGGGATCCATGGGAACTCTCCGTTCTTGACACCATCGGCACACGAATCGAAGAGGATGAAGTGGATGGATTGCCGAGCGTCATCGAACGAGAACTTGCGAAGAGCGATCGTCGAGAGAAGATTCGGCAACTGCGAGATGAATCCGTCGCCAACTTCGGCCACGCAGCTATTGCCGCCGCAGACGAATTGATGCGTATTCGCGACGAGTTTAGGATCAAGCAGGGCGCTCAGCCGGTGCAATCAAAGATTCCCACCACTATTACGTAGGACTGAATCTGAACAAGGAGAATAGATGACCCAGAGTTGGTCTAAGCCTCCCGTCTCCATCCTGAGCAGAACTCAGGATCACGCCTATCTTCCCTCAGATTACGTCCTTAAGCAGAAGGCTTTGAGTTCCAAGACCATCACTGTCGATTTGCAGTGGCAAGACAAGAAACAGTTCGCATTCACTGTCAACGAGCACGTGTTCAACCCGAGCCAGAGCATTGTCGGCCAGAAGCTCGTTGATCTGGTGTTGTCAGAGAAGGTTCAGGTGGCGGATAAAAGAGTCATCGATTTAGGTTGTGGAAGCGGGGTTGTCGGCCTCTGTGCTATTACCAGACAGGCAAAGAAGGTCTTATTCACCGACATCAATCCTCACATCGACGGCATACAGAACCATCCTCTATTTCGGACCTGTGATGAGTGGCAGGTGCAGGATGTCTTGGCGGATGTGCCCGATTCCAGCTATGACATCGTACTGGTCGCCCCCCCAGCGATGGTAATGGAAGGGCGACAGATTGCGTCAGACACGTTCGAGTCGGGGATTTTCAGACCGTCTAACTTGTATGACAAGATTCTCGCTGATTCGGGACGAGTGCTAAAGCCCGGAGGACGGCTAGTCATCTGGCTGCGGATTCCTTTGGCCTCTTTTCAACCATTTATCGAGTTTCTTACCGTGGCCGCAGGCAAGTTTGACATGGCATCCGCCACCTTGCTCGCACACGGCATTGAATCTTCCATCTGCATGGACCACGAAAAGTCCCTCATGGGTCGCTGGATGTACAAATTCCAAAAAGGCGGGTTGTCGAACGACGGCATGTGGATGTTTCTCTCATTGACCACACGGACGAGCTAGGCGCGGCCGAGATCAATGCATCGATCGTTTGAAAGTATCGTTTGAATATCATGAACACCCTGTACCAGATTCTCATTGCTCCTCTTGAAGCAGTGATGGGCGTTCTCTTGTCGGCGATCTACGGAGCGATCGGCAGCTATGGTGTCTCCATTTTCTTCCTCAGTCTTCTCATCAATGTGGTCCTATTCCCCCTTTTTCAGATGGCTGAACGCTGGCAGGATGCTGAGCGTGAGGTCCAGAAGGTACTGAAGCCCAAACTCCAGCAGTTTCGACTCGCGTTTTCAGGCGAAGAACGCCACGTCATGATTCAATCCCTGTATCGCCAAGCGGGCTATCATCCTGCATACGCCATGAGGAGCAGCTTCGGACTGTTCCTCCAATTGCCCTTTTGGATCGCCGCGTATCGACTGCTTTCACAGTATCAACCACTGAACGGCGCCTCCTTTTTGGTATTCGAAGACCTGGGCAAACCCGACGGTCTTCTTTGGGGATTCAACCTTCTTCCATTCGTTATGACAGGCCTGAATGTGGCTGCAGCTTTCGTGTATACGAAGAGCCTCAGTCGAACGGAACAGATCCAGCCGCTAGTCCTCGCCTCGCTCTTTTTGGTTTTGCTGTATAGCTCCCCCGCTGGCCTTCTTCTCTACTGGACGTTTAACAGTCTGTTCTCTTTGCTCCGTATTGCGCTGCTCAACGGGGCGCCAACAAAGGATCGCACGCCAACCGCAGGCCCGACCATCTCGCCCTCACAGAGAATACCCTCACCAGAAGCGAGTTCCGCTGCGAACCACAGTGGCGGGACAGAGCAGCTCAGGGGTGCGGGCAAGACCGATCGTGGACCAACAGCGGACGACAGCCGTCGAACGAGAATCCGCTTCTAAGATCTTCCATTTCGGCGCGGTCTCGATCACTTAAACGGGGCGAGAGGAAGAAAGATAGACGAGATGATTTTATTGAATCCAGGACCGGTGAATGTGTCGGAGCGGGTGCGCCAGGCGCTGTTGCGTCCAGACGTCTGCCATCGAGAGTCAGAGTTTACTGAACTCTTGCACGGGATTCAGGCGAAGCTACTGAAGCTCTTTGTGCCGGGGGCTGAAGCGGATTACGCCGCTGTGGTGTTGACTGGATCGGGAACTGCGGCGGTGGAGTCCGCCGTCATGTCGTCGCTGCCGGATGGCAAGCGGATGCTGGTGCTCAACAACGGCGTGTACGGCGAGCGCATTTCCCAGATGGTCGGTCTGTATCGCCTGGGCGTGTCTGAACTCAAAGACGATTGGACGGCAAGGCCAGATCCTGAGCGGTTGCGGCTCGCGCTGCGACAACATCCGGAAGCCCATGCTGTGGGCATGGTCCACCATGAGACGACCACCGGGCTCATCAATCCGGTCAAGGAGATCGCGGATGTCGTCGCCAGCCAGAACCGGGTGTTCATTCTCGATGCGGTCAGTGCCTTGGCAGGGGAGCCGCTGGATATTGCCGGGTCTCACATCTATATGGTGACGGGCACAGCAGGAAAGTGTATTCAGGGATTCCCAGGCGTGTCGTTCGTGCTCGTCCGCAAGGGATTTCTGGAACGGATGCGTACCTACCCCAGACGGTCGATCTATCTCCACATCACCCAATATGTGGATGACGAGGGCCGCGGGACGATTCCGTTCACGCCGGCGGTGCAGGTCTATTACGCGTTCGACGAAGCATTGAACGAACTCATGGAGGAGGGGGTCGCCAACCGGATTCAGCGGTATAAGAAAGGTGCGACCTTGATCCGAGACCGCATGGCACAGCTCGGCGTGAAGCCGCTCCTGACTCCGGACAAACAAGCCAACACTATCACCGCCTATCATCTTCCCGAGGGCGTGACCTACCAGTCGTTGCACGATCGGCTGAAGGAGCAGGGCTACGTGATCTATGCGGGCCAAGGCCAACTCGCGAGCAAGATTTTCCGCGTGGCTAACATGGGGGCCCTCACGGAGGCGCAGTTGGTCGGATTCCTCGACGCATTTGAACGCATCTGCGCCACACGATGAAGGCCATTATCCTTGCCGCCGGGGTCGGGAAGCGCCTGTGGCAGGTTACGCAACATCGCCCCAAGTGCCTCATCGAGATCGGCGGGCAGACCCTCCTGCATCGCTACCTTACATCGCTTCGGAGCGTCGGTATTCACTGCGCCGACATGGTTGTAGGCTACAAGCAGGAGATGATTCGAGCGGCTGTCGAAGCGAACTCTTGTGGCGTGCGCGTGACTTTCCTCGTGAACGAGCAGTTCCATCGCGGCAGCATTTCCTCGCTCTGGACCGCGCGCACGGCATTGGATGACGATGCGATCGTCATGGATGCAGACGTGCTCTTCCATCAAGAGATCTTGCGCCGCTTGGTGCAATCCCCCTGCGAGAACGCGCTGCTCATGGACGAAACCGTCAAGCAGACCGGGGAAGAGTGCATGGTCGTAGTAGAAGGCGGGCGCGTGATTGCGCTGACGAAAAGAATGCCGTTGCACTATGACTCTGCTGGAGAGGGCGTGGGGTTTCTCAAGGTCCGGCATGCCGATGCACCGCATGTAGTCGCGTCGCTCAAGACATATGTGGATCTCGAAGCCTGGCAGATGGAGTACGAAGATGCGCTTGTGGGCTTTTTTCGTGACATCACAGTCGGGCATGAGAAGATCGGTGGACTCCCCTGGACCGAAATCGATTTCATGGAAGATGTGACGAAAGCGGAACGGGAAGTATTGCCGAAACTATAGGCTGAATGACAATGAACACGTTGCGCTCGCAAAGGAGAAGAGACTTTCTTCAACTCTGCCAGAAGATCTTGGACAGCCCATATTTCTTAGCTCTTTTGGCGGGGCTTTGGCCTATTGCGTTTTACACTAGTCATAACTGGTTCATGTTCGAACCGTCCAGAATCCCATTCATTGTTGGAACTGTCACTTCCATCATTTGGCTCGCCCTGAGCCTCTTTTATCTTGTGCTCTCCCAGTTATGGAGAAGGGTTTTTAACCATAATGAATCTAAGGCGGTGTTGCGGCTTTTTGTCTTTGTATCCATTCTGGTGATGGCCTATTTGTTGAGACGCACTTTTTTGCCAATGGCCAGCATTCAATCGGGCAGCGGCAATCCCATCGTGCCTCTAGTCGTTTTTCTTGTTATGGTTATGTTGATTGCTTCAACTGTGGCTTGGTTTATCCCTAGAGTACAGATTTTTCGCCTGAATATTGTTTTAGCGGTTATGTCTATACCGATTCTTGGAATGGGCCTGAATTCGGTAATTTCAACACGGTCAAGCCCAACGATTTTCCCACGCACAGAGACAGGATTCGATGGAAAGGAGGATGCACGCCAGGCCATTTACGCTGAGGTGAGATTTTCCAGGAAGCCCAACGTTTACTATATTGTGCCAGATGGGTATCCCAATGCGGAAGCTTTAAAAACAATATTCAATCTTGATGCAACGGACTTTCTTGGACGTCTAGAATTATCAGGATTTACGATATACCCTTCGACTTTTAGCAATTATGCGGACACGATGTCATCGATGTCTTCTCTGTTGGGCACGGATCATCACTATTATCGTGGGTCCGTTGGAAATTTGGAGTTCTTAGACGCAAGAAAATTCATTGTGAGCGCGGAACACCCAGTCGGAACAAGCTTTCGAAATAACGGCTATCAAATACATTATATACACCAGGATGGTTTCTTGTTCTCGAGTGGTTGTTTTGTCGATTCGTGTTGGCCTATGCCTTTCTGGGGTAATGATGAATTCATGGATTTGTTGGTTTCGCCTCGCTTGAGATCTAAATTTTTGCCAGCCAGAGTGTCGGAACCCATAACCGCCACAGGAGGTGTACCCAAAGATGAACAAACGCGATCAGAGTTGTTTATCCAAAGAGCACTAGAGCATATCGATTCAATGTCAGAGCGCCACATCCCCCATTTCACGTATGTGCATCTTGATTTACCAGGCCATAGTTTTCCTGGCCCACAAACACGCGAGCAATTGGCGTCCTTCCGCAAAGACTACGGCAAGGACATTCAACGCGCGAATGCCGAAATCTTGAGCATTGTGTCGCACATCCTGACCCGTGATCCCAATGCCTTGATCATTGTAAACGCCGATCACGGCGCTTGGGGATACGGAAATGTTCTCTATCTTGAGAAGGAACTTTTACTAGATAAGGCGGATTATCTCAAAGGGTTAGATCATCTAGGAGCCCTGCTAGCGATACGATGGCCTGATGCTGCCCACGGATACGATCAAGGTTTACGAACCAACGTGAACTTATTTAGCCACATTGTTTCCTACTTAAGTGAAAGCAAAGATGTGTTGGCAACCAAGGTTCCCGACGACGGCTTTGTATGGATGAAGGTGGAAGGGCAAAAAAGGGTTTGGCAAGTGATGAATGACGGACGAGTCCTGGAACATATGGTTGAAGTGGACCCAGTGACTGGACGTCTTCTCGCAGGTGATGACCGAAGGCTCAGAGGCCAATAGCTCAGATTCGTATGTTCACCACGTTGAGCGGCTCCCAAAAGTCGGACCACGCATTAAGGTGTAAAAGACCTGGTGGCCGATCGGTTGTCCTCGACGTGCGCACTGATCCTGGCGCCCGATGATTCCTCT
>Ga0075421_100012508_pt1 | contig 10548 bp, 7 predicted proteins | sample SoiMetdeltSBSDD5_FD_75292 | JGI IMG/M metagenome (GOLD analysis project Ga0075421, IMG submission 75292) | Bulk soil microbial communities from a Populus tree surrounding site in Tennessee, USA - Soil MetaG P. deltoides SBSDD5 | ecosystem: Environmental > Terrestrial > Soil > Tree plantation... | reverse complement strand
CCAGCGGGCCCAGCAGGCCGGCGGAGATCGCCAGGAACACCAGCGCGCCGGCCACCGTCTCCAGCATGGCTTTCCCCCGGACCCGAAGAAGCTCAGTACCCCTCGAACCGGCCGAGGTCGATCCGCTTCCGCCGCGACTTCGCCTTGGCCTTCGGCGCAGGCTTCGCGGTCTGCTCCGGCTCCGGCGCCTGCACCTGCGCCTGCTCCGGCACCTCCGTCCGCACCGCCACCCTGGTCTGCGCCGGCGGCGGCCGGGCCACCGAGGCCTCCTCCGCCACCGCCACGTCCGAGGTGATCAGGAACGCGATCGCCCCCAGCGAGGCCACCATCGAGGTGACGCCGAGGAAAACCGAACCGATTCGCCGTGTTGCGGATGCCGACATGCATGCCCCCCAGGCAAGGATGCACCTGGAACGGACAACGGCTCGGTTCGATCTGTTCCCGCGCTCGTCCTCGCGCGATGGAGGCGACGCGGCGCGTCGGCCGGCCGAGCCCTCCGGGCTCAGCTCCCCGACCCGGGCTCGGGCTCCGGCTCCGGCCCCGGCTCCGCCTGCTCCCGCACCGGGATCTGGTGCCGGCGGATGAGCCGGTAGAGGTATCCGCGGTCGATGCCGGCGTCTCGCGCGGCGCGGCTGACGTTGTTGTCGCGGGCCTTGAGCAGGTGCAGCACGAAGCTGCGCTCGAAGGCGTCCAGGGCCTGGGCGCGAGCCGCGCGGTAATCCAGCGTCTCCGCCTGGGGGGACGCCTGCGCGAGCCCGATGTGCTCGGGGGCCACCGGCCCCAGGTTGGTGCGCAGCACCGCGCGCTCGATGGCGTTGCGCAGCTCGCGCACGTTGCCGGGCCAGTCGTGCTCGCGCAGCGCTCCCCAGAGATCGGGCGACAGCTCCACCTGCTGCCCGCGCTGGCCCATCCCGTCCAGGATGGCCTGGACCAGCTCCGGCAGGTCCTCCTTGCGCTCGCGCAGCGGCGGGATGCGGACCTTCACCACCGCCAGCCGGTAGAGCAGGTCGCGCCGGAAGCGCCCCGCCGCCACCTCCTCCTCGAGGTCGCGGTTGGTGGCGGCCAGCACGCGGAGGTCGAACGACCGGTACGACCGGTCGCCGATCCGCCGGCTCTGGCGCTGCTCCAGCGCGCGGAGCAGCAGCGGCTGGAGGTCCAGCGGCAGCTCGCCGATCTCGTCCAGGAAGAGGGTGCCGCGGTCCGCCTGCTCGAAGGCGCCGGGCTGGTCGCGGTCCGCGCCGGTGAAGGCGCCCTTGACGTGGCCGAACAGCTCGCTGCCGGCGAGCTCCTTGTGCAGCGCCCCGCAGTCCACCACCACGAAGGGCGCCGACGCGCGCGCGCTGGCCTGGTGCACCGCCTTGGCCAGCAGCTCCTTGCCCACCCCGGTCTCGCCGGCGATCAGGATGGTGGATTCGGACGGCGCCGCCACCCCCAGCTCGTCGAACATGGCGCGCATCGCCGGGGAGACGGAGGTGAACGAGCCGAAGGTGATCCGCGGAGCGGCCCCGGCCAGCTCGATCCGGACCTCCGCCGCGCCCACGTGCAGCACCGCGCCCGGCCCCACCTGCGCCTCGCTGATCCGGGCGCCGCGGTAGGTGGTGCCGTTGCGCGTGGAGAGGTCCCGCACCTTCACGGCGCCGCTCCCCGGCTCCATCTCGAGATGCCGGTGCGAGACGGTGACATGGGCGATCACCAGGTCGCACCCCGACGAGCGGCCCACCACCACGCGGGCCACGCCGTCCAGGCTCATCCGCGCCACCTCGCGCCCTTCCAGCCACGCGGTCGCCACCAGCGACGGCGCGGTGGCGGCCGTCTCGTCGACGTCCAGCTCCGCGGTGGTGGTGATGTCGGAGCTCAATGAAGGCGCATTGTATTCGCCCGGTCACGGCTGCCACCTGTGGACTCCATGTCCACGGTGGAAGGCCCTTCCGTGGACCTGGAGTCGACACCGAACCTCTCGAAACTCAAGAGGAAACTTCAAATGTAGGGGGCCGGAAAATACCAGTGGAGGTACGCCCCGATGGCTCCGGTGAGACCGGATGCTCCCCCCAGGTCAGGGCAAATCCAGAGCGGAGTCGTGCCCAGCGCTTTGACGCCTCAGCCCTTCCAGGCTGCGGCCCAGGGTCTGCGCCCGACGTACGCCCCGGTTGCCCATGACACGTTCGATTCCGCCGCCGCTCCGGCTCTCCCGCCGGCGACGACGGAGGCCCGGAACCCGCGAAGCGGCGCCGCAGCTGATGCGCCGGTCGACGCGTTCGTGGCCACTCCGCCCGCGCAGGCGGTCCCTGCGCCAACCACGCCGGAGACACCGGCAGAAGCGCCGCTCCCGGACAAGCCCGAGCTGAGCGCGAAGCAGCAGCGGGCGTACGACTCGCTGCCGCCGGAGCAGCAGGCCCGCTTCGACCAGCTGATGAGCACGGCCCAGGCGCTCCCCAGCGGAGCGCACGCGGCGATGGAGCAGGTGCAGCTGCTCCTGGGCCGGGAGGGCGGCTTCAAGCACTTCTACCTCATCGACCAGGCGATCCAGGGCAAGAGCGGGGACCGCGCGGAGGCGCCCGCCGCGCTGGAGCGGCTCCTCTTCAACGGCCGGCTCACGGAAGGTGGCAGCCGCCTCGACCAGAACGCGCTCGAGCACCTGGGCGTGCTGGCGTCCATGAAGGGGCTCACCGACATGGGCTGCAACGCCCACAACCTGCTGGCCGACATCGTCCTGGACCTGGCGTACCCGGGCCGCATCGAGCAGGGGCTCAACAACCTGGACTGCGGCGGGACGGCGGCCGCGGTGATCCTGGCGACGGAGAACCCCGCCGAATACGCGCGCATCGTCACCGAGCTGGGGACCGAAGGTCAGACGACCATCGGCGAGAAGGTCTGGACGGCCACGTCGTTCAAGGAGACCCGCGAGGAGGACGGGCCCACCCGTTCGCTCTCCCAGCGGCTGTTCGCGGCCACCTACGTCGACCAGACCAACAACCCCAACGTCCAGACGACCTCCGACGAGGCGGTCGGGGAGCTGGTCCAGGAGGGCGAGTTCGGGCGCGAGATGGCGAAGGGCTTGAGCACCCTCACCGGCCGCGACTACAAGGCCGCGCACATCCCGTCCGTGGGCGAATCGGACGTGGTGACGCACCGTGCCGCCATCGACGAGGCCATCACCGCCATCTTCCAGCACCTGAACCAGAAGGCGCCGGTGGCGATCAACCTCGGGAACCACTGGGTGGTCGCCACCAGGCTGTACACCAGCGGGGACGGCGAGCCGCTGCTCCGCGTGGTGGACGGCTCCGGGAAGAGCCATGCGCTCTCCATCCGGAGACTGACCCACGAGCTCAAGGGGTTCGTCTTCGACGAGGCGATCTCCAGCGTCCCGGACTGGATGCGGAAGGCGAAGTACGACGATCCGGGCGGCGGCGGCAACGGCAACCTCGGGCAGCCGGTCGAGGACTAGGTCACCGCTGCTGCCGCCAGCGCTCCACTTCCCCCACCCGGTCCTGCTGGCCGCCGGCGGCGTAGTCCGCGCGCGCTCGATCCGCCAGCTCCAGCGCCCGCCGCCGGTCCTTTCCCGCCGCCCACAGCGCGCGCGCCAGCGCGAACTCGGTCTCCGCGCGCTCCGCCGGCAGCGGCCCGCGGAGCTTCAGCGCCGTCTCCAGCTCCGGGACGGCGTCCGCGGCGCGCCCCAGCGCGAGCAGCGCCTGGCCGATCCCGTCGTGCGCGTACGCGCGCTGCGGATCCTCCGGCGGCAGCAGCTCCTGCTTGATCGCCAGCGACTCGCGATACAGCGAGAGCGCCTCCGCGTCCTGGCGGAGCTCCTGGAGCACGGTGGCCTTCCACTCCAGGGAGCTGGCCACCCGGAGGTGCCGGTCGCCGTGCGCGGCGCGGGCGATCTGCAGCGCCCGCTCCGCGCTGGCCAGGGCGCGCTCGGGCGCTCCCAGCCGGAGCCGGGCGCGGGTGAGGGACGAGAGCGCGTTCACCAGCGTCGGGTGCCCGGCGCCGCGCAGGCGGCCGATCGCGGCGATCGCCTCCTCCAGGATGGGCTCCGCCCTGGCCGGCTGCTGCAGGTCGACGTAGACGTTGGCCAGGTTGGCGCGAGCGATCAGCGTCGAGGGGTGCTCCGGGCCCCGCTCGTGCTCCAGCAGCTTCACCGCGCGCTCGTAGGCGTCGCGCGCCTCCTCCAGCTTGCCCTCGGCGCGGGCCAGCGTCCCCACGTTGCTGGAGAGCGCGCCCTCGTACTCCGGGCTGCCGCCGGTGCGCTCCAGCGCCGCCTCCGCCAGCGCCGCCCACCGCCGCCCCTCCTGGAAGCGGGACGACATCGCGGTCCGGTACACCAGCTCCGAGGCGACGCGCGCCCTCAGCAGGTCCGCGCGCCCCACGTCGGCCGCCGCCATGGCCGCCACCAGCGCCGCCTCCGCCCCGGCCGCCCGGCCCATCCGCTCCTCCACCATGCCCTCCAGGTACAGCGCCTCGGCCAGCAGCGGCCGGTATCTCCGGGCCTCCGCCGAGCCGACGGCCGCCTCCGCCCGGCCCAGCGCCTCCTGGTACCGGCCGGCGAGGCGGAGCGCGTTGGCCTCCGCCAGCTGGCCGAAGCGCTGGTCCACCGCCTCGCGCAGCGAGGGGTCGTCCGGCGGCGGCACCACCGAGGTGAGCGTGGTGGTGTCGCTGCACGAGCGCACGCTGGAGAGCCCCAGCGCGGCGTCCACCGCCTGCCCGGCCAGCTTGGCGTCCGCGGCGCCCAGCAGCGCCACCAGGTGGCGCAGCTCCTTGAGCCTCAGGTCCAGGCACCCCGTGCGCAGCGCCAGCACCGCCTCCGTCTGGTCGCGGCGGATGCGGGCCGCGGCGCAGGCCTCCTGCCGCTCCGCCGCCCAGTCCTGCGCGTAGCGGTCCAGCACCACCGAGGCCCGCTGGAACATCTCCCCGTCCGCCCCCAGCGCGGCGCGCACCTGCGCCTTCCGGCTGTCGTCCCAGACGCCCTCCAGCTGCCGCTCCGCGCCGCGGCACAGCGACTGGTTGCGGATGGCCACCGCCGGGACGGCCACCGCCACCAGCGCCAGCGCCCCGATCGCCGCCGCCGCCCGCGGCCCCAGCCGGGCGCGCCGCTTGTCGCGCTGCAGCTCGGAGAGCACCTCGTCCATCGAGCCGTAGCGCTCGGACGGACTGGCCCGCAGCATCCGCAGCACCACCTGGCCCAGCCACTCCGGGGCGGTGTGGCCCGGACGCGGCGGCCGCAGCTCGCCGCGCTCGATCAGGTCCAGCCGGGCGCGCGCGTCCTTGTCGGGGAACGGCCGCACGCCGTGGAGCGCCGCGTAGAGCGCCACCCCGAAGGCGAACTGGTCCGTCCGCCCGTCGGTGGGCTGGGCGCGGATCTGCTCCGGGGCCATGTACGAGAGCGTCCCCAGCACCACCCCGGACGCGGTGAGGGTGGCGTCCAGCGCGTCGTTGGCCCAGGGCGAAGGAAAAGGTGACGGCGTGGGCGTGGGGGACGGAGCGCGCGTGGCGAGGTTCTGCAGCACCTCCATCGCCGATTCGCCCAGGCCGCGCGCCAGCCCGAAGTCGGCCACCTTCACCCGCCCGTCGGCGCCGAGGAGCACGTTGTCCGGCTTGAAGTCGCGGTGCACCAGCCCCACCTGGTGGGCGGCGGCCAGCCCGCGCGCGGCCTCCACGAACGCGTCGCGGATCTGCTGCCAGGTCCTTCGCTCCGCCTTCAGCCAGTCCTTCAGGCTGCCCCCGTCCACGTACTCCATCGCCAGGAAGACCCGGCCTTCGTAGATCCCCACGTCGTGCACCGTCACCACGTTGGGGTGCGCCAGCCGGGCCATGGCCTTCGCCTCGCGCTGGAGGCGCAGCTCCAGGTCGCCGCGGTTCTCCCGCGACCTGCGCAGCAGCTTGAGCGCCACCCGCCGGTCCAGCTCCGGGTCGTACGCGGCATAGACAGAGCCCATCCCGCCCGACGCGACGTGCCGCAGCAGCTGGTAGCGGCCGATGCGCGCCTCGGGGACCGCCACCTCCGGCGAGGTCTGAAGAGGCGGCGCGGGCGAGGCCCGGGTGGCGGCGGGATCGGGCCCTGGCTCCACCTCCTCCTTCGCCGGCGGCGCGGCCTCCGGGGCCTCCGCTCCCTCCACGGGCACCCGCAGCGGGCGGGTGGGGCCGAGCGTGCCGCCCAGCTCGATCACCTGCTGCCCACACCGGGCGCACTCCTCCAGGTGCCTGAAGAGCTGCCGCCGCTCGTCGGGGTTGAGGGCGTCCGCGACCAGCGCCGCGAGCGCGCTCTCCGGGGGGTGCACCACGCGCCCATCCTAGACCGCGGCGCGCTTCCCCCGGACGGCCGTGGCGGCCGGCGGCGGCGGCCGGCGGCCGGCGGTCCACCGTGTGGACGGGCAGGCGACGAGGCGTGGACCGCCAGTCCACGGCGCGCGCTTGCCCTGATGGTGCAGATCTCTTGACAGCGCGACGTCGCCTGACGTGCCACCAGCCCTCCCCTTTCCCGAGGGAGAGGGTGCTGGCACGCCGCCTGCTCACACCAGGCCCAGAAGTCTCACTCTTCTCCCCCAGGAAAGAAAACGACCATGGACATGCTCAATCTCAACTCCCTCAAGGCCCTCATCCAGAGCGCGAAGGCGGCCGCGACCGCCGCCGGCACCGCGGGCAACGGCGAGCTCAACAAGAAGGAGGCGCAGTTCGTCAACAACGAGGCGACCCAGGTGCAGAACCTGGTCGACGCGGCGATGGCGGACGGCTTCGTGGACAACAAGGAGATGGCGGCGATCAACAAGGCCGCCGCGCAGCTCGGGCGCGACCTGAACCGGCTGGAGCACAACTTCGCCGGAGGCAGCGTCGACGGCCGGCAGGACAACACCGCCCATCGCGCGGACGCGGGCACCAAGGACGGCTCGCTCACCGCCGACGAGAGCTCCGCCCTCGCCCAGAAGCAGGCGTCGGTGGACGCGCTGATCGCCAACGCGCGGCTGGACGGGAAGGTCACCGCCGCGGAGCAGAAGGAGATCAACGCCGCCCAGCGGGACCTCTCCAAGGACATCTACTCCTCGCGCCACAACGACCAGGGCACGGACCTCAGCTCCAGGACCCTCGACGGCCGGCAGAGCGACCTCCGCTCGCAGGTGGACGCCGCCGTGCAGGGCGGGGTGATCGACGGCACCAAGTACGGCGCGCTCACCATGCAGCTCCAGAAGATCGACCAGCTGATCTCCGGCGCCAGGGCGGACGGCTGGGTCGACCCGGCGGAGGGGCGGGCCATCAGACAGGCGCAGGCGCAGGTGGAGAAGGCGCTGGGCCAGGGCGAAGGTTCTCCCGCGCGTGAGCCCCGGTAGCGCTCTTCAGGGATGCAGTGGGGTCGGGGAGGCTCTAGCCGGGGCGCCGTCCTGTCGCGGCGCCCTGGCTAGAGCCAGCTGTTCTCCACGTACCAGGCGATGGAGCGGCGGATGGATTCGGCGAGGGTCACCTTCGGCTCGTAGCCCAGCACCCGCCGCGCCTTCTCGATGGAGCACGTCCACGCGGGGGCGAGCAGCTGCCGCGCCAGCTTCCGGTTCACCGGCAGGTGCTTGCCGGTGACGGTGGAGATGGCGTCCGCCACCGCGCCGATCCCGTAGAGGACGGGGCCCGGCAGGAGCACGCGCCGCACTCGCGCGCCCCCCAGCTGCCGGGCCACCTCGTCCTGCAGCTTCTCCAGCGTGGTGGTCTCCGCGCTGGAGACGAAGAACGCCTCCCCGGCGGCCTCCTTCCGGTCCGCCATCAGCAGCAGCGCGTCCACCACGTCCTCCACGTCCACCATGGAGATCGGCCGCTCCCTCCCGCCCACCGCCACCTTGAAGCCCCGCTTCACCAGCTTGAAGAAGGTCAGGTTCTCCCGGTCCCCCGGGCCCACGATGCGCGACGGCCGGGCGGAGACCACCTCCAGCCGGTCCCGGTAGGAGAAGGCGATCTGTTCGGAGGCGGCCTTGCTCTCGCCGTACCACTCGAAGGGGGCGAAGGGGTCCGTCTCCACCTTGGGACGGTCCGGGGTGGACGGGCCGGACGCCGCCAGCGAGCCGCAGAGGAGGATGCGCCGGGCGCCACCCGCCACCGCCGCCTCGCAGGCGTTCCGGGTCCCCTCGCCGTTCACCCGGTCGAAGGCCGCCCTGGACGGCGCCCGCCGGACGCCCGCCAGGTGGAACACCACGTCCACGCCCTTCGCCGCCGGCAGCAGCGACGCCCGGTCGGTGACGTCGCCCTGGAACCGTTCCACCGGCAGCCTGGAGAGCCCCCACTCGTCGGCGCTGGAGCGCAGCAGGACCCGCACCTCGTCGCCGCGCCCGGTGAGCCGCCGCGTGAGCCAGGTGCCGAGAAAGCCGTTCGCTCCTGTGACCAGCGCTCGCATTCTTCAGGCGCCTCCTGGAGAAAACCGCGGGTGAAGGCAAGGAAAAAGGGCGTTTCTCCTCTGGGCGGCGGCGTTTTCCCCCTCTGGGCGCTTCACTCGGCGCTGTACTTTCCCAGGGGAGATGCTACAGGTGCGCGCGGGCTGCGTACCCGAGCACTGCCCTAACGCCCCTTTGGAGGGGGAGGAGAGCACAGAAGAATGGCCGCCAAGAAGACCGCCAAGAAGGCACCCGCCAAGAAGTCCTCCGGCGCGAAGCGCAAGCCAAATGCCGCTTTCATGAAGGAGATGCAGCCTTCTGCGGCGCTGGCGGAGATCGTCGGCAGCAAGCCGCTGCCGCGGACCGAGGTCGTCAAGAAGCTCTGGCAGTACATCCGCAAGAACAACCTCCAGGACGCCAAGGAGCGGCGGATGATCAACGCCGACGACAAGCTCAAGGCGGTGTTCGGCGGCAAGAAGCAGGTCTCGATGTTCGAGATGACCAAGCTGGTCAACAAGCAGCTCAGCTAGCCAGCCGTCTCGAACACCCGAGGGCCCCGCCGGTCTTGCCGACGGCTGGGCCCTTCGTGCATCCAGGGGTCACTGCGGCCAGCGGTAGATCAGCGATGGATCCTGGGCGATCCAGACGTCGGCCGGGTTGGTCCCGTGGAGGTCGACCAGGCCCACGGTGCCCGTCCCCGCGTCCATCAGCCGGGTCCAGGTGAGGCCGTTCCACTCCCAGGCCGTCCTGGCGTCGATGACGAAGACGGACGACGACCCGAAGGCGAGCACGCCGCGGAGCCCGGCGTCGGTGGGGCTGGGGTGCAGGGTCCAGCTCGTCCCGTCCCAGCGGAGGACGTGGCCGGCGTCGGTCACCGAGTAGGCCAGCCGCGGGCTCACCGCGTAGACCGCCTGCACCGAGGCCCCGGTGTTCTGGATGGACGCCGGCAGCGGCGTCGGGTTCCAGGAGGAGGACCCGGGCGAGAAGCGGTAGATCCTGGGGTCCCCGGGCGGCGCGCCCGTGTGCACCCCGGCGGCGAACAGGTTGCCGGGCGCCGACCCGTGGATGTCGTTGAGCTGCGCGCCGTCGATGAAGTCCAGCGCCTGGGCGCCGCCGTCGGCGAACCAGCGCAGCGTCCCGCCGTCCCGGCCCGCCACGTAGACCTCCACCGACGTGCCGATCCGGAAGCCCACCAGCGAGACCGGGTCTCCGAGAAGGGGATTGACGAGCGTGGAATGGTTCTGGGCGACGGTGCCGTCGTGCCAGCAGTACACGCCCGTGTTCGGGCTGACGACGAAGGCCCGGCCCGTGGGATCGGCCCAGACTCCGGTGAGCTCCTTGTTGTCGCAGTCGCTGTCGAAGGACGTCCACGCGGTGCCCGCGGTGTAGCTGTCGGAGGGCAGGTGCCGGCGCAGCCTCCCCGCGTTGGCACCCACCCAGGCCCCTCCGTCCGTCCAGGACCAGATGGACCTCCACGCGTGGCCGCCGCCGGCGGCCGCGTGGCCGACCCAGGACGAGCCGGCCGGGCACACGGAGCCGCCGTCCGCGCTGTCGTCCGCCTGCCCGTCGCAGTCGTTGTCGCGCCGGTCGCAGATCTCCGGGAAGCTCAGCGCGGTGAAGGGGTCGCCGTCGTCGCAGTCGTTGGCGTTGGCGACGGTGGGCCCGCCGTCGGGGACGCAGATCTCCACCTGGGCGCCCGCGCCGTCGCCGTCCTCGTCCGGGTAGGCCCCCGTCCCGGCGTCGGACCGGCAGGTGGTCCCTCCGTCCGGCGCGCACGTCACCTGGCCCGCGCAGCCGAAGGGCGCGGCGCAGCTTCCGCCCAGGCTGAAGCCGTCGTCCACGGCGCCCACGCAGTCGTTGTCCAGGCCGTCGCAGACCTCGACCAGGCCCGGGTGCACGCGGGCGGTGCCGTCCTCGCAGTCGCCCGCGTCCGGCACGTGGTTGAGCGGCGCCGTGCAAGCGTAGGTGGGGGTCACGTTGCGGCCCCAGCCGTCCATGTCCCCGTCCGGGTAGAACGCCAGGCCGGGCGCGCAGAAGGTCCCCCCGTCCGGCGCGCACGCCACCGCGCTGCAACCGGCGTCCCCGCACGAGGTGCCGACGCGGAAGCCGTCGTCGGGGCCGGCCGCGCAGTTGTCGTCCCTGCCGTTGCAGTACTCCGTGGCGCCGGGGCGCACGTCTCTCCTGGCGTCGTCGCAGTCGGTCCCCC
>Ga0075421_100012507_pt1 | contig 10548 bp, 6 predicted proteins | sample SoiMetdeltSBSDD5_FD_75292 | JGI IMG/M metagenome (GOLD analysis project Ga0075421, IMG submission 75292) | Bulk soil microbial communities from a Populus tree surrounding site in Tennessee, USA - Soil MetaG P. deltoides SBSDD5 | ecosystem: Environmental > Terrestrial > Soil > Tree plantation... | reverse complement strand
ATGGACGAGCCGTGCTCGGCGCTCGATCCGATCGCGACCGCGCGCATCGAGGACCTGCTCCACGAGCTGCGCAAGGAGTACACGATCATCATCGTGACTCACAACCTGCAGCAGGCGACCCGGGTCTCCAACCGGACCGGCTTCTTCCTGCACGGCGATCTGGTCGAGTACGCCGACACCGACCGGCTGTTCACCTCACCGCAGGATCGCCGGACCGAGGACTACATCACCGGCAAGTTCGGCTGATTCTCAGCCGGCTTCGCCGTCGTCGCTCCGGCTCGACGCCCCGTAGAGATCGAGCTTCCGGTACAGCGTGCTGCGATCGATGCCGAGCGCCGCCGCCGCCGCCGACTTGCTGCCGCCGACCGCCTTCAGGACGCGCAGGATGTGGCGGCGCTCGACCTCCTCGAGCGGCAGGATCTCGGCGGTCTCGACCCCCGGAATCGTCAGGTCGTCGCGCCGGTAGTCGCGCAGCTTCTCCGGCAGATCGTCGACGGTCAGCTGCTCGTAGCCGGCGACCGCGACCGCGCGCTCGATGCAGTTCTCCAGCTCGCGCACGTTGCCGGGCCAGCGGTAGTTGAGGAGCTTCTCGGCCGCCGCGCTCGACAGCCCGGTCACCTTCTTGCCGAGCTGGGTGGCGACCCGGGTCAGGAGGTGCTGCGCGATCAAGAGGACGTCATTGCCGCGCTCGCGCAGCGCTGGCATGTCGACCCGCACGACGTTGATCCGGTAGTAGAGATCCTCGCGGAAGCGGCCCTGCTCGACCTCCAGCTCGAGATCGCGGTTGGTCGCCGTGATGATGCGGGCGTCGAACGCCTCCTCGTGATCGCCGCCGACCGGGCGGACCTTGCGCTCCTGCAGCGCGCGCAGCAGCTTGGGCTGCATCGCCAGCGGCAGCTCGCCGATCTCGTCGAGGAACAGGGTGCCGCCGTGGGCCTTGAGCAGGAGGCCGAGACGGGCGGCGCGGGCGTCGGTGAAGGCGCCCTTGACGTGGCCGAACAGCTCGCTCTCGATCAGCTGCTCCGGGATCGCCGCGCAGTTGACCGCGACGAACGGCCCCTCGTTGCGGCGGCCGCGCTGGTGGAGGGCGCGCGCCACCAGCTCCTTGCCGGTGCCGCTCTTGCCGTTGATGAAGACGGTGGCGTCGGTGTCGGCGATGCGGTCGATCAGGTCGAACACCTGCGCCATCGCCGGGCTGGTGCCGATCATGTCGTCGAGGCCGGGCCGGTGATTGACCATCTCGCGCAGGCGCTTGACCTCGTCGCGCAAGGCCCGGTGCTGGACCGCGCGCTGCATCGCCAGCGCCAGCACCTCGACGTCGAACGGCTTGGTCACGAAGTCGAAGGCGCCGGCGCGGATGGCGGCGATGGCGGCGTCGAGGTGGCCGAAGGCGGTGATCAGCACGACCGGCAGATCGGGCCGGTTGGCGACCACGCGTTCGCACAGGGTGAGGCCGCTCATGCCGGCCATGTTGATGTCGCTGATCACCACGTCCCACGCCGTCTCGTCCAGCACGGCCAGGGCGGCGTCGGCCGACGACTTCCACGACACCTCGAAGCCGCGCGGCCGCAGCGCGGCCACCAGCGTCTCTCCCATGTCGCGGTCGTCCTCGACCAGGAGTGCGTTCGCGGTCGTCACCACATCACCTTCGCGTCAGCCCTGGCCCGATCGCCCCCTGGCACGAAACCGGCAACGCCTGGCGTCATGTGCTCGGCCTCGCTCTGGAACGACTCGATGCCCCAGGCAGAGTACCGGTCCCTGGATCGCGATCTTTCGGTGGACGTCGCCATCGTCGGCGCCGGCATCACCGGGCTCACCGCCGCCTGGCTCCTCAAGGAAGCCGGCCAGCGGGTGGCCGTGCTCGACGCATTCTGCGTCGGAGCAGGAGCCACCGGATCCAGTACCGGACACCTCACTGTCTGTTTGGATGCGGACTACCAGACCCTGGTTGCGGAGCACGGCGAGGCCGGGGCCCGGGCCGCGGCGCAATCGAGCGCATTTGCAATCGACTTCATCGAAGATACGAGTCGGCGACTCGGCATCGCGTGCGGGCTCCAGCGTGTCCCCGGCTACCTCTGCGGCGAGTCACCCGAGGAGGTCGACCACCTCGAGCGCGAGGCGGTGACCGCGACCCGGCTCGGCTTGACCGCGACGCGGGTCCGCGAGGTTCCGCTGCCGTTCCCGGTCGCCGGCGGGCTGCGCTTCGAGCGCCAGGGCCAGCTCGAGCCGATGGCGTACCTGCGCGGCCTGGCCCGGCGCGTCGACGGCAACGGCTGCCGCGTCCTCGAGCAGAGCCCGGTGCAGGAGGTCGAGGACGGCGCCCCCTGCCGCATCGTGGCGGGCGGCCACGTCGTCCGCGCCGGCGCGGTGGTGCTGGCCACCCACACCCCGCTGGGCCGGGTCCTGTCGCTGCAGGCGCGGCTCGAGCCGCGGACCAGCTACGTCGTGGCCGCCCGCGTCGACGAGCCGCCGACCGGGCTGTTCTGGGATCTCGCCTGCCCCTATCATTATCTGCGCTCGGCGCGCGGGCTCGTCCTGATCGGCGGCAGCGATCACCGGACCGGCCAGGAGCCGGCGACCCTGGGCTGCTACCGCCGCCTCGAGGAGTACGCCCGGGCGCGCTTCGCGGTGCGCGCGATCGAGCACCGCTGGTCGGAGCAGGTGTTCGAGTCGCCCGATGGCCTGCCCTGCATCGGCCGCCTCCACCGCGCCGATCGCGTCTTCGTCGGCACCGGCTACGGCGGCACCGGGCTCACCTTCGGCACCGTCGCCGCCGTGATCCTGAGCGATCTCGTCACCGGCCACGCCAGCCCGTGGAGCGCGCTGATGGCGCCGACCCGGTTCCGGCCGGTCGCCGCCGCCAAGAAGACCGCGCGCGCCGCGTCGTGGCGGTGGGTCGCGCACCGCCTGCGCGGACCCGACGCCGACCGCATCGCCGAGCTGGCGCCGGGCGCCGGCCGCATCGTCGAGATCGACGGCCAGCGCGCCGCCGTCTACCGCGATCGCGACGAGCGGGTGCACATCCTGTCGCCGGTGTGCACCCACGCCGGCTGCACCGTGCAGTGGAACCAGGCCGAGAGCACCTGGGACTGCCGCTGTCACGGCGGCCGCTTCGATCCGCTCGGCCGCGTCCTGTGCGGGCCGCCGGTCGAGGCGCTCGAGCGGCTGCGCGACGACGACGACGAGGTGCAGCGGCCGGCCGCTACAGCGGCAGCCTCACCGTGAAGACCGAGCCCTGACCCTCGGTGCTCTCGACGGCGATCGTGCCGCGGTGGCGGCTCACCACGTGGTAGGCGCTGGCCAGGCCGAGGCCGCAGCCGCCGCACAGCGCGGCCGCGTTGTCGGCGCGGCGGAAGGCGGTGAAGACGTGGGGCAGGAACGACGCAGGGATGCCGATGCCGGAGTCGGCGACCTCGATGACCGCCCAGCCGTCGGGCGCGGCCTCGCGCGCCGCCGGATCGGGATCGAGATCGTGGCCGACGGCGATGTGGATGACGCTGCCGGGGCGGCTGTACTTGACCGCGTTGGACAAGAGGTTGGTCAGCACCCGCTCGATCCGGTTGCGATCGAGCCGGCCGGTCAGGCTGCCGACCGAGACCTCGAGCTCGATCGTGCGGTCGGTGCAGTCGCGCTGCAGCTCGTCGACGACCTGGCGGACCAGCGCGACCAGATCGGTCGGCGTCGGCTCGAGCTCGATCGGCTCGCCGGCCTGCAGCTTGGCGAGATCACGCAGCTCGCGGAGGAGCGCGCTCATGCGCAGGGTCGCGCGCCGGATCCGGCCCAGGCCGCGGCCGAGCTCGCTCGCGGACTGATCCGGCTCGGGCGCGGCGGCGGCGCCGCCGGTGGCGAGCAGCTCGCCGAGCAGCTTGGTGTTGAGATCGATGACGTTGAGCGGATGGTTGAGGTCGTGCGACACGAACAGGAAGTTGTCGTGGATGCGCAGCGACTGCTCGGCGTCGCGGCGCAGCCGCGCCTTGTCGATCGCGATCGCCGCCATCAGCGCCAGCTCCTCGGCCAGCGCGTGATCGCCGCCGTCGAAGGCGGCGCCGGCGCGGGTCTTGAGCAGGGTCAGGATGCCGAGCACCCGGCCGTGCGCGCGCAAGGGGACGCGCAGGAGCGTGCGGGTCCGCACCCGCCGCGACAGATCGAGGGCGTCGTGGCGCGGCAGCGCCGACGCCAGCGCGGTGTCGGCGACCCCGGATACCAGGAGCGGCGCCAGTCCGCCGGTCTCGGTCGGCGCCTCGTCGGCCTGCGCGATCACGACCCGCTCGACGCGGCCGTCGCCGTCGACGAGCTCGAGCAGGCACCAGTCGGCCAGGCTCGACGCCGCCAGCCGCGGCAGCAGCTCGATCGCCGCGTCGTAGTCGAGCGACGACGCCAGCAGGGCGCGGGTGTTGCCGTGGTAGGCCATCCGCCGCGCCTCGGCCTCGGACAGGCGGACCCGCCGGCGCGGCGGCCACGGCCGCGCCCGCTCCGGTCGGTCGAGATCGTCCCCGGCGGCGAGGAACGCGCCGATCTGCGCGCCCAGCGCCTCCATCATGAGGACCAGCGCCTCGTCGAGGAGCCGCACCTGCGGCGCCAGGAACTCGAGGACGCCGACCACCTCTTCGTCGAGGCGGATCGGGAAGCCGAAGGCGGCGCGCAGCCCGGCGGCGCGCGCCGCCGCGGCCAGCGCGCGATCGTCGTCGGCGGCGACGTCGGGCGTCCAGCCGGGTTGACCGCTGGTCCAGACCACGCCGGGCAACCCGTCGCCGCGTCCGATGGCGCCGTCGCGGCCGATCCGATCGAGATGAGCGAGGTCGCTGGCCGCCGCGTGCCAGCTGGCGTCGAGGCGCAGACGGTCACCCTCGCCGTCGACGGTCCACAGCGCGCCCCACGCCCAGCCAAGATTCTCGCAGACCGCGGCGAGGATCGGCGGCATCGCCTCGGCCAGCGTCGCCGCGCTGGCGAGCGCCTGCGCCGCCGCCTCCTCGGTCGCGGCGGCGACGTCGGTCCGCGCGCGCTCCGGCGGCTCGAAGCCGGTCATTGATCGATGGCGCACGACCGCCGCCGCCCCGTGGCTCCCCGTCAGATGGACGCTCATCCGAGATCGATGCTGCGACCGCCGTGATCGTGCGTCGGTCAGACGGCAGCGCTGGGGTAGCTGCGACCTTGTCGTGATCTGTGCGTCTCAGAATGCGACGCTGTGGCAATGCGCCTCTACGGTGGCGGCCAAGTGACGTCGTGCGTCTTTCCACCGCCCGCGGCGCTCGGCACGACAATTGAAAAACGTCGCCCTCGTGTTGCCAGCGCCAGTCAATTACGACGGTTGCCTCAGTCGACGACCGAGCGAGGTGAAGCTCGCACGGCGCCGGCCTCACCTGCTGGTGGTCATGGCGGTCCTGGTCGCCGGGCTCGCGGTCCGACCGCGCGCGGCGTCCGCCGATGAGCCGCTGTACGACGGCCTCCAGCAGCTCTTCGACGACGAGGCGCGCGCCGCCATGGCGGAAGCGAACTACGTGCGCGCCTGGCACTACTTCATGCGCCTGCTCCAGATCAACCCGGACGACGCGCGCGCGCTGCGGGAGGCCGCACGGTGCGCGCAGGCGCTCGGCCAGTTCGACTACGCCGAGCGCGCGTACGCGCGCGTCGAGGCGCTGCGGCCCGGCGTCCAGGATCCGGAGCTCTGGTACCTGCGGGGGGAGGCGCTCCTCGCGCTCGGCCGCACCGACGAGGCGCGCGCGCAGTTCGGGCGCGCCGAGTTCCCGCTGCCGCGCGGTCCGCTCGATCGCATGGGCGCGCTGTGGCTGGCCCGCATCTACGCCCTGCGCGGTGACCTCGCCGGCGCCGAGAGCGTCTACGCCCAGTGGCAGCCCAAGGACACCGCGGATGCGCAGTACGCCGAGATCATGACGGCGCGCGCCGAGGCCCACATCCTGGTCAAGGACTGGCACGGCGCCGAGAAGATCCTGCGCGAGCTCATCTTCTACCAGCCCGAGCACGTGCGCGGGCGGGAGATGCTGGCGTGGGTGATGGAGGGGCGCGGCGAGCTCGACCAGGAGCTCGAGCTGCGCGCCGACCTCGCCGCCGAGCGCGGCTTCGACCGCGGCGGCCGCGTCCTGCGCTACGCGCGCGCCCTCGAGCGCGCCCACGAGTACGACGACGCCCTCGCCCACTACCGCAAGGCCGAGCGCCTCGGCGTCGACGAGCTGACCGCCGACATCGACCGGCTCGAGTACCTGACCGCCCCCGAGGTCGCCGCCGGCACCGTCCTCCGCCACGATCCGTCGGGGCGATCGCTGGGCTGGCTGACCGGCGCCAACCTGCCGCTCGGCTCGGTGGCGCGCGTGGTCGTCACCGGCACCCAGGACGGCGCCACCGGCACCTTCATGCGGCCGGACGACGCCTTCTCGCTGTACACGCTGTCGGGATCGCTGGTGGTGGCCGATCGCGCCGGCGACGCGATCGCCGTCGGCGCCAGCGCCTTCGGCGGCGACCGGATCGACGACCTCGGCCGCGGCGGCACCGTGCAGCTGCGGTCGCGGCCGAAGTGGCCGGTCCAGCTCCGCCTCGCCGCCGACGCCAACATGCCGTGGCGCGAGTCGGTCAGCACGATCCGCGAGGGCGGCGTCGCCGACGCCGTCACCGGCGAGCTCTACGCGGTCCCGATCGACCGCCTGATCTTCAGCGCGGTCGGCCGGGCGCGCCGGCTCAGCCTGCAGCCGATGGGCGGCGCCAACCCGATGGCGGTCCAGCTGCTCGGCGCCGGCGGCGTCGACTGGATCGTCCGGACCGCGCCGGGCCGGGTCGCGCGCGGCCAGATCGTCGACGACACCATGCTGTGGCCGTCGTCGATCGCGACCGGCATCATGCTGTCGTACCGCCACTACCAGCTGGCCTCCGACAACCCGTTCGGCACCCGCGTCGTGCTGGTCCGCAGCAGCGCGATCGACGAGCTGTCGGCGACCGCGCGCGAGGTCTTCGACCGTCGCGGCATCCTCGCCGGCGAGCTCACCGCCGGCGCCGGCTACGACTGGGACCGCGAGGTCCGCCAGTGGCGCGCCGGCACCGCCCTCCACCTCTCCGCCTCCACCAACAGCCGGCTCAGCGCTGCCTTCGACGCGTCGAGCGAGGCCGGCACCGGCCTGGTCGGGCGCCGCTACACAGGATGGATCTCGCTGCATGTCGACCTCTAACCGCATGATCGTCCTCGAAGCCGCCATCGGCGCCGCCCTGGTCGCCGCCGGCGTCTGGGTCGGCTCCCCGTCCGATCTCTGGATGGGCACCCACGGCTTTCACCCGGCGTGGATCACGATCCTCGTCCTCGCGGCTCGCTACGGCACCCGCGGCCTCCTGGTCGCCCTCGCCATCACGGTGGCGGTGCTGGCCGGCGTCGCCACCGCCCTCGGCGAGCCGCTGACCGGGCTCGCCGACCGCACCGCGAACCCGTCGGACCTGCTCGCCCTCGGCGCCGCCATCCTGGTCGCCTGGATCGCGATGCTGCACGAGAGCCGGCTGACCCGCCTCACCCACAAGCTCGAGGACGCCGAGGGCTGGCGCAAGGACGCCATCGGCGTCATCGACGCGCTCCACGACAACGTCGCGCTCCTGCGCAGCCGGCACGACCGGATCGACCGCTCGCTCATGGTCTGGCGCGACGTCGCCAGCCGGATGGAGAGCGGCGACCCGATGCAGGCCGGCAAGGCCGCGCTCGAGCTCAGCTCGCTGCAGTCGGGCGCCTGCGGCGGCTTCCTGCAGTGGTGGGACGGCATCTCGCTGCGCGCGCTGACCTGGTCGACGCGCGAGCCGGCGAGCGACCAGATCCCACGCGACATCTCGGTCGATCGCACCGCCCGCGCCGCCGCCGACCTGCGCAGCGCGGTGATCATCAGCCGCGTCGAGGGCGCCACCGCCGACGATTGCGACGTCGCGGTGCCGATCCTCGACCCGCAGGGCCGCGGCGTCCTCGGCGTCATCGGCCTGCGCGGCGTCCTGCCCGACCACCTCACCGAGGCCGATCTGCAAACGCTCACCATGATCGCCGACTGGCTGGCGCCGACGATCGAGCGCTCCATGCACGTCCGGCGGCCGCGCGCGATGGAGATTGTACGCCCATGAGCACGACCGACCAAACCGACTACATCGACGGCACGAGCGGCAAACGCTACGACGCCCACGTCGCCCTCGTCCTCGAGGGCTCGTACCCGTACATCGCGGGTGGCGTGTCGTCGTGGGTGCACCAGCTCCTGTGCGCGTGTCCGCAGCGGCGGTTCGCGCTCCTGCACATCGGCCCTCACGAGGGGGCCTACCAGAAGCGCCTCTACGAGCTGCCGCCCAACGTGTCGGTGCTGCGCGAGATGCACTGCCGCGGCGGCGACGAGCACGCGCCGCGCCGCCGGCGCCGGCCATCGACCGGCCCGCTGCGGCTGGGGCCGACCAAGAAGCCGTCGCGGATGCTCGCGGCGTTCCGCCGCCTGCACCTGACCGACACCGTCGACGACGAGCTGATCGCCGACCTCGCGTCGGGCGACCTGTCGGTCGCCGAGTTCCTCCACGGCGACGCCACGTTCGACCTCCTGCGCCGCGAGCTGTACGAGCAGCTCAGCCCGGGCGCGCCGTTCATGGACTTCTTCTGGCACTTCCGCTCGATGCACGTGCCGCTCCTGCGCCTGCTGGCCGCGCCCATTCCCGACGTCGCGCTCTACCACGCGGTCGCCACCGGCTACGCCGGCGTCGTCGGCGCGGTCGCCAGCTACCGGGCCGGACGCCCGCTGGTCGTCACCGAGCACGGCATCTACGCTCGCGAGCGCGAGATGGAGCTGTCGCGGGCGGGATGGATCCAGGCCACCGGCGGCTCGACGCAGGGCGCGTCGCCGCTGCGCCGGCTGTGGACGCACTACTTCCGGATGCTGTCGCGCATCGCCTACCACCGGGCCGCGCGCGTCCTGACCCTGAGCGAGTCGAACCGGGTCAAGCAGGTCGCCGACGGCGCCGATCCGGCGAAGATCCGGGTCGTCCCCAACGGCGTCGACGCGACGCCGCCGCCCGAGCCGAAGCCGGCGCTGGCGCCCAAGGGCGACCGGATGCGGGTCGGCTTCGTCGGGCGAGTCGTCCCGATCAAGGACGTCATCACGCTGATCCGCGCCTGCGCCCTCGCCCGCGAGCGGGTCGACCTCGAGGTCTGGGTGGTCGGGCCCGAGAACGAGGACGCGGCGTACGCCAAGCGCTGCCGCGGGCTCGTGCAGATGCTCGGGCTCGACGACCACATCAAGTTCCTCGGCCCGCAGAAGGTGTCCGAGATCTACCCGCAGCTCGACGTCGTGCTGCTGACCAGCCTGAGCGAGGGCCAGCCGCTCGTGATCCTCGAGGCCTACGCCGCCGGCGTGCCGGTGGTCGCCACCGACGTCGGCGCCTGCCGCGAGCTGGTCGAGGGGCGCGACGAGGAGGACCGCGAGCTGGGCCCGAGCGGGATCGTGACGCGGGTCGCCAACCCGCCCGAGACCGCGATGGCGCTGGTGAAGCTGGCGCAGGATCCGTCGCTGCGCGCGGCGATGGGCCGGGCCGGGATGGCGCGGGTGTCGGCGCGCTACCAGCTGTGCCAGGTCGTCGCCAGCTACGAGACCCTCTACACCAGCATGGTCTCGGCGTAATGGCGGGCATCGGCTGGAAGCTGGAGGCGCTGCTCGAGCGCGACTCGCTCGGCTCGGCGGCGAGCGCCTTCCTCACCGGCGTCGCGGTCACCTCGGGGCCGTGGCTCCTGACCACGCTCGTCCTGGTGCTGATGCGCCTGTCGGCGGCCGAGTCGGAGATCACCGGCATCGCCGACGCCGAGCGCATCGTCACCATCGTCTACGCCGGCGTGATCGTGATGGGCGCGCCGGCCGACATCGTGCTGTCGCGCTTCGCGGCGGATCGCGTCTACGAGCGAAACTGCGCCCAGATCGCGGCGCCGCTGCGCCGCGTGCTCGCCGTCTGCCTGCTCGTCTTCGCGGTGGCCGGCGCCGGCGCGATGGCGCTGTGCGACATCCCGGCGCCGATGGCGCTCCCGGGCGCCGTCCTGACCGCCATCGTCGGCGGGCAGTGGCTGCTCCTGTCGGCGGCGGGCGGGCTGAGCTCGCCCGGCATCATCCTGCGCGCCTTCGCGTTCGGCGCTCCCGCCAGCGTGCTGGCGGCGCTGGCGCTGTCGCATCCTCTCGTGCTCGGCCCGACCGGCTATCTCTACGGCTTCGGCGCCGGACAGCTGGTCACCCTCGGCCTCCTCTTGTGGGGCACGCTGCACGCGCTGCCGTCCGAGGAGGACGAGGACGCGCGCATCCTGCCGGCCTTCCGCCACTACTGGGTCCTGGCGGCGGCGGCGTTCGCGTTCCACGCCGGGCTGTGGGTCGACAAGCTGGTGATCTACTTCCGCGCCGGCGGCGAGGTCGCGTCGGCGTACGCAGCGCTGGCGGCGGTGGCGTGGCTGTCGGTGGTGCCGGCGTGCGCCTACGTGTTCGTCTGCATCGAGACCGTGTTCCACCGCCGCTTCCGCGCCTACTACCGGGCGCTCCACACCGGCGCGTCGCTGCACGA
>Ga0075421_100012505_pt1 | contig 10549 bp, 10 predicted proteins | sample SoiMetdeltSBSDD5_FD_75292 | JGI IMG/M metagenome (GOLD analysis project Ga0075421, IMG submission 75292) | Bulk soil microbial communities from a Populus tree surrounding site in Tennessee, USA - Soil MetaG P. deltoides SBSDD5 | ecosystem: Environmental > Terrestrial > Soil > Tree plantation... | reverse complement strand
TGGCGCCTCCGCGAGCGCGCCGGCCATCTGCTCCTGCGCGGGCATCATGAGGGCCGAGTGGAAGGGGGCGCTCACCTTGAGCATGACCGCGCGCCGCGCCCCGCGCCGCCGGCATTCGGCGGCGGCGCGCTCGACCGCGGCGCGGTGGCCTGCGATCACGGTCTGCGTAGGCGCATTGAAGTTCGCCGGCGCGCAGGCCTCCCCCCCGGCCGCCGCGGCGCAGGCCTCGGTGACCTGCGCCGCCTCCAGCCCGAGGATCGCCGCCATGGCGCCGACGCCGACCGGCACCGCCTCCTGCATGACTTGGCCACGCCGCCTCACCAGCCGCAGCGCGTCGGTGAGGGCGAGCGCCCCGGCCGCCACCAGCGCCGAATACTCGCCGAGGCTGTGGCCGGCGACGAAATCGGGCTTGATGCCCTCGGAGTCGAGCACGCGCCAGGCCGCGACCGAGGCGGCGAGGATCGCCGGCTGGGTGTTGGCCGTAAGCTGCAACTCCTCGTCGGGCCCACCGAAACAGAGCTCGCTGAGACGAAACGCGAGCGCCAGATCGGCCTCGGCAAAGACCTCGCGCGCGGCCGTGAAGTGGTCGGCCAGGTCGCGCCCCATCCCGATGTACTGCGACCCCTGCCCGGGGAAGATGAACGCGATTTTACCCATAGCGTCGCGCTTAGTGCCCCCCGGGGGGCTGAAACCGCCGCTCAAATCTCCGCCTTCTCCGCGTCAACCGCCGCCAGCTCGCCGAGCTCGCTCTCGATCCGCTCGTTGATGCTTCCCTCGTTGAACTCCTTGGCGATGCGGATCGCGTTGCGGATCGACTTCGGCTTCGACCCGCCGTGACAGATCAGGCAGAGCTGCTTCGCCCCGAGCAGCGGGGCCCCGCCGAACTCGGAGTAATCGAGCCGCCGCTTGACGCTGCGGAAGGCGGTGCGCGAGAGGATGGCGCCGACCTGCGACTGGATCGTCTGCCCGAGCTCGGTCTTGAGCAGCCCCATGATGGCCTCGACCAGACCCTCGCTCGTTTTCAGGATGACGTTTCCGGTAAACCCGTCGGCAACGATGACGTCGACCTCGCCGGTGAAAATGTCGCGCCCCTCAACGTTGCCGATGAAATTGATCGGGGCCTGTTTGAGCAGCCGCGCCGCCTCTTTTGTCAGGTCGGTCCCCTTGACCTCCTCCTCACCGATGCTCATGAGCCCGACCTTCGGGACGCGGACCCCGAGGATCGAGCGTGAATAGACCGACCCCATGACGGCGAACTGTTTGAGGTGTTCCGGCTTGCACTCGGAGTTGGCCCCGACGTCGAGCAGGACCGTGCCCTTGCCCTTGAGCGTCGGAAAGATACCGGCGAGCGCCGGGCGGTCGACTGAGGGAAGCGTCCCGATGATCAGCTTGGCGGTGGCCATGACGGCGCCGGTGTTCCCCGCGCTGACGAGCGCCTGTGCCTGCCCGTCGCGCACCAGGCGCGCCGCGACGCGGATCGACGAGTCGCGCTTGCGCCGCACGGCGTGCGCCACCGGCTCGTCCATGGTGATCACTTCGGTCGCGTTAACGATCGAGATGTGCAGCCGTTGGGCCCGCGGGTTGGCGACCCCTTGCCGAGCCAACTCCGCGCGGATGCGGTCCTCCCGGCCGACCAGGATGACGCGGGCGCGCAGATCGCGCGCGGCCTGGATCGCGCCTTCGACCTCGACGGTGGGGGCATGGTCGCCGCCCATGGCATCAACGGCGATGGTGGTGATCATAGGGGGCGATCGAAAAGCAGTCGGAGTCTTAGGTTTCGGGTCCCGGGTCGTCTCGCTCGCTCAAGACTCGAAACTCATCACTCGAAACTCTATTCCTCGATCTCGATCACCTGGCGGCCGCCGTAGTAGCCGCACTTGGGGCAGACGCGGTGGGGCAGCTTCGGCTGCTGGCAGTTCGTGCAGGCCACGGTCGTCACCCGGGCGAGCGCGTCGTGCGATCGCCGCTTGCGGCTGCGTGATTTCGAATGGCGTCTTTTTGGGTTCGGCATAACAACTCTCCAATGAATGACAAGCCAAAAATGATAGATATGAGTCCCCGCGGCGCGCGGCCGGCGGCGATTAACTGCGCTCCTTCAGATCGGCCAGCGCCTGCCAGCGTGGGTCCATCGGCTTGGTGCACTGGCACGTCTCGACGTTGAGATCGGCGCCGCACTGGTCGCACAGCCCGCGACAGTCCTCCCGGCAGAGCACGCGCGGCGGAAGGCTCAACTCCAGCTGCTCGAGGACCAGCGCGTCGAGGTCGATCTCGTCGCGCTCGATGACGGCGACGTCCAGGTCACGGCCATGCACCTCGGCCTCGCCGCCGTGGCCCGCGGCCGGGTCCTCGCCGGCGTAGAGCAAATCGAACCCCTTCTCGACCGGGATCGCGACCGTTCCGAGGCAGCGGTCGCAGGGCGCCTCGAGCGTCGCCCGCAACTCCCCCCGCAGCCGGAACTCCACCCCGGCGCACTCTACCTTGCCCGCCACGTGCGGCGGCTCGCGCAGGGCGAACTCACACCCGCCGGTATCGATCTCTCCCGGGCCGTACTCATGCTCGAAGCGCAGCCCGTCGGCGGGCAAGCGCGCGACCGAGATAATCATTGCTCCCCCACGACCGACAAAACTTGATAATTATATTGGCGGTCGGTGGTTTGTCAACCAGTGGCGCTAAAGGTTGGAGCGGGCAAATTTTAGGCGGCCGGCTGACGGCGCCCTGCGGTCTGCCCCGGACTCTTTGAGAGCCGCGGCGAATGGTGTACACTTGGCGCTTCTTTGCGGCCGATCACGGACTTGAGGATTCTACGCATGGCAGGTCGTCTGCGCGCGGTGGTGGCCGGGGCCACCGGTTATTCGGGGCGGGAATTAATCAGCATGCTGCTCCGCCATCCGCGGCTCGAGCTGGCGGGAGTCTACGCCTCCCCCTCGGCCGAGCCCGCGCCCCTCGCCACCCTCCACCCGCAGTTGACTGGCCTTACGGCGCACGTCTGCCGGCCGTTCAGCGACGCCGAGCTGCGGCGCCTTGGGGCGGACGTCGTCTTCCTCGCCACCCCCAACGAGTTCTCCCATGAGGTCGCGCCGAGTCTCGTCGACGCCGGGCTGACCGTGGTCGACCTGAGCGGCGCGTTCCGCCTCGAGGATGCCGAGCTCTACCCGAAACATTACGGTTTCACGCACACGCGCCCGGACCTCGTCAAGCAGGCCGTCTATGGGTTGACCGAGTTCGCGCGCGAGCGGGTGCGCGGGGCCAAGCTCATTGCCAACCCCGGGTGTTACCCGACCTCGATCCTCATCCCGCTCTGGCCGCTCGTCGAGGCGGGGCTCGTCGCCGACGGCCAGCCGGTGATCTGCGACTCGAAGTCCGGCGTCACCGGGGCGGGGAAGACGCCGAGCCAGGCGACACACTTCGTCGAGGTGAGCGAGAGTTTCAAAGCCTACAACGTCTTCGGCCACCGTCACACGCCGGAGATCGCGCAAGGGCTCGGCCTCGACGGGACGGCCCGCTCGCTGATCTTCACGCCGCACCTGCTCCCGATCAACCGTGGCATCCTCTCGACGATCTACGTTCGGCTTCGCGAGGGCGTCGGACGCGGCGATGTGCTTGGGGTCTGGCGCGGCCGCTTCGAGGGTGAGCCGTTCGTCCGTGTCTTCGGCGACAGGCAGTTGCCCGAGATCAAGTTCGCGGCGAACACCCCGTTCTGCGACATCGGCTGCGCGGTCGACGAAGCTTCGGGCCAGGCGATTCTCGTCGGCGCCATCGACAACCTCCTCAAGGGCGCAGCGAGCCAGGCGCTGCAGAACGCCAACCTCGCGCTCGGGCTCGACGAGCGGGCGGGAATCTTCTAGTTGAAGACGCTGCTGACTTCTGACCATGCGCGCGGTAATTAAACTGGGCGGGAGCGTCCTGAGCGACGCGGGACTGCAGCATGATCTGGTGGCGCAGGTCGGCGCGCTGCGGCGCGCGGGGGTCGAGTTGGTGCTCGTCCACGGGGGCGGCAAGCAGATTGCCGGGCTGCTCGCCCGGCTCGGCGTCGAGTCGCGATTTCACGAGGGGCTGCGGGTCACCGACGAGGCGACGCGCGACGTCGCGCAGATGGTGCTCGCCGGGAAGGTGGGCAAGGACCTGGTCGCCGCCCTGGCCGGGGCTGGCGTGGTCGCAGCGAGCATCGCGGGCGGCGACGGGCTCAGTTTTCTCGCCGAGAGATTGCGGCCGGCGGACGGCACCGACCTCGGCTACGTCGGGCGCATCGTCGAGACGCGGCCCGAGCTGATCGACGCTCTGCTCGGGGCCGGGATCGTGCCCGTAGTCGCCTGTCTCGCGCTCGGGGCCGCCGACCGCGAGTACTACAATGTCAACGGCGACCAGATGGCGGCGGCGGTCGCGGCCGGGTGCCGCGCCGACGAACTGGTATTCGTCACCGACGTCGGTGGGGTGCGCGACGGTCGGGGCGCACAGCTCGCCCGCCTCGACCGCCCGCGGATCGAGGAGCTCCTCGCGAGTGGTGTAGCGGGCGGGGGCATGCGGCCAAAGCTGCGCGCCTGCCTCGAAGCGCTCGAGGCGCGGGTCGCGCGGATCGCGATCGTCGGGGCAGCGACGGAGGAAGTTTTGCTTCGGACACTTCAAGGACGGGAGGCAGTGGGAACCCAAATATCCTGAAATGACCCAATACCTGTTTGTTTACGGCACCCTTCGGCCGGGCCTGGCGCCCCCGGCTGTGGCCCACATCATCCAGCAGTTGCGCCGCGTCGGGGCGGGCTCGGTCCGCGGACGCCTTTACAATCTTGGGGCGTACCCGGGAGCGCTCCCGGACCCGGCGGCCGAGACGACGATCGCCGGCGAGGTCTTCGAGATTCCCAACGACCTGGCCTTCTGGTCCGCGCTTGACGACTACGAGGGCTTCGACCCGGGGAGCCCCGGAGCGAGCCTCTTCGTGCGGACCAGGTGTCGCGTCACGCTCGCCGGGGGGCGCGAGCTCGAGAGCTGGATCTACGCCTACAACCGCCACCCGAAGGCCGCCCCTCTGGTCGTCGGGGGGGATTATTACCGTCTCCAAGAGATAAATCAGAAGAAGGAATAGCCCATCCATGTCAGCCCAAGCGGAGATCAAGAAGGAAGAGACCTCGACCCCGGAGCTCGACCGCATCCGGGAGCTTGAGAACCAGTTCGTTATGCCGACCTACGCGCGGTCGCCGGTCCTCTTCGTCCGCGGCCGGGGCTCGACGCTCTACGACGACCGGGGGAAGGCTTACCTGGACTTCATCTCGGGGATCGGGGTCAACGTGCTCGGCTACGACCACCCGCGCATCCGGCGCGTGCTCCGCGAGCAGGCGCGGCTGCTGCACACCTCGAACCTCTACTACCACGCCTACCAGGGGCCACTCGCCGAGCACCTGGCGCGGGCCGCGGGGATGGCGCGGGTCTTCTTCTGCAACACGGGGACCGAGTCGGTCGAGGGCGCGCTCAAGCTGGCGCGGGCGTGGCAGCGGCGGCGGGGGCGCGAGGCCCAGACCGAGTTCGTCTCGCTGGTTAATTCTTTCCACGGCCGGACCCTGGGCGCGCTCTCGGTGACGGCGCAGCAGAAGTACCGCGCCCCGTTCGAGCCGCTCATTCCCGGCGTGCGTTTCATCGACGCAAACAACTGCGCCGACGATTTCGCCGAGGCACGCGCAGCGATCAACGAGCGCACCGCCGCCGTGATCATCGAAACGATCCAGGGCGAGTCCGGCGTGCGCCCGGTCAACGACACCTTCCTCGCCGCCGTCCGCGCGGCCTGCGATCAGGCCGGCGCCCTGCTCATCCTCGACGAGGTCCAGTGCGGGCTCGGGCGCACGGGGAAGACTTTCGCCTTCGAGCACACGGGGGTCCGGCCCGACGTCTTGTGCGTCGCCAAGCCGCTCGGCCTCGGCGTTCCACTCGGCGCGTTCCTGGTCGCCGAGCGCGCCGCCGACGGCCTCAAGCCGGGTGACCACGGGAGCACTTTCGGCGGCGGCCCGCTGGCTTGCCGGCTGAGCCTGGAGTTTATGGAGATGCTCGCCGAGGAAGATCTCATGCGGCGCGTCATCGACGTCGGCGCCTACTTCCGGGGCGCGCTCCTCAAGCTGCGGGCGCGCCGCCCCGACCTGATCACGGAGGTGCGCGGCCTCGGGCTCATGGTCGGCGTGGAACTCTCTTTCGCGGGCAAAGAGGTCGTCGCCGAGATGCTGCGGCGCGGTTACCTGATCAACTGCGCGCACGAGACGACCCTCCGCTTCCTGCCGCCCTACGTCATCCGCAAGTCCGAGATTCGGGCGATGCTCGCGGAACTCGAAGAAGTCATTGTCGGGGCTGGCGGCCGTGGCACGGCCGCCCCGGATCAGAGTTGAGGGGCCGAAGAAGATGATCGACATCCGCCGGGCCAGGACCAGCGATGGGGTGCAGATCCATGCGCTCATCAGCCAGTTCGCCACCAAGGAATTGATGCTGCCGCGGACGCTCCTGAGCATCTACGAGAACATCCGCGACTTCTACGTCGCGGCCGAGGGCGACCGAGTCCTTGGCTGCTCCGCGCTCCACTTCACCTGGGGCGACATGGCCGAGGTTCGCTCGCTCGCGGTCGACGACAAAGCCGGCCGGCGCGGCCTCGGTCGCGCCCTGGTCGAGGCCAACATCGTCGAGGCGCGTGAGCACAACCTGGTGCAGGTCTACGCCTTTACCTACGTCGCCGACTTCTTCGCCAAACTCGGCTTTCGCGTCGTGCCTCATGAGTCCATGCCGCGCAAGGTCTGGATGGACTGCATCAATTGCCACAAGTTCAACTGCTGCGACGAGGTCGCCATGGTCATGGATTTGATCGAGGGGGCACGACCCGAACCCTTCGATTTAAGTCAAGTGAGCGTTCCGAGAACCAGGTAGAGCATTCCGATATTGGGAAAAATCGGTCCCAAGAACGGACACCCGGACCCCGGACCGGTCCGCTCGGCGGCGTTTAAACCCAATCAACTAAATGACTAAGCAGGGCGCAAGCGGTGGCACACTGCTTGGCTTATCGTCTTGCTGAAAACAGAATGAGCAAATCAGGGTCGAACGACGGAATTGACAATTTCTCAGTCACCGCGCCGCGGGGCTTCCTCGCCGCGACGGCCGCCTGCGGGCTGAAGAAGGCGGGGGATGACCTGGCGATCATCTTTTCGGAGCGCCCGGCAGTGGCGGCGGCCGTCTTCACCCGCAACCTGGTCCAGGCGGCGCCGGTGCAACTCTCGCGCGAGCACCTCCGCTACCGGGCGCACCGCGTGATCGTGGTCAACGCCGGGGGCGCGAACGCCTGCACGGGCGATGGCGGGTTGGAGGACGCGCGGCGCACGGCGCGGTTCGCGGCCGAGTTCTTCAACTGCGACGAGCGCGAGGTGCTCGTCGCCTCGACCGGGGTGATTGGCGTGCGGCTCGACATGCGGAAGCTCGAGTCGGGCATCCGCGCGGCGACGGCCGAGCTCTCACGACAGTCGGGCCCGCGGGTGGCCGAGGCGATCATGACAACCGACACGCGGCCCAAGCGGGCGGCGCGCTCCCTGAAGCTCGGTTCGCGCCGCGTGACGATCGCGGGCGTGGCCAAGGGCTCCGGCATGATCCACCCGAATATGGCCACGCTCCTGAGCTTCGTCACGACCGATGCTGCGATCGGTAAGGGCGCGCTCGGGGCGGCGCTCCGGCGCGCGGTCGCCCTGAGCTTCAACCGCGTCTCGGTGGACGGGGACACCTCGACCAACGACACGCTCGCGGTGCTCGCCAACGGTGCGGCTGGGAACGAATTCATGGCGCGAGCCGAGGGCGCGGATTTCGAGCGCTTCGTCGCCAAACTGACCGAGGTCTGCCGCGAGCTGGCGGTCGCGGTGGCGCGCGACGGCGAGGGAGCGCGCAAGTTGGTCACGATCCGCGTCCGACGGGCGCCGAGCGCGCGCGCCGCCGAGCGCATCGCCGAGACGATAGCGACGAGCTCGCTGGTCAAGACGGCGATCGCCGGCGAAGACGCCAACTGGGGGCGCATCCTCGCGGCGGCCGGGCGCAGCGGGGCCCGCTTCGACCCCGCGCAAGTCGAGATCAAGCTTGGCGATCTGGCCGTCGCGCGGCGCGGCGCGGGGCTCTCGTTCAGCGAGGAGCGCGCCGCCGAAATTCTCGCCCGCGACGAGGTGGCGCTGACCATAGACCTGCGCCAGGGGAGCGCCGAGACGACCGCCTGGACCTGTGATTTGACGGAAGACTACATCCGCATTAATGCCGATTACCGGTCGTAGAGAGCCGTCAGCGGTCAGCGTTCAGCTGTCAGTCAGAAAAGGTCCCCGGTTTGGCTGAAAGCTGAACGCTGAACGCTAACCGCTGACCGCAATTAACCCAGATTTCTGCAACCGTTTGGCGCCCCGACTCGTAAGTGGCAGTCGAACGTCAGAGCCGACAAGAAGGCGCTATCAGTGCTTCTGAGTAATTCCGGCGCGACCATTGATTAGCGCCAGCAGAGGGAGATGAGCAATCATGATTAACCATTCACGGGCTCTGGCCCGCCAACTCGCCGCCCTGGTTCTCACGGCGGCCAGCGTCTTGCCGGCCGCGGCCCAGAATCCGCCTCCGGCGCCGGTGCAGAACCCGCAGCAAACGCCGCAGAATCCGACCCCGACGCAGGCCACGACCCCGGCCAACCCGCCGCAAACGCCGCCGCTCTCGCGCCCGATCCCGGCGCGCTCGGTCGGCCTCACCCCGGGGAAGGTCGTGCGCTGGTCGCTGAAGGATGCGATCCTGGCCGCGCTGCAGAATAACGTCGATATCGAGATTGAGAAAGAGAGCGTCAAGCTCGCCCAGTTCGACCTCTTCGCCGTCCAGGGTGTCTACGACCCGGTGACCAGCTCGAACGTCCTCTACAACCCGCAGAACTTCCCCAACACCCAGCGGTTCGGCGGCCTGACCCAAAACCAGAGCGACATCACGCGCAACGCCCTGACCTATAACTTCGGGCTGCAGCAGCAGATCGAGCGTACCGGCGGGAGCTACGCCGTTAATTTCAATAATTCGCGGCTCAGCTCCAACAGCAACGTCTTCTCGACCCAGTACTCCCCACAACTCGGCGTGAGCATCACCCAGCCGCTCTTCAAGAATTTCAGGATCGACAGCAACCGGCGGCAGATCCGCATCAGCCGGCGCCGGCTCGACCTCTCGGACGCGGTCTTCCGCCAGCGGGCGATCGAGATCATCTCGCAGGTCCAGCGCTCCTACTGGGATCTGGCTCTCGCGATCCGCGACGAGGAGGTGGTGCGCGACGCGGTCAAGCTGGCCGAGACGCAGCTCAACAACAACCAGCGTCAGGTCGAGGTCGGCACGCTCGCCCCGATCGACGTGACCCAGGCGGCGGCCATCCTCGAGACCCGGCGCCAGCAGGTCTTCGTGGCTATGAACGCCGTGGCGCAGGCCGAGAATACCATCAAGGCGCTGACAGTCAGCGGGACGGACGACGAACTGTGGGAGACGCAGATCGTGCCGGTCGAGAAGTTCGAGATTCAACCCTTCCTCCTCCCGCTCGAAGACGCCATCCGCCTGGCGCAGGATAACCGCCCCGAGGTGAAGCAGTTCGCCCTGCAGAAGGAGATCAACAAGGTCGACATCGACTTCTTCCGCAACCAGGTGAAGCCACAGATCGACCTCGTCGCGAGCTACGGGTCTTCCGGCATCGGCGGCACCCCGGCCATAGTGACGGTGACCGATTCCAACGGTAACCCCGTCATCGGCCCCGACGGGACGCCGCTCCAAGCTCCGTTCCCGGTCAACCCGGGTTTCGTCGGCGGCTACGGGACGGCCCTTGGCAGCCTCTTCCGCCACGAATTCCGCAACTGGAGTGTCGGGGTCCAGTTCAGCTTCCCGCTGCGCAACCGCCAGGCCAAGGCTTACCTCGGGCGGTCGCTCGAGGCCGACCGGCAGATCGACCTCTCGACGCGCCGGCTGCTGCAGAACATCGAGGTCGAGGTGCGCAACGCGGTCCAGGCGGTCGAGACGGCCAAGCTGCGCATCGAGGCGGCCAAGGCCGCGCGCGAGTACTCACAGCAGCAGCTCGAAGGCGAGGAGAAGAAGTTCCAGGCCGGCCTCTCGACGACCTTCCTCGTCCTCACCCGCCAGAACGAGCTGGTCCAGGCGCAGGGCACCGAGTCGCGCGCCTACGCCGACTATAACAGAGCGGTCGCCGACCTCCAGCGGGTCGTCGCGACCACGCTCTCGAGCAATAACATCGAAGTCAATTCCGATGTCCCGCTGGCGAACGGGAACGGCACGAAGAAGTAGAGCACGGATGCCACGGATGGGACGGACTGGCGCGGATCGATCCGCGCCAGTCCGTCCCATCCGTGTTCTCTGATTCAGTCGCGGGTCAGCTGTCGATATTTGATGCGGTGGGGCTGGGCGGCGGCGGCACCGAGGCGGGCGCGGCGGTCGGCCTCGTATTCCGAGTAGTTGCCCTCGAACCAGACGACGCGGCTCTCGCCCTCGAAGGCGAGGATGTGGGTCGCGATGCGGTCGAGGAACCAGCGGTCGTGGCTGA
>Ga0075421_100012504_pt1 | contig 10549 bp, 10 predicted proteins | sample SoiMetdeltSBSDD5_FD_75292 | JGI IMG/M metagenome (GOLD analysis project Ga0075421, IMG submission 75292) | Bulk soil microbial communities from a Populus tree surrounding site in Tennessee, USA - Soil MetaG P. deltoides SBSDD5 | ecosystem: Environmental > Terrestrial > Soil > Tree plantation... | reverse complement strand
ACTTGAATACTATCATCTTGCTGGAAAAGATACCCAAGAAACAATAGAGTCTGCAAATGCATCTGGAATGTTCATTATGGTAAATATTACTAAAACGCTTGCTGCCGAAGATGAAGATATTTGGATGGAGCTACAATACTTTAGAGATCAAAATCACAGAAAAGAAGTATACGCAAAGATGATGTCAGACAAAAGCCTAGAACCTCTTGGTAAGGAGTTTATGGGCCTAATTAGCCACGGTGGAAACCTTATCACGGGTATGTTTAATCGTCTCGAACAAAAGTAATCACAATCTATACAATATTCGTTTAATAAGTTGAGAATATTGGAGGAAAAAGACTAAACATTTCCCTTAGCCTTAAACTGGGTTTTAGTACAAATGAAAATTCCAGATATTCCAATTTGTGAAGTTTTAGAATCTAAAATGAATAAAATTATACTTAAGATAAATAAAACCAATTCGACATTGGAATCCGATCCACTGCATAGTGAACTAAGGATTCTGGACTGGATATTATATCAGGTTTGCATTAATGAAAAATAGAATAATTCCAGAGATAACTTGGGTAAGTCAAGTTCTTATATTTCGTAGGTGGATTCCTTCCAACTCTTCATATACGTTTCATGGGGCCGGTGGGAACACTCCGCTGCATCAAGTCCCACTGGTTCTATTCATATATTATGTTGTGAATGCTCAATTTAGGATCTGAAATCTGGTCGACTGGTGGGACCGTTCATCAAAAGAGTTCACTGGTCCCACCAGTTCCTACTAAAACTATTTTATATTTTGTTGGCTAATAATAAATCAACCGTAACATAGTGGTGTTACGTCAGCCGGTGGGATTATTTTTCGTCCGTTATCGCGTACGGCTCTAATCCCATTGGTCTTTTAATTATTTTATAATTTGTTGTCCATAAAATTAGCGAAGTATACTTCACACGGGGTGGGGATCTTTCTTACTCAGATCCAATCTTACTCATCCCACCCGTGTTTAAATTTTTATATTATGTTGTCTAATTGTAATTAACCGTTTCATTTACTGATGGGACTGGTTTACCAGAATATGGTATTGGTCCCGTCAGTAAATTATTTTATAGTTTGTTGCCTAAAATTAGTTGATCTCAAACTCGGTCTGGCGGGGCCTTTCTTTGAATCGAAATTGGGTCCCGTCAGTCGCCATTAAATTATTTATATTTTATTGTCAATAAATCAACAACGCAGAACTAAGCAGCCTGCGTTACTGGCGGGACTGGTTTCGTACGTTATAGCGCACGGTTCCAATCCCCATTCCCTCCAGTGTTTATCTTCTATAAGATCTAACTAACTAAATAATTTTATAATATCATAAAACCGGCACGTGTTTAAAACAATAACGCTCTATTATAATAGCATCTTCTATCTTGTAAAAGACTTTATGGCTCGCCATATGGGAACATAAGGAACAGTAATGGATATTTTATCAAGTATGTATTAACGAAAAATAAAAAAGTTATAACATATTATGAACAATATATTTCATGGGTTCTGAATATTGTTTGACACGTGGACATACAAAAAATTCACATGTTTTCGTCGAAGAACAACATGTGTTAAAAGACGGAGAAAAAAGTAGCAATTACTGCAAGGTTAAGCCTTGCGATTGTAAACAATTCAGAATATAGTTTAAAAGGTTATAATATTAATTAGGATTTGCCCAAATGAGCGGAGACATCTCGTGCTCTAAATGTAGTCATAGAAAAAAATACCATCAATTTATCTCAGGATCTAATGATCACAGATGCTTTTATTTAGGTTGCGTATGTTCTGGATTTAAAGAAGACTGAGCACCTTCTCACTCCCTCTAAAGTCCTCGATAAATTAAATCCTCATTATGTTAATTGTTTGATACTATGGGTATAGAGCAAACATTGCAGAAAGAAATTGAAGAGTCTAAAAGATGGATCGATACAGCCGATGGTGTTTACAAGCGAGATCTAATTACAAGAATTGAATTAATCAATTGGGTTTTAGAAAATATGAATAATCCCTATATTCCAATTTGCGATCTTATCGAATCTAAAATGAACGTTATCATAGATAAAATAAATCAGTTGGATGACTTAATTGAAGCCGATCCACTGGATAGTCAATTAAGAATTCTAGATTGGATTTTATATCAAGTTTGTTTTAACGAAACAAAACAGTTTGAAAGGCTATAATATCAGTTAGTGAATAAGGCATACGTAGTAATGGAGGACATAGAGAATGAATTAGGTCATTTGATTGATAAATATATCAAAAAATATGAGGAAAGTCAGCAAAAGAATCAGGAAGGATTAAAGGAAGATGAGCATATATTTAATCAACTCGTAGAAAATACCATTGAACCCGTCATGAGTAAGTACAGTAAATTAGTAAAGAAAAAAGGATTCATAACTAGCATATTACACGAAGCGGGACACCAACTTCTATCAGTAACCTTGAGGATGTATTATAAAAAACCATTAAACTCTAATCTTCTTCCGGCAATAAAGTTTGCATGGGAAAATCGAAAAATATCCATATGCGAGAATAAATTTGATCCATTTGGATTGGGATGTTCCGTTATAGAAGGTACCTATGAAAATTATCAAATCACCGAATCTTTTGTAGACGATAAAGTATCGAAATTTTTAACGGCGCTATTTCAGTAAAGTGTGCCTGTTAATCTAATGAAGGTTGCATGGGATGAATCATTGAATTGGAAACCTAAAGACATTTCACCCGACACACAAAAAACACTGCCTGTGAACTTTGGTACCGAACACAAACAAGTTTTAGGTATTTTGCAAGTAATGGTATCTAAAGGATATCTAGCAATCCCTAAACAATATGATAAGTTAATTACTAGTTTAAGAGCTGCATATCCTAATGAATTGGATTTAGATAAGAAGCAAACAAGTTATGATGATTTGTTAGATGCACTTCGTCTTAGTTTGAAAGGATACCAAATAGAATAAAATGTTAAACAGGTAGTAGTCAAAAAAAAGGGGGGTATGCGTAAATTGTCAGTATTTCCTAATGGCCCCTTCGGCAGATATCACCAGCAATACCCTCTGATGCTTTTTTACATTCGCCTTTACCCTTGAAGCAACCTACCCCAGTAGTGCAGAATTGGGATCCTGCCGCCTCAACTTGGATTGGGATGGCTACTACAACCACTGCACCGACAATCATTAGTGATGCTACCACAAACAGTATTCCTAACTTCATTATAGAATATTCTTACGGTCCAATACTTAAGTCTTAGAATATAGATTAACATAATTCTGAAAAATATTCTAGAAAAATGATACACTCCCAATAACAAATGTTACCCTAGATAAAGAACAAACCAGTTATGATGATTTACTGGATGCATTAAGACTATCACTAAAAGCGTATAATTTTCAATAAAAAAGTAAGATTTGCAACATTTGCAACACAAGACTTAAAGCCTAATGCTAGGGAACTAGAGGGACGTCAATTCGTTTGATGAACAAGAATCAACCAAGGCCCAAAAGCCAGCCCCCATTTACCCCGCGTTTAGGCGAACGGTGCTGGGGGCTCCCAATATTTAATGAATTTGGAGAAATAATACATAAGATTTATTCAACAATCGCATTAAGATTAGGTTTTAATTTTGAATAAAAATATGGTTCCGTTGAATCTCCGAATGTTGTGGATACCCGAAACTATTTTCCTATTTCTCCCCCTCTCTCTAAAGTACTCGATAAATTAAATCCTCATTATGTTAATTGTTTGATACTATGGGTATAGAGCAAACATTACAGAAAGAAATTGAAGATACTAAAAGTGGATCGAATGCACACAAGAAGATAGTACTTACAAACGAGATCTTCAGAAAAGAATTGAATTGATAAGTTGGGTTTTAGAAAAAATGAATAATCCCTATATTCCAATTTGTGATCTTATTGAATCTAAAATGAGTGTTATTATAAACAAAATAAATCAGTTAGATGATGCAATAGGAAGCGGATCCAATGCATAGTGAATTAAGAATTCTAGATTGAATTTAGAATAAGGTTTGTAGTAACGAAATTAAAAGAATATGACCTGCCTGCAGATATGCATGTACTATTAAGAAATTTTAAACATCAAAATAAATAAAAATTGTCCTTATTTTATTGAATAACAAAAACTCTGACTTTGAGATTTGGATTGCTCTCCAGGTCTGAAATAAATCCATGCTTATTTTTGAGTAGAAAGTTAGGATCATAAATTAGACATATCAAAATATCACATTTGGGATGAGTCCTGTATTTTGTACTATCAATTATTAATTCGTCACCAATCTCTTTTCTTCCGTGTGTTTCATTGACAATTTTAGTTTCGACGGTAAGAGAAACCTCGGGAAGTAAGAAATCTATTTTGGTATTGCCACCTGCATATTCCGGTGTCGATTCCTCGGGTCGTACGTCATTAAATTGGATAGTAAGAAAACAATGTAATAAATCCTGGAAATCATATTCGTCGGTAATTATAAACGACTGCTTTCCTCTTCGCCTTCTTTCCAGTAAGTATGACATAGGTCTGAATTTTGAAGATAATTTTTCAAACCATTCTAATGCATCTGTTGTTGGATTCGATAAAGATTGTTTATATTGGATTAATGCTCTGTCGGCTTCGTCAAATAAAATTCTAGTTACTTCTTTCCCTTTTTCATTAATGACTCTATCTTTCTCAAAATCCTTATGGCTCCCTTCTTTAGCAAACTCTAATTCAGTAGCGGTTTCAAATACTTTGATTGAAGTAATTTCAGAAGGTTGAAAAATATATCCGGAGCAAATTACATTGTTGTTTGAAAGATACCTCATTAGAAATTTATCCAATATTTGCTCTTTAGACAAATTTATTTCATATTTCCATCGTGGTCTTCCGATGTCATGCTTTGTCCTTTCCACGAAGACATGATAATACGGGCCGTTGCTCAATCTTTCTTAATATAATAATGTATGAATATATGCCTATTCACAAGTTATGACACGGTTAAAAAAAAGTGAAGGGAGTGGTTAAAGGGCCACTGATTCAAGCTCTTCCTCTTCATCTTCAGTCTTATTTAGACCTGAAACATTCACCACTAAGGGTTCTATAAAATATGAAAAACCCTGAAATTCGCATTTCCGAACTTATTGAATCTAAAATGAATGAAATAATAGATAAAATCATCAAAAAGATGATGCAATAGAAGCAGATCCACTGCATAGCGAATTAAGAATTCTAGATTGGATTCTGCATAAAGTTTGTAGTAACGAAAAGTACGAACGAACCTACATTAATTAGTTTTTGGAACATCTTCGTTTTATCGTTAATATCTAAGTCATAAATATTATTTTGTCCAGAAAGTGTACATGGCGACAAGAAAGGAAAAAGATAAAGAAATTACAGAAATGATTGACACAACTTTAGATGAAACAAAATCTTCAGTAAACAAGACAACTAATGAAGCAAGGAAGGAAGTTCCAGAATACACAAAAGCCGTTAAGGAATATCAAGAGGAGACAATTGAAGCCACAAAGGATATTGCAGATAGCTTTCTGGAATCACAAAAGCAAGTTATCAATGCGAGTCAATCCTTATGGGCACCGTCGATTGAAAGTATGCAAAATTACTGGTCATATTGGACCCCAAATAGGGCTACAGAAAATTATACAAGAGCTGTTAGCAATTTCACCGATAATTCAATAGCCGCCACTAGATTAGCCAATAACTTCATGTTTGCTAGCATGGAAGCTTGGAGGACAACTATGCGTCACGCAAGAGATAATGCAATAGAATTTTCACGGTTGAATGCAAACTACGCAAGGACAATTCATAATTCAGCATTGGACAATTTAAGAGATTATCGAGAAAAATAAGGATACTCATCGAAACAACCAAACTGCTATTAAAACAATAGTAAGTAAACTTTTATTTTTCTTTTAATCATTATAATATTCCTTCTTTTATGAGTCTATGAGAGGATTGATGATTTTTGAGTCCCGTCCGAATTCCATAATTATAATTTTTAAATGATATTTTGAAGTCCTACTATAGGTATCTTGAAGCTAGACAGCAGGTAGTCCATAAGATATAAAAAGTCAAGAAAAACTATAGAGGTTGACTCTACGGATGAACAAATGATAGATAATTTTAGCGACGTGAAGTTTTGTTGCATAAAATGCGGATCAAGAAATGTAACAGTCAACGGACCTAGGGCCAGACACGGAGAATTAGAAGATGAACAGGTTCACATTCTGGAACAATATTTTAGTGTAATCAAACTGTTAGTCGCATCGCAAGATACATTATTGCTTTTATCAATTGTAATAATTGTAAAAATCAGAGCTTCGTAACCATAAACCTAGTAAAATTTGGATGAACGTTATTTATTGTTTGTAGTAACGAAAAAAGTTATAACATAGAGTAATGAACTTATCAGTTGGCCCGTAAGTCAAACGAGTGTCGTAACTCCATCATACTATAGAATTCCATGTTAAAGAGGCGCTTATTTTTTAAAGTCATTCGGCAAATAGTGCTGGGCTTCACTATATTCTTATACAATATTATAGTCAATGAATTTATTTTCCCGTTGTTATTTTCAGTAATTTTTTCGATATTCCGTAAATATAGAACATTACAAATTATTTTTGAATCCAAATTTGATACCAAAATCATCGTACTTTGAAAAATATTTGTTCCTTTCAAGTTTCCTGATAATGATAATTTTGGTGTCAAATTTAAGTAATACTGCGCTATTTGTCAATGCATTAAAATTTCATGCAAAGAATGAGCCTGAACCAAACGTAAATAATAATAATCCACCTGCAGTAAAATTAGTTTTTAATGGTAATTTTTATGATATGTTACCTTTTATAGTTGTAAGGGAGAATGAACTGAAGCGGTTAAATTTTCCCCAAGATGCAGATGGTGGAGACATTCCAATTGACATGTTGCCCAAGATGTCTTCAAATGATCAAATTTCATTTAGTTTTGCAACTAAACCACGGGAAATAAACGCCTATGCAATTGACTATGATGCTGATACAACGGAAATGACCCCGCTTAAAAGAATTGGAGAATATCAATTTGAATTTGGTGGTATTAATGGAATTAAAACTCTCGAATTGAGAGTTATATATCCTAATGGAATGTATGCAACATATACGCTACTATTTAATATAGAAAAAGGTGATAAAATCGATGGCCAAAAAATAAGTACCATGCAAATGCATAATGATGTTTTGGACAATGTAAATACCGACTCTCAACTAATTAATAATGTTAATTCAGAGGCCTCTAATCATGCGGCTGTTGTGCCAGACGAGCGTATACCAAAAGATGATGGTGAAATGGTAAAGTCAAACGGAGTATATACCCAGAAACTTAATTTGGATGCCGAGAGCATTGTCCAAGAATCAAGCAATGACTGCGGATTGAATGAAATACCTATAGTAGACGTTCAAACAGGTACCAATAACAGTATTAAGAGTACAAACGATTCCGCTTTAGGTACCTCATTCTCACAACCAACCCAAATAAGCCTAGACTTGGGACGATCCGAGAAGATATGTGGTATTAAGGCATTATTTGATTTTGAAAACGGCCCTGACCAAATCAGATATTTCACAATGGAATTTTCTAATGATGGACAAAAGTATATCGGTAAAGAATACTATTCAACTTCAGGGACAAGCATCGGTCCAGAAATTTATACTCTTAAAAATGGTCCCGTAGATGCACGGTTTGTTAAAGTAACCGAATTGGGAAGACCGTATTCAGAAGACTGGATACGTGAAGTCAAAATTTTAGGTTAATGACTTATGAATATGATAAGTAAAAAGGAAGAGCATTAGAAAAAAATATCAAATTAATTATAAATTAGAGTAACTAAATAATTAGTATAGAATTTATTTATTCGAAAAAAAGAGTCATTGGAATATCCTATTATTGGTCTTTAATCGCTTCGTATGTTTTGACATTTTATGGTACTTGAAAACTTCGTGCTCAATGCGCTTGCCATAATGCTCAGAGTCTTCTAAGCTTTTAGTTAAATGACGGGTAAAGTCTCCAGCTTTTCATACGGTGAATATTCAAAGCATCAAATAAAAAAAGGGAAGAGTAATGGTGCCATTAAGTCCTTACAATTACCTTGTTGAGGAACCATTTTTATGTCTAAGACAGTCACTCTTTGCATCGTCGTCTGCTGACTGGACCATACTGCACTCTCCATGGCTAATAGAGCACAGGAAACCATTCGGGCTATTCGGGGTTGAATAACACCATAAGAACGCTGGTTTTGCCGCTTCGGCGTTTTGTGCGGCATATGTATCGGCTATTGTTGATCCGAGCACAGCAATTGGCAATGCGATAATTATTCCAAACAATGCATTCTTGTTCATTAACATTATACTACTAGAAATGATAATTAAGGATTCAGAGAAAAATCATATATTAAATAATTCGGACTTTATTACTAGTATTTGGTTCCATATAAGTTCTCTTGTTAGGCCGGGGCCTGTCGCCAACGTGCCGGTTGACATTAAGATCATTAATAATAATGTGGTATCAATTTGGTTTGACCCAACCAAGATTGTAAGGCACCGGTGGATCACCAATCTATGGAACCGTTTTTACGATGAAGGATATGGAAAGTAACAGATCTATGGCGGAGCAGAACAAAACGTAACAAGTAAAGCACTAATCCAACCTATTACTTTTTCACCGCATTTTGATTAGGTTTGTGGTAACGAAATAAAAAAATTAGTTGATGAATTGTCATCTGCTATTTTATGTAAAGGTCATTAGGGATTTCTATAATATGAAAGATTTGCCGTGGTTAATACTGTAAAATTAACTTCATTCAAGTATTTCATTTCCTTATTGAATAAATCCAAATTTGTGCTGTAATCAATGTTTTGGTCACCTGCTCTGTGATATATAGTTTTTGTACCTATGTGACAAAGTTCTCTTGTGGTGATTTCAAACTAAATATTTGCCGGCTGGACTCCAGACCCTATTAATTAATTATTTATTCATTAAGAAATACTACCAGGGATAAATGAATTGGTGTCATTTGTTAGTTTGATACTTGTACTAGAGCCCTTTTATAATAATTTCAAGTAACATACGCCTACTTTTTGAAAATTATCATATTATTAATTTTTCTAACTAGCCTATCATTAGTTGGTACGTTTTTTATTACTGTCCCGTTTTTACCAATGGTCTCAGGGTCTTCCGTTGAGTCATCCGTAGGGATACCTGCTACGAACTTTAACACTTCAAAAACTTTACGAATAGCGGTGGTTGGTGATGTTGACTCCAATCAAGGATTAACGAAGCAGTTGGAAATAGCGAATCACTATAATGTCCAGGCATTCGTGATTGCTGGAGATTTCGAATATACGAATGGAAATAATGTACTCTCCAATCTTCAATCTCATGGATTCACCAAAGAAAACAGCGACATTGTTGTAGGAAATCATGATTCGGAACAAGATGTGAAAACATGGTTAAATGAGAAGCAGACTTTTGGACAAGTTAATTTTGCTTTTGCTACGGATAGACTGGCTTTGTTCAATATTGATGCAAATACAAAGTTCGATTGTTCTAGTCCTCAGTTTGAAATTTTGAAATCACAAATTGAGTCAAGTAAGGCATTGTACAAATTCGTAGTTGTTCATCAACCTTTTGTAACTGTAAAAAGTACTCATCCGCCTAATGGACAATTCAATTGTTACGATCCTGTGTTTAGAGCAGGGGGAATTGATGGAGTACTGCAAGCACACAATCATAACTATCAGAGATTCAACATAAACGGGCTCATGTATGGAGTATTTGGTACAGGAACCCATGACACGGGATCTAGCATGTATCCTCTCAACTCCAATGATTGGAACGGAAATAATTGTTTAAAATGCATTACAGGTAAGAACGGGATTACGATTATAGATCTTCATTTTAACGATAAAAACCCCAAACATTTTGTTGGATGGTTCATAGGTATGAATCGTGAAGTCCTAGACACTTTCGAGTCTTTTTCTTAATCGATATTGATAACTTTTATCACCTGACTTTTCCTAATGATAACTATAGACAGAAGAATTTACACAGAAATATCCAGCACCTGAATCTATAGATAAAGCAGTAGAAGCATATGTGAGATCAGGTAAGTAAAATGCTATGTTATGAATTTGAATAGTGGACCATGATAACATTTGCTCTAGTTTCGGCTACTTAGTTTATTAAAACATAAATTTTGAAACCTTACATATTATGATGGGGGGATTGTTCTTAATTTAATAGTTCTATCAGTGCACTTTAGATCCTTTACTATCTTGAATACTATTGCTGCCCAAAGAGGATCTTAAATGCATCCATGATCGGATTCCCCATTGTCTCAGTAACATTAGATCCGGTGGTTGAAACTGATTTTAGTGGTACGTCCGTAAAATTGCCCATTGTCTGAGTAACATTAGATCCGGTGGTTGAAACTGGTTTTAGTGGTACCTCAGTGGTTGAAACTGGTTTTAGTGGTACCTCAGTGGTTGA
>Ga0075421_100012503_pt1 | contig 10549 bp, 12 predicted proteins | sample SoiMetdeltSBSDD5_FD_75292 | JGI IMG/M metagenome (GOLD analysis project Ga0075421, IMG submission 75292) | Bulk soil microbial communities from a Populus tree surrounding site in Tennessee, USA - Soil MetaG P. deltoides SBSDD5 | ecosystem: Environmental > Terrestrial > Soil > Tree plantation... | reverse complement strand
CTGCCGGGTTCCATGCTCGGCATGCGGCACCATGTGGGGCATGGTGCCGTCCGAGCATTCGCGGGAATGACGAATAGTTGGTGCGGCACCTTGGCCATTTTCCGCATTGTGCCATCTCGGTACAGGCCGAACTAAAACATGGCCCTAACACCTTGAAATCAGGCATATTGCGTTTCGACGCATTCTGGTGCGTTCCGGTAGTAGAGCCCTCGGTGCCATTCCCCGCATCGAGGGCTTTCCGCATCCGCCAAAAAGGCGCCGGACGCTGGCCCGGCGCCTTTCCAACATTTGCAAATCCGCTTTAGTGCTGATGCAAGCAGGCGGTGTCATACTGCGACACGGAAGCTGTGTTCCGCGAATTCTGCGGCTGCTCGCCGGCATAACGGGTTCCAGCCTTGCCGTCCTCGTTGAACGCTGAGCCCGGCGCACTCGATGCATGGCCCGGTCTATTTTCCTCGCACTCGAAACCCGGCTGTCCGGTCGCATGATGTGGGCTGTTCAGATGGTTCCAGCCGACGCCATTGGTCGAACCCTGGGGTGTATGGGTACCTTGGGTGATCGTGGTCTCACGGCTTATCGATCCCTGACCCATGCCCATTCCGTGACCAATGCCAGCGCCCTGGCCCATCGCGGCGGCGCCACCGCCGCCGCCGTGGCCGCCTGGTCCGGCGAAGACAGTAGCCGGCGACATGGTGATCGCGGCCGCCATCAGCAGAATTTTCGTCGTTTTCATTGCTCAAACTCCTCGGACGCGCGCGAGCCCTTGGCGCGACCTATCAAGCCCCTGTTGTCAGCTTTCCCCGCCGCCTAAACGGTTGAAGGCAGGACATGTTGCTCAGCTGACCCCCAAAATCCGCGATTGAGCGCATAATCCAGCAGATTGCGATGAGGCAGCTATGACCGATGAAGATGCCATCCGCGCAACGATCGACGCCCAGGTCGAGGCATTCCATCGGAGGGACGCCGCCGCCGCGGTCGCATTGCTGGCGGACGACGTGGTCGCGTTCGAGATGATCCCGCCGCTCGTCATGCCGGCTGAGGCCGCGAGAAGTGCGCAAGCCATGGCCGGATGGTTCGCCGGCTGGGAGGGTCCCATCATGATCGAGATCCGCGATCTCGTCATCCATGTCGACGGCGACCTTGCCTTTTCGCACAGCCTGAACCGGCTGGCCGGCACGCGGCTTGGCGGCGGGCTGACCGACGTCTGGATGCGCTCGACACTCGGCTTCCGCCGGACGGACGACGGCTGGCGGATCGTCCATGGGCACACGTCCGTGCCATTCGATCCCGCCGACGGCTTCAGGGCGCGGTTGGACCTCAAGCCGTGAGCCGATGGAGAAGGGGCTGGAAACGATCGCTTAAATCTGCGTTTATCGCCTCAATGTCAGGGCAATATCGCACGAAGTTCGCAGGCCGCCTGCTCATCGCCACGCTGCCGATCGCGTTGATCGGCGCTTCGGCCGCCGCCGGAACCGGGACCAATGATCAGCAAACCGACCCGATGCGCTTTTTCGAAGGGCGCACCGAAAGCGTCAGCACCATCAAGGTGATCATGAAGAAACCCTACCAATCGCGGACGATTGGCAAGGGTGAGATTAGCGACGGCGTGCTCCACCTCGTCCAGCGGGTGCAGGAAGACGGACGATCGCCCTATGACCGAAACTGGCGAATGCGCCAGGTGGCACCGGGGCGCTTCGCTGGGACGATGAGCGAAGCCAAGGGGCCGGTGACGGCCGAGGAGTTTGGCGGCCGCTATCGCTTCCGGTTCAGGATGAAGGGCAATGTCGCCATCGAGCAGTGGCTGACGCCCCTTCCCGGAGGAAAGGCGGCGCTCAGCAAGGTAACCATCCGCAAGTACGGGATGACCGTGGGCCGTTCCGACGGGACGATCCGCAAGCTGTAGCCCGCAATCAGCTATTGCGCTCGGCAACGCGCTCCATCGCTTCGGCATGGGCTTCCGGCGGCTCGCACGGCGCTTCATCGGTGCTTTCCATGACGGTGAAGCGGGCGCCCTCGGTGAGCGCGCGATGGACCGGACACTTGCCGGCGATTTCGACCATCCGCTCACGCTGCTCGGCGTCGAGCTCGCCGTCGAAGGTCAACCGCACATCGAACCGGTCGCGCGGAGTCTGGTCGGGCTCGCGGGTATGGCCGACGCCGGTCCGGATTCGCTTCAGCGCCCAGCCCTTGCGGTCGGCGTAAAGGCGGACCGTCATGGTCATGCAGGAGGCAAGGGCGGCGGCGAGCAGCTGGAACGGGGAAGGCCCGCTGTCCAGCCCACCGAAGCTGTCGGGCTCGTCGGCGATGAGCTGGTGCTTGCCGGTCTTGAGCAGGAGCTGGAACTTGCCGCGGCCGGTTTCGACCGCTTCAACATCGGCTGGAGGCTGCTCGCCCGGCGCGGGCTCGATATAGGCATCGGCCCAGGCGGCGATCAGCGAGGCGGCGCGAGCCGCATCCTCCTTGCGGCTGAGCAGGTGATCGGCCTTGTCCAAGGACAGGAAACTCTTGGGCTGGCGCGCGGCGGTGTAAATCTTGGTGGCGTGATCGATCGACACGGTGTTGTCGGTCGGGGCGTGGAGCACGAGCAGCGGCCGGTGGAGCGAGGCGATCCGCTGGCCCTGCTCCTGCATGCGGAGGCTATCGATCAGCTCGCGGCCGACGCGGAACGGGCGCTGGGCAAGGTGGACCTCGGCGCTGCCGTCACGCTCGATCGCTGCCAGGTCGTCGGGCGCGAATTGCTCGAGCGCATGGGCCACGTCGAACGGGGCGTTGATGGTGGCGACAGCGCGGACGGTCTTGCACTCCCCCGCCGCGGCAAGGACGGCCGCGCCGCCGAGGCTGTGGCCGACGAGCAGGCTGACCGGCCAGCCATGTTCGGCCATGGCGCTGCAGGCGGCGGCGATGTCGCCGACGTTGGAGGCGAAGCTGGTCTCGGCGAAGGGCCCTTCGCTCTCGCCGATGCCAGCGAAGTCGAAGCGGAGGACGCCGATCCCCTGGCCGGCAAGCGTGCGGGCGATGCGGACCGCGGCGAGGTTATCCTTCCCGCAGGTGAAGCAATGGGCGAACAGCGCCCAAGCGCGAACCCTGCCCGACGGCGCTTCCAGGCGGCCGGCAAGCTGCCGGCCCTCGCTACCCTCAAACTCGAACGAGTCGATCATTTCGGCGGCGATAAAGCACGGCAGTCCCGGATGCACGGCATTCTGAATGGCCGGCGGGCTTGCGGAACCATCGTCGCGGTGCTTCGCTGCCGCCCAAGAAGAGGAGAGCTCATGTCCATCCGCAAGCAGATCGCGTTGCACCCGGCGTCCGGGACCCACGTCAACCAGGCGCTGGGGGATGCGGTCCATCACCTGATGTACTGCGCGAAAATGTGCCTGAGCTGCGCCGATGCCTGCATGGCCGAGCCGCACGATATGGCGCAGTGCATTCGCCTGTGCCTCGATTGCTCCGACATTTGCGAGGCGACCGCGCGGCTGGGCCTCAGGCGCACCGGCGACGACCAGCCGATCCTGCGAGAGCTGCTCGAGCTATGCGCGCGGATGTGCGAGCAATGCGCGGCCGAGTGCGAACGGCACGACCATGAGCATTGCAAGCTGTGTGCGCAGATCTGCCGCGAAAGCGCCAGCGACTGCGCCAATGCGGCGGCGAGCTTGGCCTAGGCGGCCCTCAACCCCCGCTCCTTGCGGGCCTTGGCAAGCTTCTTCAGCACCATGTCGCGCTTCAGCTTTGACAGGTGATCGATGAAGAGAATGCCTTCGAGATGGTCCATCTCATGCTGCAGGCAGACCGCCAGCAGCCCGTCGAGGTCCTCCTCATGTTGCTTGCCATGTTCGTCGAGCCAGCGGGCGCGGATCTTATCGGGCCGCATGACCTCGGCATATTGGTCGGGGACTGACAGGCAGCCCTCAGTGTAGGGCACCTCATGGTCGCTGTGAGACAGGATCTCGGGATTGATGAATACCCGGGGCTCCTTGACCGGCTTGCTGTCCGGATCGTCCGGATCCTCCGGTTCCTGCAGGTCCATGACCAGAAAGCGCTTGGGCACCCCGACCTGGACTGCGGCGAGGCCGATACCCGGCGCGGAGTACATCGTCTCGAACATGTCGGCGATCAGCGCGCGCAGCTCGTCATCCACCTTCTCGACCGGGGTCGAAATCTCGCGGAGGATCGGTTCGGGCGTCTCGTAAATGCGCAAAATGGCCATGCGGGCGATTTAGTCTTTCAGATGAGTGGGTTCAAGCGACCGGGCGGCGGGCGCGCAGGGCCTGGGCGAGCGTACCTTCGTCGAGATAGTCGAGCTCACCCCCGACCGGAAGGCCGTGCGCCAACTGCGTGAGACGTATCGGGAATTTCTCCAACCGCTCGGCGAGATAGTGAGCCGTGGTCTGACCCTCTAACGTCGCGTTCATGGCCAGCACCACCTCGTCGATGCCGCCGGCGGCGACGCGGGCAACCAGCTTGTCGATGCTGAGATCCTCCGGCCGCACGCCCTCCAGCGCCGATAGTCGGCCGCCGAGCACATGGTAGCGGCCGGGGAACAGCCGCGAGCGATCGAGCGCCCACAAGTCGGCCACCTCCTCGACGACGCACAGCAGCCGGTCATCGCGCTTCACGTCGCGACAGATGCTGCAGGGATCGCTGGTGTCGACATTGCCGCAAGTCGAGCAGGTCGACAGCGTGTCGGTCACCGCCTGCAGCGCGGCGAGCAGCGGTTCGAGCGCCGCCTCGCGCTTCTTCATCAGGTGCAACACCGCTCGCCGCGCCGAACGCGGGCCGAGACCCGGCAGGCGCGCCAGGGCTTGGGTCAGGGCTTCGATCTGATGGCTGGACATTGACCGCGACATAGGCGGCGCTTGGCGCAGCGCGCAAGCCGCGCCATAGGGCGACGCATGCGGATCATCTTCATGGGCAGCCCCGACTTTGCCGTCCCGACGCTCGACGCGCTGGTCGAGGCGGGTCATGAGGTGATCGCTGCCTATACCCAACCGCCCCGTCCCGCAGGTCGTGGCAAGGGCGAGCGCCCGACGCCGGTGGACGAACGCGCCGGTGAACTGGGCATCGAGGTGCGCTGCCCGAAATCGCTGCGCGGCGAGGCGGAGCAGGCGGCGTTTGCGGAGCTGGAGGCCGATGTCGCGGTGGTCGCGGCGTACGGCCTGATCCTGCCGCAGCCGATCCTCGATGCGCCGATGCTGGGGTGCATCAATGTCCATGGTTCGCTGCTGCCGCGCTGGCGCGGCGCGGCGCCGGTGCAGCGGGCGATCATGGCGGGCGACGAGGCGACCGGTGTCACCATCATGCAGATGGAAGCGGGCCTCGACACCGGACCGATGCTGCTCAAGCGCGCGGTGGAAATCGAGGATAAAAATGCCGCCCAACTTACGGAAGAATTGGCGAAACTCGGGGCCGCGATGATGGTCGAGGTCCTGGCCGACCTGCCCAGCTTTGAACCGATCGAGCAGCCTGAGGAAGGCATTACCTACGCCGCCAAGATCAAGAAGGATGAAGCGAGGATCGACTGGTCGCGGCCCGCCAAGGAGCTGGAGCGCCATGTCCAGGGACTGGCCCCCTTCCCCGGCGCCTGGTTCGAAGTGGAGGGCGAGCGGATTAAGGTGTTGGCGGCAGAGCAGTTTCCACTTGATCGTCATCCCCGCGAAGGCGGGGACCCAGATCTTTTGTCTGCGCTAGGTTCCCGCTTGCGCGGGAATGACGGAAGGATTTTGGACGACAACCTCTTGATCCAATGCAGCAATGGCGCGCTTCGCCCGACGCTCCTTCAACGGGCTGGTCGTGCGCCAATGACCACGGACGAGCTGCTTCGCGGCTTCCCCATTCCAGCCGGAACAGTCCTCCAGTGACCCGTTGGCGCCTGACGGTCGAATATGATGGCGGGCCATTCATGGGCTGGCAGCGGCAGGACCATGGCCCGTCGGTGCAGGAAACGCTGGAGAAGGCGCTGTTCCGCATGACCGGCGAGCTGGCCACGCTGCATGCCGCCGGGAGGACCGATGCCGGCGTGCATGCGCTGGCGATGACCGCCCATGTCGATGTCGTGAAGACCTTGACCGAACACCGGCTCCGCGAGGGGCTGAACGCGCTGGTTCGCCCTGCCCCGGTCAGCGTCACCGGGGTCGAAACCGTCGCCGATGACTGGCACGCGCGGTTCAGCTGCATCGGCCGGCGCTACCTCTACCGGATCCTCAACCACCGGGCGCCGCCGGCGCTCGAAAAAGGCAAGGTCTGGCATGTGCCGGTCCCGCTCGACGCGGACGCCATGGCCGAGGGGGCCACGCACCTCGTCGGCCACCACGACTTCACCACCTTCCGCTCGGTTGCCTGCCAGTCGAAAAGCCCGGTCAAGACGCTCGACAGCCTCACGGTCGAGCGGGCCGGCGACGAAATCCACATCCGCGCGGCGGCGCGCAGCTTTCTCCACCACCAGGTGCGTTCGATGGTTGGCTGCCTGGCGCTGGTGGGACGCGGGCGATGGAAGCCGGAGGATGTGAAGAAGGCGCTGGAGGCGAAGGACCGGCAGGCGCTGGGACTCAATGCGCCGCCGGAGGGGTTGTATTTTGTAGAGGCGGTGTATCCTTAGGTGCGCTCCTGCGAAGGCAGGAGCCTAGACCGCTGCTGAAAGCAGCGCCTGCGGCGCTGGGCTGGGCCCCTGCCTTCGCAGGGGAACTAAATGAGCATCTCCCGCGCCATCGGCTGGCTGAGGAAGGCAGTCGGGCTGGCGCTGAGGCCGTAGGCGCCGGCGCAGAAGATGGCGACGAGATCGCCGACCTCGGCGCGCGGCAGCATCGCCTCGTCCGCCAGTAGGTCGAGCGGCGTGCAGAGGCAGCCGGTGATGGTGACTTCCTCTTCCGGGCCGGCGCCGAAGCGGCTGGCGATGGCAACGGGATAGTTGCGGCGGAGGAGCTGACCGAAATTGCCGCTGGCGGCGAGCTGATGCTGCAGGCCGCCGTCAGTGACGAGGAACGTTTTTCCGCGGCTGATCTTCCGGTCGACAATGCGGGTCAGATAGACCCCCGCCTCTCCCACCAGCCAGCGTCCCAGCTCGATCGCGAACTGGGTATCGGCGAAGATTTTCGGCCGATCTGCCAATGTCTTGGCAAGCGCAGCTCCCACCGCTTCGACATCGAGCGGCTGGTCCTTGGCGAAATAGGGGATGCCGAAGCCGCCGCCCAAGTTGACGTAAGGCGGGGCTTGGCCGGCCTCTTCCGCGATCGCGGCGGCAAGTGCGACCGTGTCACCTTGCAGCTCGATAAGCGCGTCGGCCTGGAGTGCCTGGCTGCCGGCGAAGATGTGCAGGCCCTGCCAGTCCGCGCCCGCCTCGACGATCCGGCGGACCAGCGCCGGGGTGCGCTCATGATCGACCCCGAACTGGCTCGGCAGGCCGCCCATCTTCTGGCCCGAACCTTTGAGCCCGAACGGCGGATTGACCCGCACCGCCAGCCTAGCGGTCAGCCTTTCCCGCTCACAGATCGCCAGCGTTCGCTCCGCCTCGCTCTCGCTTTCGAGGTTGATGGTGACGCCGGCGCGGATCGCCATCTCCAGCTCCTGGTCACGCTTACCCGGCCCGGCAAAACTGATCGGCAAGCCTAGATGGGCGACCTTGCCCAGCTCAGCGGCCGAAGCGACATCAAATCCGTCCACCATCGCTGCCAATGCTTCGAGCAATGGCGCGTAAGGGTTTGCTTTCACGGCATAATGCAGTGCGACCTCGGACGGGAACGCAGCGCGGAAGCGCGCCACCTGGTCGGCGATCCGGCGGGAGTCATAGACGAACAGCGGCGTGCCGCCTGCTTCGCCGACGAGGACGTCGGCATCCCAGCCGCCAATCTGCAGGCGCCCGTCGGAGCCCGTTTCGAAGTCGCCAGGAATCGGCCCCAGCGCCTTCATGCGATCTCTGCCTTCAGTGCCGTCCGGTCGAGCTTGCCGTTTGGCCCAACCGGTAGCTTGCCCTTCCAAACGATGCGCTGCGGCTGCATGTGCGCGGGCAGCTCGCGGCGGAAATAGGCGATCAGCTTTTCTTCCGCCTCCTCTGCCGTACCAACCGCCACCAGCACGATCGCCTGCCCCATTCGCTCGTCAGCTATGCCGAAGGCAGCCGCATCGCCGACGGCGCCACTGGCCAGCGCGGCTTCCTCGATTTCGGTCGGACTGATGCGGTTGCCCGAGACCTTGATCATCGCATCGTCGCGCCCGCGGAAGCGAAGCAGCCCGTCCCTGCCCTTCACCACCGTGTCGCCTGACCAGACGGCCGTACCGCCCAGTTTGCTGAAAGTGGGCGCCGGTTTGAACCGCTCGGCAGTGCGTTCGCGATCGTTCCAATAGCCTTGGGCTACCAAGGGCCCGGCATGGACCAGCTCGCCCTCCTCGCCCGGTCCAGCCTCGCCGCCGTCGGGAAGAACGACCATCAGCTCGGCAAAGGGGATGGCGGCTCCGACGCTGTCGGCATGCGCATCCACCAGCGCCGGATCGAGGCTGGACGATCGAAAGGCTTCGGTAAGGCCGTACATCAGGTGCAGCTTTGCCCGCGGGAAAAGCGCGCGCAAGCGGCGGACCAGCGGTTCCGGCAAATGCCCGCCGCTATTGGTCAGGGTGCGCAGGGTGGTGCCGGCGTCGCCCCACTGCTGCTCGGCAAGTTGCAGCCAGAGCGGCGGCACACCGGCCAGCACGGTGACGCCATGACGTCCGACCGCGCGCACCACGTCGCGCGGCAGGAGATAGTCGAAGCCGATCGCGGATCCGCCCGCCGCCCAGGTCGAGAGCAGCTGGTTCTGGCCATAGTCGAACGCCAGCGGAAGCACGCACAGCGCGCGGTCGTCCGATTGTAGCCGGAGAAAGTGCGCCACGCTGATTGCGCCGAGCCACAGATTGGCATGGCTCAGCATCACCCCCTTGGGCCGGCCGGTCGAACCGGAGGTGTAGAAGAGAGCGGTTAGCTCATTGGTGTCTCGGTCCGAGGCCGGCAGAGCCTCCCCGCCTTCCCGCCAGTCTTCCAGCGCGACAGTTATCGCGTCGGCCAAATCGCCGCCGTCCAAGCTGTCGAGCCGCGCCCGATTGGCGATCAACAGCTTCGCGCCGCTGTCGGCGAGAATATGTGCCGCCTGGGCATGCTTCAGCACCGGGTTGATCGGGACATGCACCAGCCCTGCCCTCGCGGCCGCGAGCGGCATGATGCAGGCCAGCTTTGTCTTGCCCATCCAGGTAGCGACCCGGTCGCCGGGAGCGAGGCCATGCGCGAGCAAGGCCGCCGCGGTCCGCCCTACGGCAGCGTCCAGCTGGCGATAGGGCAGCCGCTGCTCTCCAACGACCAGCGCATCGGCGTCCGGCGCGCCGCGCAGCGCCAGGTGATCGAGCGGGTAAGGATTTGGGTCCAACGCGACCCGCTCGTCCTGAGTAGCCATTGAACCTGCCGAAATGGCGTATCGAAGGACTGTCCTTCGATACGGGCCTTCGCCGAAGCACAGTCCCTACTCAGGATGAGCGGATGGGGAAAGCCGGGCAAAGCTTGTCAGCGATGGATTTGGCTGACATTGAATGCGGTGCCGAATGGAGAAACGCGATGCTGTTGCCGATCTTCGTAGCGATCCAGTCGGTCGAACCCCTGCAAGAAAGTTCAATTCTTCACGCACTGCAGCCACAGCGATGTGAAGCATCGCGAGGACAGAATGGCGAGATCGTCGTTTGCGGCCGTCGCAATGAGCAAAGCCCATATCGCATCGGTCCCCAGGCGCCATCGCCGCCCGCGCTCCCGAATGCGGAGTTCAGCCTGAGCGACGGCGTCAAGGTCAAGTTGCAAGCCGAACAGGGCGAGCTTGGCGGGATTCCCACCAATCGGGCGATGGTTACTCTGAAGATCCGCTTCTAGCCGTCCCGGCTTGCCTCTCGCCCCCTCTTTCCCTAGGGGCGCGCGAGTGACGACCATGGGGGTAAACAGGGTGACGTTGGACGATCGCGAGGAAGTCGAGGCGACGGTTCGTTCCCTGCTGGTCGACGTGCTCGGGCTGAAACCGGATCGCGTCGCGAAATTCGATGACGAGACCGAGCTGTTCGGCGCCCTGCCCGAATTCGACTCCATGGCGGTCGCGACCTTGCTGACCGAGATGGAAGAGCGCTTGGGCATCCTGATCGAGGACGAGGATGTCGAGGCCGAGGATTTGATGAGCTTCGGCCGGCTGGTGTCGCTGGCGGAGCGGCTGTCGCTCAATTAGTTTCCCGGCGAAAGCCGGGATCCAGGGTGCTGCGCAAGCAGCGCCATTTGCGCTCCTGGGCCCCGGCCTTCGCCGGGGAACTATCACTCCGCCGCCTGTAAGGCCTCGAACTCCTCGGCCGCGAGGAATTTTTCCGCGTCGAGCGCAGCCATGCAGCCGGTGCCCGCCGCGGTGACGGCCTGGCGGTAGATTTTGTCCATGACATCGCCGCAGGCGAACACGCCCGGCACCGAGGTGCGCGTGGTGCCGCCTTCCACCTCGATATAGCCGTCGCTGTCGAGCTTGAGCTTACCCTCAAACAGCTCGGTCGCCGGCTTGTGGCCGATGGCGAC
>Ga0075421_100012502_pt1 | contig 10549 bp, 6 predicted proteins | sample SoiMetdeltSBSDD5_FD_75292 | JGI IMG/M metagenome (GOLD analysis project Ga0075421, IMG submission 75292) | Bulk soil microbial communities from a Populus tree surrounding site in Tennessee, USA - Soil MetaG P. deltoides SBSDD5 | ecosystem: Environmental > Terrestrial > Soil > Tree plantation... | reverse complement strand
CTGCGTCGACACCTGCAGCGCCTCGCGCTCGCTCCGGGCCGCTTGCCACTGCAGCCACCCAAACGCCCCGGCCGTCAGCAGCAGGAATCCGAAGAGGACCTTGGTCGTGCGGCGCAGCTGCGCCGTCTGGCGCGACACCTCGACGGCGATGCGGACGGCGGTGCTGGAGCGTGGTGCCGGGGAGCTGGCCCTGATCACTTCGCGCGGCCTCGAGGCCCGCACCGCCATTCCTTCGGCGGCCGTGGTCGCCAGCACGTCGCTCGCGTCGCCGGGGATCACGTGGAACTCGAGCGCCGGTCCGTTGGCGCCGAACCCGATCACGTCGCCGTCCTGGAGCGTCGTGTCGGCGGTGATGCGTGAGCCGTTCACGAACGTGCCGTTGCGGCTTCCGAGATCCTGAATGACGAAGGCCTCGCCCTTGTGGATGACGGCGGCGTGGCGGGAGGAGACGTCGAGGTCGCGCTCGGCGTCGAACCGTACGTCGGAAAGGGGATGTCGGCCGAGGCCGATGTACGTCTTCCGGAAGGCCTCGACCTGCCCGGCGCGGGCCCCCGAGAGAAACTTGAATTGCGCTTTCACGGGCTCCGCGTGAAGTACCAGAACAGCGCGGCCAGCACGGCGATCACCCCGAGGACGATCGTGAGCAGGCGGGTCCGGGCCTCGCGGGTTTCCCTGTTGGACGCGGGCGGCCGGCTGCCCTTGTAGATCGGCACCGGCTCCGTGCTCGTCTCGGTGTCGATCAGCGGGTACACCTGGTGCCCGACTTCTTCCACGTCTCCGGAGGAACGGAGGCCATCGCCGTCGAAGCGCGCCATCACGACGGTGATGTTATCGGGTCCGCCACGCTCGTTGGCGAGTGCGACCAGCTTGTCGCACGCGGCGGCGAGGTCACCGAGCTGCGTGACGATCTGCGCGATCTCTTCCTTCTTTACCTGGCCCGAGAGGCCGTCGGAGCAGAGCACCAGCACATCGCCGCGCCGCACTTCCTGGTGCGTCAGGTCGACCTTGACCTTGGGGTCGGGGCCGAGCGCCTGGAGGATGATGTTGCGGCGCTCGCTTTGCGCCGCTTCTTCTTCGGTCAGCTCGCCGGCCTCGACGAGGCGCTGCATCAGCGACTGATCCTTGGTGAGCTGGTGCGCCACGCCGCCCCGCACCAGATAGGCGCGGCTATCGCCTACCTGCGTGAGGTAGAGGTGGTCGCCGAGCACGCCTGCGGCGGTGGTCGTAGTTCCCATCCCGCGGACTTCGGGGTGCGCCTTGGCGTGCGCGTGAATGTTCGCGTTGGCGACTTCGACCGATTCCTTCAACCGGTGGGCGAAGCGCTGCGGCGTCGCTTCGCTCTCCGCAATCCACGCCTTCATGAGGTGCGCGAAGATCGTGTCGGTCGCCATCTGGCTCGCCAGCTCTCCGGCGGCCGCGCCGCCCATGCCGTCGGCCACGACGAACAGAGAGCCGCGCTCCCCGAGGTCGTGCTGCCGGACCTGAGGTTGGAGCGAGGCGTCCTTGCGCGTCAGGTCCGCGACGAGGAAGCGGTCCTCGTTGTGCTCGCGCGAGCGTCCGACGTCGGTCTTGCCGAAGACCTGGACTTTGATGGGCTTGGGAGAAGAGCGTCCGAACATGGCTAGCTACACTGCTCTTGGACGAAGCGTGAATACGCCGAACTCGAAGGATTGAGTGTCGACGCCCGCTGGACCCAACTGCACCCCTGCGGCCGGTCTCCTGACTTGAAGTACGTGTTACCGACGACGAACGCCGCGAACGCTTTATCGTTCGCGGCGATGCCCGTGGCGTCGTACAGAGCCCGGGCCGAGTCTCGCACCATCGCGGTCGGATACGTGTCGATCGAGTCCAGGAGCTGGTTCAGGGCGTCCCCGGCGTCGCGGAGGTTGAAACGAGGCTTCGACCCCGTGTTGCGGTTCGCCAGCGTTTGCGAGGTACGTCCTGCCGGCGTGCCGGTGCCCGGTCGGCCGGAATCTGCATTCTGGGGAATCGGCCGGAGCGCCGCCGTGTCGGGCGACACAGCATTCTGCTTTTGGCCCCCCGACAACACCACCCAAGCCCCGCCGACGGCCAGAACGACCACCACGCCGACGGCCATGGGGACCAGCGAGCGTTTCTTGGACGCGGCCGCCGGGCTCGGCGCCCGCGTGGCGGAGATGCGCTGCGTCATGCCCGCCGAGGTGTCGAGCAGCTGGGTCTTGCCTTCAGTGTCGGCCAGACCCGCGCGGGTCTGCGGAACACCGCCCGTGGCGCCACGCCCGACCCCCGTCACCGACGCGACGTCGTCCGCGAACTTCGCCACCGTTTGGTAGCGCTCTCCTGGTGTGCGGGTGAGCGCCGTGTCGAGCACCGCCTGCAAGCCGGCGGGGAAGGTGAGATCGGGGCGTGACTCGGCGAGCTTCGTGGGCTCGTCGGTGAGGCGCTTGATCATCGTCTCCTGGACGGTCGTCGCCTCGAAGGGCAGCTTGCCGGCCAGCATCCGGAAGAACACCAACGCGAGCGAGTAGAGGTCGCTGCGTCCGTCGACCTTGTCTCCGGAGAGCTGCTCGGGACTCATGAACTCCGGTGTGCCCACGACGAGCCCCGTCTTCGTCACCTTCTGGCCCGTTTCTTCGCCCCCCACCGCCTTCGCGATCCCGAAGTCCACGACCTTCACCTGGTCGCCGCCCTTTTTCTGGGCGAGCATGATGTTGTCGGGCTTCAGGTCGCGATGGACGATGCCGAGGTCGTGTGCCGCCTGCAGGGCATCGGCGACCTGCGTGAAGATGCCGACGGCGCGTCGCACCGGCAGCGCCCCGTCGCGTTCGAGCAGGTCCGTGAGGGGCTCGCCCTCGATGAACTCCATCGCCAGGTAGATCAGGCCGTCGGGCGTTTCGCCGAAGTCGTAGATCGCGCAGACGTTGGGGTGGGTGATGCGGCTGGCGTTGGACGCCTCGCGGTTGAACCGCGCGACCGCATCCGGGTCATGCACCATCGACGGGTTCATCACCTTGATCGCGCTGCGCCGCCCCATCTTCACGTGCTCGGCGAGATACACCTGACCCATCCCGCCCTCGCCCAACTTCTTGATCACGTGGTAGCGGTCCGCCACCACCTGCCCGACCAGGTCGGACGCCGGCGCCGCCGACCGCAGCGTCTGTCCGTCGTTGGGGCAAAACTTCACATCATTCGCGTACTCCGTCGAGCAAACGGGGCAGATCTTCACGATGGCAGCTCGATCCGCAGGACCTTGTCGCCCACCATGATCCGGGAGCCGTGCTGCAGGACCATCGCGCCGCGCGCCGCGATCGCGACGCCGTTGCGGCTGTGATCGTCGAGCAGTACGAAATCGGCGTCCTCGGAGCGAACCGTGGCATGCTGCGCGCTCATCGAGGGATCGTAGGGGAAGATCCAGTCCCCGCGCTCGCGTCCCAAATGCACGTCGCGGCCCGGCGACAACTGGATCATGTCGCGCGAGCTGCCGTCGGAGCGGAGCTGGGTGAGACTCGCGATGTCGGCACTCGGCGTCAGGCTGCCCATGCGCTTCGTCGCGTCGGCGTCGGGGGCGTGGGGGCCGGGATAGCCGAGACGCCGGAACCGGATCACCTGCGACCCGATCAGGAACTGGTCGCCGTCCATCAGGCGGTAGGGTGCCTCGAGGAACACCCAGGTGCCGTTGCGGCTGCCCAGGTCGCGCACCTCGAGCCGCCCCTCTTCCCACGACAGCTTGGCGTGCAGGGGCGACATGAACGGGTCATCGCGGAACGTGATATCGCCGTCCACCCGGCCGATGCTCGTGGACGTTTGTTTACGTTCGAAACGCTGGACCTCGACCCCGGCCTCGGCGAGCAGTACCAGTGTCAGGCGCTGGTCGCTGCGGCGGTCGGGGGTGAAACGGCCCAAGACCGAGGGATCTAGGGCGGCGCCGCAGACGGGGCAGGCGTGGCCTTCGGTCGCGACGTGGGCCGCGGGGGAGGGCAATACGCTCGTGCGGGGGACGCCGGCCCCGGCGGCCGCTGCCGCGACCGCCGCCTTGGCGGCGGCGGCTTGGGTCAGCGGCTTGCCGCAATCGGTGCAGAACTGCGCGCCGGGCTCATTTTGCCGGCCACAGAAGGTGCAGGCGCTCACGCGCGGAGGTGCTCCACAGGTGGCATAAATTAAGGTAGGCCAATCTATTGGGCAAACTGACCTGTCGAAAGGGGCCGTGCCGGTCTGACCGAACGCGAACGCCGGGCTCCTGAACCGTGCTTATCGAGGGACGTATAATGAGCGTGGCTATGTCCCGCGCGCCGTTGGTCCTCCTTGTCTCCCTCATCGCCGCAGCGGCCCTCCCGCTGGCCGCGCAGTCGCCCGCCGACCGCGCGGGAATCGAGGCGTTGCGTGACTCGCTCTCGGCTGTCACCGACAGTGCCGGGCTGCGGGGACTCGAGGCGACGACGATCGCGGTCGCCAGGCAGCGTCGCGACGACCCGCTCATCCATTTGCGGCTGGGGTTCATCGGGTACCGACTCGGGGAGTTGACCAGCGGCAAGTCCCATTACGATGACGCCGCCGGTGAGTTCGAGTGGGCGGCCGAGCTGCAGCCTGACTGGCCCTACCCCTGGTACGGCCTGGGGCTCGCCGAGCTGGCGATGGGCGAGAGCTCGATGCTCGCGGTCGAGAACCTGCGTCAGATGCTCGGCAAGGATTACCTCTCCAAGGCGGCGCGGGCGTTCGCGCACGCCACGGAGTTGGACCCGAGTTTCGCCTCAGCGGTGGTGGACCTCGCAAACACCGCGCTCACGCAGCGCATCAAGCCGCGGCTCGACGTCGCGCTCTCCGCCGTGCGACTCGCCGCCGCGTCGCCCGCCGGACGGCACGCGGAGGTGCAGCTCGTCCGCGGACGCGTCGAGCGAGAAGCGGGCGAGGCCGACTCCGCGCTCGCCGGCTTCCGCGCCTATCTGGCGGTGGGCGGCGATTCGGGGGTGGGGCTGCTCGAGCTCGCGCGCACGTTGTACTTCGCGCGCCGCGCCCCCGACGGCTGGGCCGCGTACCTGGCGGGCGCGCGCGCGGCCACGTCGGCGCCGGCGCTCACCTCGTACCGGGCCGACCTCTCCTGGATCGCCGACTCTGCCGAGCTGGGGGCGTTCGATGCGCTCCCTGATCCGGGCGCGCGCGCCCGCTGGCTCGAGCAGTTCTGGACGCGCCGCGACGTGATGGAGGCGCGCGACGCGGGAGAGCGGTTGTCGGAGCACTACCGCCGCTGGTTCTACTCCCGGCGCAGCTTCCGGCTCGTCAGCCGCCACCGGCACTACGACATCACGGAGGTCTATCGCGCCAAGCAGCTCGAGTTCGACGATCGCGGCGTGATCTACCTGCGTCACGGCGAGCCCGATCGGCGCGCGCGATTCACCTGCACCCAGCTCGAAGACCCGAATGGCGAGGGCTGCGCCGCCAACGAGAGCTGGCTGTATCGCCGCAAGGGAGATGGAGGCGACCTGATCTTTCACTTCGCGGCGCGAGGCGACGTGCAGGACTACAAGCTGATCGAGAGCCTCGTGGACGCGCTGGGGTTCCGCAATGCGGTGCGGGCGGGGGCGTTCTCCGATCCGCAGGTGTCGGAGCTGTACGCGACCCGGGAAGAGTTCGGTCCGTTGTACGGACGGGTGGGGCACAGCCTCAACGCGCCGGGCAACGCGCTCGCGCAGGACCGTGCGCAGGGCCGCCGCAGCATCGCGCTCGGCACGACGACCGACAGCTACGCCCAGCGGTTCGATCAACCGCTCGACGTTGTGGCGAGCGAATTCGTCATCGGCGACACCCTGCACGTGGTCTTTGCGGTGCCGGGGGAGCGCCTGAGCGGCGAGCCAGGGGGAGGCGGGGGGGGACTCCTCTACCCACTACACTTCCGCGTCATCGTGTCCGATTCCGCCGACGGCGTCGTGGCGCGACTCGACACGCTGCGGGTCTTCGGGGCGCGCCAACCCCTTCGCCAGCCGGCGTACCTCACCGGGCGGCTCGCGCTGCCCGTCCCCTCCGGTCGGTATCGCTATCGGCTCCTCGTCACGACGCCCGACGGCACGGCGGGCGATTTGGTGCGTCAGGACTCGCTCGACGTGCACGCGTTGGGCGCCGGCCGCTTCGCGGTGAGCGACGTGGTGGTCGGGCGCGAAGGCTCGGGGCTCGTCTGGGTCTCGGAAGGAATCGACACGGTGCGCTTGAACCCCCTCAACCGGTTCCCGGAAGGAAGCGCCGCCGAGTTGTATTACGAGGTGTATGGTCTGGCGCGCGGCGCGCCGTATCACACCGTGGTCCGGCTCGAGCGCGAGGGGCGCCGCTCGCTGTTCGGCGCGATCCGCGGCTTGTTCGGCGGCGGCGGCGCGGCGGTCTTGCTCGAGTTCGACGCGGCGGCGGAGGGCGCCGTCACGCGCGTGCATCGCGGCGTCGCGCTGCAGGGCGTCGGGAAGGGGACCTACCGCCTCACCGTCGTCATCGCCGATCCGGCGAGTGGAGTGCGCGTCACGCGGACGCGGCGTTTCCAAGTCGTCGCGCGTTAGTTAAGTTACCCCGGCTCCTTCGGAGACCGGATTGTATTGCTCCCGTTGCGGCACCCAGAATAAGGACAGCGCGAAGTTCTGCGACTCCTGCGGCCTCGATTTGACGGCGACGACTCCGGTCGGCGCCATCAAAGAGCAGCAGGAGCTCACGGAAATTGAGATGGTGCGCAAGGAGCTCGAAAAGGAATACGAAGTCATCGACGAGCTGGGCCGCGGCGGGATGGCGATCGTCTTCAAGGCCAAGGAAACCGAGCTCGATCGCGAAGTCGCCATCAAGGTCCTGCCGTTCTCCCTCGCCTTCGACAAGGAATTCGTCGAGCGGTTCCAGCGCGAGGCCCGCACCTCCGCCAAACTCGAGCACCCGAACATCATTCCGATCTACCGGGTCGGAAAATCGGGGCGCGTCATCTACTTCGTGATGAAGTTCCTGCGCGGCAAGCCGCTCTCGAGCGTGCTCGCCGCGCGCGGGGCGGGGCTGCCCCCCGCGCAGATCCGGAGCGTGCTCGCCGACGTGTGCCGCGCCCTCGCCTACGCGCACAAGAGCGGTATCGTGCACCGCGACATCAAGCCCGACAACATCATGTTCGACGAGCATGGGCATGCGGTGGTGACCGACTTCGGCATCGCCAAGGCCGCCTCGGGCGGCAAGCTCACCGGGACGGGGATGTCGATCGGTACGCCGCATTACATGAGCCCGGAGCAGGCCAAGGCGCAGGCGCTCGACGGCCGCAGCGATATCTACTCGCTTGGCGTCGTCGCCTATCAGTGCCTCACCGGCGCCGTGCCGTTCGACGGGGAAGACTCCTTCTCCATCGGCTATAAGCACATCATGGAGGAGCTGCCGACCCCGCCGCTCGAGAACCCCGAGAAGCGGCAGCTCTTCGAGATCGTCAAGAAGATGATGGCGAAGCTTCCCGAGCAGCGCTTCCAGAACGCCGAGGAGTTGATCGGCGTGCTCGAGGGCGGGCGCTCGGTCTCGTTCTCGACCGACGCCACGATGGCCCTGCCGTCGATGTCGGGCGCCCGGCTCTCCCAGGCCGCCACCACGCCGCTCCCGCGCGTCACCGGGACGCGGCCGCCGGGGTCGGGAGGGGCGGTGCCCCCCACGCTCACCGGCGAGCGGGAGAAGCGCTCCGTAGCCGCGGGCCTCGTGCTCTGGCTCCTGATCGTCGGCGGTGTGCTGGGCGGCGGTGGGTTCTACGCCTACAAGCAGGGCCTCATCTTCGCGGCCAAGCCCCCGATCGACAGCACGGCGGTGCGCGACTCGCTGGCGCGCGATGCCGTCGCGCGCCGCGATTCGGTGCTGGCCGCCGATTCGGTGCGCCGCGATTCGGTGCGTGCCGCGCAGCCGATCCGCACGCCCCTCGCCCCCGGCGCGCCCGGGCGCCTCGTGCTGCAGGGTGTGCCGCAAGGCGCCCGCGTGATGGTGGATGGCCAGCAGGTCCGCGGTACGAGCCTCGACATGCCGTCCGGCATGCACCGCCTCAACGTGCGGGCCGCCGGCTACCAGACCTACGATCGCCAAGTGGTGATCTCGCCGGGCGAAGCGAGCACCATCCACGTGCAGCTCCAGCCCTCCGATCAGGGCGACGACCGCGTCGGCCCCTGCGAACAGTTCGGGCCCGCCTACAATCAGGACAATCTCTGTTTCGACACGCGGCCGGTACCGCTGTCTCCGACCTTCATTCCCGTGCCGGCCGACGCGCCCGTGTTCCCGCGTCCGGTCACCCTGCTCATCAAGGTGTCGCGCGAGGGGACGACGCTTGAATCGCGCGTGTACGCCGCCTCCAACGTCGACACCTTCAATAACCAGGCGCGCGACATGGCGCGGACGCTCCGCTGGAACCCCGCCCAAAAGAACGGTGAGCCGGTCGAGGCGTGGGTGCAGTGGCCCTTCCAGCCGGTGAGACAGTAATCGCCCGTTTCCATAACACCGCATTCATCGCGCCCGGGGCCGTCGTGCTTGGGGACGTGACGCTCGGCGCCCGCTCGAGCGTGTGGTACCAGGCCGTGCTCCGCGGCGACATGGCTGCCATCGTCATCGGTGAAGCCACCAACATTCAGGACGGCACCATCGTGCACGTGGACGAGGGCAAGCCCGCGACCATCGGAGCACGCGTGGGCGTTGGCCACCGCGTGATCCTGCACGGCTGCACCGTGGAGGACGAGTGTCTCATTGGGATGGGCAGCGTGTTGCTGAACGGGGTGGTCATCGGGACGGGGAGCGTGATCGCCGCCGGGGCGGTGCTCCCTGAAGGCATGGTCGTTCCGCCCGGGTCGCTCGTCATGGGGGTGCCGGCGCGCGTGACGCGGGCCGTCGACGACGAGCTCCGCGCGCGCATCCGGGGCACCTGGCAGCATTACGTGGTGGAAGCGGAGCGGCACCGGGGAGGGGCGTTCCCGCTCGAGCGACCAAGTATGTGATGTGAATTGTCAATGGTCTTGCGGCGCTGGGCTTTCAGGTGCCGCTTGCTCCGCCCCGCCGCCGCGCCTACCTTGACCCTCCGCGTCCTTAATACAACCATTGCCGCACTGAGCCATGAACACGCTCTCACCGCAGAGGGATGAGCCAGCATGACTGCTTCCACCCCCGCAGGCAAGCTCGATCTGAACGCCAATGCGCTCACCGTGCTGGAGCGCCGCTACCTCGTCAAAGACGATCACGGCAAGCCGGCGGAGAGCCCCGAAGATCTGTTCTGGCGCGTCGCGCGCAACGTCGCGGCGCCGGACCGGACGTACGGTGCGTCTGACCGCGCGGTGGAGAGTCTCGCCGAGACGTTCTTCGAGTTGATGGCGACGCGGGTGTGGATGCCGAATTCTCCGACCCTCATGAACGCCGGCCGGCCGCTGGGTCAGCTCTCGGCGTGCTTCGTCCTGCCCGTCGAGGACGCGCTCTCGAACGGCCGCTCCGGTATCTACGACACCCTGCGCGCGATGGCCCTGGTGCATCAGTCGGGGGGCGGGACCGGTTTTTCGTTTTCCCGTCTGCGGCCCAAGAACGACGTTGTGCGTTCCACGATGGGCGTCGCGTCGGGCCCCGTTTCGTTCATGAAACTGTACGATGCCTCGACCGACGTCGTGAAGCAGGGTGGGACGCGGCGCGGCGCCAACATGGGCATCCTGCGCGTGGATCACCCCGACGTGCTCGAGTTCATCAGCTGCAAGGATGATCTCACGCAGGTGACGAACTTCAACATCTCTGTGGCGGTCACCGACGCGTTCATGACCGCTCTCGAGGCGGGGGCGTCTTACGACCTGATCCATCCCAAGACCGGCAAGGTCGTGGGGCAGCTCGACGCGCGCGAGGTCTTCCGCAAGATCATCCACGGCGCCTGGAAGACGGGCGAGCCGGGCGTGTTCTTCATCGACCGCGCCAACCAGTACAACCCGGTGCCGCGTCTCGGCAGCTACGAGGCGACGAATCCGTGCGGCGAGCAGCCGCTGCTCCCCTACGACGTTTGCAACCTCGGGTCGATCAACGTCGGCCTGTTCGTGAAGGACGGCGGCGTGGACTGGGAGCGGCTGCGCACCGCCGTGCACCTGTGCACCCATTTCCTCGACAACGTCATCGACGCGAACAAGTACCCGCTGACCGAGATCGACGACCTGGCGAAGCGGATCCGCCGCATCGGCCTCGGCATCATGGGGTGGGCGGACCTGCTGGTCGAGCTCGGCATCCCCTACAACTCCGATGAGGGGGTCACGCTCGGGCGCCGCCTCATGGAGTTCGTGGACGAGGAGTCGAAGGTCGCGTCCGAGAAGCTGGCGGAGCAGCGCGGCACCTTCGCCGAATGGGAGCGCTCGATCTGGGGCCCCGACGCGACCGCTGCGCGCGATGCCAAGGGCGAACGCATCCGTCCGATGCGCAAGCTGCGCAACTGCAACCTCACCACCGTGGCGCCCACCGGCACGATTTCGATCATCGCCGGCTGCTCCTCGGGGATCGAGCCGCTCTTCGCCGTCGCCTTCATGCGGAACCAGGCGGGCGTGCTGATGCCCGATGTGAACGAGCAGTTCGTCGCGATCGCGAAGCG
>Ga0075421_100012499_pt1 | contig 10550 bp, 10 predicted proteins | sample SoiMetdeltSBSDD5_FD_75292 | JGI IMG/M metagenome (GOLD analysis project Ga0075421, IMG submission 75292) | Bulk soil microbial communities from a Populus tree surrounding site in Tennessee, USA - Soil MetaG P. deltoides SBSDD5 | ecosystem: Environmental > Terrestrial > Soil > Tree plantation... | reverse complement strand
GGGTTGGTGACCAGGCTCTAAGGTGCCGGCACGCAATCTTTCGGCATATTCCCCGATGCCAGCACGGCGCATTTGCCTGCAACCTCGTGCAGGCGGTTCGATGGCCGCCGTTCAGCAGACCTCGACATTGCGACTTGGGTTTTGACCTCCGACAGGAGTGCATCATGTACGCGATCTCGTTGTCGCCGACCGTGCGCCGCCTCTTTGCAGCGGCAGCCGGCATAGCCAGCCTGCTTGTCGCGACTGCGGCAGCCGGTGACGCCCGTTCGAGCGCGGACGCCGCGCACACCGGCGCAGCCAAAGCCGGTGACATCCGGCCCTTCCGCGTCACCATCCCCGAGGAAGACCTCAATGATCTGCGCCGACGCATCGCCGCCACGCGCTGGCCTGACCGGGAGACGGTGCAAGACCAGTCGCAAGGCATTCAACTCGCGAAATTGCAGGAGCTGGTCCGTCACTGGGGCACTGCCTACGACTGGCGCAAGGCGGAAGCCAAGCTCAATAGCCTGCCTCAGTTCGTGACCAACATCGACGGCCTCGACGTTCATTTCATTCACGTCCGATCACAACATCCCAGCGCCCTGCCGGTGATCATGACGCACGGCTGGCCGGGCTCGGTCTTCGAGCTTGTGAAGGTGATCGGCCCGCTTACCGATCCGACTGCCCACGGCGGGACAGCGCAAGACGCGTTCGACCTCGTGTTCCCTTCAATGCCCGGCTACGGCTTCTCAGGCAAACCGCAGGACACGGGTTGGGGGCCCGATCGCATCGCGCGAACCTGGGCGGAGCTCATGCGGCGCCTTGGCTATTCCCGCTATGTGGCGCAGGGCGGCGATTGGGGTTCCCCCGTCTCCAGCGCCATGGCGCGCCTGGCACCGGCCGGCCTGATCGGGATCCACATCAACTTGCCGGCGACGGTGCCAGCGGAGATCATCAAAATCGTCAACGACGGCGGTCCAGCGCCAGCAGGCCTATCCGACAAGGAGCGCGCGGCGTTCGACGCTCTCAGCGCATCCGCCAAGCAAGGCAGCAGGTCGTACGCCACGATGATGGGCACGCGACCGCAGACCATCGGCTATGGGCTGACGGATTCGCCCGCCGGCTTAGCCGCGTGGATGCTCGGACACCCGGGCTTCTCGCAGTGGACCTACAGCAGCAACGATCCCGAAAAGTCGCCGGACGAAGTGCTCGACGATGTCACGCTGTACTGGCTGACGAACACAGCAACCTCCGCTGGACGGCTGTACTGGGAGTACGGTGGACGCAGCGTCACCAACGCCGTCACGGAAAAAACCAACGAGATCGCACTACCGGTCGCCATCACAGTGTTTCCCGGCGAGACGTATCGCGCGCCGGAAACATGGGCGCGACGGGCCTATCCCAACTTGATCTATTTCCGCGAGGTCGATAGGGGCGGCCACTTCGCGGCCTGGGAACAGCCGCAGCTGTTTGCCTCTGAGCTGCGCGCCGCGTTCCGTCCATTGCGGTGAGCAGCGCCCCACTTCAGCCCGATCATTCGAGGAGCACAGCCATGACAGCAGTAGCCGAAAAGCCCGCGAAAGTCCTGTACACGGCCAAGACCCACACCACCGGCGGGCGTGAGAAGGGTGTTGCGAAAAGCTCTGACGGTCGTCTGGAGGTAAAGCTGTCGCCTCCCGGCTCATCTGGCCAAGGCACCAACCCGGAGCAGTTGTTCGCAGCGGGCTGGTCCGCGTGCTTCGAGGGAGCGATGGGGCTTGCGGCCCGTAAGATGAAGGTGAAGCTGCCAGACGACACAGCCATCGATGCCGAGGTTGACCTCAACCAAGGCGACGCCGGCTACTTCCTGCGGGCTCGCCTCAACGTCAGCGTACCGGGCGTGACGCGTGATATTGCCAGGGCGATCGTGGAGGAGGCCCACAAGACCTGTCCCTACTCCAAGGCGATCCGCGGCAATGTCGACGTAACCGTCAACGTGGTTTGATGCACTTGCTTGAAGACGGCGTGTGCTTGGGCGGTGCCGGTTCGCTTGCGGTCGGGGCGCCGGCTCGGCTGAGCGGGTCTTGGCAACGCTGGGCAACCACGGGCGATGATGCCGCCCAGCCCAGCCGGGCGTCACATTGCTCGCCTCATCCCTGCGTCGAGCCCCGCACTCAGCCCGCACTCAGCCCGCACTCAGATTGCAAGCGACGTGCGGCACGCCGTTTGGGCGGTTTCCGAGCACGCGGTCGATGGCGCCCAGCCAGGCGACGTCGTCCCGGGTGCATCGATTGTCGCGCCAGTACTCCACGATGGGCCCGGCATAGCGCGCATCAGTAGCGTGCCGACCCCAGGGGGTGGCCGGCTCGTGCCCACTGACCGCCGCCGAACAGCGCACCTAGGAGCAACAGCACCGGGTCCAACATCGCCAGCCCGGAGCATCAGCAGCACGAAGCCGACTGATCCGCGCCGATGCGGTGCGGCGCACCAGTGTTCCTTTGCTTTACGCCATTTGCGCTCTGGCAGCGCCCGGCACTTCAATCGGGTCGTCAAAGGCTCGCCAGGACATCGGCGACGAAGTCGGCCATGCCGGTCAGCCGCTCGCGCTTCAGCCGCTCCGCGTTGAGGATCGACTGCAGTGCGGCGAGGCTGGCATCGACGTCGGAATTGACGAGCACGTAGTCGTATTCCGACCAATGCGCGACCTCGCTAGCCGCCGCCGCCATGCGCCGCGCCACCACCTCGGCACTGTCGAGGCCGCGCGCGCGCAGGCGGCGCTCCAGGGCCGCTCCGTCCGGCGGCAGGATGAAGACCGTTACGACATCGGCCGGCAGCTGGGTCTTGAGCTGGCGCGTGCCCTGCCAGTCGATGTCGAACAGCATGTCCCGGCCTGCCGTCAGGGCCGCCATCACCGGCGCTCTTGGCGTGCCGTATGACTTGTCGAATACCGGTGCCCATTCCAGCAGGTCGCTCGCGCTCTTCAGGCGCTCGAACTCGGCCGCATCTATGAAGAAGTAATCCCTGCCCTCAACCTCGCCGGGGCGCGGTGGGCGGGTCGTCACGGACACGGACAATTGCAGATCGGGATTGGCCTCAAAGAGCCGCTTGGCGAGCGTCGTCTTGCCGGCGCCGGATGGAGAGGACAGCACGAGGAGCAGCCCGCGTCGCGCGATGCTGGATGCGCCGCTGTGTCTCGCCTCACTCAATGTTCTGCACCTGCTCGCGCATCTGGTCGATGATGGCTTTCAGTTCGAGGCCGGCCCGCGTGGTCTCGGCATCGCTGGCCTTCGAGCACAGCGTATTGGCCTCGCGGTTGAATTCTTGCGCCAGGAAATCCAGGCGCCGCCCGGCCGGCTCGCTGGATGCTAGCAGCTCGCGCGCGCCGGCAATGTGCGCCGCAAGGCGCTTCAGTTCCTCCTCGACGTCGGCGCGGGTGGCAAGCAGCGCCGCCTCCTGATAGAGCCGCGCCTCGTCGAGAGGCACGCCAGGCTCGAGCAGGCGCGCCACCTGCTCGTTGAGGCGCTGCCGAATGGCTTCGGGCGCGCGAGCCGGACAGCGCTCAACCATCTCGATCAGCCTTGCGATCGCCGACAGTTGCTCGACGATCACGGCCTCGAGCCGGCGTCCTTCTCCAGCGCGCGCGGTCACCAACCCGTCGAGCGCCTGCGCCAGGCTCACCAGTATTGCCTCGTTGCGGTCGCGCGCCGCGTCCTCGCTCTCCTCTGCCTCGACGAACTCGAGCACGCCGCGGATGCCGAGCAGCCCATCGGCACGCGGGGGCTCGATATTGGTCATCGCATGTAACTTGTCGAGCGCCGCCAACACCTGACGCAAGGCGGCCTCGTTGAGGCGGATCTGGGAAACGCCTTCGCTGCGCTTGACGTTGAGATTGACCGAGATACTGCCGCGCGTGACGCGCTTGGCGATTGCCTCGCGGATGCGCGGCTCCAGGGCCTCGAAGCCGGGCGGCAGGCGCAGCCGCACATCGAGGCCGCGACCATTGACCGAACGCAGCTCCCAATGCCAACTCGTTGAACCGGCCGCCCCGTCCGCGCGGGCAAATCCGGTCATGCTCTTGATGGTCATGCGGGGGCGCTTCCGCGTGGCTGCCGGCGCGCGGCGCGCGCGATTCGGTCGACGTTGGCAGAGTCTAGCGGCAGATCACCGGCCCAACAAGAAGCTCGGTCCATGGGCCGCGCGCGCGGCCTGAGCTCATTTCTTGCTGCCTTCCTGCGCCTTGTTGGCGTCCTGCGCCCAAGGCAAGGTCTCCTTCGGCGGGGCTTTCTTGACCTGAGTCTTCTCGGCCGCTTTCTCCTTGTCGGCAGCCTTGACCGCGGCTTTCTCGGGTGCCTTTTCCGGTGCCTTCTCTTCGGGCTTCTCCGCGGCCTTCTCTGCCGCCTGCTCGCCGCTCTGCTCTTTCGCGGGAGGTATGCGGATCAGGTTGCGGTTGCTGCCAGGCGCGTTGGTGTAGGGCAACGTGGTGGGAGGAATGGGCACCGTGCCGGCCTTGGCCTTCTCCTTCTCCTTCTCGGCCTTCTCCGCCTTCATTTCCCGCTCGGTGGCGCGCCATTTGCTGACGTTGGTATTGTGGTCCTTCAGCGTCTCGGAGAACACGTGGCCACCGGCACCGTCGGCAACGAAATAGAGCTCCTTGGTGTCGGACGGATTGAGCACCGCCTCGATGGCGCGCCGTCCAGGGTTGCAGATGGGCGTCTGGGGCAGGCCATGCATCTGGTACGTGTTGTGGTTGGTCTTCTGCTCGATCTCGCTGCGCAGGATGGGCCGGCCCCAGGCGACCTTGCCGCCCTGCAGGCCGTAGAGGATGGTGGGATCGGACTGCAGGCGCATGTTCAGGCGCAGCCGATTGTGGAACACGGCCGCCACGCGCTGGCGCTCGTCGTTGCGGCCGGTCTCCTTCTCGACGATCGAGGCGAGGATGACCGCTTCGTCCCACGACTTGATCGGCAGATCCTTCTTGCGCTGCGACCACAGCCGCTCGGCCAGCTGCTTGGACTGCGCAGCCATGTTGTCGAGGATCGTCTGGCGATCGTAGCCGCGCGGCACGACAAAGGTTTCGGGCAGCAGCGAGCCCTCCGACGGCACCGATGTGATCTCGCCAGACAGGCCCTGGTCGGCTTTCAGGCGCTCCACGATCTGGTGACTGGTCAAGCCTTCCGGCACCGTCACCTTGTAGGTCACGGTGCGCCCTTCTGACAGGGTATCGACCACCTGCTTGATGCTGGCGTTCTGGCGAATCTCGAAGTCGCCGGCCTTGAGCTGGACGGCCTTGTCGCCGTCCATCCAGGCCGCGACCTTGGCCCAGAGGTATCCAGCCACGAACAGGCGACGGTCGGCGATGATCCCCTCGCGCTCAAGCCGGGTGGCGATCTCTTGCGTGCCCTCGCCCTTCGGGATCACCACAACCTTGTTGCGCTCCAGGGGCCCCGGCGCGTCGATCTGGCTGTCGAACACATAGGCCGCCGCGCCGGCAGCCACCATGAGCACCAGCACCAGGGTCAGCACGGCGTTCACAAAGCGCATGAACGGACGCATCCTGCGCGGTTCACGCCCGCCTCTGCCGCGCCGCGGCCTGGCAGGGGCGCGCGTCGGCTCCAGCCTCTCCAAAGGGCTGTGCGCGAGGCTGCCGGTACGACTGAACGACGGGTCCAGATTCCGGCCTACCGGCTGGCGAATGCTCATTCCTGGTTCCCAATCGACACGCCGCCCGTGTCCTGCAATGCAGTTTGGTGTGCCCTTTGTATCGGCTGGTGAATCTTACGTCGAACCTAATTGTAAATGTGGCGAAAGGGCGAAACGGTGCAGATACGCCCGTTCGCGCTGAGCATAAGTGCTTGTATACGCTGCGCCCGCGTCGGCAACGCAACCTGGTCCTGCCCAGCGATCGGCGCCAGACAAAGCCGCTAATCGGCGCCCAAAAAGCCGGGCTAGGCCGTGTAGCGGCGCAACACCACGGAGGCGTTGGTGCCTCCGAAGCCGAACGAGTTCGACAGCGCCACGTCGATCGGACGTTCCTGCGCCTTGTGCGGCACCAGGTCGATTGCCGTCTCCACCGATGGGTTGTCGAGATTGAGCGTGGGCGGGGCAATGTTGTCGCGGATGGCGAGCACCGAGTAGATGGCCTCGACCGCACCGGCAGCACCAAGCAGATGGCCAATCGCCGATTTGGTCGACGACATGGCGAGCTTGCCGGACGCATTGCCAAACAGGCGTTCCACCGCCTTCAGTTCGATCTCGTCGCCCATGGTCGAGGTGCCGTGCGCATTCACGTACTGGATGTCGCTTGGCTGCAGACCCGCCCGCTTCAGCGCCATGCGCATGGAGCGATAGGCGCCATCGCCGTCCTCAGACGGAGCGGTGATGTGATAGGCGTCACCCGACAAGCCGTAGCCGATCACCTCGGCATAGATTTTGGCGCCGCGCGCCTTGGCGTGCTCGAGCTCCTCTAGCACGACGATGCCGGCACCCTCGCCCATCACGAAACCGTCGCGATCCTTGTCGTAGGGACGCGAGGCTTTCTGTGGCTGGTCGTTGAAGGTCGTGCAAAGCGCGCGGCACGCGGCGAAGCCGGCAACCGCGATGCGGCAGATCGGGCTTTCGGCTCCTCCCGCCACCATCACGTCGGCATCGTCGAGCGCAATCAGCCGCGCTGCATCACCGATGGCATGCGCGCCGGTTGAGCAGGCGGTGACGACGGCGTGGTTGGGACCTTTCAGGTCATGGCGGATCGACACGTAGCCAGACGCCAGATTGATCAGTCGCCCAGGGATGAAGAACGGGCTGACGCGGCGCGGCCCCTTCTCCTTGAGAAGGATCGAGGTATCGGCGATGCCGGACAGGCCGCCGATGCCGGAACCGATCAGGACGCCGGTGCGCTCCTGCTTCTCCTGCGTATCGGCTATCCAGCCGGCGTCGTCGAGCGCCTGTGTGGAGGCGGCCATGCCGTAAACGATGAAGTCATCAACCTTGCGCTGTTCCTTTGGCTCCATCCAATCGTCGGGATTGAACTTGCCTTCGGACTGCGCGCCGCGAGGAATGAAGCAGGCGATCTGACACGTCAGATCGTCGACCTGGAATTCCTCGATGCGGCGGGCGCCGCTGTTGCCAGCAATCAACCGCGACCAGCTTGCATCGACGCCGCTACCGAGCGGCGTCACGAGGCCGAGCCCGGTGATGACGACGCGTCGCAACATGCCTGATCCTGAAACTGCTGTTTCGGCTATCGGTGCAGGGGCGACGCAATTGCCGTCCCGGCACTCACATCGCGGCGGCCTGGCTCTCAGGCCGCGCTGCTGGCGTTCTTCTCAAGAAATTTGACCGCATCGCCGACGGTCTGGATCTGCTCAGCGGCGTCATCGGGAATCTCGCAGCCGAACTCTTCCTCGAACGCCATCACGAGTTCCACAGTGTCCAAGCTGTCCGCGCCCAGATCATCGATGAAGCTGGCATTGTCGGTGACCTTGTCGGCCTCGACGCCCAGGTGTTCGACTACGATCTTTTTTACGCGCGCTGCGACATCGCTCATTGGTTTATCCCCTCGGCTGTTTCGCTGATCCAAGCTGTTGCGGTTTGTTTCTCACCCGTGAGGGATGGGGCAAGCGCCCCTACCAACGCCACGCGAACGAGCGGCACGGCGCCGCCAGGCATCCGGCCGATCCGGTTTCTTCCCAGGGTTGAACTCACAAATCACGGGCTCGTTAACACACTTCATAGGGCTTGACCAGCACTCCAAAAAGCCCGGTCCAGCCCGCGTTTACCACAGGCCTTGGCCAGCCTTCAGATCATGACCATGCCGCCGTTCACGTGCAGGGTTTGGCCCGTCATATAGCCGGCTTCCGCCGAGGCCAGATAGACCGTTGCCGCGGCGATGTCATCAGGCGTACCGAACTTCTGGGCCGGGATGGCTTCACGGATCGTGGCCACCTGTTTTTCGTTAAGCGCGTCGGTCATCGGCGTCGAGATGAAGCCAGGGGCGATGCAGTTGACCGTGATGCCGCGCGAGGCGACCTCGCGGGCCAGCGACTTGGACATGCCGATCATGCCGGCCTTGGAGGCGGCGTAGTTGCCCTGGCCCGGGTTGCCGATGATGCCGCTCACCGAGGAGATGTTAACGATCCGGCCATAGCCGGTCTTGGCCCGCATCATGCCCCTGGCGGCCGCCCGCATCAGCATGAAGGTGGACGTCAGATTGACCGCGATCACCTCGTCCCACTGTTCGTCCTTCATGACCATGAACAGGTTGTCCTTGGTCAACCCGGCGTTGTTGACCAGGATATCGAGCCGGCCGAGCTTGGCCGTGGCCTCATCGATGAGTTTCGCAACCTGGGCCTTATTGCCGAGGTCGCACGGACAGACGTGCACCCTGCTGCCTAGCTCGGAGGCGAGCTTGTCGAGCTTGTCCTGCTGCCGGCCCGAGATGGCGACGGTCGCGCCCTGCTTGTGCAAGGCCTTGGCAATGGCGCCGCCGATGCCACCAGTGGCGCCCGTGACCAGTGCACTCTTGTCGGTCAACTCGAACATCTGATCCCTCTATTTTGAGAGCGACGGTAGCGCCGCGTCGATATCCTGCGGCGTGCCGATCGAGGTTGCATTGAGTGTCGGAACGATACGCTTGGCGAGCCCGCTCAGCACCTTGCCCGAGCCGATTTCGTAGACGTCGGTGACGCCGGCCTCGGCCATTGCCGTCACACACTCGCGCCAGCGCACGGTTCCCGTCACCTGCTCGACCAAACGTTGCTTGATCTCCGCCGGATCGCGGATCGGTGCGGCCAGCACGTTGGCGACCACCGGTACGGCCGGCGTCTTGAAGTCGACCTCGCGCAGCGCCGCGGCCATCGCGTCGGCCGCGGGTTGCATCAGCGCGCAGTGGAATGGAGCACTGACGTTGAGCGGCATGAAGCGCCGCACGCCGTGCGCCTTGGCGAGCTGCCCGGCCCGGTCGACAGCTGTCTTGGCGCCGGAGATGACGGCCTGCGTCGGCTCGTTGTCGTTGGCGAGTTGGCACACCTCGCCCTGCCCAGCTTCGGCAGCTAGCTTCTCGGCAACGTCCTTGCCGACGCCGAGCAGGGCCGCCATCGCGCCTTGCCCGACCGGCACGGCCGCTTGCATGGCCTTGCCGCGGATGCGCAGCAGGCGGGCCGCATCGGCGACGCTGACGGCGCCGGCAGCCGCCAGTGCCGAATATTCGCCGAGCGAATGTCCGGCTACGAATTGCACCTTGTCTGCCAGTCGGAAGCCCTTCTCGGCTTCCAGCACCCGCATCACCGCCAGGGACACGGCCATCAGGGCCGGCTGGGCGTTCTCGGTGAGCGTCAGGGTATCGAGCGGGCCTGCGAACATCAGCTCGGAGAGCTTCTGGCCGAGCGCCGCGTCGATCTCATCGAACACGGCCCGGGCGGACGCGTAGGTCTTGGCCAGATCGGCACCCATGCCGACCGCCTGACTGCCTTGTCCGGGGAAGACGAATGCGACGGCCATGCTGACCTGATTGAGTTGCATCGCTGAGGATCGTTGCGCGCTTAGATACGTCCCCCGCCCGCCCTGTCAAGCGCGCCAGGAACAGCCGGCCAGACTCGCTCCACAGTCGCTCCAGGGTTGCTTCAGGGTCGCTCCAGGCTTGCACGCCTGCCAAAAGCGCGTATAAGTCGCGCCGTTACCCGCTCCGGTTGGAGGCTGAATGGGGGGCCGCTCTGGTCACAGGCGGCAGGGCTGCAAGGCCCGGCTCCCGGTGTCTCCGCTCTTTCGGGTCCTTTGGGCCTTTCCTCGCAGCGCCAGCTGCACGGGGGCCCAAAAGGGGCTATGCGCCGGAACGGACAGCAACGGTAGAAGGAAAGGCACCGCATGCCGCTTTATGAGCATGTGTTCCTGGCGCGCCAGGACATCTCGCAGGCCCAGGTCGAGGCCCTGACCAAAGAGTACACCACAGTCATCGAGGAAGGCGGAGGAAAGGTCGGTAAGACCGAGTACTGGGGCGTCAAGACCATCGCCTTCAAGATCAAGAAAAACCGCAAAGCCCATTACTCGCTCCTGAACATCGATGCCCCGCCGGCAGCGGTGGCCGAGATGGAGCGGCGCATGGGGCTGTCGACCGACGTCATCCGCTTCCTGACCGTGCGCGTCGATGAGCATGAGACGGAGCCCTCCATTCAGATGCGCAAGAGCGACCGCGACGAGCGCGGCGATCGCGACCGTGGCGGCTTCCGCGGCGGGGATCGCGGCGGCTTCCGCGGCGGGGATCGAGGCGGGTTCCGCGGCGGGGATCGCGGCGGCTTCCGGGGCGGCGATCGAGGTGGCGGAGGCGGCGGCTTCCGCGCCCGCGAGGACGGCGACCGCCCACGCGGGCCGCGTCCTCCTCGCGATAGCGATACTCCGTCCACCCCCGACACGCAGGAGAGCTAGCCCATGGCCGAGGTTGCGACCATTCCCGCCAAGCGACCCTTCCATCGCCGGCGCAAGACCTGCCCCTTCTCAGGTGATAAGGCACCGAAGATCGACTACAAGGACGGCCGCCTGCTCGGCCGGTATGTGTCGGAGCGCGGCAAGATCGTGCCGAGCCGCATTACGGCAGTCTCGGC
>Ga0075421_100012498_pt1 | contig 10551 bp, 10 predicted proteins | sample SoiMetdeltSBSDD5_FD_75292 | JGI IMG/M metagenome (GOLD analysis project Ga0075421, IMG submission 75292) | Bulk soil microbial communities from a Populus tree surrounding site in Tennessee, USA - Soil MetaG P. deltoides SBSDD5 | ecosystem: Environmental > Terrestrial > Soil > Tree plantation... | reverse complement strand
CTAACGACCCAAGCTCAGCGACCCGGCGCACGAGACGCGTGGATTGCAACCGCGACGCTCCCGCCGGGTTCGCTGCAGCGCATGGTTAGGCGACGGCCTTCCGTGACATAACAAATAAATTTGGGACATCATGTTTCTGGAACAACCCAACCAAACGCTCTGAACCATGCTGAACTGCAAATGCGCGCTCCGATGCGGTGATGGGCATGACGCTGACTACAAGCTCCGCGTGTGGCGTGCAAGAGCAAAGCCGCGACATCTCCACGCCGTCGGGCACTGCGAAGAAAAACGCGGACATCTCTGTGCCGGGACAAATCGGCTGCTCAAGCGCTGCTGTCCGCATCGGCCCAAAAAAACTATCCATCTCGAATGGCATAGCCGCAAGACCCTGCAAAAGCGCCGTGACCGTGTCCTGTCCGTCGTGCGCACCAACGTATGCGCCGGGGCAGTATGCGATAAGCTCGATGCGCGACGGATAGACGGACGCCTGCTCCGCAGGAACGCGCATCTGCGTCTCGGACATCCCGTGCGTGATGTAAACGCAGCGGTCGTGAACAGGTGTGACGAACCGACGAAAGAAACCGACGGATACAGGCGGAAAACGTGCGACCGAAACTGCCGGCGAAGCACCAGCCTGTGGCTCTCGCACGAAATCAGGAGCGCGTCCGAAGAACGCTGCATACTTTGAAAGTCTCGTGTCCATTCCGTGCGGTGCGCGCGAAGTCGCCTAACGAATTAAGCTCAGAGACGGCGCGACGGGAAGGCGCCGCCTGCAACGGAAGCGTAATCGCGCCGTTCTCTGCAGCGTCTGGTTAGGCGGCACGGTGCTTACGCCAGTAGTTCTGCAACTCGGCTGTAGTCTTGGGCGGTGTGCGTCCATTGGTGGCAAAATGCTGAATGATGGCTCTGATGGTCTGCGAAATAGTATCGGAAGCGTCGGCGGCGAGTGCTCGCTCGATGCTCTTCTGCGCCTCGTCAATCCGTCCTGCGACAATGTAGGCAAGAGCGAGATTGGCGTGCAACCCGGCGGACTCAGGCTCAATCTGTGTAGCCCTGTGAGCATAAACAACGGCGGCATCGCCGCGTCCAATAGACATCGCGCAGAGGGATGCCTCTCTCGCAACGTCTGGCTGTGAAGGGTTGACTTGGTACGCACGTTCGAACCACGAAAGTGCTGCGGCTCCATCACCCAAACGCTGATGAACCTTACCGACGAACCACATCGCTGACCAGTTCTCCGGAGCGAGGCCAAGAACCCGCTCAAAGAGTGAAAGTGCGCGCTTGAGTCTGCGGCGCAGGAACCAACCGGGCTGTGGCAACGGCGGTCGGTCGTGCAGCGGTATCTCGTCCTTGATAAGGGCTGACGCTTCCTCAAACAGCTTGTTGTGTTCGACTCTTTGTTGCTCGGTCATTTGCATGACCCGTAGTGCCGCCTAACGACCCAAGCTCAGCGACCCGGCGCACGGGACGCAATGATTGCAACCGCGACGCTCCCGCCGGGTTCGCTGCAGCGCATGGTTAGGCGGCGTCATTTTGTGTGCGGCTTGTCCCACTCTCCGATGACTCTCTCCCAAATGACCATATCATTCGTTGACGCGGTGATGCGCAGAACGTTCGGCTCTGGACCATGTGCGCGAGTCCAGCAGCCGTCAGGGAACGTCTCTCTGTCATAAAGTGCAAACAGTGCCTCCTGGTCTGAGGCCGAGTCCGTACGGTTGGTGAGCGTGAACGTCTTCATCTGGAAAAAGCCCATGTCCATCAATGCCTTTTCGTGGCGCTCTCTGTTCGGTGCGCCGTGAGCCAGCCAAGCCCAAGTGCGAGCCCGCAAATAATTACGCCACGACGTAAGCGAAAGATAATCCGAGTTTCGTATCGCGGTGAGATGATACTGCGGCGTGTCGCGCGGTGAAAGTGTCCACACAACAACGGCGACAACGAACACACCGACCAAGCCAATGCAGATTCTTCGTCGCATGGTTGCGAGGCACTCACGCCGCCTAACGACCCAAGCTCAGCGACCCGGCCCGCGGGACGCGTGGATTGCAACCGCGACGCTCATGCCGGGTTCGCTGCAGCGCATGGTTAGGCCGCGGATTCATTCGTTGGTGTAAGAACGAAATGCAGGCGGTTGAATCGGAAAGAGGTCCGGCGGAAACGTCTCCGGTGCGATCTTCCCCGTAACTAGGAACGCGAGAAATTCTGTCAATGGCATCGGAAAAGAATCATACTCTTCCGAGAGCTTCCCATCGAGGCAGATGATCGGCCATGAGTCGGGGCTGCCGCGCATTTGCCAGCACAACGTGCCGCCATTGTCGTCGTAGCCAAACGCGAGCAAACCTTCGGGCGCGGGGTGTGGGAGAAAAGGCGCCGTGTATTTCGGCCACTCGCGGCGCATCTCCTCCAAACTGCCGATGCGTTTGTGCATCCACTCTCGCCAACTCTTCGAGGCCTGAGGATGCTTCCACTTGTAGAATGGGTCCATAATGCCAAAGAAATCAGCCCACTGCCCTGCGCCGTAGGTTGCAGTATAGTCTTTGAAGTCCTGCGGCAGAGAAGCGCCAATCTCTTTCTCGACGCCCGCCCACTGGTCTGGTGAGCCTGGGGCGACCGGAGCAGTTGGCGGGGGAGCCACGGACAAAAGACGCTGGAGAGAAGGATTCATAGCATATCGAGCGGCCTAACGACCCAAGCTCAGCGACCCGGCGCGCGGGACGCAACGCTTGCAACCACGACGCTCCCGCCGGGTTAGATGCAGCGCATGGTTAGGCCGTTCGTGTCTCATGTGGTGAATGTCTGTATCTGAAGATACGCACGCCGAGCAATGTGATGCCAGCCATGGCTCCGAATGCCACTACGGAGAATCCCAAGCTGTGCAAAGTTGTGATCCACTTCTGTCGGTCCAACTCAGCCTGTGTTGTCGCGGTCGGATTGTCGCGCCACGCGGCAAACGCACGGACGTGATCGCGACGGAGAATACAAGCTGGAGCGAGGACGAAGTACGCAACGAACAACTCGACGATCAATAAGATGATGATGAGTGGTTTCATGCGAGAGAGAGCGGCCTAACGACTCAAGCTCAGCGACGGCGGCCACGAGACGCGCCGATTGCAACAGTGACGGCCCGCCGCCGTTCGCTGCAGCGCATGGTTAGGCCGCATTTGTTTTTGCCTCCCAGTCAACTTTCCGCTCTCCGTCTCTGACTGCGCGATGCCAGGCTTTCCACCCGTAGTCGTAAGCGAACTGTCGGAATGGGCCAAACAGGATATTCGGAACATTTGCGTGCGGTGACGCATCCGTGCCGATTTCATACACGATGTCGGCGATAGGTGAATGATGACCGCCGTGATCCCTCGGATCCGCGCTCGCAGAGACTAAGTCAACAGCGGCACGAAAGCTTGGCGCCCGCACCAAGTAAATCGTGTCGTGGCATCCATCTCCGCCAGAAAACACAACTTCGTAGATCATAACGTGCGAACGCCGCCTAACGATCAGAGCTCAGCCACGCCGGGCCAAGAGACGTGAACCGCGCAGCGGAACTACAACGCCTCCACGGCGTTGGCTGCAGCGATTTGTTAGGCCGCGTGTCACCAAGCTCCATCATGTGAAACAAGTAATCGGATACGTCCGACATCGTCGCAGAGCCACTGATAACCTGAACTCGGCTCACAGAATGGCTCAAGCAATCCCATACAACGCTGCCAGCCCTCCGGCGTGAGCACAACATCGAAACTCTGCGCGCCGCTCTGCACAACGCCTCGGTCGCGCGCTCCTCGTGTGAATGTAAGCTGTGTGCCGTCCACCGACTCAACGTCGCCAAGGGCGACATGGTCCGACGCGCCACTAGCCAAACTCTCGAACGACTGACGAAGGCGCTGAATCTCTGCGCTCCGAAACTCGTAGAGGCGAACGAGCGGGCAGTCATCAGAGCCGTCTTTGAGGTAGTCGAGTTTCACGTGCGCGTCCGAAGCGGCCTAACGACCCAAGCTCAGCGACCCGGCGCACGGGACGCCACGAGGGCCACCGCGACGCTCCCGCCGGGTTCGCTGCAGCGCATGGTTAGGCCGCTGGTGTGTGATACTCATGCTCTCTGTGTCTCCGTCTCTGCCTGCTCGATGGCCTCCTCTAACCAGCGGCGAAACTCCTCCGTCTCGCGCTGCGTCGGAAACTGCCGTGTCCTCGCTGCACGCAATACGTCAAGCGATGCTGGCGAAGCAAGCGTGACCAAGCCGTTGAGTGCCTGCCGCCAAATGCGAGGCTCAGTGTCTGAAAGCGCCTCTCCGAGAAATGGGATGACTGACCGCTCGCGATACTCCCAAATGACCTCGACGAGAAGCTCGCGCACGCCGATGTCCTGCTCACTCCGAAAGACCGCCATCAACTCGGGAAGAATATCGCGGTCAATCTCCAACAATCCGTGGAACGCATTGTCGGTGTCGCCGCTGCGAAACATCTCCAGGTAGTATTCAATCTGTGGTGCGAATCGCTGCATGGTGTGACGCGGCCTAACGCAAAGCTGACCGATGACGAGGAGCGCGCCACTGACGCCGCAATTGGACCATGCGGCTAACCGCGCTCCTCGTCATTCGGTCCAGCGTTTCGTTAGCCCACGTCTGCCTCTGCTGAATCATCTCCGTAGTCACAATCGCATGAAATGGCCTGACCTCCACACACGGCGCAATGCTCAACGTCACAGCCGATAACGTGAAGCTGGCCCTTCTCGACTCCGCAGTCACGGCATGGCTGTCGATCTGCACCCCAATCTTCTGCCTCCTCACCGTAACGAATCCGATAATGCTCAACGCCTCCGATGATAACAGTGGGCTCCAACTGTGCAGCCTCTATCTTCTCTGGCCACCCTTCAATCATCCGCTGTCCCTTGTAGATAACGAACTTTTTTTCCATGTCGTGCGAAGTGGGCTAACGATCCAAGCTCAGCGACGGCGGCGACGAGGCGCTCCGCTTGCAACCGTGACGGCCCGCCGCCGTTCGCTGCAGCGCCTGCATACCACAACCACGCCGAGCATGGCAAAGCCAACTGCTACCAACAAAGCGTGCAAGCGAAAATCCCGTGACGCGGAATCTGCGACCCTCAACAAAACCTCTTGCGGCACTTGTGCCTCTCGATACTCAGACGCCAACCGCAAAAATCCCCACATCGCACGACTGCCGATCAAGACAAACGCAACGCCAAGGTAGAGAAGGCAAATCCAAAGTGAGGCAAGCTGTAGTCTGGTGAGTTGTCTCATGGCGTGCGAAGTGGTCTAACGATCAAGCTGACCGATGACGAGGAGCGCGCCAAGAACGGTCGCATTGGAACGCTCGGCTGACCGCGCTCCGCGTCATTCGGTCCAGCGTCTGGTTCGGCGTTACTTCGCTGTGGAGACAGCCAACCGCGCCTCTCTGGCTTCTGTGCATCGAGGGCATACAAAAATCTTCGCGTAACGTTCTCGCACGAGGCCGCAAAAAGAAAACTGCGGTCTCTGTGCGTGTGGAAAAAGCTCGCTCGCGTTCTCCGTCAAAAGCCCAGGGTCGCCGCACAGTTCCACGCGGTGTTTTGACATCGCAACGCCGTGAACTTCACACACAGATGAATGGTGCGTGGTGAAGTCCAACGATGAACATCCCGCGAAAACAAGCGCGACGGTTGACGCGACGTTAACAATGAGCTTTTTCACGGCGATGGTGCAATGCCGCCGAACAGGTATTGGGCCTAACTGAGTTTGACCTAGCCATGGAGGGATTGGTCTCCGCTTTGTTCATGATAGTTTGAAATAAAGGATTTACGCGCGAGTTACAAGACTTTAATTTGGCCTAGTGACATTCCCAAGAAAAACCGGTCCGGCGCGTCGCCCGGTCGAACGGTTGATCCCCAATCCCAGGCTCAAGCTGCTGGATCAATGCCGCGAGGTCATGCGCTTCAAACATTATTCCTATCGCACCGAACAGGCATACGGCGAGTGGATCGTGCGGTATGCGATCCGTGTCATCCGTGTCATCCGCGGTCAATTCCTCTGGGTTGCATTCTCCCTGCACTCTTTGACCGCAGATTTCACGGATTCAACTTCCTCCGATCCGTGTCATCCGCGTAATCCGTGGTCAAATCCTCCGGGTTCGTGATCTTGTCGTCCTCGAAATTCCCCGTCCCAAGGATCATCAGGACGAGGCAATCGACTCCTCACCCTGAGGAGAGGGGAACAACGGCGACGTCGCGGCACTTTTAACTCGAAAAATTGTGTCGCCTCGTCTATTTTACCCTCCACCACCGGCGCTTTGGATGGCCTGAATTGCAGTCCTGCTGACGAGTGGTTTGAATTTGAGTTTGGCATGATAAAAAGCTTCCTGCTTGCGGGGATGGCTGTCTCAGGTGCGTTCGCGTTGTCGCTTCGTGCAGAGCAGGTCGTGATCAGCGAGATCATGTACAATCCGCGCGACAATCCGCCGGAGTACATCGAGGTTTACAACAACACGGCCACCCCGTTCGACATCGTGCAGTGGCGATTGACGGGCGGCGCCAGCTACGAGTTTCCGGCCTTCGACCCGGCGAATCCGCAGGCCAGCTTTCTCAAGCCATTTGAACGCATCGTTCTCTCCGGCGCGGATGAGGCGACAACCCGCGCGAGCTACAGCATTCCGGCGTCGATTCGCATCTTCGGTCCTTGGGTGGGCAACCTCGGCAATGACGGCGAACGAATTACTCTTCAGGACAAGAACGCTGTCATCGTCTGTACCGTGCAGTACAACGACCGCGGCAAATGGTCGCCCGCCGCCGATGGCGCGGGCCATTCGCTGGTGTTGCGGAGTCCGAATCGGTCGGTGGACGATTGGCGGAACTGGACCGTGAGCAATCAGCCCGGTGGAACCCCGGGCGACGGCACTCAACCCGCCCAGGACAGTCTCGCTGGTCTGGTGAAGCTTAACGAGATTCACTTCAGTTCGTCCAACACCGTTGATTGGGTCGAGCTTTACAACATTACGAACGCGGTTCTTGCCCTGGATGGATTGTTCCTCTCGGCGCGGCGCGATTTTGCGGACAGGATGCCGTTGAACGGGAGCCTTGGGGCAAAGGCGTTTGTGACCTGGAACGCCAGCTTTCCCCTCGATGATTCCGGGGTGACGATCTATTTGGTCAACTCTTCCAACTCAGTTCTGGATAGCCGTGTGTTCACCCAGGTGATCGGACGAAGCTTGCTCCAGGCCTTCCCTGACGGTTCCCCAGAGTGGTATTCGTCGCCGACCGACACGCGCAACGCCGCCAATAACCCGCCCCGCAACACAGACATCGTCATTAACGAAATCATGTTCGATCCGCCGTCGGACCAGTTGGACGGCGAATTCATCGAATTGCATAACCGCGGGGCGAGCGCGGTGGACGTTTCGGGCTGGAGCTTCAGCGACGGACCTAACTTCACCCTTCCGCCCGGCACGACGATTCCGGCGGGCGGCTATCTCGTTTGCGCGGCCAATGCACCTCGGATGCGCGCGATCTACGGGAACATTCCGGTGACGGGTGATTTTGAGGGGCGTCTCAGCAATCGCGGTGAATTGATCCGACTCGTCGATCAGTTCGGGAATCGGGTGGACGAAGTGGATTATCGTTTTGGCGGCGACTGGCCTGATCTCACGCAGGGCAACGGCAGCAGCATGGAATTGGTGAACCCGGGGATGGACAACAGCCTGCCGTCGGCCTGGCGCGACAGCGACGAAAGCAACAAAGGGCAGTTCAAAACGTACACCGTCACCGACACGTATCGGCAGTTAAACACGCTGGGCGGTGCCACCGATTACAAGGAACTTCACTTCCATCTGGCGGGCGACGGTTATGTCATTCTTCAGAACATTGCGCTGAGACAGAACGGCACGGGGCCGAACCTGATCGACAACGGTGCCGTTCAATCAACGAACGGCTCGGGTGCGTCCGGTTGGCTGTGTCAGGGTACGCACTGGGGAAGTTTCCTCTCAAACGGGCAACTGCACCTGATCTCAGACGGTCATGGCGACAACAAGGCCAATCGTGTGGAGATTGATGTTACGAACCTGGTCGCGAACACCAGTGTCACCCTCAGCTTCGACGCCCGTTGGGTATCGGGCACGCCGCGTCTTATCGCCCAAACGTGGGACCACTCGGTCGGCAGCGCCTTGCGGCTGGAGGTGCCGGAAAACCTTGGCACGCCGGGCGCATCGAATTCACGCTTCCAAGCGGCGGATCCGCCACAGGTTGACCGCTTGTCGCACAGTCCGGCGGTGCCGCGTTCGACGGACGACGTGAAAGTCACGGCGCGGGTCGTCTCGCTTTCGCCGATCTCTTCGGTGCAACTGTTCCACCGTATCGACAATGTCAACGCCAACGGCGCCTGGTCGAGCAAGCCGATGTTCGACGATGGCGTTAATGGCGGCGATGCATTGGCGGGTGATGGCATCTACACAGCGACGCTCACGGAGCATAAGGTCAACGGACGGATCGTGCAGTTCTATGTGCGCGCCGCGGCGCAGAACGGCCAGTCGTCTCAGTTGCCGAAACAGGGGGTGGGTCGGCCCGCGATGTATGTGGTGGACGACCGGGCCATCGCCCGTGACCTGCGCACGGCGCGGTTTGTCGTCTCCGCCTACGACCTCGACGCGATCGCGAACGGTGGAGTGGCCAAACACAGTTACCGGTTTCCCCGCCTGTCCAACAGTTACAAGAACATGACGTTCATCTCGAACGAGGACGAGATTTTCTACGGTGGCGAGATACGCAACAGCGGCAGCCCGTGGACGCGAGGGGGCGACCTGAGCCGCGGCAAATGGAAGCTGCCGGAGGACCGTCGTTTTCGCGGGCATCAGAAATTCTATTATGACAACGATCCAACCGCGGGCCGCATGCACCACAATCGGATCACCCGGTATTGGCTCTATCTACTCGGTCATCCGGTGAACGAGAACGAATTCATCCGCGTGATCGTGAACAACGGCAGCGCCAGCATTCGAGAAGACACGGAACCGCTGGGCAATGATCTGCTGGACCGCCTGTTCGAAAACGGCAGTAACGGGGAGCTTTATCGCATCGATGACGAATGGTGGTTTGCGGACAACTGGTCCACGCGCAACAATCGCAACGCCGACTGGTCCTACAAAAGCAGCGAAAATCCCGTGCGTTATCACTCGGAGTGGATGAAAAGGACGATGGAGGACGATTACGATTACAGCGCCTTGATCAATCTGTTCCGGACGGCGTCGTCGCCATCGACCTACACTCAGGCACAGATCGAACGGCTGGTGGACGCGGAAGCGGTTCTGAAGATGTCGGCGGTGCGCGGCTACATTGGCGACTGGGACTCGTTCACGCTCAACCGCGGCAAGAACGGCTATCTGTACCGGCGCTGGTCCGACGGCAAGTTCATGTTCATGCATTGGGACAGCGACCTGGCATTTCAAAGCACGTCGGAGGTCCTTTACAACACGGGCCGTCCGGGGATCGGTTCCTACATCAGCAAACCGTACAACCTCCGCCGGTTCTACTACTATCTCACCGAGTTGCTCGAGAATTACACCGGGAACTCGGCGCGGATCGACGCGTGGCTCCAGGCAGAAGAGGACGCCAGCAGCGCGTTCACCGTCAACAGCTCGCAGTATTATTCCTGGTTCAGCGGCCGGCTCGGATTTTGCCAGACGCGGATGGGGGCCAACTCCACGCTGCCTCTTCAGATCGGCGACAACGGTGGGAGCGATTTCACCACGAACGCCAACACCATCAGCTTGACGGGCCAGGCGCCCTACGCCGTGTTCGAGATCGAGGTGCCAGGACATCCCGAGGCCGCAATGGTCTGGAATAACCAGAACACCTGGACGATTTCAGGAATCCTTCTGCGCAGTGGCGTCAATATCCTCAAGGTTCGCGGCGTGGACCAGTGGGGCAATGCCGTTCGCGAGGTCACCATCACAGTGACGAAAACCGGCAGCACGCCGCCGCGAATGTCTCTCCAGGCCGATCCGAACTCGTGGAACGTTGCCGTCGATCAGGCGCTGACGCTCGATGCGCGTGACAGCCTCGATCCGGAGGGTACGCCATTGAGTTACGCGTGGACTCCGCCAGCCCTGTTGGCGAACTTCGACACGAATCAACCCGGCCAGGCCGTTGCGACGTTCCTTCGCCCCGGCCTTTACAACTTTGCGGTTCAGGGGACCGATGGGGAAGGGCAGCCGGCGTCGATCACACGTGAAGCCTCCGTTTACGGCTCCGGTGGGTTCAGTTCCTTCGGCTCCGTGCGACTCGAAGCGTTCTGGAACCTGCGGAACGCGGACTATCGCTGGAATCATCCGGGTGGGGCGTGGTTCTCGCTCAGCGACGTGCCCGGCTGGCTCGTGATGCAAGTGCTCGACGATTCCGCCCGGGCGATTACTGATCCCGCGGCGCCGTATCCTTTTCTCTGGCGCTTGTTGCCCACGAGCAGCGACTGGGTACTCCAAACCAAAGTCCGCCTCGCCAGCCGCCAGTTCGGAAATTACCTGACCGGCCTGCAGATCGAGACGATCGAGTCGGGCGCAACCAATCGTTATGTCTTCGGAATCGAG
>Ga0075421_100012495_pt1 | contig 10552 bp, 2 predicted proteins | sample SoiMetdeltSBSDD5_FD_75292 | JGI IMG/M metagenome (GOLD analysis project Ga0075421, IMG submission 75292) | Bulk soil microbial communities from a Populus tree surrounding site in Tennessee, USA - Soil MetaG P. deltoides SBSDD5 | ecosystem: Environmental > Terrestrial > Soil > Tree plantation... | reverse complement strand
TTCACCTCTGCGTATTGGCCGGGATCGCGTGCATGACGATTGCGGCCGTTGGCGCCCAGACCGAGAAACGGTCACCCTCAGCGTACACAGCCCCGAAGACGTCCTTCGGTCACCCAGATCTCGAAGGTGTGTGGACCAACAATAGCGCCACGCCTTTGCAGCGCCCCGTTGCCTGGGCCAACAAAGATTCGTTGACCGACGCCGAAGTGGCGCAACTTCAGACCGCCGCCCGGCAGCTCGAGCAAGAAGGTGACGCCCTCTTCGGCGACGAGCTGATCGCCGACACGCTCCAGGGGCATACCGCGCCCAAGTCGCACGACACCGAAACGGGAAACTACAACGGCTTCTGGCTGCCAGCCCGTGACTTCGAGCGGCGCACGTCGCTCATCATCGATCCGCCGAACGGCCGCATCCCGCCGGAGACGCCAGAGGCACAGAAGCGGCGAGCGGCACTCGCGGAGCGGCGGAAACTGAGTCCCGCCGACGGACCGGAAAGCCGCGGCCTGACCGAGCGCTGCATCACGTTTGGCGTGCCGCGGTTCCAGGCGGCGTACAGCAGCGTCTATCAGATCGTCCAATCACCCACGCACGTGGTGTTCAACATGGAGACCATCCACGACGCGCGGGTGATCCCCATCGACGGGCGGCCACATCTGTCCGAGAGGATGCCTCAGTGGCTCGGCGACTCACGGGGACACTGGGAAGGCGACACGTTGGTCGTGGACACGAAAGGCTTTTCGCCGAAGAGCAACTTCCAGGGATCGTCGAGCGGCTTGCACCTGGTCGAGCGCTTCAGCCGGATCGATCGCGACACCCTTCAGTACGACGCCACCATGAACGATCCGGCGACGTGGACGAAACCGTGGACGGCGCGGATCTATTTCAAGCGCACCGACGAGCCGCTCCTCGAGTACGCCTGCCACGAGGGCAACATCGGCATGTTCGGAATCTTGTCAGGGGCGAGGAAACTGGAGGCGGCCCGGCCGTCAAGCCAGCCGTAAGCCGGCCCGCGTCCACCGGGCGGCGCGCCAGCCACTGCCCGTCCGCGCGATCAGTCGCAGCGGAGCGCCTCGTCGAGACGGATTCGTGCAGCGCGCCACGCCGGCAACGCACCCGCAAGCAGGCCGGCTGATGCGATGAGCGCTGTCGCACCCGCGACGGTCGACACATCGGTCGCCGTGAGACCGAACAGCAGCGTACCCACGCTGCGCATTGCCACCAGCGCGAGCGGCAGACCCAGCGCGAGGCCGATTCCCAGCAGCCGCAGATTGTCGCGAAGTACCAGCTCGACGATCTGCGCGCGGGTCGAGCCCAGCGAGAGGCGGATGCCGATCTCGTGTCTCCGGCTGACGGCGAGATAGGCGATGATGCCGTACAAGCCGACAGCGACCAGCGCCAACGCGAGAACACCAAACGCTCCAGCGAGCCACGCGATCATTCGTTCGCCGACGAGGCGTTCGCGAATCTGCCGCTTCATCTCGCCGAACTCGATCACAATCGCCGGATTGAGACGCGCCACACGCTGGGCGATGGTGGAAGTGATGCCCGCCGACGCCGCACTGGCGCGGATGATCACCGGCGCCCAGACGTTCGGGCTGGAATCCTGCGCGATCGGAATATAGGCAATCGGCGCCGTCGACCCGCCGGCCGTCTCACACCAGCAATTCTCGTCCCGGAGATCCGCGTACTTGGTGTTGCCGACCACACCGACAATGTCGTACGCCGTCTCGGGATAGCCAGGTTCCTCGAGCCTGAGCAGCGTCGTGCCGATCGGATCCCGCCCGCCGAGGTGACTGCGCACGAAACTCTCGTTGACGAGCGCGACCGGCCGCGCTCGTACGCTGTCGAGATCGTTGAAGTCGCGTCCCGACCGAATCGGAATCTGGAGTGTCGCGAAGTACCCCGGGCTGACGTAGGCGAATCGCGACGTCCTGCGGTCGTTGCCTGCCGCACCGGTGACGCGGAAGAAATGAGACCAGACACCTCCGCTGAGCGGCACATGCGTCGACGCGGCCGCCGCAGTGACTCCTGGCACCGAGCGGATCTCATCGACCAGCTGTTGCTGAAACGCAACTTTCCTGTCGACCGGCAGATCCTGCGAGGCGCGATCGTCGAACACGGCCACCATCGTCTGGTCGGGATTGAATCCGGTGTCGACCGCGGCCAGGTTGCGGAAGGTCTGGACGAACAGCAGCGCCGAGAAGACCAGCAGCATCGACACCGCAATCTGCACGACCACCAGCCCGCGTTGAAAGCGCGCTCGATGGCGATCGAGCGTCATGCCGCGCGCGGCCTGACGCATGACCGCCAGGGCGTCAACCATCGATACTCGAAGCGCCGGGACCAATCCGAAGAGCACTGTCGCCAGGGTGCCGGCGGCGCCCACGAACGTGAGCAGCCGCCACTCGACCGTCAGAGGCAGATCGATCGGGTTTGACGATGTATCGAGGAAGGCCACCAGCGCACGTCCCGACATCACCGCGACCGGAATAGCGGCGGCTGCGCCTCCTGCCGCCACCACCAGGCTTTCGATCAGCAGCTGTGAGACGAGCCGGGCGCGCGACGCACCGACGGCGACACGCACGGCGATCTCGCGTTCGCGGCCGCTCGCGCGAGCCAGCATGAGCGTGGCGAGATTCCCGCACGTGATGAGGAGCACCAGCCCTGTCAAGCCGAGCAGCAGCGAAAGCGACGATCCGAGCGCGTCGCGCAGACGGCTGACGCCGCGGCCGGCTGGAGAGACGCCAAACTTCAGGCGGCGATAGCCGTCGATGAATCCGGCGTCGTAACCTGATGGAATCGTGGCTTCGAGGAAGCCGGGACTCAGCGTCCGCAGGTGTTCGTTCGCGCGCGCGATCGTCCAATCCGGCTTGAGCCGGCCCATGACCGTGAGCCACCAGCGGTCTCGTTGATCGAGACGCGAGCTCCACAGCGCCGCCGTACACACCGGCAAGGCGATGTCGAACGTCCTGCCAACCTCCAGGCCCGTAAACGACGCGGGTGTCACACCGGCGACGATGAACGGCTGACCGAGAATCGTGACGGTGCCGCCAATCGCGGAGTCGCGACCACCGAAGTATGTCTGCCAGAACGCATGGCTGACGACTGCCGGTCCCGCACCACATCCCCGGCGGTCGTCACCGGGCCCGAGCAGCCGTCCTCGTTCGGGAACGACGCCCAGCACGTTGAAGAAGTCGCCGCTCACCCACAGCCCGCGGGCCCGGCGTGACTCGGCGCCGCGGCCGACGTGGAATGTCGTGTCGCCCCACGCAAACGTCGCGGCAAAAGCGTCCTGGTTGGCGCGAATCAATTCCCAGAGCGGATACGTCGCTTTCGAGTTGACCCCTTCGTAGATGCCGAATGCCTGCGGGCCTTCGGGACTCACCTCGGCCAGCTCGTGAGGATTGGCGACGGCAAGACTTCGTAGCCGGATCGTATCGATCAGCTGAAAAATCGCGGCGTTCGCACCAATGCCGAGCGCGAGGGTGAGAATCGCAACGGCGGTGAACACCGGGCTTCGCTTGAGGCTGCGCAGTCCATGCCGCAGATCGCGAATGACGTTGTCGGCAACACGGTTGAATCTCATCGCTACTGGCCTCGGTTTCCGAGCGGAGGATATCCCGGCGCTTCCTCACCTGGCAACACGAGGCGACGGTGTGAAGTCCTCGAGCTCCCGCGTATCGCGGAACACCCGCCGTTCGATGTGCGCGGGCAACTTCGCGTAGAGCTGCACGACGTTCGGCGACGTCAGACCCGTGCCGCCGACGTCGCGAATCAGAATCGCCGCCACCTGATTCGGAAACCGTGATGCCAGCGTTCCGTAGACCTCGGCGTCCCGCTCACCGGAATCGCCGACGAAGACGAACGTGCGTTCCGCGAATCGACGCATCAGCGGTTCGATCACGCCGATCTTGAACTCCAGCGGATCTCCGAAGAAGTCCAGGGCGCTGCGATCCCTCAGGCGGAATTTCCGGAGATGGAACGAGCCCTCGGGGAACGCATCCCGCCGTGTGAAATCGGAGAGCGCTGGATACAACTGATACGGACTGCCGGATACGTAGTGAAAGACCACGTCGCCGCTCGCCGCCCAGCGTTGGTAGAGCGCCGCCATGCCCGGCGCCGCACGAAAGTCGCGCAGGAAGGTGTTGGCGCCGAGCTCGCGCCTGTTCAGGACGTTGGAATCCTTGATCGTGTCGTCGATGTCGGAGACGACAGACACGCCGCGGCGTCCGATGAACTGCACCTTACCTTTGAAGTCGCGTGTATCACCTGCCGGGGTTACCGCGCGCAGCTCCATCCATTCACCCGGCCTGTGCGATCCGCTCAGCGTGACGTCGCCTTCGAAGTGACCATTGAGCTCTGATTGGCCAAGGGTGAACGTGCTGCCGCCAATCGTGACGCGGACCCGCTTGCGGCGCTCGTTGTCGGCGAGGAACAGTCCGGCACGATCGGCAAAGTACGGCGCCGCGATGCCGGCTGCCGGCGCGGTGGTCTCGACGCTCAAATCGAACTTCTGCCGAAGCAGCGTCTCGAGCTCTCCGAGGAGAAGACGCCGCTGGTCTCCCTGCATGGGCTCGTAAATCCAGCCGCCCACACGTGCCGTCCATCCTGCTCCGCCGTCCTCGACCGCGAACGCCGGGAAGAGGACGACGTGTTCATCGGCGGCGATGGACGACCCGCACGCGGGAACGATGCCCGAACACGCGGCGATGACGACCAGCCACATCGCGACGCTGACGTGCACCCCGATTTGCGATCTCGTGATCATGCGTCCTATGCCAACCGATAATGGACGACCATCATCACATCGTCCAATTCGTCGGGCTGCGTCGCCAGGCCCGTGTAGTCGCCGGCAGTGGTGCGCTTCAACCGCAGCGTCACGGGCTGATCCACGTTCAGTTCCTCGAGGTTCATGCCGGCGTCCATGGTGTCGATGCTGGTCTGGTGCAGCTCGCCGTACGTACTCACCTGCGACAACAGGATCTCCGTTGAATCCACGGCGTCGTCATCGGTGCTCGTGTAGCTCACCATCAGGTGATAGTTGGCAGTCGTCGTGGAGCGCGCCAGCACGTCCATGCCCATCACCGTCACGGCACGATTCCGCGCGAAGAACGGGAAGCGGTTGCGCGCCGGCGTGAAGGTGAGTTGCTGTTCGTCGCCCGCCACCGGGGGATGCAGGAAGCGGTACCACTCGCTCGGGAACTCGTGCTTGAGGCTGAACAACTGCTTCAGCGGCTGCTCGGACAGTTCGGCGGCATTGGCGATGAAGTCCCTGAGATACGTCACCACTCTCTCGCGGAACAGTCCCGCGTTCTCGCGCGCGGTGTAGCCGAGATGGAGCACGACATCGCTGATCGTCGAATAGTCGAACTGGCGCAGATCGTCGTCCATGGTCAGCTCGATCTGCCACTCGCTGATCGCACCGGCATATTCGAACGGCAGGTAGCGCTCATCGCGGAAGTTGAACTCGAAGAGTCCCGAGTCCGCTTGCGCCGTGCTCGTGGCAATGGCCGTGACCGGCACGTGATTGACGCGGAAGCGATCGTCGTCGATCCACACGCCTTCGTCGTTCTCGTGCTCGTAGTTGCCCGAGCTGTTCATCGCCGTATTGACGCGCAGTGAGTTGTTCAGCAGCCGCAGCGTGCAATTGACGCTCGTGTACGGTCCGGCGATGCACGGGATGGAGAGGCGCACGTTGCGAATGCGGCGGAAATAATGACCCTGGAAGTCGAGGTCGAAGAGCTCTTCCGGGAGCCGCACGTAACAGCGTCCCGTTTCGCGCAGCTCGATCAGCGCCAGCGGGTTCAACCGGGCGAGTGAAACGCTCTTGACGATTTCGAGCTCGCGCCGGTTCTCGTCGAGATACGACTGTTCGAGCTGGCGCAGCGCCAGCTGCAGCCGGTCGCCGGCGAGCAGTCCCTGACGCTGGTTGTCCCAATAGCCGTACTGGATGAACGAGGCCAGCTCGGCCCCCATTTCGTATCGATAGGCTTTCTCAGCCTTCTTGGCCATGTCGTACACCAGGTTGTAGCTCTGTTTGTACACGGCAAACAGCTGCTCCTTCATCCACTGATACAACTCCTGGTTGGTGAACTTGCCGGTCAGGAACTGCTCCACCTGCTCGGAATTGGCAATCGCCTGCCGATGGTTCTCGAGCTCCTTCTCGGCGATCTGCACACGGATCTGCGCTGACGTGATCTGCTTGTCGATGGCGATGATTTCCTTGGCGGCGACGTTGGCCTGGAAGGTCCACTCCTGTTCGCGGCGGATATGCCCGGCCAGCTTGCCGGCCATGGCCGCAGCGAAGTTGGCGAGATCGGCCAGACCGGCGGGAATCTTCGCCAGGCCGGAGATGCCACCGGCGATGTTGGAACCGCCGTAACTGATGCTGGCGCCGCAGCCGAAGGGTTCGATCTCGGCCGAGAAGGTCGGAATGAAGTTCATCGTTCCGGCCAGGCTTTCGCCGAGCGAGGCAATCGCGTTGAACAACCCACCGCCCAGCATGAACAGCAATTCGTGCTGCTCGCGCGGAATCAGCTTCACGCCGGTCTCGCCCCCCTCCACCAGCGAGACGTCGACGTCGTTGGCGATGGTGGGAATGCTGGTATCGGCCGGCAGCGCGCTGTCCTCGGTGAGGTTGGCGGAGATCGAGGGCGCCGGCGGAATGGTCACGGAATCGTTGCCCAGCAATCCCAGATAGTGGCGCAACCTGAAGACCGTGACGTCACGCGCCTTCTCCAGCTGCTGCTGATTGACTCGCGCGTCGAGCACCTGCCGCTGTCTGACGGCGGTGATCGCGTTCATCATCTGCACTTCGTGCGTGGCTCGCATGTGGGCGAGCGCCTCGACATCCTTCTTCTCCAACGCCGACAGCAGGGCGCTGCCGAGCGACTTCACGTCGACGCAGAACTCGTTGGCTTTCCCCAGCAGATGATCGAAGCGATAGATCGGCGGCGGGCTGGACAGGTCGGCCAGGATGCTGCCAAGGCTGAGGCCTTGCGACGCCGCCTGGATCAGCGCCGCCGGATCGATCGGCGGCGCAAACAACGCCAGTTTGCGGAACACGCCGTCGATGTTCTGACAGTGACGAATCTTGTACAGACGATCCGCGACCGTGTCCCATGCCTTCAGCAACTTGTCATTGGCAGGGATACAGAAGTACAGCGCCGGTCCCACGCCGAGGAGGTTGGCGCCGTTCGCCGAATCGCTCTCCAGCGTTTCGCTGCTATACGGAAAGATGTTCTCCAGTTCGACCAGCGCGTTCGAGAAGTCGTCCCACCTGGCTTCGAGCGAAGCGTAGGACTCGGCCTTGATCTCGCCGCGCTCGGGCACGAACTCGGGGCGCGGCCCGAGGATGTGATTGGCAATCACATAGATCTGCAGCGCCTCGTTGACGCTCTCCATGGTGTCCTGGCGGAACCGCGAGTCGCCCCAGGCCAGCAGGTTTTCGACGTACTTCATCACCACGTGCTTCATGTAGGCGAGCGGACGGTTCGACGCGACGAGGTGCGGATCGAAGGGGTTGTCGCGCCACTCGGCGATGGTGGCGTTCTCCACCGCCGGATCGTCGTTGGCACCCAGCGTACGGAACCAGTCCTCCAGTGACTCGACCGGCGTGGTCTTGAACGGCAGCACGTTCCAGTAGCGTGAGGTCTCCGACTGCCCCGGCGCCGGCAGCGCATCGGTCGTCGGATCGAAGATGTAGTGGAACCACTTCATCGCCTGTTCGTACTGCCCGTTCTTCGACAGGCGAGTGGCGATGTAGAGCGGCGCGTGGAAGAACAGCTCCCAGTTGTAGATGCTGTTGGCGCCGTAGACGTCGAAGCAGACGTTCTCCTTGTAGTAGGTGCGCTCGGCGAAGTCGGCGGGCTTCTGGACGAAGCCGTTGCTGAAGTTGGGATCGTAGGTATCTTCGAAGAAGGTGCCCTCGTCGGAGGGCAGCGTCGTATCGCTGGTCATGAGTCGTGGCAGCCCACCGCGATTGAGGTCGGTGACGTATTGCGCCGAGTACGGGTGATAGAAGGTGTGGAACTCCAGGCCACGGTCGAAGCGCAGGACGCTGTCCCAGATGCCGCCGTATTTGCTGGCGATGCCGGCGAAGGCGGCGTTGCTGTAGCCGAGATTGGTACCCATGCTGTACGCATACGCGGCTTCGGCGGTGGCCTCCGCGCGATCGGCTCGGGCGCTCATGGCTGATACAGGCGCGGAGCGAGTATCGAGTGCCGCGAGCATGCCAGGCGCGTCGCGCATGAGCCGCGGCGCTGCGACCTTCCCCGCCACGGGCACCGGAATCTCTGTCGCTCCGGCATAGTCATCGGCCAACATCACCGGCTCGCCGGTCTTCACGCCCGCACCGAAGTACAGTGCCGGCCGGCCGCCATCGTATTTCGGCACCAGGCCGGCGGCGGGCAGCGCCTGCAGATAATCGTCGGGGCCGATCTCTGGAGGAATCTTGTAGGGAATGTGCCAGCCGCTGTCGTCGACCAGCCCCGGCAGGAATGGTTCCAGGACCTCTGGATGCCTCACCCACTCGACGATGGAGATGTTCACCGGCCGCACGAAGTAGCTGCGAGGACCCTGTTTGAAGAAGAAGGGATCGTCCAGCGTGATGTTGAGTCCGTCCTGCGTATCCACCGGCAACAGCCGGTGCGTCGTAGGGGTGCGCAGGTATGTGTCGCCCTCCAGTTGCAGCTCTCCCGAGCCCAGGCGATTGTTGTGAAAAAACTGATAGACCGTCTCCACGGGGTCGATCCAGCGTGCCTTCCAGAAGTCGTACGGAAAGACCGGCGACTGGATGTCGTCGAAAATGAAAGAGCAGCGGAACACGTTGAAGTACGCATCGAGGACGATAATGGTGAGCTGTTGCGTCGTCGGTGAAATGGCGACCTTGAACAACAGATCCTTCTCGATGTGGAAAGCGTGCTCGTCCGGGAATTGTTCGATGAACTCCCTGGTCAGCTTCTTCGGCGTCCATTTGTTGTCGACGTACTCGCTGTATCCGAGCCGGATCTCGTAGTAGCGCTTCGCCTTGAATGTCGACAGCGGTTCTTCCGAGGCCGATTCGGCCGTCTTGGTGCCGGTGCTCCCGGGATCGTTCTCGACCTTGTTGAACTCCGGCCAGAACAGGAACAGCCGGTTCTTCCACACCACGGGAATGAGCTGCACGCCGCCGTTGATACCAGCCTCCACCATTCGCACGTCAATCGGCAGTTTCTCCCACGCACTCCACTTGCGGTATTCGTTCCAGCGGCGATAGAAGAACTTGTAGGGTGCGGCATGGGTGCGGGCGAACACGTGAAGGCACTTGAGCGTGCCGTCATCGTAGTTCTCGCGATGCACGCCGCACACGTCCAGACTCGCGACTTCGTTCAGCGACGACAGATAGTTGCGGAACGCCTGCTCGACGCTGGTGTCGGTGATGTCGTTCTGCACCAGATACGATTCGAGGTCGCGAAAAAACTCGCTGCGGTCGTTGCGCCACTCGGGCTCGAGCCAGTTCTCCGGATACAGGAACACCTTGCGGTTGGCTTCCCAGACCCGGTAGTTCTTCATCCACTCCCAGCGTTCCTTGTCGATGGCACTGGGCGATACGCCGATCTCGTTGCCCGTGGACAGGTCGCTCTCCAGATTCAGCAGGCAGCGGTTGACGAACATCTGCACCGAGGAGTTCGCCTGCACGATGCGGGAGGTGTCCATGCACGCGCCCATCTGCACGTCGATGAGGAAGTACTCGAACAGGCTGTCGGCGTCCGTCGCGCCCCATGCCTGGATCGCCGGCCGCGTCAGCAGGTAGGCAATGAGTGCCTGCTGCTGATTGCGGCGCAGCTTGTCGCTGAGCTCACCAGCCAGCGTGAGCCAGTCGTCTTCGTCGTACTTGGCCTTCACGGTGTTCTTGAGCAGCTGCGCCGTGCCGTGCAATGCGTCGAAATCCGTTTCCACCGCACCGACCCGCGCCAACGTCTCCGCCGAGAGTCCCGTGCGCGTCACCAGGCGCATGACGTCACGCAGCCGATTGAGCGCGATCTCGTTCTTGAAGTCGTCCACGGCGAGCACGAAATGCGAGTCGGCGAGATAGTCGACGTTGACCGTGTCCCAGGCCGTGGCGCGACACAGCAGCGCCTTGAGATCGACCAGTGACGGTGCGGGATCGCTCACGTTGGCGGCGACGAAGACATCCACGAGCGACGCTTGTACTTGCGGCGAATCATTGCGCAGCGCCACGTAGTCGTAGACGCGTTGCCATGCGTCAATCGTGAGCGCGCTGAAGTCGATGCCAAAGTCGGCAGCGTAGTCGACAAAGTGATTGACCTCGGCATCGGTCAGCTTGAACGTGGTGATGAAACGGGCGGCGCGATGCAGTGTGGTCGCCAGGGCCGAAAACTCGTCGACGATGGCCGACGGATACGCCACGCTGCCCGGGATGATCTCCAGCCCGCTCGAGGCTCGCTTCCACTGCAGATGGACAGCGGCGTTCTGTGCGGTCTCTGCGTACTCAAGCGCCAGCCGGTGCAGCTGCGACGCATTGAATGCCGCGATGACTTCCAGCGACAGG
>Ga0075421_100012491_pt1 | contig 10553 bp, 7 predicted proteins | sample SoiMetdeltSBSDD5_FD_75292 | JGI IMG/M metagenome (GOLD analysis project Ga0075421, IMG submission 75292) | Bulk soil microbial communities from a Populus tree surrounding site in Tennessee, USA - Soil MetaG P. deltoides SBSDD5 | ecosystem: Environmental > Terrestrial > Soil > Tree plantation... | reverse complement strand
AGCTGCTGACGACGGTCCCGGAAGGGCTGACAATCCACAAGACCTTGGGTCGCATCCTCGAAGCCAAGAAGAAAGCGCTCGATGAGGGCCAGGGCATCGATTGGGCGACGGCCGAAGCGCTGGCCTATGGCAGCCTGGCCGAGGAGGGCTATCGCGTTCGCCTGTCGGGCCAGGATTCGGGCCGCGGAACCTTCAGCCAGCGCCATGCCGTCTGGACCGATCAGAAGACCGGCGACAAATATGTTCCGCTCAGCACGATGCGCGACGATGCCGGCCAGCCGCTGTTCGACGTGCTCGACAGCCCCCTGAGCGAGTTCGGCGTGCTGGGTTTCGAATATGGATATTCGCAGGCCGATCCGCGCTCGCTCGTCTTGTGGGAGGCGCAGTTCGGCGACTTCGCCAACGGCGCGCAGACGATCATGGACCAGTTCATTGCCGCGGGCGAAGCCAAGTGGCTGCGCGCCAGCGGGCTCGTGATGCTGCTGCCGCACGGGTTCGAAGGGCAGGGGCCGGAGCATAGCTCGGCCCGGCTCGAGCGCTATCTTCAACTCTGCGCCGAGGACAATATCCAGGTCGCCAACTGCACCACGCCGGCCAATTATTTCCACATCCTGCGGCGCCAGATGCTGCGGGATTTCAGGAAGCCGCTGGTGATGATGACGCCCAAGTCGCTGCTGCGGCACAAGCTGGCGGTGTCGAGCAAGCAGGACTTCATAGGCGAGGGCCATTTCCGCCGGATTCTCAACGATTTGAATCCGCCGGCTGCGGGCGAAACGCGCCGCGCCGTCCTGTGCTCGGGCAAGCTCAGCTATGAGCTGATGGAGGCGCGCGACGCGGCCGGGGATACGACCACGGAGATCATCCGCATCGAGCAGCTCTATCCCTTCCCGGGCGAGCCTTTGGTCAAGCGCCTCAAATCCATGCCCAAGCTGGAAGAGCTGGTCTGGGCCCAGGAAGAGCCGAAGAACAATGGCGCCTGGCACTTCGTCGAGGATGAGCTGGAGGAATGCCTTGCCGAGGCAGGATTCCAGGGCAAGCGCGCCCGCTACGCCGGCCGCGCCGCCTCCGCCTCGCCGGCGACCGGGCTTGCCAAGCGCCACGCCGCCGAGCAGGCGGCCTTGATTGCCGACGCGCTCGGGCATAGCAGCCGCGGGCAAGCAACCGCACAAGCTTCGTAAGGGATACGCGACCCATGGCCACCGATGTGAAGGTCCCCGCGCTGGGAGAATCGATCACCGAAGGGACCCTTGCCCAATGGCTGAAGAAGCCTGGCGAGGCGGTCGCGGCGGACGAGCCGATCGCCAGCCTTGAGACGGACAAGGTATCGGTCGAGGTGCCCTCGCCGATTGCCGGGACCTTGACCGAACAGCTGTTCCAGGAAGGCGATACGGTTGAAGTTGGCGCCGTGATTGCAAGGATCGGTGAGGCCGGCGCCGGAGCCGCTCCGTCCGCGCCGACTGCCGATGTCGCGGGCACGCCGGTCAATCCGCCCGGCGCCGGCGAGGCCCCGGCACTGCGCAAGGAGCCCGAAGTCGAGCATGCCGAGCATGCCGACCTGACCCTGTCGCCGGCCGTGCGCCGTGCGGTGCTCGAGCATCATGTCGATCCTTCGAAAATCCACGGCACCGGCAAGGACGGGCGCCTGACCAAGGACGATGTGCTGGCCGCGGCCGCTGCGAAGGAAAGTTCCCCGGCGGAGGCCGGGGTCCAGGCGCCGGAGGCGAAAGCACCGGCCGCTCAAGAATCCAAGCCTGCGGCTCCTCGGCCCCGGCCTGCGCCGGGGAGCAGGAACGAAGAGCGAGTCAAGATGACCCGCCTTCGCCAGACCATCGCCCAGCGTTTGAAGGACGCCCAGAACACCGCGGCGCTGCTCACCACCTACAACGATGTCGACATGTCGGCGGTGATCGACGCCCGTGCCCGCTACAAGGACTTGTTCGAAAAGAAGCACGGCATTCGCCTCGGCTTCATGGGCTTCTTCGTCAAAGCCGTGGCGCTCGCCGCGCGCGACGTGCCGTCGGTCAACGCCCGGATCGAGGGTGATGAGATCGTCTATTCCGACTTCCTCGACGTGTCGGTCGCGGTGTCGGCGCCCAAGGGGCTGGTCGTCCCGGTCATCCGCGACGCCGACAAATTGAGCTTCGCCGACATCGAGAAGACCATCGCCGACTATGGCAAGAAGGCCAAGGAAGGCACGCTCACGGTCGATGAGATGAAGGGCGGCACCTTCACCATCTCCAACGGCGGCGTGTTCGGCTCGCTGCTGTCGAGTCCGATCATCAACCCGCCGCAGTCGGCAGTGCTCGGCATGCACCGGATCGAGGAGCGGCCGGTCGTCCGCGACGGCCAGATCGTCGCTCGGCCGATGATGTATCTGGCGCTGAGCTACGACCACCGCCTGATCGACGGCCGCGAGGCGGTCACCTTCCTCGTCCGCGTCAAGGAGGCGATCGAGGATCCGACCCGCCTGCTGATCGACCTTTAAGGAAATATAATGGCTGATTTCGACTACGACGTCCTGGTGATCGGGTCCGGTCCCGGCGGCTATGTCGCGGCGATCCGCGCCGCGCAGCTCGGCCTCAAGACCGCCTGCGCCGAAGGTCGTGAAACCCTGGGCGGCACCTGCCTCAACGTCGGCTGCATCCCGTCGAAGGCCATGCTCCACGCGTCGGAATATTATGACGCCGCCGCCAACGGCTCCTTCGCCAAGCTGGGCATCAAGGTAAAGCCGGAGCTCGACCTCGACGCGATGCACGGCCAGCGCAAGGATGCGGTCAAGGGGCTGACCGGCGGCATCGAATTCCTGTTCAAGAAGAACAAGGTCGAATGGCTGAAGGGCTTCGGCGCCTTCACCGGGCCGAACTCGGTCAAGGTCGGCGACCGCACCGTCACCGCCAAGAACATCGTCATTGCCACCGGATCGTCGGTGACGCCGCTGCCGGGTGTCGAGATCGACCAGAAGGTCGTCGTGGATTCCACCGGCGCGCTCGAGCTCCCCAAGGTGCCGGAGCATATGGTGGTGATCGGCGCCGGCGTGATCGGACTGGAGCTTGGCTCGGTGTGGCGCCGCCTGGGCGCCAAGGTCACCTGCGTCGAGTTCCTCGACCAGATCCTGCCCGGTTTCGACGGCGAGGTCCGTAAGGAAACCAACAAGATCATGAAGAAACAGGGGATCGAGTTCAAACTCGGGACCAAGGTCACCGGCGTCACGGTCAAGGGGGGCAAGGCGACCTTGACCGTCGAACCCGCGAAGGGCGGCGCTGCCGAGACGATCGAGGCGGATTGCGTCCTGGTCTCCATCGGCCGCCGGCCCAATACCGAGGGCCTCGGCCTCGACAAGGTGGGCCTCACGCCCAACAACCGCGGCCAGATCGAAACCGACCATGATTTCCGCACATCCGTGCCAGGTGTCTGGGCGATCGGCGACGTCATTCCCGGCCCGATGCTCGCCCACAAGGCCGAGGACGAGGGGATTGCGGTCGCCGAGAATATCGCCGGGCTGACCGGCATCGTGAACCACGACGTCATCCCCTCGGTGGTCTACACCATGCCGGAAATCGCCGGCGTCGGCCTCACCGAGGAGCAGGCCAAGGAGAAGGGCGAGGTTAAGGTCGGCAAGTTCCCGATGCTCGCCAATTCGCGCGCCAAGACCAACCATGAGCCCGACGGCTTCGTGAAGGTCATCGCCGATGCGAAGACCGACCGCGTGCTCGGCGTCTGGTGCATCGCCAGCGTGGCGGGCACGATGATCGCCCAGGCCGCGCAGGCGATGGAGTTTGGCGCCACCAGCGAGGACATTGCCTATACCTGCCACGCCCACCCGACCCATTCGGAAGCGCTCAAGGAAGCGGCGATGGCGGTGACGGGCAAGCCGATCCACATTTGATCAACCGGTCAGCATTTAACCTTAATTGTATAAAAATCATGATTTCCCGCGGCGGCCCGGCTAACGGGGTTGCTCGCCGATTCGATGCTGGTTGGCCGGGGGTGGCTTTCCAGGTGGACTGTCGAAGCGGTGCGTGACCGGGAGTGAAAGATGGGGGCAATTCGCTCGCGGCTGCGCCGCTGGCATGTGTGGCTTGGCTGGCTGGTTGGCCTGCCTTTCTTGTTTTGGACAGTGTCCGGGCTGGTGATGGTCGCCAAGCCGATCGAGGAAGTGCGGGGCGAACATCTGATCGCCAAGCCCATGCCGATCAGCGTGACGGGGCCGTTGGTCGCGCCGCAGGTCGAAGGGCGGCAGGTGTCGGCCATCAACCTGGAGCCGCGCGCCGATGGGCCCCGCTGGGAAATAAATTTTGCCGATGGCGAGAGCCGCCTCGCCGATCCGGCGACGGGGCGATTGCTGCCGCGCCTGGGCGCTGCCGATGCTTCAAAGGAGTTGATGGCGCGCTACCAGGGCACGGCCAAGGTCGCCGAAGTGACCCGTGTCGACGCCGACAGCCCGCCGCTCGAGCTCCGCCGGGCGATGAACGGCTGGCGCGTCCGGATGAGCGACGACACCCATTTCTACATCGATGGCGGCTCCGGCGAGATCGTCGCCCGCCGCACCAGCTGGTGGCGGTTCTACGACTTCATGTGGGGCCTGCACATCATGGACCTGCAGGGCCGCGAGGACACCAACAACCCGTGGGTCGTCAGCTTCGCGGTCCTGTCGCTCGGCATGGTGCTGCTGGCGTTCGCGCTGCTGCCGCTGACCATCCGCCGCAAGAACGGCAAGAATGGAAACGGCAACGGCAATGGCAATTGCGCCAAATAGCCAAATCGGCTGCCGGCGGGCCATTGACTTGATTGATCATTCAACTAACTTGATCGCCTCGGGGGTCGTTGCACTCAAGAGGGGGTAGACATGCCCGAAGTGAATTGGATCGCGGTGGCGCTTTGCGCCGTCAGTTCTCTGGTACTCGGCGGCATCTGGTATTCGCCGGTTTTGTTTGGAAAAGCCTGGCAGCAGGCCGCGGGCCTCTCCGATGAACAGGCGAAAAGCGGTAACATGGCCATGATCTTCGGTCTGGCGTTCCTGCTGAGCCTGATAGCCGCCGCCGTATTTGCCATGTTCATCGGGACGGAAATGACGCTTGGTGCCGCCACGGCCGCGGGCTTTTCGGCAGGGCTGTGCTGGGTCGCTGCGTCCTACGGCATCTGTTATCTGTTCGAGCGCCGGCCGCTCAGCCTGTGGCTGATCAACGGGGGTTACCACACGGTGCAGTTCACCCTGTTCGGACTGATCCTCGGCCTGATGCAATAGTTGGAACCCGGCAGGCGCGTCAGCTCCAGCTAAGCAGGCGCGCCAGCCAGCCGCGATCCTCCTCGGTCAGCCTGGGCGCGGCCGAAACCGGCGGGCAGTCGAGACAGCGGACCTGGATCGTCGGGCCGCTCAGGATCGAGCGGACTTCGGCCAGGGCGCGCGCCAGCATGGTTTCCGGCGCCGGCGCCAGCGAGGCCAGGGCGTCGGCAGGCGCGTTGTCTGCCTCATCCTCTTCGCCGGCCCATGCCATCAGCAGCGTGTCGGCGAAATCCGGCGCCCGTTCGAGATAGGTCAGCCGGCGCTCACTCTCGCCAAGCTTGGCCAGCTCGGCGGCCTTGGCGATCGCCTCGTCCATGCCGCCAAATCCATCGACCAGGCCAAGCTGGCGGGCACTGCCGCCGTCCCACACGCGGCCCTGGCCGATGCGGTCGACGTCGGCAGGCGTCTTGCGCCGCGCTTCGGCAACGATCGCTAAGAACTTGCGGTAGACCTGCTCGACTCCGGCCTGGATCAGTACGTCGGCTTCGGGCGACGGCCCTTTCAGGAGGTCGGGCTCGCCCGACAATGGCGTAGTCTTCACGCCGTCGGCGCCAAGACCAAGCTTGGCGAGCGTCCCTTCAAAGCTTGGAAGGACGCCGAACACGCCGATCGATCCGGTGATGGTCGACGGCTCGGCGAACACATAGTCGCCCGCCATCGATACCCAATAGCCGCCCGACGCGGCGACATTGCCCATCGACACGACCACCGGAAGCTTCTTCGCCTTGGCGGCCAGCAGCGCCTGCCGGATTCGCTCCGATGCCAGCGCCGAGCCGCCCGGGCTGTCGACGCGCACCACCAGCGCCTTCAAATTCTTGGTGGCGAGGCCTTTCTCGATGGCGCGCGCGATCGTCTCAGCTCCGGCGCGGCCGGGGCCGGCCTTGCCGTCGACGATTTCGCCGGCGACGGTCACCACGCCGATCGGCCCTTGGCTGTGATCGACCGCCTGGCTCTCATACGCGCCCAGCTTGATGCGGTTGTAGAGGTGCGGCCCGTCCGCATCTTTTCCGCCGAGCTCCGCCAGCCGTTCCTCATAGGCTTGCCGTTCGCCGATCCGGTCGACCAGTTTGAGGTCGAGCGCCGCCTTGGCGAGATCGCCGTTTGCCGCCTGCGTGACACCTGCGGGGTCGGCAAGCATGCGGTTGAGGCCCGGCATCGCGGCGGGCCGGCCGCGGCCGATGTCCTCGCGCCAGGTTTCGAGCAGGGCCCCGGCCAGCGCCTGCAGATTCTCCCTCGCTTCGGGCGACATGTCGTTGCGGGTGAATGGCTCGACCGCGGCCTTGTATGTGCCGACGCGGTAGACATTGGCGGTAACGCCCAGCTTGTCGAGCAAGCCCTTGAAATAGAGGTTGTTTCCGCCCGGTCCGGCGACCGCGACAACGCCCATCGGCGGCAGCCAGATTTCCGATGCATGGGCGGCCAACTGGTAGCGGTCGGAGGAATAGCCGGTGGCGAAGGCGATGACCGGCTTGGTCTTCTTGACCTCGCGGATTTTCTCGCCAAGCGCGGCGATCGCCGGCTGGCCGCCGCCGAGGAAACCGTCGAGGTCGAGCGCGACCGCCTTGACCCGGCTGTCGCTCTTGGCCGCGTCGAGCGCGGCGATGAGGTCCCTCAGCTCGAATTCATGGGAGACGCCGCCCGCGCCGGACAGCGCGGCAAGGGGATCGGGGCGTGCCGCCTGCTCGACCAGCACGCCGTCCAAATCCATCGCCAGCACGCCATCGGAAATGCCTGCGGGGCGTGCCGACAATCCGGCATAGAGCAGACCGAAGAAGATCAGCATGAACAGCAGGACCAACGCGTCCTTGACGCCTACCAGCAGTTTCCACACGGCCTTCACGAAATGCATGCCATTCTCCTTTGGGGTGAGGCGTAGATCAGAAGTAGGAGCCGACCCAAGGATTTTCGACCGGCGGCTGTGGCGCTCGCCACCCAACCTGCTAACCGGGCCGGCATGAATCGGGCCGCCGATCCTTCGACCATCGCCCCCTGGCGTGCAGAGCTTGGCGCGACCTTGGCGCTCGCCTGGCCGCTGATGCTTGCCAATCTGACGATGCAGCTCATCCAGGCGACCGACGTGGTCCTGCTGGGCTGGCTCGGGCCGACCGAGCTAGCCGCGGCCGCGCTCGCCCTCAGCCTGTCATTTGGAATGATATTGTTCGCGCTTGGCGTCCTCACCGCCTCCTCGCCGATGATGGCATCGGCACTCGGCGCCCGGTTCAATTCGGTGCGCGACGTCCGGCGGACCTTCCGTCAGGCGTTGTGGGCCGCAGTGCTGATGACCGTGCCGACAATGATCGTGCTGTGGAACGCGGAAACGGTGATCCTGGCATTTGGGCAGGATCCGGAACTGGCCCGGCTCGCGGCCTGGTTCCTCAGGGGTTACATGTGGGTGATCCCGCCCTGGATGCTGTTCCAGGTCATGCGTAACTTCGTATCGGTGATGGAGCGGCCCGGCTGGGTGCTGGCGATCAGTTCCGTGGGCATTCCATTGAATGCGCTGGTCAGCTGGGCATTGATCTTTGGCCATTTCGGCCTGCCGCGGCTGGGGCTGATCGGCGGCGGCATCGGCAGCTCGATTGTTTGGGTAAGCATGGCTCTGGCACTGGCCGTCGTCATCCTGACCGATCGGCAATTCCGCCGGTTCCACCTGTTCGGACGCTTTTGGCGACCCGACTGGCCGCGTTTCCGCCAGATGTTCCGGCTCGGCGGACCGATCGGCCTGACGATGGGGTTCGAAGGCGCGGTGTTCAGCGCGGCGGCCTATTTGATGGGGCTGTTCGGCGCGCCCTCGGTCGCTGCCCACCAGATTGCGCTGCAGATTGCGGCAACGACCTTCATGATCCCGCTGGCCCTCGGCCAGGCGGCAACGGTGCGGGTCGGCCTGGCATACGGACGGCGCGATGCCGACGGGATCGCCCGTGCCGGCTGGACGGCGTTCGGGCTCGGCACGGCCTTCATGGCGCTGATGGCGCTGATCATGTGGTCGTTCCCGCGCGAACTGATCACGCTGTTCCTCGACGATACTCCCGCCAACGCCACCGTCATTTCGCTCGGCGTCTCCTTCCTGCTGGTCGCGGCGCTGTTTCAGATCGTCGATGGGGCGCAAGTCGTTGGTGCCGGTATGCTGCGCGGGCTGCACGATGCGCGCGTGCCAATGATCTATGCCCTGTTCGGCTATTGGGCGATCGGCCTGGGGGTCGGCGTGGCGCTGGCATTTGCGATGGATTGGCGCGGAATCGGGATATGGGCCGGGCTCGCCGCGGGCCTCGGCGTCGTTGCGGTGCTGATGCTCTGGCGCTGGAGCAGGCGGGAAACATTGGGCCTGACCCGAGCCACCGCCTGACGATTTCATCAAATGAGGGGTGTTGACGGGTAGGATTGGGCGACCCATATGCGCGCCATCACTGGCACTCTAGTTGTAGGAGTGCCAGCCGACTCAAGTTCAACAAGGTAAGCACAAGGGGTTTCAGACCTATGTCTTTCAGGCCGCTTCATGATCGTGTCCTCGTCCGCCGCGTCGAGGCCGAAGAGAAGACCGCGGGCGGGATCATCATTCCCGATACCGCCAAGGAAAAGCCGCAGGAGGGCGAAGTCGTCGCCACCGGTTCCGGTGCGCGCGGCGATGACGGCAAGGTAACGCCGCTCGACGTCAAGGCCGGCGACCGCATCCTGTTCGGCAAATGGTCGGGCACCGAAGTCAAGATCGGTGGCGAAGACCTGATCATCATGAAGGAAAGCGACATCCTGGGGATCGTTGGCTGACGTCTTCGTTGGCCTAACTTTTCCCTAACCTTTCAACCCAATTTTCAGGAGCAGCCAAATGGCAGCCAAGGACGTAAAATTCTCGCGGGACGCGCGCGAGCGGATTCTGAAGGGCGTCGACATCCTCGCCGACGCCGTCAAGGTGACCTTGGGCCCCAAGGGCCGCAACGTCGTCATCGACAAGAGCTTCGGCGCGCCGCGCATCACCAAGGACGGCGTCACCGTCGCCAAGGAGATCGAGCTCAAGGACAAGTTCGAGAACATGGGCGCGCAGATGCTGCGCGAAGTGGCCTCGAAGACCAACGACATCGCCGGTGACGGCACTACCACCGCGACCGTGCTCGCTCAGGCGATCGTTCGCGAGGGCATGAAGTCGGTTGCCGCCGGCATGAACCCGATGGACCTGAAGCGCGGCATCGACATCGCCGTTGCCAAGGTCGTCGAGGATCTGAAGGCGCGCTCAAAGGAAGTCTCGGGCTCCAGCGAGATAGCGCAAGTCGGAAGCATTGCCGCCAATGGCGACAAGGAAGTCGGGGACAAGATCGCCGAGGCAATGGAAAAGGTCAAAAAGGAAGGCGTGATTACGGTTGAGGAGGCCAAGGGGCTCGAGTTCGAACTCGACGTGGTCGATGGCATGCAGTTCGACCGCGGCTACCTTTCGCCCTACTTCATCACCAACCCCGAGAAGATGCAGGTTGAGCTCAGCGACCCGTACATCCTGATCCACGAGAAGAAGCTCGGCAACCTGCAAGCGATGCTCCCGATCCTGGAAGCAGTGGTCCAGGCGGGCCGTCCGCTACTGATCATCGCCGAGGACATCGAGGGCGAGGCGCTGGCCACCTTGGTCGTCAACAAGCTGCGCGGCGGCCTCAAGGTCGCGGCGGTCAAGGCGCCGGGCTTCGGCGATCGCCGCAAGGCAATGCTCGAGGATATCGCCATCCTGACCGGCGGCGAGATGATCAGCGAGGATCTCGGCATCAAGCTGGAGAATGTCACGGTCGGCATGCTGGGCACTGCCAAGCGCGTCACCATCGACAAGGACAACACGACGATCATCGACGGCGCCGGCACGCATGAGGTGATCGAGGCGCGCACCGTCGCGATCCGCCAGCAGATTGAGAACACCACCAGCGACTATGACCGCGAGAAGCTCCAGGAGCGCCTCGCCAAGCTCGCCGGCGGCGTTGCGGTGATCAAGGTCGGCGGCGCCACCGAGGTTGAAGTCAAGGAGCGCAAGGACCGCGTTGACGACGCGCTCCACGCGACCCGCGCCGCGGTCGAGGAGGGCATCGTGCCGGGTGGCGGCACCGCGCTGCTCTACGCCACCAAGGCGCTTGACGGCCTCAAGGGCCAAAACGACGACCAGACTCGCGGAGTCGACATCGTTCGCAAGGCGATCGAGACCCCGCTGCGCCAGATCGCGCAAAATGCGGGTGTGGACGGTGCGGTCGTCGCCGGCAACCTGTTGCGCGAGGGCGACGAGACGCAGGGCTTCAACGCTCAG
>Ga0075421_100012490_pt1 | contig 10554 bp, 6 predicted proteins | sample SoiMetdeltSBSDD5_FD_75292 | JGI IMG/M metagenome (GOLD analysis project Ga0075421, IMG submission 75292) | Bulk soil microbial communities from a Populus tree surrounding site in Tennessee, USA - Soil MetaG P. deltoides SBSDD5 | ecosystem: Environmental > Terrestrial > Soil > Tree plantation... | reverse complement strand
TCCCTCCGGCGGGCCCGATTCATGACGAGTGGTAAGCCGTAGAGTAATAGTAAATCGCCCCCCCGTCAACGGAAGCTTCACGGGGCGCGGGCGACACCGGCTATTCCTTTCCTCCGCCGGGCCGGGTACAATTCGACGACATGAAGCGCCGGCTCATCTTTTTCTGCCTCATCGGCTTACTGGCTCCCGCTCGCGCCCAGACGCCCGCCGGGCTGGCCCGCGACTGGGAGGCGCAGCACCTCTCGCGCCTCGAGCCCTCGCGCGTGCGCCACACCGACCTCAGGAAATACCTCGACGAGTTGCGCGCCGCCGGCCTGCGCGTCGGCGAGGTCGGGCGGTCGGTGGCCGGCCGAGAAATTTACCAGGTGGAGTTCGGCTCGGGGCCGCTCAAAGTCTTCATGTGGTCGCAGATGCACGGCGACGAGCCGACGGCGACGAGCGCCCTGGTCGACCTCTTTCACTACCTCCAGAAGAACCGCGGCGAGCCCTGGGTGGCCGCCGTCGAGAAGCGCATCACCCTGCGCGCCGTCCCGATGCTCAACCCGGATGGGGCCGAACTCTACCAGCGCCGCAACCTGCAGTTCATCGACATCAACCGCGACGCCCAGGCGCTCTCGACGCCCGAGGGGCGGCTCCTCAAGAAATTGCGCGACGAGTGGCAGCCCGAGATCGGCTTCAACCTGCACAACCAGAATCCGCGCACCGCGGTCGGTGGGACCGGGCGACAGGCGACGATTTCGCTGCTCGCGGTCCCCGCCGACGCCGCCGCCGGCGACACGCCGGGCCGCGTCCGCGTCAAGAAGATCTGCGCGGTCATCTACGAGGCGCTCGCGCCCTTCATTTACGGCCACGTCGGCCGCTACGACGACAGCTACAACCCGCGCGCCTTCGGCGACCAGATCAGCCGGTGGGGCACGCCCGTGCTTCTGATCGAGACTGGGGCGTTGCACGGGCGGTCCGAGATGGACCTGGTGCGGCTCAATTTCGTCGCCCTCGCCGCAGCGCTCCGGGGCCTGGCCGACGGGAGCGTCGAGCAGGCCAACCCGGCCGTCTACGACGCGCTGCGCTACAACGCCTCGGGAATGATCTATAATCTCATCGTCCGCGGCGGGATGCTCGTCAACCGGATGGCCGCCGGCGGGGCGGTCGTGCCACCGTTCGCGGGCGAGCTCGGCGTCAACCTCGAGACGTTCTGGAGCGAGGGCCAGCCGCAAACCCGCGCCAGCCTCCAGGAAGTCGGCGACCTTTCCGTCTTCTCGGGGCTCGAGGAGGTGGACGCCTCCGGTTACTTCGTCACGGTCGCCCGCGGCGTGCTTCGTCCTGGGGCCGAGGCGTCGCTGCTCTTCTATAAGAAAGAACGCGCCGCGGGCATTGATTGGTCCGCCGCGGATCTGGAGACGCGCTTCCCCCCTGATGCCGTCTTCAGTCACGGCGCGTGGGGCGGCAAAGAGAAACTGCCGCGCAAGTGAAAAGATTCCGCGGCGGACTGGTCCGGTGGCGGCGCCGCGCTTGCCGCCGGCTAATTTCCCTGGTCCCTTCGGGACCGGAGGCGGGAGTACGTTAAGATGGAAATCAACTCATTGCCAGAACGTCCGGTGCTAATCCTGCGCGAGAACGACAGCGTCGGGGTAGCGCGTGTGCCGCTCCCGGCGGGCGTCACAGTGGAGGCCGGCGCGCGCGCGGTCACGGCGCGCGAGGCGATCAACCCGGGCCACAAGATCGCGCTCGGGCCGGTGGCGGCCGGCGAGCCGGTGGTCAAGTACGGCGAGACCATCGGGCGGGCGACCCGCGACATCCTGCCGGGCGATTGGGTCCACACGCACAATGTCGCGCCCGATTTCGACGGGCGCGATTACGAGTACGCGACGCGCGCGCCGGTGACCGACTACTTCGCGCCCGAGGAGGCGGGGACCTTCATGGGTTTCGCGCGGGAGAACGGCGACGTCGGGACGCGCAACTACATCGCGGTGATCGCGACCTCGAACTGCTCGAGCCACGTCGCGGCCGAAATCGCCGAGCGGTTCCGCGGCGTCGGGCCGGAGACTCACGGTGTCGACGGGGTCGTCGCGGTGCCGCACCAGGAGGGGTGCGGCCACTCGCAGGGCGAGGACACCTGGCAGCTCGAGCGGACAATCGCCGGGATGATCTTCCACCCGAACGTCGGGGCGGTGCTCATGGTCAGCCTCGGCTGCGAGGTCAACCAGATCTCGAAGTACCTCGGCACGGTGCAGCTCGGCCAGCAGGGCTTCCGCCAGGGGAAGCTCATCGTCGGGCTGGAGATGCAATCGAGCGGGGGGACGCGCCAGACGATCGCCGCCGGCGCCGCGCAGGTCGAGGAGCTGATCCGCCGCTGCCGCGTGATGGAGCGCACCCCGCAGCCGCTCGCCAAAGTGCTGCTCGGGACCAACTGCGGCGGCTCGGACGCCTTCTCGGGCATCTCGGCCAACCCGGCGCTCGGCCATGCGAGCGACCTGCTGGTCCGCTCGGGAGGGACCTCGGTGCTCGCCGAGATTCCCGAATGCATGGGGGCCGAGCACACGCTCACGCGCCGCGCGGCGGACGAGGCGACGGGCCGCAAAGTGATCGACGTCGTCAACTGGTACCAGGGCTACCTGCGGCGCTTCGGCGCCTCGTGGGACGACAACCCGTCACCGGGGAACAAGGCGGGCGGGATCACCAACATTGCCGAAAAGTCGCTCGGGGCGGTAGCCAAGGGCGGGACGACGGCGCTTACCGGCGTTTTCGCCTACGCCGAGCGCATCAACCGCAGCGGGTTCGTCCTCATGAACACGCCCGGCTACGACCCGGTCTCGCTCACCGGGATTGCCGCCGGCGGGGCGAACATGATCTGCTTCACCACCGGGCGCGGGTCGGGAATCGGCTTCCCGGTAGTCCCGGTCATCAAAATCTCCTCGAACTCGCGCATCGCCCGGACCATGGAAGACAACATCGACGTCAACGCCGGCACGATCGTCGACGGCCAGGAGTCGGTCGAGGGTGTCGGCCGGCGGATCTACGACCTGATCAGGCGCGTCGCGTCGGGCGAGAGGACCAAGAGTGAGATCCTTGGGCATCAGGAGTTCGTGCCGTGGCGGGTCGGGCCGGTGATGTAAGCAATGGCCCACGGATGACACGGATCAAACGGATTGACGCGGATCAGACATGAGAATTCTACTGGCGCTTTTGATGGTGATTCCGGTGCTGGCGCAGGACCGGACCGGGACGGTGCAGGTTCGCGTGACGACCGATCGCGCGGATTGGACGTACGAGGTCGGGCAGCCGGTCAAGTTCCGCATCACCGCGGTGCAGGACGGGCACCCGCCGGCGGAGGCTAAGGTGCGCTACGTGGCTGGTCCGGAGATGTTGCCGCCGGTGATCGACAAGACCGTGCCGCTCGCGGCGGACGGAGTCGTGGTCGACGCGGGGACGATGAAGGAGGCTGGGTTCCTCCGCTGCGTGGCGACGGTCGAGCTGCACGGCAAGACTTACCGGGGGGTGGCGACCGCCGGCTTCACGCCCGGCGCCATTCGACCGACGACGGACGACCCATCGGACTTCGACGCCTTCTGGCAGTCGGGGAAGACGGACCTGGCGAAGCTTCCAGTCGATGCCAAGCTGACGCTGTTGCCCGACTACGGCACGCCGTCGGTCAACGTCTACCACGTCGGCCTGCAGAACGTTGGCGCCGGCAACGTGCCAAGCCGGCTCTACGGCATCCTCTGCGAGCCGAAGGCGGAAGGGAAGTACCCGGCCCTGCTCAGCGTGCCGGGCGCCGGGGTGCGGCCCTACCGCGGCCTGGTCAGTCTGGCCGAAAAAGGGATCATCACCTTTCAGATCGGGATTCACGGCCTGCCGGTGATTCTCGACCAACAGGTTTACGACGCGCTCGGGAGCGGGGCGCTCGCCGGCTACCCGACCTTCGGCCTCGACAGCCGCGACCGCTACTACTACCGCCGCGTCTACCTCGGCTGCGTCCGGGCCAACGACTTTTTGACCAGTCTGCCGAAGTGGAACGGCAAAGACCTGGCGGTCACCGGGGGCAGTCAGGGTGGGGCGCTCTCGATCGTCACCGCGGGCCTCGACCCGCGCGTCAAGGGGCTGGCCGCCTACTACCCGGCGCTCGCGGACGTGACCGGCTACCTCAAGGGGAGGGCCGGGGGCTGGCCGCACATGTTTCGCGCGGATGGCGCGGGCTCGCACCGGGACCCGGGGAAGATCGAGACGTCGAAGTATTATGACGTCGTCAACTTCGCGAGGCGCGTACGCGTCCCCGGCCTCTACTCGTGGGGCTTCAACGATGAGGTCTGCCCGCCGACCTCGATGTACGCGGCCTACAACGTGATCCCGGGGCAGAAGCAGCTGCTGCTCGCGCTTGAGACCGGCCACAACACGACGCCGGAGCAGGTCGAGCGTGTCAACCGCTGGCTCGAGACCTTCTTGAAGAACGGTAAGGGCGAATGAGTTCGACGAGCCTCTTCAGGCGCGCTACCGAGGCTGACCTCCCCGCGCTCCTGGAGATGATGAGGGATTTCTACGCGCACGAGAGTTTGCGCTTCGACCCGGGTGTGGCCGAGCGGGCGCTGCGGGAGATGCTGGCCGACGACCGGCTCGGCCGGGTCTTCTTGATCGGCGGGGGCGCGGAGGCCGCCGGCTACGCGGTGCTCACCTTCGGCTACAGCCTTGAGTTCCACGGGCGCGACGCGTTCGTCGACGAACTCTACCTGCAGGAGGGCGCGCGGGGGCGGGGGACCGGCCGGCAGGCGCTCGAGTTTCTCGCCGGCGTCTGCTCAGACCTCGGCGTCCGTGCGCTGCACCTGGAGGTCGTGCGGGGGAACGAGGCGGCCCAGCGCCTCTACCGCGGGTTCGGCTTTGAGGACCACGACCGGTACCTCATGACCAAGTGGGTCTCGAGCCCGTGATTAGCTTTTGACTGTGGTGAGTTGGATGCTACGTTCCATCCGGTTAGCCATTTTGCTGTTGGCACTCGCATCTAGCGCGATTCCATGGCTGAATGCAGCCGGCCCCGCCGATGCCGACCTGGCGCGGAGATTCAGCCAAACTGTCCGTCCCTTCGTGACCTCGTATTGCACGGGTTGCCATAGTGGCCCCACGCCCGAGGCCGGCTTCGATCTGCAACGCTACCCGACGATGGAATCCGTGGTTCAGGACTTCGGTCATTGGACACTCGTGCTCCGCAAACTCACGGCGAAGGAGATGCCGCCCAAGGAGATGAAGCAGCCGCCGGAGGAACTGCGCCGGCAGGTGATCGATTGGATCGCCGCGGTACGGAAGAACGAGGCGCGCAAGCATGCCGGCGATCCGGGCCCCGTGCCGGCGCGGCGCCTGAGCAATGCCGAGTACAACTACACCATCCGTGATCTGACAGGAGTGGATCTCCGTCCGGCGCGCGAGTTCCCCGTAGATCCCGCGAATCAGGCCGGCTTCGACAACTCGGGTGAGTCACTCACCATCTCGCCTTCGCTCATGTCGAAGTACCTGGAAGCCGCTCGCCTGGTAGCTGATCACCTGGTCCTTAAACCGGATGGGTTTTCGTTCGCGCCTCATCCGATGCTCGTTGAAACCGACCGGGAAAAATACCCGATCCAGCGGATTGTAGATTTTTATGACCGCCAACCAACCGATTTCGCCCAGTATTTTGAAGCCGCCTGGCGCTACAAACATCGGGTTGCTTTGGGGCGGCCCTCGGCGACTCTCGCGGGCATCGCCGCGCAGGCCAAGGTATCGCCCCGGTATCTCGCCACGATCTGGAGGGCTTTAGAACAGTCAAAGGAAGAGGTCGGCCCGCTCGTCAAGCTTCAGGCAATGTGGGGCGATCTGCCGGCGCCAAAGGGCAATCAGCCTGAAATCGCCCACGAAGGCTGCGTGCGGATGCGCGACTTCATCGTCAAAGTCCGCCGGCACACGGAAAAGCTGTTCACCAACGTGGAGGCGCCGGGTTTCAACGCCAATTTTCAGCCGATCGCAATGTTTCGGAACCGGTCGCTCGCGGCTCACCGCCGGGATTTCGACCCTTCAGCGTTGCGGGTCGAAGGTGAACCGCCGCCGCAGGGCTTCGTCGTGACCCGCGGCCCCACGTTCGGGAGTCGGGAGGCGGAAGACCTGAAGAAGGCCGTTGCTGCTTATATCAAGGAGCGGCAGGAGGATCCCGATCTGGTGGTTCCGGCCGGAGGGCGACCCCGCTACGAGGCCGCCTTCGCGCGCTTCAGCTCCGTCTTCCCCACCGCTTTCTGTCTGCGGGAACACGGCCGGTTTTATCCGATTACCTCGATGGATAAAGGACGCTTTCTCGGCGCCGGCTTTCACAACGTCATGGGATACTTCCGTGACGATACGCCGCTCATCGAGCTCATTCTGGACGAAAACGGCAAGAAAGAACTCGATGCGCTTTGGGATGAGTTTGACTTCATCGCTGATTACACCGTGCGGACGTACTCTCAGTTCATCTTCAACGGAGGTGAGGGCGGAGGACTTCGCCGGAATGTTGTGGACCGGCCCTCCGCGAACGAATTCGCCACGCAACCCGCCATCTTTCGGCTCCGGGATCAGTATCTGGCCAAAGCAGCGGCTGGAACCGACCCGGTCATCCTCCAAGCCATCAAAGACTACTTCGACCTCACGAACGCCCAGATCCGCTGGGTCGAGCGCGCGCGGCTGGAAGCAGAGCGGGGGCACCTGGACGCCTTAATGAGATTCGCAGCCCGCGCCTACCGCCGGCCTCTGGCGCCCGAGGAAGGCGACGAGATCCTCGCTTACTACCGCGACCTTCGTGAGACGAAAGGGTTGACGCACGAAGAGGCCATGCGTGGATCCATCGCCAGCATTCTGGTCTCGCCCGACTTCCTTTATCGGGTCGATCTGGTCAACCCCAGCCTCGGCGCCTCCGCCAGGTCCGCGAATCCGACCGCAGCCACAGGGTACCGTCCCCTGCCCGGTTATTCTCTCGCGAGCCGGCTGAGTTACTTCCTCTGGTCCAGCATGCCCGATGAAGAGCTGCTCTCCCACGCCAAAACCGGAGACCTGGGCAAACCGGCCGTGCTCGCCGCGCAGGTCAGCCGGATGTTAAAAGACGGCCGCGCGCGCGGGCTGGCCACGGAATTTGGAGGCAATTGGCTGGACTTCCGCCGTTTTGAGAGCTACAACGCCGTAGATCGCGAGCGCTTCCCGAGTTTTACGAACGAACTGCGTGAGGCCATGTTCGAGGAGCCGATCCGCTTCATCACCGACTTGATTCAGCATGATCGCCCGGTGCTGAATTTGTTATACGGCAACTACACGTTTGTCAATCGCACTCTCGCCCAACACTACGGCATGCCGGCAGCCTCCGGTGGTCAGGACGAATGGTTCCGGGTGAATGACGCGCGCGCATACGGCCGAGGCGGCCTGCTGCCGATGGCGGTCTTCCTGACCCAAAACGCGCCCGGTCTGCGAACCAGTCCGGTGAAGCGGGGGTACTGGGTCGCCCGCCGCGCGCTGGGCGAGGTGATTCCGCCGCCGCCGCCCGTAGTTCCGGAGTTGCCGCGCGACGAGTCGAAGTCGGATCTGCCGGTACGCGAGTTGCTGGCAAAACACCGGGAAAATGCGCTGTGCGCCTCCTGTCACGCCCGTTTTGATTCCTTCGGCCTGGCGTTTGAAGGGTATGGCCCCGTAGGCGAGAGGCGAACCAAGGATCTCGCCGGGCGGCCAGTGGATCTCCACGCCACGTTCCCGGGCGGCGATCAGGGCACCGGCCTCGACGGCCTGCAAACCTATATTCGTGCCCATCGCGAGAAGGATTTTTTGAACAATCTGTGTCAAAAGACGCTGGCGTATGCGCTTGGCCGCTCGCCAATGCTTTCTGATGAACCTCTTCTCGACGCGATGCAGGCGAAGCTGGCGGCGAGCGGGTACAAGATGTCCGCGCTCATCGAAACCATTGTCATCAGCCCACAGTTCCTGAACAGACGGAGCCCGGAGTTCTCCCAACAGAGGAATGCAAAGACTTCTCCGCAGAAAGGTGGTGATTAAAATGCCCGATCGAATGAATCGGCCTGCCAATCGGATCACCCGCCGCGCGATTCTTCGCGGCGCGGGAGTCACCATGACGTTGCCGTGGCTCGAATCTTTCGCCGCCAAAGCAGGGGCGGTGGGCGCCGAAGCATTCCCCCAACGGTTTGGAGTGGTCTTTCTCGGCTGTGGCGTCAACGAGGATCACTGGGGATCCGACGGATCCGGCCCGGAGATGAAGCTGAGCGAGTCGCTTTCGCCTCTGGAGCCCTTGAAGAGCAAGATCAACGTGATCCATGGGCTTTTCAACAAGGGCGCGACGGGCTTGGGCATTCACCCCCCGCAGACGGGCAGCCTGCTCACGGGCGCAACGCTTACCAAAGGCGCCGTGCTTCGTTCGGGTGTCTCGGTCGATCAGATGATCGCCGGCCGGATGGGCCAGGAAACCCTGCAACCGAGCATGGTTCTCGCTTGCGAACAACCGATCACCGGATTTCACGAAACTAACTACTCGCTGGCCTACAGTTCCCACATTTCCTGGCAAAGTCCGGACTCCCCGGTTCCCAACGAAATCTATCCTTCGTTGGCGTTTGACACGCTGTTTGAGAACCGCGGGAGCCTGCTCAACCTGAGTATCCTGGACCGCGTCAAGGAGCGCGCCGAACGTTTGAGCCGGAAGATCAGTTCGAGCGACAACACCAAGCTGGATCAGTTCATGACGAGCGTGCGCGAGGTGGAGAAACGCGTCGATGGCATGCGGAAGGCGAAGGATAAAGCGGATGACCTGGCCAAGCTCAAGTCCCGCCCGGTGTTGAGCATGGAGCGGCCGGCCAATGGTTTGCCGGAAGACCTGCGCGAACACGCCAGGCTCATGTTGGACCTCATCGCGATCGCGTTTCAGACCGACAAGACGCGCGTTGCCACGCTGCTCATCTCGCGCGACCTTTCGGCCATGTACTACCCCTTCCTCGAGGTCAGACAGGCGCACCACGGCGCTTCTCACGCCAACAACAACGACGAATACGAACGGATCACGCGCTGGCACGTGAGCCAGTTCGCGTATCTGGCGTCGAAGCTTGATTCCATGCCGGAAGGCAGCGGCACGGTCCTGGATAACTCCTGTCTCATGTTCCTGTCCAACCTGTGGATCGGCAGAACGCACGACAACTCGCGGTTGCCCTTCGTGCTCGCCGGCAGCCTCGGCGGCACGCTCCGGACGGGCCGGACGCTGGATTATCTAAATGCCGGCGACGAGAATCGAAAGGCCTGCAGCCTTTACCTCTCGCTCATGGACCGCATGGGAATCAAATTGGATCGATTCGGCGACGCGGATCGACGCCTCGAAAGCTTATAGCGATTCAATGTCCTCATAGGGCGCCGCCCTTACCCGTGGCCGATCTCGCCGGGCTGCAAGGAGGGCTGCGGCTGGCAGGCGTCGGCGGCGGCGCTCGCCTCGCGCCAGACGGGGAGGTGGACGGTGAAGGCGCTGCCGCGGCCGAGCTCGCTTTGGAGAGTGACCTTCCCGCCGTGTGCCTCGATAATGTGTTTGACGAGCGAGAGCCCGAGGCCGCTGCCTTTGACGTCGTGGACCAGGCCGGTGCTCACCCGGTGGAAACGCTCGAAGATCTTCGCCTGCTCCTCGGCCGGGATGCCGACCCCCTGGTCGCTGACCTCGACGGTGACGTGCCCGTCCTGTTCGCCCACCCGGACGATGATCTCGCGCGCCGCCCCCGAATACTTGACCGCGTTGTCGAGCAGATTGACGATCACCTGGCCGACCGCCTCGGGGTCGACCACGGCCGGCGGCAGTTCCTGCTCGGGCGCCTCGACCGTGACCGCGAAGCCGCTCTGCTGCAGGCGCACGGCGAAGGTCCTGAGCGTCTCGTCGACGATCTCCCGGACGTCGGCCCGGACGAAGCGGTAGGTCTTCTGGCCCGACTCGATCCGCGAAAAGTCGAGGATGTTATTGATCAGCTGCGTCAGCCGGCGGCTCTCGGTCTCGATGTACTCGCCGTACTCGCGGACCTTGGACGGGTCCTTGACGCGGCCGAGCCGCTGGAACTCGCCGAAGACGCGGATCGAGGAGAGCGGCGTGCGCAGCTCATGTGAGACGTTGGAGACAAAGTCGGTCTTCATCTGCGAGAGTTTCATCTCTCGCGCCGCCGCCCGCAGCGCGAAGACCAGCCCGCCGACGATGATCAGCGTCATGAGGGCCGTCAGCGAGAGGCCGAGGACCAGCTGCCGGCGCCCGAGCTGGTCCTGCGTCGGGCCGCGCGACTGGACCCCGAGGTGCCAGCGCGGGAAGGGGAACTGGAGCGGGACTTTGACCTCCGCGCCCTCCTGCGTCAGCGGTTCGGTCGCGGCCACGACGCCCCCGGCCTCGTCGTATGCGGCCAGGATGAGGTTGGCCTGCTCCTCGCCGGGGAAAAACGTCTGCGCCGCGGCCCGGATGATGCGGGGCAGGTATGTCTCCTTGAAATAGGCCTTATCGATGAGCAGCCCGGCGACGCCGATGATCTGCGACGAGTCGTCGGTGATCGGCTTGACGAT
>Ga0075421_100012489_pt1 | contig 10554 bp, 3 predicted proteins | sample SoiMetdeltSBSDD5_FD_75292 | JGI IMG/M metagenome (GOLD analysis project Ga0075421, IMG submission 75292) | Bulk soil microbial communities from a Populus tree surrounding site in Tennessee, USA - Soil MetaG P. deltoides SBSDD5 | ecosystem: Environmental > Terrestrial > Soil > Tree plantation... | reverse complement strand
AAGTGCGATCAAAAAAATTAGCGTGCGCGGAAACCGCACACTAGTGCAGCAAAGGCACTAACTCACTAATTCACTAATTCACTAACTCACCAACTCACTAATTCACCAACTTACTAGAACTCATCTCATAAATGGCCGGCACCCGGCTCAACGATAGACGGGCGGACCCTCACCCAAGACTGCTGCGATTGATCCCAATTGACCCACTCACTGGTCCGGCGATACAGTCCTCCTCTAACAAAAGGGCCTTTGTTTTTCCTATCCGCGCGACGAGGCTTCAGGGATGGCCGCGATCGATGATGTCGTGAAGCACTTCCTCACCACGAAGAAGCTGAAGCCGGACGACAACTCCGTCTTCGTCGGTTGGATCGCGCGCCAGCAGCTCTTTTTCATTCGCCGCCGCGCGCTCGCCATCGAGGGAGTGATGCCGGGATGGATGTCCGCCCCAGGCCAGCCGGACTTGCGGGCACGCCTGGATTCCGAGTACACCGCCGTCGATGCGCTGCTCACGTCAAAGGTGGGCAAGGGCTCGACGAAGGGTCCTTTGCTGCCCGTGCTGGGTAGCACCGTCGCCGACAAGACGCCGAAGCATCTCGATCTCGCGGATCTCGCGCAGCGCCGCACCAGCGAGTCCACCAGCAGCAAGACCGTCACGACTCGCGCCAGCGACATGTCCTGGTCGCGCCTCGTCAAGGTGCACGGCATCGTGTGGCGCGCGGCCGCGCTGCATCCGGAAATCTGGACAACGACACCCGGGCCCTCGAACAAGACCGGCACCCTCGCTGCGGGCGTGCTCGAAGAATTCCTGGATCGCCGCCTGATGACGCTCGAGCGGATGCAATACCAGATTTCAGCCATCGGCACCGAGGACGACTCGGACCCCCTCGGTGCGGGGGCGCTGGGTTTTCGAGCTGCGATCGACAAGTGGGGGACTTCGCCCAAGGGACCCTGGAAAGACGGCTTCCGAGTACGCCTGTTCGAGTATCCGCGCGTGTCCGGGGGTACCAAGAAGCTCGAGAAGCTCGTGGCTCCAACCGATCTCAAATTCATCGCCGATCCCAACACCAACAAACTTCTGCCGCACAGCCACGACCTGCCTGCCGATGGCAACACGCCGCCCACGAGCCACCAGCACTGGGAATGGAACTCGGACAAGAAATTCCGGCTGGAGTGGCGCGTGCTCCATGGAACCGTGCCGGCGGCCGCCACGGAAAAATATGAGTGGCGGCTTCCCACAGACCTGCACGACGACTACACCGCACAGCCCACAGATTTCTTCTCGATTGGAACGACGCCGCGCCCCGGCAGTGCGGGTCCCAAGGTCATCGATGCCATGTTCGACATGACGCGGCCGGTGACCGACGTCTGGCAGCGATCCTGGTTGTGGTGCGACCAGGTCATTTGTTCCCTGCACACGGTGGCCATGCTCTTTGGGCTGCGCCGGAGATTCGGAACGGCGACAGCGGATACCACGGTCGACAATCTCGTGAAAGGAGTCGGCCTGCCGGCCGGCGCGACCACACCCTACGTACAGGTGCGCGCCATCCTGTCCTCGACCGAGGCCTCGAACACGCCGGTTCTTCACACGCATTCGGGCAGCAAGCACTTCGAGAGCACGTTGACGTCGATCGACGACCTGCAGCTCGGCGATCACATCATCTTCTGGAATCACACGCTGTACAGCCTGCTGGCGCGTGGTGACTGGCGTCTCGAGAACGCCATCATCATGAGCCTCGATTCCGATCCGACGACGGGAAAAACCAGGAAGCGACACATCCGCATGCAGGGGCACGGAACCGGCGTGCGGTTCTTTGGCGGATTCCAGGACGAAATCGCGTCCAAGATCGAAGGCGGACTCAAGGCCGCGCAAGCCGAAGTGAAGGGCAAGGTCGTGGGCAAGTCGCCTGCGCCCACCTCGCTCTCGTTCAAGGGTGCCCGGCTCGTCGAATGGGTGCCTTACAGCGCGTTGGCAGCTTCCCTCGAGCAGGTCCAGTTCAGCTCCGGCAAGGTGAACCTGAAACCCTGGTGGGTGGAGATCGACGCGCAATCGTCGGATTTTCCAGGCCCATCCGCGGATCCCGTCGAGATTGCGCGGTTCGTCGCCGGCGCGCTTCCCAAGACGTTCGCCCATCGCGTGTCTCCCGGGGTCGCTTACAACCCGCCTCCCGATACACAGAAAGCATACTTTCCGATTTTCGAACCGCGCTTCGCGGTGGAACGCAAGGTCGGTACGAAGACCGAGACCATCAGTGGCTGGCAAGCCTATTTCCTGTGGAACGAAGCGCGCGCCACGCTTCACAAGCCGCCGGTGAGAATCCCGAAGCTCATGGACCTGGTGGTGATGACGGGAGACCTGATGCCCGGCCTTTTCCTGCGTCCTGACAAGAAGTTTCCCGTCATACGCCCGCGCGCGTCCTAGGCGGAACCGGGCATGGCAGACGCAATTTCCTCGCTGTCCCGCGCACTTGGCGCGACGCTGCGTCCGCTGGCCTCGGCACTCGAGGCCGCCGACGACACGATGCAGGAGCTGGCGCGCGAGCTCGGCTACGAACTGCCGTCGGTGCCGCCGTCGCTGGCGCAACTCAAAGATGCCGGCGACCGACTCACACAATCGCTCGACGATCTGAACACGGCCGCGATCGAACTCGACGAGGGAACCGGCGACGAGACGGGAGTGCTCGCGGCAGCGGGCCTGCTGCTGCTCGACGTGGGAATGACGTTCGGCCGCATCGAGCAATTGCGCAACACATTGGGCACAGAGCTGCCGACGCCATTCGTCACCGCGACGAACATTGCGCATGATTTCCCGACGCGCCTCTACGAATTCCTGCTGCACACCGCGCTCGAATCGCGCGTGCCGCTGGCAGCGCGCATCCTCGCCTTGTTCGGCATCCTCGAAGCGCTGCCGCAGGAACAGGACGACTTGCGCTTCCAGCCGGAATTCACGCTGCGCCGCGTGCGCATCGATCGAGTTGCCACGTTGATCCAGGATCCGGCTGGACTGTTTCGCGACGTCTATGGCTGGGGAACGCCAAAACTCGACGCCCAACGGCTGTTCGACGCCCTGCGCGCGCTGTCATTCCATCTCGTGGCCCCCGCGCGCATCGAATATCCGCCGCCGCTCAAGCTGGAAGCGCTCGGCGTCGATACGGCAGTTCCGGAGGATGACGGACCCGACCCCGAACTCACGCTGCCGGTGCTCGAAACCGATTTCGGCGTCGTGTCGCTGCTGTTGTACCCGGTGCAGACCACCACGCCGACAGAGCTGCAAGGTCTGGCTGCGACGCTCGTGGCCGATGCCGGCATCGCCACGACGGTGCAGATCACACCCGAATTGAAGCTCGACATCGTCGCGACGGTCGACCTCTCCGCAGGCGTCGCGGCCGTGATTCGTCCCGATGCGCCGGTCTCGCTCATCGAGCAGGTTTCCTCGGACGGCCTGGCCGCAATCTTCAAAGGTGCCGGCGCAAAGCTGCGTCTTGGCTGGATGCCACAGGAAGAGGGCAAGACACGCAAGCTCATCGACCTGCCGGGCGGTTCCTTCATCGAAACGCGCGAGATGTACCTGCAGCTCGAGGCCAGCGCCAGCGCCGTCGGCCTTTCGGATTTCGGCGTCGAAGGCGGGGTGAAGGGCGGACGGCTGGTCCTGCAGAGCAAGGACGCCGACTCCTTTCTCACGGCCATCCTGCCCAAGGACGGAATCATCGCGCCCTTCGAGTTCAGTCTCGGCTGGTCGACGGAGCGGGGCATCTATTTCCAGGGCAGCGCGGGTTTCGAGACCACGATCCCGATCAACGCGCAACTCGGTCCGCTGTTCCTCGATTCATTGCACGTGGCGGTGTTGCTCAACCAGGACGCACTCAACCTCGAGGTGAGCATCACCGGCGGCGCCGCGATCGGCCCGGTGGCGGCGACGGTCGAGCGCATCGGCGCACGCGGCCAGCTGTTCTTCCGCAAGGGAAATCTCGGGCAGCTCGATCTCGTGATCGGCTTCAAGCCGCCCACGGGCATCGGCGCGGTGGTGGACGCGGGCCCGATCACGGGCGGCGGGTTCCTGTCGATCGACACCGAGAACGGCCGCTACGCTGGCATCCTCCAGCTGCGCGCCTTCGAAATCGGCATCACCGCGATTGCGCTCATCGACACCAAACTACCGGGCGGGCAGCAGGGCTACTCGTTCCTCATCATCATCGCGGTCGAATTGCCGCCGATCCAGCTGGGCTACGGCTTCACGCTGAATGGGGTCGGCGGTCTCGCGGGGATTCATCGCACGATGGTGGTGGAAGCCATCCAGGCGGGTATCCGCAATCATTCGGTCGACCACATCCTGTTCCCCGAAGACCCGGTGCAGAACGCGGCGCAGATCATCAGCGATCTGCGCGCGATCTTTCCGCCGGCAATGAATCGCTTCGTGTTCGGGCCCATGGCCATGATCGGCTGGGGCACGCCGTCGCTGATCATCGTCGAGCTCGGCATCATCATCGAGCTGCCCGCGCCGGTGCGCCTCGTGCTGCTCGGGCAGATCAGCGCGCTGATTCCGACTCCGGATGCCCCGGTGGTCGAATTGCACATCGACATCCTCGGCATCCTGGATTTCGAAGGCCAGCGCATCTCGATCGACGCGGTGATCCACGACTCGCGCATCGTTGCGTTCTCGATTAGCGGCGACATGGCGTTCCGCCTGTCGTGGGGATCGCAGCCGAACTTCGCCATGGCGGTCGGCGGCCTCAATCCGCGTTTCCAGCCGCCGCCGGGATTCCCGGAGCTGCGGCGGATCACCCTTTCGATCGGCTTCGAGGACAATCCGCGCATCTCGATCCAGGCGTACTTCGCCGTCACCTCGAATACCGTGCAGTTCGGCGCCAAGGCCGAGGTATATGCCGAGGCCGCGGGCTTCAATGTCTCCGGCTGGCTCGCATTCGATGCACTGCTGCAGGTGATCCCGCTGTACTTCGCCATCGACTACAGCGTCGGTGTGGCGCTGCGACGTGGCAACAACACGATCGCAGGCATTCGGCTCAAGGGTTCGCTGACCGGTCCAAGTCCCTACCACGTGCAGGGCGAAGCCTGCCTCTCGCTGCTGTTTTTCGATATCTGCGTGCCCTTCGACGAGACCTTCGGTACCACGTCGCCGGCCGAGCGCCCGCGCATCGACGCCTGGGTCCCGCTGGAAGAAGCCATTCGAAATGCCGAGAGCTGGACCGCCGCGTTGCCGGCGCATGCGCTCGAGGCCACGACGGCGCGCGCCAGCGCCGATGCACCGCCGCTGCTGGTCGATCCCGTCGGTGGAGCACGCCTGCGCGAGCGGGTGGTGCCGCTCAACCGCGCACTCGACAAACTCGGCGAGGCCATTCTCACCGGCGCGAAGCGCTTCGACGTCACCGAAGTGCGCGTCGGTACTAGTGCCACCACGAACTTCAGCAAGACCCAGGACAATTTCGCACGCGCGCAATTCCAGGACATGTCGGACGCCGACAAGCTGTCGGTGCCGTCATTCGAGCCGATGGACGCGGGCATCGAGTTCGGCAGTGACGCGGTTTCCGCCGGCACCGGACTCACCGCCGAGCTCACCTACGAGACCCGCATCGTCGATTTCCCCTTTGATGGCCGCAAGGCGCCGAAACACACTTTTGGGCGCGGCCAGTTGCTCGCCATGCTCGGCAGCGGCGCGGTGGCGCAGTCGCCCATCAAGAACAAGGGTGGCCGGAAATTCGCGGCGGAAGACGGCCGCGTGCTCGGCGTGGGTCTCGGCGAAGAAAGCTATGTGATTGCCTCGACCGTCGACCTGTCGGCGCGCATGGATCTCGCGCAACCCTCGAGCAAGGGCGACGCCCAGTTGGCCCTGAAGGCCTATCTCAAGACGAATCCGGGCGAGCGCGACAAGCTGCAGGTCATCGCACTGCACGAGGCGGCCTGACATGCCGACACCCACACTCGCCACGTATTCGTTCCTGCCGTGGCTGCGGCGCGGACTCGCGAGCCAGATCGAGCGCCGTGACGGGGAGACCAGTCCTGATGTCCACGTGCGCGTGCCGCTGGGGATCACGCTCAACAAGACCCTGTCGGTCACCGTGCCGCTCGCGCTCAAGGGTCCGGGAGAAGTCGGCGCCATCGATCACGATGTGATCGCGCGCGTCTACCCGGCGCGCCACGCATACGACGTTGAGAGCAACTATTTCCCGTTGCTCGAGTTCGAGCAGCCGGACCTGCCGTGGCGCTATACGCCCGCGCGCGCCGACACCGCCAACCGGTTGCGGCCCTGGGTGTGCCTAGTGACCTTGACCGACGATGAAATCGAGAGCTTCTCCGAGCATTCCGTGGAGGGATCGCTGGACGTTCTGACCGTCAAGAACGGCGCGTCGCTGCCCGATCTTTCGCAGAGCTGGGCCTGGGCGCACGTGCAAGTCTCCGGCGAAGACGCCGCGGATCTCGATGCCGCCGCGCTCAACACGCTGCTCATCCAGCACCGCGACCGCGTCGTGGCAAGGCTGATGAGCCCGCGGCGTCTGCAGCCCAAGACCACTTACACGACTTTCCTGGTGCCCGCGTTCGAGCGCGGACGCCTCGCGGGACTGGGCGACCAGCCGCAGGGTGACGGGCTCGTGCCGGCCTGGAGCGCCGATGGAGCCAGCATTCGCCTGCCGGTGTTCTTTCACTGGCGCTTCGGCACCGGCATCGCCGGCGACTTCGAGTATCTCGCGCGGCTCCTGGAAGCACGGCCACTGCCCGAAGGCGTGGGCACGCGTCCGCTCGATGTGAGCGCGCCGGGTCTCGGATTGCCGCCCGCGGCGGATGCTGCCCTGGCGCTGGAAGGTGCGCTGGTTCCACCGGGCTTCGCGCGGCCGCCATGGAGCGGCACGACCCCGCAGCAATTTCAGAACAAGCTGACCGTGGTGCTCGACGCGCCGGCGGCGCGCCTCGAGCAGCCCAACCAGCCACGCATTGTCGGCCCACCGCTGTACGGCCGTTGGCACGCGAAGCGTGAGAAATTGACGACGCAACCTCCCTGGTTCGGCACGCTCAATATCGATCCGCGCAATCGCACGTTGGCCGGTGCCGGCACGCTCGTCATTCAGACGCTGCAGAGACAACTGATGGCGAGCGCCTGGGAGCAGGTCGCCGGCGTGCGTGAGGCGAACGAGAAACTGCGCTTCGCGCAGCTCGCGCGCGCCGCCGCCGAGCGCGTGTTCGTGCGGCACGTGACTCCGCAGGAGACCGAGGTGGTGCTGGGTCTCACGTCGCCGCTGCATGCCAAGGTCAAGGCCAGCCCGACCACGATCGCCGATCGCCTGCGCGGCAGCCCGGTGGCGCCCGGCGCGCTGGCTCCGCAGTTGCGGCGGGTCGCGCGGGCGCGCGGGCCGCTGGGCCGTCGGCTCGGGTTCGCGCCGCGCGGGCAGCCCACGCGCATCGTCGGCAAGCTCAATCGCGGCGACCTGAAGATCGCGCCCGCGCCCGGAGTCCCCGCCGGCGCCATTACGCCGAAAGCCGCGGTCGTGCCGGCGCCGGGCAACACGCCCGCGGAGCGTGCCGTGCGCCTCCGCCAGGTTCGCCTGCTGCGCATCGCCGCGTTGGTCCTGACCATTTTCGCGTTGCTGTTGCTGTTCTTCGGCGCCTACGTGTTCGCGATCGCACTAGCGGGGCTCGCGGTGGCGGCCTATCTACGCGCGCGTGCCATCGAGGCGTCCGTGCGGCAGATGGAAAGGGTGGATGCCTTTGCCTCTGGCACGCTCACTCCCGGGGCCGTGGCGGACGCAGCGCCGCCGGCGTCATTCGTTCCGGTCGAGACCGCAGCGGACGGATCCACACCGCCAGTGGCGCCGCCGGATTCACCTGGTTCGCCGGGCGAACCCACGCCGGCAGCGCGGGCGGCCGCAGTGCGCTTTCGCGATGCCGCGGCGGAACTGTTCCGCGAAGTGGCGACGCCGCCTTTCGAGCCAGCGCCATTGGAAACGGTCCCGCTCACCGAGTTCCAGGCGACGCTGCGGGTGAGCCTCGAGCCGCGTACCACTTTCGCGGCCAGCATCCGCGGCCGCCTGAACCTCGCTCCCGACGTCGCGGTGCAACCCGGGACGGATCCGCTCGAGCCCGTCATGGCTGCGCCGCAATTTCCGCAACCCATGTACAAGCCGCTCGCGGAGCTGTCGCGCGACTGGTTGCTGCCCGGCCTCGGGCGAATTCCTCTGAACACCAGCACGCTGCTCGAGAGCAACCAGCAGGTCATCGAAGGCTACATGGTAGGGCTCAGCCACGAGATGGCGCGCGAGCTGCAGTGGAACGAATACCCGACCGACATGCGTGGCACGTATTTCCGGCAGTTCTGGGACCTGGCGGGTTATGCCGGGAACGTGCCAGCCGAGAAGCTGCGCGACATCAAGGAGATTCACGGCTGGACACAGACGCCGCTCGGCGCGAACACGGCGCGCGATCTGCCGCCCTCGGGGCGGCACCTGGTGCTGCTCATCCGCGGCGAACTGCTGCGACGCTATCCGAACACGATCGTCTACGCGGTGAAGACTGTGCGCACCGCCAAGGGCCGGGAGCTCGGAACCGAAGAGCGTCATCCGCTGTTTCGCGGCACGCTGGAACCCGACGTGACCTTCCTGGGCTTCGACCTGACGGCTGCCGAAGTACGCGGTGTCGAGGATCCGCAGTCGACCGACCAGGGCTGGTACTTCGTGTTGCAGGAGCAACCCTCCGAGCCACGATTCGGACTCGACGTGCCCAGCGGGGCATTCGGTGGAATCGCGACCTCATGGTCGGACCTGTCTTGGAGCAACCTTGCGGCCACGGACGAGGAGCTTCAGTCGCTGATCCACATCGACCTCGATGCCGATCTGCCGGACACCCGCCAGGTGGTGCAGGCCGGCGGCGCGGCCTGGCATGCCTCGCAAGGCCTGGGTCACACCGGCGCGACCGGGGCGCATCTCGCCTACATCACCCTGCAACAGCCCATGCGAGTGGCGCTGCATGGTTCGGACATGATCCGCAACTGAGACGGTATGGTGAGCAACGGGAATCCTCTCGACCGACTGAAGGAGGCGCGCGCGCAGCTCGACGCGGCGCAGAACAATGCGCAGCAGTCGCAATTCGATGCGTCCAGGGGACGCCGTGCACTGCGCGATGTGCAGGCGAAGGCCAGGCGCGAGGACCTCGAGATCACGAAGGCCGAGGCGCAGCTGGCCAAGCTGGAGGCACAACGCGTCAAGCAGCGCGCCGGCGTACGCGCCGCCCGCGATGAATACCGAGACGCGCTGGTCCAGTGGTTAGGCGACGACGGCACCGCCGACTTCGAGCGCCTGTCCGCGGGCTTTCCCATCCTGCTGTTCCCCACGCGCATCGAGACACGATTTTCTACCGGCGAACGGACTTCCGAGCTGCGCGTGCGCATCTACCCGGACGAGGTGCTCGCCGACGCGCACGAACCCGAGCTCACGGCGGTGGAGCTGGCCGCCGGCGAGCAATTCTGGAAGGCGGGCTGGAATCCGTCGCGGGAACTCGCGGCCTGGCAGGCCTTGCTCGGCAAAGTCCAGCCGGCGCGCGCGGCCTGGGTGGTGAAGGCGACCACGCCCGGCAACCTCGACGAGAGACCTGCGAATGCGCCGGTGTTTTCCGCGCCGCCGCTCAAGGACGGAACCTGGACCCGCAGCGCGCATGCGCGGCTGCTGCCGGATCGCTGGGTGGTGCTGTGCTTCCGCGGCGAAGGGGATCCGTTGCGCGCCGTAACGCGGCCGGTGGTGACGCCGTTGGCACTCACTCTCTCACCGGCGGTGCAGGCCAGCGATGCGGGCGAACTGGTGGATATCAGTGGCGATGGACTCATGGTCGACCGCGACATGTTGTGGACCGTGGACTTCGCGGAGGCGGAGCGCGTCGGCATGGCCGTGCGGATTGCCATCACCGCTACCGACGCGCGCGCCGGGTTCGACCGCGTGTACGTGATCGGTGTGCGTGGCTCGCTCGCACCCGAGGACGCACCGGGCGCAGTCGAGGCCCTAATCGACTGTCATCACTATGGCCGCGGATTCGCATTCGTGCCGCAAGGCACGCCAACCAACAACCTGACCGGCGCGCCCTCCGGCTTTCCTCCGCCGGATCCCGACGGCAGCGCCTCGTTCCGCATCGAACGCGGACCGGACCAAGCGGCGCCGGGCACCGATGCGGCGCGTCTCGCCGGGGCGCTCGGCATATCCCCGTCCACGTTCGCTCACGTGAGCGGAGCGGACCGCGTCGAGCAGCAGCGCGCGGCCGCCATGAACACGCTGCTCTGGCCGGTGACCTGGGGCTATTTCTTCGAACAGTTCATGCGCGCCGCGCTGGACTCTCCGGCGGTGGTCGCCGCGCGCGACCATTTCATCGCCACGGTGCGCGGCCGCGGTCCACTGCCCCTGATGCGCGTGGGGAGTACGCCATACGGCTTGCTGACGGTTTCCGGCGTGGGCTCGTGGAACCCGATCGAGGGCGACGACGCGGTGACGCGCACATTGCCCGGCCTGCTGCAGGCACTGTTGCCCGCGTGGAAGCAGGCTCAGGAAAACGTGCCGCACGCCGGGCGCA
>Ga0075421_100012488_pt1 | contig 10554 bp, 7 predicted proteins | sample SoiMetdeltSBSDD5_FD_75292 | JGI IMG/M metagenome (GOLD analysis project Ga0075421, IMG submission 75292) | Bulk soil microbial communities from a Populus tree surrounding site in Tennessee, USA - Soil MetaG P. deltoides SBSDD5 | ecosystem: Environmental > Terrestrial > Soil > Tree plantation... | reverse complement strand
GGGTGAATCGTTTCAGCGTGAGCTGCGAGAAGTTTTCAAGTCCTCGTTTCAGATGCTCGGTGAAAAAGTCGAATGGACCCGCCACTCGCAGCGGTTCCACTATCCACTCGCAGCTCTGACGCATCAGTTCCAAACATTCCCTGTTTGCGATTTGCTTTTCCGACATGCCAACGCGACGGAGCACGGCAGGCAGAAGTTCCGGCTCATCGAGCAGGCGTTCCGCCATGCCCAGGAGTTCGAGTTCTTCGATGTTGTATCGCTGAACACAGCCGAAGTCGAGCAATCCCAGGCGGCCGTCACGCATGAAAAGGTAATTGCCCGAATGCGGATCCGCGTAGCCCATGCCCTTGCGATACATCCGAGCCCAGGCGTCATATATCTTCGTTGCGAAGGCATTACGCGAAGCCTGGCTGGGCCTGCTCGCGAGGAACCCGCGCAGATGAGAGCCCTGGAGGTATTCCATCGTCAGTACTCGAGCGGTGGAATGTTTCTCGAAGACGCTCGGAATGACGATGTCATCTTCTCTGTGGAAGACCTCGCGGGCCAACCGCATATTTTCGGCTTCATGCACGTAATCCACTTCCAGTTTGAGCATGCGATGAACTTCTTCGAACTGCGCCTTTGTAAACTCCCAGTCTCTGCTGAGCCGTGCCGGAAACAAAAGCGCACTGATGTTGCGAAGATCCGAATCGATCGTGCGGGCGATGCCGGGATACTGGATTTTGACCGCTACGTCTTCGCCCGTCTTCAATCGCGCGCGATGCACTTGCCCGATGGAAGCCGCGGCGAACGGTTCTTTCTCGAAACTGCTGAAGAGCCTGTCGGGATCTTCCCCGAGTTCATTGCTCACCATTTCGCGGAGCAGCGAGAAATGCATCGGCGGCGCATCGAAGTGAAACCGGTCGAGGGTTTGGACGATCTGGTCGGGGATAATTTCGGGAAGGCTGCCCAATGCCTGCCCGAGCTTGGCAGCCGCGCCGCGCAGATAGCCCAGGCTGTGAATCAGCTTCAGCGCCACCCGGAGATTCGTCTCGACGAGCCGCTGCTTCTTCGCGGTCGAGTCCGAAAACCACTGCCGGACCCAGAGAGCAAGGTAGGCGAGCGTGATCTGCGTCGAGACCTCGCCGACGGTCCATAACCGGTGCAGCGAACCCACCGGCACAGGCCGTCGCGCAAGATCCTCGAATATCTTTCGTAATTCTTCGCGCGCAATGTCAGCTTCGTTTCGAGGCGCGCCTTCTGCGTCCTGCGGTAGCGCGTCGATGAGATCGTTGAGGTTGGCGTGCATTTCGAATCTCTCCTTTTTCCGGCTGGTTCAGTGATGCGACGAACAGCTTTAACGCGTGATCCAGCAAAGCCAGCGTGTCTTCCTGCTTTGCCGACTCATCTGCCGCCCAATAGGCAAATACGCCGAGGTACAGCGTCCAGTACAGCTGCATCGTGAGCGCAGGCAACGGCCCGAGTGGACCGTGCGCGGCAACGATCTCTTCCACTGCCCTTAGATGGTTCACACGCAGGGATTCGCCTAATGTGCCCGGGACGGCTTGCCGGACGGGGCTGAAGATGGTTTCGGCTGCAGCCGTAAGGAACTTCCGGTAACGTTTTAGGCTTCGCAACTCCGCCCATATCAACGAAAACAGTTCCTCTTCAAGGGATTCACCCCGCCCGCGTCGCTTTCGCACTTCCTCCTGCGCTTCTTCCAGCGACTCCGACATCAGGGCGGCAACAATGGCTTCCTTCGACTCGAAATAATTGAACAGAGTTCCCGCCGCGATACCGGAGGCCGTTGCGATTGCTCGCGTCGTCGTATTGTCCCAGCCATCGGTCGCGAACAGTTTCGCGGCCGCTTCGATGATCCGGTCGCGGGTTTCGGCTTTGGCTTCGGCGGTGATTCTCATATTATGAGCGTGCTCATAATATAAATCTCGGCGGCAACGGTGTCAATCCTAAAATGAGCATGCTCACATTACAATCGACAACACCGGTATCTACTGGATCAAAACGCATTGAACTTCAGCGACCGGTCAATCGCTCCAGATTCTCCGGATACCGAGCCCCGTGAACCGTGATTTTAGAGGCAGCGGCATCGATGTTGCGCAGATCCTCGGGCGTGAGTTCGACGGAGATGGCCCCGATGTTTTCATCCAGGCGATGCAGCTTCGTAGTGCCGGGGATCGGAACAATCCAGGGTTTCCGCGCGAGCAGCCATGCAAGCGCAGTTTGCGCCGGAGTCGCCTTCTTCTGTGTGGCGATATTGCTGAGCAATTCGACCAGGGCCTGATTCGCTTTTCGCGCCTCCGGAGTGAAACGAGGGTTGATGTTCCGCAAGTCGGAACTGTGAAACGTCGTGTTTTCGTCAATCTTTCCGGTGAGAAAGCCTCTGCCCAACGGGCTGAACGGAACGAAGCCGATGCCGAGTTCTTCAAGCGCCGGAAGCACTTCGGCTTCAGGCGAACGCCACCACAGCGAGTATTCGCTTTGCACTGCGGTGACCGGCTGAACTGCATGTGCGCGGCGTATCGTTTGGACGCCTGCTTCAGAAAGACCGAAGTGTTTTACCTTCCCTTCCTGAATCAGGTCCTTTACCGCTCCCGCCACGTCTTCGATTGGCACTTCGCTATCAACACGGTGTTGATAGAACAGATCGATGGTTTCGGTCTTGAGGCGTTTGAGCGAAGCCTCGGCGACCTCCTTGATGTGCTCAGGCCGGCTATTGAGGCCGCGCTGGCGACCGGTCTCGATGTGAAATCCGAATTTCGTAGCGATCACCACTTGCTGGCGGAAAGGAGCGAGGGCTTCACCGACGAGTTCTTCATTCGTAAACGGACCGTAGACCTCGGCAGTGTCGAAAAAGGTAACGCCCTGTTCCACGGCCCTGCGAATTAAGGAGATCATCTCCTGCTTATCCGCAGCCGGGCCATAGCCGGAGCTCATTCCCATGCATCCGAACCCGAGCGCCGAGACCTCCAACCCGCTGTTTCCAAGTTTGCGCTTTCGCATTGTGCTTCTCCTCCGAGCGTTTCTCCCTTTGATGAAGGGACATTATAGCGGCGATAGCCGGCACTGCGCGCTTCAAGGAATTCCCTTTAGGGTGGACAAATGGACAATTCGCAACGACCCTCCTACGCGCGGTCATAGACCGCGCCTACAAAGATGTCCTGGAGGACATGTGAAGATTATCGTTGCTCTAGTTGTGTCGCTCGCACTGCTGGCGATGCCGGCACTCGCACAAAAGAAATCCTGCGAGGACCTCAAATCAGAAATTGCCGCAAAACTCGATGCCAAAGGCGTGCAGAACTACACGCTGAATGTCGTCAGTACCGATGAAGTAAAGGATGCAAAGGTCGTCGGCAGCTGCGACGGCGGCACGAAACGCATTACTTACGAGCGAAAGTAGCATCCACAAAACCCCGAGGCCGTGCGCACTACATACCTGCCCTGAATTGCGGTAGACTCGCAGCCGAAAGGTTTCTCCGTTGAGCGAAGCAATCGTCCATGTCGAGAATCTCGTCTTCCGTTACGGCGGAACCGAGGTTCTGCACTCCATTTCGTTCACCCTGGCCAAGGGTCAGATCGTCGGTCTGCTGGGCCCAAACGGAGCCGGTAAGAGTACGACGATAAAAATTCTTTCAGGCATTCTGTCGCAAAGCAGCGGACATGTAGCGGTATGCGGTCTCAGTCTTCCGGAGAGTGCTGTGAGTGTAAAGGAACGGATCGGATACGTTCCTGAGGCCGGCGGAATGTTCGAAAGTCTGAGTGGGCAGGAGTTCCTTGAGTTGTCGGGACGGCTGCACAACGTCGAGGAAACGACGCTTCAAGCAAGGATCAAAGGCTTTCTGGAGAGATTCGATCTCGCTAAAGACCGATTGCGCCAGCTCGAAGCGTACTCGAAAGGAATGCGGCAGAAGATCCTGATCGGGGCGGCGCTGTTGCACAACCCGCAGCTCATTCTGCTCGATGAACCTCTGACCGGCCTCGACGTCGATGCGCAAATCATGGTGAAAGACCTGATTGCGGCCCTTGCTGCGGATGGGAAGACGATTCTCTACAGCTCGCATGTGCTGGAGGTCGTCGAACGGATCTGCGATCGCATTCTCATCATCCACAAAGGCGATTTGATCGCTGACGGTTCGATCGAAAGTCTTCGGCAGTCCACACAGAAGTCGACTCTGGAAGATGTGTTCCGCCAGCTCACTCATAAAGAGGGAACGCAGGCAGCGGACATGACCGGCATCGTGGAGCGGCTTCGCAAGTGAATAGTCTGTTCAAGCAAATTGTTGACCGCTGTTTGCGGAGTCCTGAGTTTTCCAAGGTTCTGACGTCCTTTGGCATCGATCCCAAACGATATTGGATCCTCATGGATCTCTTCGCCAAATTAAGCCAACGCGAAGAGATGCAGGGACAGCTCGGCCGGCAAACCGCCGCCCTTCGAGTTTCTGCGGGTTTGTTTTTCATCGCCAGCATCGTTGGTTCCGCCTTCATGGTCGCGCTTCAAATCCCGATGCGGGCGTTCATCTTGATCTACCTGTCTTTCACACTGTTCATACTTCTAGGAATTCTTCTTTCCGAAACCGCGAATAGCCTCGTGAATCCCGTTGAAGGATTGGCATTGGCGCACCAGCCGATTAACGGGGCGACCTACACGGGCGCAAAGTTGTCTCACCTCCTGCTTATCGTTCTTTATTTCGTCGGCGGGCTGAATCTCGCCCCGTCTGTGGCAGGTGTATTCCTGCGCGAGGCGCCATGGTTCTATCCCATCCTGCACTTCGGCGTCGCGCTCAGCGGCGGATTACTCCTGGCTCTCTCATGCTGCGGAGTTTTTGGATGGCTGATGCGGATCGTACCCGCTCGTCGGTTGAAGGCCGCCACGCAATTTGTTCAGGCAGTTCCCTTCGTTCTGCTGATGACGCGGAGGGCGTGGCTACCTGCCGGACGGGCGGCCTTGCAGTCGATTCAAGGTCCGCTGCAGTTCGTTCCCCGTTGGGCTTTGATCGCAATGGCGGCCGGGGTAATTGGAACTACAGTAATTGTCGGGCTGCGCAGCTTATCCGCGGATTATCTGATTCGCGTATCGACGATGGTGCATAGTGGCTCACACCGGAAAACCAAAATCAGGGCATCGATTCTGGGTGATCTCGTGCGCCGCTTCTTTGGCGGCCAGGCAGGCCGCGCCGGCTTCGATTACACGCGCAGAATGATGATGCGCGATTGGCAGTTCCGGCGGCAGTTGCTGAGTATCATCCCGCTGTTCATTTTTATCGGAGCCGGATTAGTGAATGCCATCGTATCGGAGTCCCCTTCCCCGTTTGCCGCGGGATTCTCGCCCGCGCATCTGTTGCCGCACATTATCGGAATGGCGATGCTGGCCATGTGCCAATTTCTCCAATACGGCACGGATTACAAGGGTATCTGGCTGTTTCTCGTGGTTCCGGACCGCGCATTGTCGCGCTTCGCCCAAGGTGTCCACGCGTCGTTGTGGCTGCCGTTTGTCGTCATCCCTCAGCTGCTGATGACCGGCTTGTTCATCTGGCGGTGGGGTATCGCGGATGCTGCGCTTTTTGTCATCTACAGTGTGGCCACGGTAAGTATCTATCTGGCGGTGGGACTGAGAAGCGTCGAAGGCGTCCCGTTTGGAAAACAGCCGAACCCGGGGCGAGCTGCCGGCATGCAATTCGGAATGTTCCTGACGCTCCTTCTCGCTGCCGTCGCCGTCGGAATTCAGTGGCTGATCTTTCGTTCCCATCTCGTGGTGGAAGTACTGATTCCGCTGATTGGCGTGGCGGGTTATCTTTTCACGCGGCATTCCATAAATACATTCGAGGTTTCTATTCGTCATAACCTGGCTCTGGAATCAGGCGCTTCGAAGCTTCTCTACACCGAGATGGAGGGCTGAATCAGTTCAATTGATCCACGGCAGGCCGAATAGGTATAGAATGTCGCGATTCGCGTGTGGGAAACCGCGCGCCCTAACGTCTGGGAAGGAGCGACTATGTGTGATCAGGATCATTTTGAGAAAGACCGACAGGAATACGAGTCTCAAGGTTTGGTGACACGGCGGCAATTCGGTGTCATGTTGGGAGCGGGCATGGCCATGATGCTGCCGCAGGTCTCGAACCCGGTTAAGGTGACCGAAGCGGACGTGAACGTGACGACGCCGGACGGCACTGCCGACTGCTACTTTGTGCATCCGGCAACCGGTACAGCTGCGGCCGTTCTCGTATGGCCGGACATCTTCGGGCTGCGACCGGCGTTCCGCCAGATGGGAAAACGGCTCGCCGAATCGGGCTATTCGGTGCTCGTAGTGAATCCGTTCTACCGCGTCAAGAAGGCCCCGACCGCAGAAAAGGGCGCGGCAACGCCAATCCAGCAACTGCTGCCGCTCGCGCAGGCGCTGAACGAGACCACCCACACCACCGATGCGAAAGCGTTCATCGCGTGGCTGGACAAGCAACCGTCCGTGAACCGGAATCGAAGAGTCGGCACGCAGGGTTATTGCATGGGCGGACCGATTACCTTTCGCACCGCGGCCGCAGTACCCGATCGTATTGGAGCTGCCGCTTCGTTCCATGGCGGTGGCCTCGTGACCGATTCGCCCAATAGTCCGCACCTTCAGGTCGCGAAGACCAAGGCACAGCTCCTGATCGCCATCGCAGCCAATGACGACCAGCGGGCTCCCAATGAGAAGAACGTACTGAAAGAAACGTTCGCGAAGGTAAACATGCCCGCGGAAATTGAAGTGTACACCGGCGCTGCGCATGGCTGGTGCCCTCCGGATTCGGGAGTCTATAACGAAGCGCAGGCCGAGAAGGCATGGAGCCGATTGCTGGCGCTATACGGAAAAGCGTTGGCCTGATCATCGAACGTCGAGTCACCACCAAGACACCAAGGCACAAGACGGCCGCATTTAATGAAATCCATGCGGTTTTCTTTGTGTCTTGGTGTCTTTGTGGTTGATCGCCTTTGTCGGGGTTTCGATATCGCTCATACCGCAACGCGATAGTCGGATCGACCCGCACCGCGCGGCGAGTGGGCACGACACAAGCGAACAGCGCGACGAGCGCGAGTCCGATCGATACTGCGATGAACGTGACCGGATCGGTCGGCTCACCTGCCAGAGATAATTCCTCAGGAAGCGTGTCAGACCGAACGCTCCTGCCAAGCCGCCTGCAATCCCGATAGTGATCATCAACAGGGTCTGTCGAACGATTAGACCCAATACGTCGCGGCCGCTGGCGCCAAGGGCGACGCGAATGCACGCCTGTGCCGGACTGTAGGCGCGGTCTGTGAAGGTGTGAATGAATCGGATAAATTTCGAATCGCGGCTATTTCCCCTCCTTCGAGGAGGGGTCGCTGCGCCCTATTAACAAAATGTCTCGCTACCTTAGACAGGGCGCAGCGGGGGAGGTCAGAAGCTTGTCGGAACAGTGGTTGACCTCCCCGGCAGCGCCGAATCTAAGATAGCGTAACATCTGCTTGATCGGCGCTACCGCCTCCTCGAAGCAGGGGATATAAAGCCTTTGCGAGCTGGTGAAATCCGCGTTGAAGTATCCACTTCTGGGATTGCAGCGGTCAGTTGCGAACACGCCCGACGGCTCTGATTTTGTGCCACACGATCATTCGATCTAAGATCTATCATCGACGGAGGATCCTTGAAAGCGATCGGATCGGTTCTGCTGGTCATCGCATTGGCAGCCTGGGAGCGACCTTCGCGACAATCCGAAGGCGCGGTCGTTGAAGGAACCGTTATCGATACGAGCGGAAAACCGGTGAAAGGTGTCCAGATCGTACTGAACCGACCGGGGCAGGCCACTCGCCGGGTGGCGACGGATGAGACTGGCCGTTTCATACTGAATGATCTCATTCCGGGAGAAGCGGTGTTCACGCTGTCTCGTGAAGGATACCTGCCTTCATACGCTGCACAAGAGTTGTCGGCCAACGGCCGTTATCGCCGGCAGATCGTACTCACACCAGAGGCAACTATATCGGGCCGTATCATCGACTCCGATCGAAAACCTGCGGCTCAAATTGAAGTTCGGCTCCTTCGGGACGCATACGACGCGCTCGGCCAGAGATTCTTAGCGCCGTTGGATAACAGAGGCTTCGCCCGAACCGATGAGAAGGGCGAGTACCGTATTACGGGACTTCCTCCAGGCAACTATTACATCCGTGCCGCATACGCTGCAGAACCCGCACGACGCACGATCGGCGCACTGTTTGCGACGGCAAACTACATCGGATCGACGTACTATCCAGGAGTCGGCGCTCCGGATCAGGCGCTCCCCATCAAAGTCGCAGCCGGCGTGAACGAGCGCGTGGTTGATTTTTCGATTGATCCAGCTTCACCGTTCACAATTTCCGGCCGCATTGTGAATCCGTTGGTATCGACGCCGACTGACCGCTACAGCTTCTTCCTGGTTGCGCAGAACAACCGAGTTCGTGATGGAGACGGACTCGTTCCGGATATGGACGGGGAGAGCGAGCGGTTCGAGTTCCGCAACATTCCTCAGGGCTCTTACGACCTGTTCGTCGCGTACCGTAAGGGACAGACTTTCGGCGATTCTTTCATTGTTGGCCGGACTTCAGTCAACGTTGTCGACAGCGACGTGCGCAATCTCACCGTGGCGGTCGAACCAGGGATCGACGTTAGTGGTACGTGGAAGTCGGATGATCCCGCGGCCGGCAAACGGCACAACGAGGTCCGATAGCCCTTCTTCCCGTGGATGGGCTACCCAGCGCCCTGGTACCGGAGCCAATCCTCCGTGATGATGGACGAGTGGAGTTGGCGCAAGTCCCGCCGGGCCGCTATGTCCTCTCGTTCGCCCTGCCCCCGACGGTTTCGTCGCGACAGCGCGATTTGGAGCGCGAGACGTCCTCGGCCAACCATTCGAAATCGACGCACGATCGGATGGGCCGTTCTTGTTCGAGTTCAGCAGTTCCGGTGGGATACTTTCCGGCACGGTAACTGACAGGGAAGGAAAACCGGTGCCAGCCGCGCTGGTGGTTTTGGTTCCTTCAATCGATCTTCGATTGGATTCATTCTCGCGAAAGACCGCTGTCGCCGATGCGCAAGGCAGATTTTCGATTAGGGCGATTCGACCAGGTTCATATACTGTCTACTGGCTTCCGCAAACGCCCGCAGGCACACCAATCAATATAAACGCGTCCCAGAACCAAAGCACACGAATCGAGATCGGAAAGGATCAGCGGCTGTCACTGGACCTGACGCTGACGCCGCCTCAGTAAGTACGCCATACAGGCCGGAGTGCGGTGCTCCAGCAATTCGCAATCGCCACTCGCCAATCTGGAACATCCTTCTGCATTCAGCGTTATAAATAAGTCCGATCTGGGACTTCTCACATGACGACAGGATTATTAACTGTAGGCGCGCGGTCATAGAGGCGCCTACAGCTACTCGACGCGTTATAATCCGCCCAGAGGTCATGATGGCAAATAATAACTTGCTGAAGAAGCTGATGAACGAAGAGCAGGATCCAGGCGTGGTCGAGGCTGTCCACGAAAAATTCTCCGGAATTCTGACTACGGACGAAGAGGTTCTTTACATTGCCGTTCAGAAGAAGCCCGTGGTGAATGTCTCGCCCGACAGCATACTGCTCACCACCAGAAGAATGGTTATATGCAGACCGAAGATTTTGAGTGGATTTGAATTCGAGGATTATTTGTGGCGCGATATCGGCGACGTTCACCTGAAGGAAGGCCTGATCGGTGCAACGTTGACCGTTACAACTGTTGCCGGGAAGCAACTGATCATCGATTACCTGCCCAAAGCACAGGCGCGGCGTGCGTACAGCATTTCCCAGGAGATGGAAGAAAAAGTCCTTGAAGAACGCAGACGTCGCGACCTCGAAGACAAGCGCGCTGCCGCCGGAGGTGTGGTCCTGCAGCAACCGCCGGGTGTCACCGGAAGCGCAAAAGAGGATCCGCTGCAGGTCCTCACCAAGCTGAAACAGCTTCTCGATGCGGGACTGATCACCCAGACCGAGTATGACAGCAAGAAAACTGAGGTGCTGTCGCGAATGTAAGCAAGATTCTGTGAGCGCCCCCTGCCTTAGTGACTTTGTCCTTTGTGGTGAATAACGTCAACCACCACAAAGACACTAAGACACTAAGGCAGGACGTCCCGCCTGTACAATCGTACGATGCGCATACCTGGGGCGAAACGTCTTATCGCCGGTTGCCTGACTATTACCGTGGCCATGGGTTTGTGGTCGTTCTGGCTTGAACCTGCGAGCCTCAGACTTCGCGAGGAGTGCATTCCGATCGCGGCGCCGCTGCGACAACCACTCCGCATCGCCATACTTACCGACCTGCATGTCGGATCTCCGTATAACGGGCTCCACAAGCTCGACGAAATCGTAAGCCGCACGAATGCCGCTGCGCCGGATCTGGTCCTGGTACTGGGCGATCTGGTAATACAGGGCGTCGTTGGAGGAACATTCGTCGCTCCCGAAGAAATTGCACGTAAGCTCGGATCGCTGAAGCCGCGTTCTGGAACGTTTGCCGTTTTGGGAAACCATGATGCCTGGCTGGGCGCCT
>Ga0075421_100012487_pt1 | contig 10555 bp, 8 predicted proteins | sample SoiMetdeltSBSDD5_FD_75292 | JGI IMG/M metagenome (GOLD analysis project Ga0075421, IMG submission 75292) | Bulk soil microbial communities from a Populus tree surrounding site in Tennessee, USA - Soil MetaG P. deltoides SBSDD5 | ecosystem: Environmental > Terrestrial > Soil > Tree plantation... | reverse complement strand
CTCGCAACGCTCACAAGCCGCGATCCATCCACTGCCGCCAGCCTCCTGGACGCCGAGTTCGAATGGACGAACAGCCAGGGGCGCACATACACACGGATCGGAACGGTCGAGAATCTCTCCTTGCTCGCCGCCGATCTTCGAGGCGAGACGAACGTTCAACACTACGACTACACTCACGCCCACGTCATCACCAGCGCGCGCGGGAGTGCGCGCATGATGCGGGTGTGGGCGATGCGGCCGGATGGCTGGCGTGTCCTCGGTGCGATCATCACGGAGCTCGTCACCGGCACGACGCCGTTCGCCGCGACCGCGGCCACAACCGGCGACTGCGAGAATCCATGCCGGACGATGCCGTACACACCGTCGTCTGACAACGCGAAGCAGATTGCCGCGGTCTTCATGCGGCTGAAGATGGATGAATGGCACCCGGATCCGATCGACTGGGCGCCGTACGTGCTCGACGATGTCTTTTATGTAACGGAGACGGCGCAGCTCAGCAAACGGGATCGCGTGAACCGGCTCGCGAGCCTGAAGGAATCCGGCGCGCCGAGCACGCCCGGCGATCCGGTCGTCTCAATGCAGATCCACGACCTCGGCGACGCCGCCGTCATGATTGCGCGGCATACGCCCTACCGTGGCGGCGATCCCTATTACAGCCTGCGGGTGTGGGCATTCAAGGACGGCCGCTGGCAGCTGGCAAACACCCAGCAGACGGTCATCCGGTCAACGGAGAGCGCCGCCGCGTCGTAATGCACAAGATACCGGGCAGTTCGCCCCGATTCCTGGGATTCATCACACATGCAGCGTGCCCCCTGGGGAACCTTCCAGGTCCTCCTGATCGTCACCGTCCTCCTCGCGGGCTCTGCAGCAGCCGAGGCGCAGTGTCCTCCGCCGCCTCCGCTGATGCCCCCGGAATACGCGGCCTTCACGCAGTCGAGCACAGGTCAGCAGGCAGCACCTGAAAACGGCGGGCGCCGGGAACTGGTCGCGACCCGCCTGGCGGACGGCGAATCCATTGACGTCGACGGCCGGCTCGACGAGGCCGTATGGTCGCGAGCGACTCCGGCGGGCGACTTCCTGCAGATCGATCCGGACAACGGCCGGCCCGCCGGCGAGCGGACCGAGTTCCGCATCGCGTTCGACAGCGACGCGATGTATCTGGGTGTAACGGCGTACGACTCGCAGCCGGACGCCATCATCGGAAAACAGCGCCGCCGCGACGAGGCGCTGTGCTCGGACGACAAGATCCGATGGACCATCGACACGTTCCTCGACGCGCGTACCGGTTACTTCTTCGAAATGAATCCCGAAGGGGCGATGGCGGACGCACTCATGGGCAACACCGGACAGAACCGCGCCTGGGACGGCGTCTGGACCGGCCGGGCCCGACGCAGCGAGATCGGCTGGACGCTCGAAGTCGAGCTGCCGTTCCGCACCTTCAACTTCAATCCGAACAGCGACACGTGGGGCTTCAACATCGAGCGCACGGTCCATCACCGCAACGAGGTCAGCATCTGGATGGGATGGGTGCGCAATCAGGGGCTGCAGCGGATGGCGAATGCCGGGCTCATCACCGGCATTCGCGACGTCACGCAGGGGCGCGGTCTCGACGTCAAGCCCTACGGCCTGTTCAGCGCAACCGGGTCGCCGGGACGAGGCAGGTCCGGCTTCGATCGCGACGCCAACGCCGGCATCGATCTCTTCTACAACCCCTCGCCCACCGTTCGCACGAACCTGACCGTGAATACCGATTTCGCGCAGGTCGAGGTCGATCAGCGCCAGGTGAACCTCACCCGCTTTTCCCTGTTCTTTCCGGAGCGCCGCGATTTCTTCCTCGACGGCGCCACCTTCCTCGACTTCGTCAGCGATACGACATCGCAGAACTTTTTCGGTGGCGGCAGCGGCGACCAGGTGATTCCGTTCTTCAGCCGGCGCATCGGCCTCGGCGTCAACGGCACGCCTCAGAAGATTGACTTCGGCACGAAGATGACAGGACAGCTGGGCGGCCACGACGTCGGCATACTCCACGTCCGTACCGGCGACGACGAGGACGCCTCGATGATCGGCGAGGATTTCACCGTCGCGCGGGTCAAACGCCGGCTGCTGCGGCAGTCCTATATCGGCGGCCTGTTCACGCGCCGCGACGCCCGCGGCGACGGGATGGGGGACAAGAATACGGTCGGCGTCGATTTCCGCCTGGCGACGTCGACATTTCTCGGCTCGCAGAATCTCGCCGTGACTGGGTGGGGGCTTCACGCCAGCCGCGCCCGGCCGGAGGCCTCGGGCCGAACCAGCGCGTACGGACTGGGCCTGGAGTACCCGAACGACCGGTGGAACGCCAGCGTTGGCGCACGCGAGATTCAGCCCGGGTTCGAGCCGGCCGTCGGCTTCGTCAACCGCACCGCCTATCGCAAGTACACGCCGGGCGTGACCTTCGCGCCGCGGCCGAGAAATCACCCGTACATCCGGCGGTTCGAGTTCGGAACGCGATCCGAGATGATCACCGATCTGAGCAATGACCTTCTCGAACGGTCGATTACCTTCCAGTTGTTCGAGATGCAGTTCCACACCGCTGACAACTTCGGCGTCGAGCTGACGCCGAGGTACGAACGGCTGGACGAACCCTTCGCCATCAGTCGATCGATCACGCTGCCAGCCGGGAATGAGTACAACTACACCCGGCTTCAACTTCGCGGCCAGACGGCCAACAACCGGACGTTGTCGGTGAACGCGCGGTTCGAAACCGGCGGGTTTTACTCGGGCACGCGTGACCAGACGGTTGTCAGCCTGAACGTCAGGGCGCGCCCCGGTTACTTTCTCTACTTGAGCAGCGAGTGGAACCAGGTCGACCTGGATGAGGGATCCTTTTCGTCGAACGTGTACCGCCTGACCGGCGAAGCGCAGTTCTCTCCCTTTGTGACGATCGTCAATAACTTTCAGTACGACACGCAGAGCGCCGTGCTCGGCTGGCAGTCGCGCTTTCGCTGGATCGTCACCCCCGGCAACGACGTCTACGTGGTCTATACGCACAACTGGCTCGACGACCCGCTGTTGAGCCGCTTCTCGACGCTCGACAAACGGTTCGCGTCGAAAATTCTGTACACGTACCGCTTCTAAGGTTGCCGTCCCTCATGTATCCGGGTGTCCGTCGACTCGTCTGCGCGACCGGTATATTGCTGGTCACAGTCGCCCTCGCCAGCGCCCAGCAAGCGGCGCCGGACAACGGCGGCCGCCGCAGCGTCACGGCGCTGCGACTGGCCGACGGCGAGACCGTCATGCTGGACGGCCGGCTCGACGAACCGTTCTGGTCGAAGGTGGTACCCGCCGCCAACTTCATCCAGCAGGATCCGCAGAACGGCCGCCCCGCCACCGAACCGACGGAAGTCCGCATTGCCTTCGACAGCGAATCGCTGTACCTCGGCGTGACGTGCTACGACTCCGAACCCGACAAGTGGCTTGGCTACCAGCGGCGTCGCGACGAAGGGCTCAACTCCGATGACCGGTTCATCTGGACGATAGACACCTACCTCGACGGCCGCACCGGCTACTACTTCGAGATGAATCCGTCGGGGCTGATGGCCGATTCGTACATGGGCATCAATGGTGACAACCGGGACTGGGACGGGATCTGGAATGCGCGGCACCAGCGCAGCGAGATCGGCTGGACGCTCGAAATCCAGATTCCGTTCCGCACGCTGAATTTCAACCCCAACAACGATACCTGGGGCATCAACTTTCAGCGCACCGTCCGGCGCAAGAACGAAGAAAGCCTCTGGATGGGGTGGACGCGCAACCAGGGCGTGCGCCGGATGAGCAACGCCGGAGTCATAACCGGCATCAGCGACGTCACCCAGGGACACGGCCTCGACATCAAGCCGTACGGGGTGTTCGCCTCTGAGGCCGCGCCCGGACGCGGCAGCCCCGCGATCACGGGCGACGCCAGCGCCGGAATCGATCTCTTTTACAGCGTCACTCCGCTGCTGCGGACCGTGTTCACCGTCAACACCGACTTCGCGCAGACCGAAGTCGATCAGCGCCAGGTCAACCTGACGCGCTTTTCGCTGTTCTTCCCCGAGCGCCGCGATTTCTTCCTCGACGGCGCCACCTTCTTCGATTTCCGCAGTGACGGACAGCGCGGGTTCAACTTCGGCGGGGGCGGGAACAACGACGATCAGCTCATCCCCTTCTTCAGCCGGCGCATCGGGCTGAGCGCGAGCGGCACGCCGCAGAAGATCGATTTCGGCACCAAGGTCACCGGGCAGGCGGGCGCGCAGGACATCGGCATCCTGCACGTGCGCACGGGTGAGGACCAGGATTTCACGAGTGAGGACTTCACCGTCGCGCGCGTCAAACGGCGCGTGCTGGCGCAGTCCTACGTCGGCGCCATCTATACGCGCCGGGACCCGCTGATCGACGGCGGCGAGGCCACTCACACTTCGGGCGTCGACATGTCGCTGGCGACATCCAGCTTCAGAGGCTCACAGAATCTCGAGGCCGCCGCATGGTTCCTGCACGCGACGCGGCCCGGGAGCTCCAGCGGCAACTCGGCGTTCGGTGCCACCATCGACTATCCAAACGATCTGTGGACCGCCCGCTTCGACGCGACGGAGATTCAGGAGCACTTCGACCCGTCGATCGGATTCGTCCGCCGCCGGAATTTCCGCAAGTACTCGCCGACGATCGGCTTTCAGCCGCGGCCGGAAAACAGCCGCTACATCCGCCAGTACGGCTTTGCCACCAGCGTCGATGTCCTGACCGATCTCGACAACGAGCTGCTGACCCGCCAGATCGACCTGATGCCGCTGCGCATCAACTTCCAGACGCAGGACAATTTCAATTTCAACGTCGTGAATTATCGCGAGCGACTCGACACGCCGTTTGCGATCAGCCCCGACATCACGCTCCCGGCTGGCGCCGTGTATGACTTCACCCGCTACCGGTTCTTCATGTCGACGGCGCAGCGAAGAATGGTGGCGCTCAACCACCGTTTCGAGACGGGCGGCTTCTACTCCGGTACCCGCACCGAGCGGCAGTTCAACCTGTCGGTGCGGCTGCGCCCGGGGCTGTTTCTCTTCCTCAACCCCGGATGGAACGATATCAAGCTGCCCCAGGGAAGGCTCAAGACCACGCTGTATCGCTTCACCCTCGAATCGCAGTTCTCCCCTTTCATCTCCCTCGTCAACAACGTTCAGTACGATTCGCAGAGCGACGTAGTGGGATGGCAGTCGCGGTTCCGGTGGATCCTGAGGCCGGGCAACGATCTCTATCTGGTCTACACGCACAACTGGCTGGACGATCCGCTGCTCAGTCGGTTCGCGACGCTGGACAAGCGCTTCGCGTCGAAGATCCTCTATACCTATCGGTTCTAATGGATCGTTGAAGATGGGGCGCGATCCGCGTCCATCACTCGCTTGATGCGCGCGCTGAGGTCGCTCTCGGCAACATCGAAGGGCCCGGCGACCACCGCGCCGAGCGTCATCTCGAGCGCAATCACGACGCCGCCTGTCTCGAACGGGCTCACGATCCAGCTGAATCCACGGAGCGCCACCTGTCGATCGGGCTCGGCGTGCGGATGCTTCGCGCGATCGAGCGCCCGCAGCATGCCTTCCAGGACGAGGGCGACGTCGGCGTCCGTCCACGCGCCCGGCTCGCGCGGAACTGGCGCAATGGTGGCGGTGGTGGCGTGGTTGTCGCCGCGCAGCCAGATGTCTACCGAGAATTCCATGCGGCAAGCTGGCTGTCGAGTTCGGCGGGTGAGGATGTCGGCATCTCGCAGGCGAAATCGCGGCAGACATATGCGGTGGCCTGGCTGTTTCGCATCACCAGCGGTGCGGTCCAGGGCAGCAGTCTCGCCAGTTCCACCCTGTGGCTGCTGCTGATCGGCACTATCAGGGCGCCCGGCATGTAGCGGCGGTGGACGACGCGCGCGAGCGCCCGCGAGTCGCGGGCCCCGGGCTCGCCGACAATCACGACCTGCGGCATCCCCGCATGATAAGTCGAGAGCGCGGCGAGCATCATCGGTACGGCCCGGCCGCGCATCGACGCGCTCGCACCGAACGAGCCAAATGCGCGCTCGACGTGCGCCGCATAGGAACTCCCAACTCCCAACTTCACACCTCCCAACTCTTGGGAGTTGGGCGTTGGCGAGCTGGGCGTTGATGTGAGATGCGACAGCGCAAGCAGGTTCAGGACGGCGATCGACGAGGCCGCCGGCTCGGCGCCGTCATATTCCTCTTTCAGCCGCAGAAGCACGGATGGATCCTTGCCGGTGGTGCTGAACCAGCCGCCGTCGATCGGGTCCCAGAACAGCGCGTCGAGCCGGAGCTGCAGCGTCAGTGCCCATTGCAGCCACGCCGGATCCCCGCCGGCCTGAAACAGCTCCAGCAACCCGAAAATCAAATACGCATAGTCCTCGGCGTACGCCTCGACGCCGGACGCTCCTTCGCGGTACCGGCGCAGCAGCGTCTGATCCTGGGCGTTCCACAGGTGATCGCGGACAAACGACGCGGCCACGTGGGCGTCCTCGACGTAGCCGCCGTCCTCGTCGAGCACGCGGCCCGCGCGGGCGAATGCCGCGATCATCAATCCGTTCCATGCGGTCAGCACCTTGTCGTCCAGGTGCGGCCGCGGTCGGCCTGAGCGCAGGCGGAGAAGAACCTCCCGGCCGCGCGTGAGGGCCGCCTCCACCGCCTCGGCCGGCCGTCCGGTCGCGGATGCGATTTCGTCGATCGATCGCGCGGTATAGAGAAGATTCCTGTGTGTGAACTCGTTCTGCGGATCGAACGGTGCGTTGCCATCAGGCTGAATGCCGAAGCGCATACGCACCAGATCCGCATCTTCGCCGAGCGCCTGACCTATTTCCTCGTCCCGCCAGATGTAGAAAGCGCCCTCGCTTTTGTGCGGTGATGGTGCACCGGCCTGCTCCGGCGGGACGCTGTCGGCGTCCTCAGCGGAAAAGAAGCCGCCGTCGGGATGACGGAGGTCCCGGCGAACATAGGCCAGCGTATCGGCCGCCACGTCCGCAAAAAACTGATCGCCGGTCAGCTGCGCTGCCTCGACGTAGGCGAGCACCAGCTGCGCCTGGTCGTACAGCATCTTCTCGAAATGCGGCACCCGCCAGTCGCCGTCCACTGAATACCGATGGAATCCGCCGCCGATGTGGTCGCGCATGCCGCCGAGCGCCATCGCCCGGAGCGTCACCAGCGCCATGTCGCGCGCGGTCTCGTCGCCCGTACGACGGTGCTCGCGGAGGAGGAACAACAGCTCGCTCGGTCGAGGGAATTTGGGCGCGTCGCCAAACCCGCCGCGGCGCCGGTCGAACGTCGCGGCGAATTCGTGCACCGCGGCGTCCAGTACGCCGGTGCCGGGCACAACCGGGTTGCCCCCTCGCCCGCCCAGGGTGCGCAGGCGCTCGACGATGGAGGACGCGGATTGGATAACTTTGGGACGCTCGGCCTGCCAGACGCGCGCAACTTCCTCCAGCACCTCGATGAAGCCGGGCCGCCCCCATCGCGACGTCGGCGGATAGTAGGTGCCGCCGTAGAACGGTTCGAGCGACGGCGTCAGCCATACGCTCATCGGCCAGCCGCCAGACCCCGTCGTGACCTGAACGAACGCCATGTAGACGCGGTCCACGTCGGGCCGCTCCTCTCGATCGACTTTGATGGGCACGTAAAGGCGATTGAGAACGTCCGCGATGGCGGCGTCCTCGAAGCTCTCGTGCTCCATCACGTGGCACCAGTGACAGGTCGAGTAGCCGACCGAGAGAAAGATCGGCTTGTCTTCCAGACGCGCCTTTTCGAACGCCGCGTCCCCCCACGGGTACCAGTCAACCGGATTGTCTTTGTGCTGGAGGAGGTAGGGACTCTGTTCCTGAGCAAGGCGGTTTGACACGGGGTCTCCCGGGCCGGCTGAAGCCGGCCCCTACGATCATTAGAATAAAGCCGGCCTCTACCTACAGCGCTACGAGCGTGGCATCGATCGCGGCGCCGGCATACGCAGAAGCCGTGCCTTGATCTGCTGGAACTGCTGGCTGTCGCGTGTGCCCCCGGGGCGGCGCGACACATCGGCCTGCAGCCGGGCGATCCGATCCTGCGGCGACGGATGGCTCGAGAAGAACGCCTCGACGCTGCCCGGATCGCGCGCCGACTGGCGGCGAAGAATCTCAAAGAGCTCCACCATTCCCCGGCCGCTCCAGCCCGCGCGCTGCATGATGTCCAGCCCCACACGATCCGCCTCGCGCTCGTCGTCTCGATTGAACTTCAGAAAGACGCCATTGGCGAGGAACCCGGCCGCGATCTGTGCTGCTCCGGCCCCGCCGCTGTTGCCCAGGATCGACCCCAGCAGGCTGAGACCCCAGTTCGCCAGCGTCGCGTTGGTGAGCTGATCCGCCGCGTGGCGCTGAGCGATGTGGGCGATCTCGTGGGCCAGGACGGCGGCCACCTGCGACTCGTTGGTGGCCGAGTGCAGCACGCCGCGGTGGAGCCAGACCGGCCCGCCCGGAAGCGCAAACGCATTGATCTCTCGATAGTCGGCGGTGGAAAAGCTGTAGGGATACCCGGGGCCCGGCGCGTGCCGCGCCAGCCGCTGCCCGATGCTGCGCACGTAGGCGAGCGTCTGCTCGTCGCGCAGGGCGGGAATCTGTTTCTGGACCTGGACATTCGCCTGGCGGCCGATGGCGATCTCGTCCTCGACCGACACGAGCGTGATCGCGAGCAGGCCGGCAATCGCGAGCAGCTTCATAGGCGAGGTGTGGGGGCCGCCGGCATTTGATCGGGACGCCGGCGTCGAAGGCGGGCATAAGCCGCGGTGAATTCCACTCCGTACATGAGGATGACAGACGACACGTAAACCCACAGCAAGAATACGACGACCGCGGCGATCGAGCCGTGGATGAAGTTGAGGCCGCTCCGCCCGATGTACCACGAGAACCCGTCGAAGGCGATGCGCCACAGGATGCCGGTCAGCACTGCGCCTACCCATACATCGCGAAACCGCGTCTTCGCGTTGGGAATGAAGTAGAACACCAGCCCGACCGCCAGGATCAACAGGATCGTCGCTGAGTACGTGAAAGTCAGCGTCTGAAGGTTCTCGAGCCACCTGAAGCGCGCCAGCATGACGCCGAACCACGACGCCTGCGCCACCTGCACCGCCCCGACGAACAACAGCCCGAGGATCATCACGCCACCGCCAGCCACCAGCATCAGGAACGAAACCATGCGGTGCCTGAGAAAGCTGCGCTGCTTCTCGACGCCCCAGGCATCGTTGACGGCACTCGTCACCGCGCCGAAGACGCCGAGCGACGCCCAGATCAGCGCCAGGCCGCCGGCAACGCCAAGCTGCACGCGTGTCTGGCGAAAGGCGTCGAGCTGGGAGTTGACAAAATCGAACTGCGTGGGGAAGTAGCGAAACACGAACGAGAGCACCGCCAGCCGATCGGCGTCGTCGGCCGTGACCGACCCAAGCATCGAGATCACCAGCAGAAGAAACGGAAAGAGTGAAAGGAGGGCGTAATAGGCAATCGCCGCCGCGTGCGTGATGTCGTTGCTGTTGACCAGGCGAACGAGGGCGCGCCAGGCGGCGAGACCCGAAAAGGCAAGCTCCGCGCGAAGGCGGAGCAGAATCCGGGCCGGCGTCACATCCCGATTATGACGCAGGGTAGCCGGAGGCCTTGAGGCCTCCGGTCTATCGAGCGCTTACGAACGCGTGTAGTCGGTACCGCCCGTGGTCGGGCGATCACCGAAGCCCGTCGTTCCGGAGCTGTAGGTGCTGCCGGTCGTCGAGCCGGCGTAGCCGCGCGCTTCCTCGGCGCCGCGGTTGACCGCTTCGCGCGCCTGGTTGACGACTTCACGGCCCTTCTCGGCCCAGCCCGCGGCAGCCTCAGACGCCTTGCCCCACTGCTCGGTCGCCTTCGTCCCGAAGTTCTTCGCCTGCTCGGCCACCTGGCCGCGCAGATCCGAACCCGCCTTTGGCGCCAGCAACATGCCGATTCCCGCGCCGATCACGGTGCCCGTCAGCAAGCCCATCATGAACCCGCTGCCACCGTCATTCTCGTAACGATCGTATTCCGCCATTTCCTGCTCCTCCCCCTTGACCTACGTAGCCGGCGCCTCAATGGACACGCGCCTGCCGGTGAATAAACGTTCTGTCGTGTTCAGATTCCCTTCAACCTGCCGTCGTTAATGCGACGTCGAGGCGGACGGAAAGGCCTGTGCGCGCGCGTTGTTGAACTCGTTGAAGACGCGCAAGCTGTCGTTGGCCAAGTCCCCTACCTTCTCGAATGTTTTCTGGAAGCGCTGAAAGTCGCGCTTGAGGTCGTCCACCGCCGGCTCGATCCGCTCGCGAAGCTCACGGCCCGCCGGAGTAAAGAAGAGGTAACCCGCTGCCGCGCCGACAATGGCGCCGCAGACTGCGCAAACGGTGATTTGAGATTGTGTGCTCACACGCCCTCCCTGAATACCTGTCGCCGAAACGTCAACCCAGCGGTATCGACTTCCAAAATAAGTGCCATTGCAACTACCTCGCCGCCTGCTGGTCGGCGAACTGAAGCGCGGCG
>Ga0075421_100012486_pt1 | contig 10555 bp, 8 predicted proteins | sample SoiMetdeltSBSDD5_FD_75292 | JGI IMG/M metagenome (GOLD analysis project Ga0075421, IMG submission 75292) | Bulk soil microbial communities from a Populus tree surrounding site in Tennessee, USA - Soil MetaG P. deltoides SBSDD5 | ecosystem: Environmental > Terrestrial > Soil > Tree plantation... | reverse complement strand
CGTCCTCGCCCACCGTGAAAAAGGAGATGTAACCGAGCAGATCGTAACTCGCGCGGATCACGCGGTCGAGGCCGGATTCGCGCAGCCCGAGATCCTGCATGAACGCCGTCGCGTCCGCCTCGTCGAGCTGCGCGATTTCGAGCTCGATCTTCGCGCAGATGGGCACGGCCCTGGTGGCAGCGCCGGCGACGAACGATTCCAGCCCCGCGAGCGTGACCGCTTCATCTGCCCTCGGCAGATCGTCCTCGTCGAGATTCAGGACCAGCAGGAGCGGCTTTGCGGAGAGAAACTGAAATCCCTTCAGCCGCTTCTGATCCTCCACACCAAGCGTGAGCGTCCGCAGCGGCCGTCCCTGTTCGAGCGTCGCGCGGCAGAGCGTCAGGATCTCCTGCTCCTTGCGCAGCTCGGGGTTGGCGCCTTTCTTCAGATCGCGCTCGAGGCGCTCGAGCCGCCGCTCGACGACCCCGAGATCCGCGAGGATCACTTCGTCCTCCATCGTCCGGACGTCGCGCGCCGGATCGATGCTGCCCGCGGGATGGGGCACCGACGGATCGCGGAACATGCGGACGACGTGAAGCAGCGCGTCGGCGTTGCGGAAGGCGGCGACGTCGAGCAGCGCCTGCGCGCCGGCACGACCCGCGGCGGCGCCGGCGATGTCGGCGAACTCCACCGTGGCCGGCACCCGCTTCCGCGGGTTGAACATCGCCGTCAGCCGGTCGAGGCGCTCATCCGGCACGCGAGAGACGCCGACGTTCGCCTCGGCCTTTCCCCCGGCGCGGGGGGCCTCACGGGCGCTGGTCAGAAGCTGGAACAGGGCGGTCTTGCCGGTTCCGGGGAAGCCAATCAGTCCTGCACGGAGCATAGGAGGGGGAAAATCTGCACATCGTAACACGCGGTCGCATTCGCCCGGTTTTCGCCCCTGGCGAAAGTTAGGCGTAACCCCAACTGAGTCTGCAATTAGCCGTTGACATCCCCCCGCCCCTTCTCTACTATCGCCGTGGATTTTTGTGGAACAAAGTGGAGTAAAGGGACGTGCTCCGGGGCAACTACGCCGCCAAAATCGATGACAAGGGGCGGCTCAAGATCCCGAACGCCTTCCGCTCGCTCATCGAGGGGCAACACGGAGCTGAGGTGTTCGTGACGAGCCTGACGGGGGAGTACGTCCGCATCTACCCGATGCCGGTGTGGATGGCGCTCGAGGAGAAGCTCGGCCGGATGCCGTCGACCCACCCGGCCCGGCTGAAGTTCTTCGATCGCGTCAATTACTACGGGCAGGCCGCTGCGATCGACTCGCAGGGGCGGTTGCTCCTCCACGGCCGCCTGCGCGAAGCCGCCGGGATCTCCGGCGAAGTCGACGTCTTCGGGCAGTACGAGTACCTCGACGTCTGGAGCCACGAGCGCTTCATCGCCAAGCTGCAACGCGAGCCCTACACGGACGACGACGCCCGGGCGCTGGCGGAGTTCGGCATCTGACGTCGATGGCGCCGCAGCACGTGCCGGTGATGACGCGCGAGGTCGTGGCGCTGCTGCGCCCGGAGCGCGGCGGGTTCTACGTCGACTGCACCACCGGCCTGGGCGGCCACACCCGCGCGCTCCTCGCCGCCGGCGCGACCCGGGTGCTGGCGCTGGATCGCGATCCCGACGCGCTGGAAGCGGCGCGCGCCGCGCTCGCGGAGTGGGGCGATCGCGCTGAGCTGGTGCACGCCGACTATCGCGATCTTCCGCGCGTGCTGGCGGACCGCGGGATCGCAGGGGTCGACGGGACGCTCGCGGATCTCGGCGTGTCGTCGATGCAGCTCGAGGCGCCGGATCGCGGCTTCAGCTTCCGGCGCGACGAGCCGCTCGATATGCGGATGGACCGCAGCCAGGGACCGACCGCGGCGCAGCTGCTGCGCGACGTCGACGAGCAGGAGCTCGCCGACTTGATTTTTCAGTACGGCGAGGAGCGGTTCTCGCGGCGCATCGCACGCGCGATCGTCCACGCCCGGCGCGAAACGCCGCTGGTGACGACCGGGCAGCTGGCGCAAATCGTCAGACGGGCGGTGCCGCGCAAGGGATATCAGCGGATCGATCCGGCGACCCGCACGTTCCAGGCGGTGCGCATCTGGGTCAACCGCGAACTGGACGGGCTGGAGACGTTCCTCGCCGAGGCAACCAGGCGGCTGCTCGCGGGCGCGAGGCTGGCGGTGATCAGCTTCCACTCGCTCGAGGACCGGATCGTGAAGCACGCGTTCCGGGCGCTGGACAGCGCGGCCGCGCTCCGCATCGTGACGAAGCGGCCGCTGGTGCCGAGCGAGGCCGAGGTCGAAGCAAATCCGCGCGCCCGAAGCGCAAAGCTGCGAGCAATCGAGAGGGTGGCATGACCGGGCTCGATTTCGAATACGCGATCAAGAAAGACGTCCGCAACAATCCGATCGTGCGGGAAGTAGACGAGGCGCGGCAGCGTCAGCTGTGGCGCACGGCGGGCATCGGCGCGGTGCTCGTGACCGTCCTGCTGTTCTCGGCGTGGCAGCACTTCGAGCTGGTGCGCCACGGCTACACGGTGCAGCGCCTTCAGCGGGAGCGCGCGGCCGAAGAAGAAGTCAACCGGCATCTCCGGCTCGAGATCGAGACGCTGCGCGCGCCGACGCGGATCGAGTCGATTGCCACGAAGCAACTCCGCCTGATCGCGCCTGGACAGGACCAGGCGATTGTCATCGAGCGGGTGACGCCGACGGCGCCGCCCGGCAAATCGATCGTCGCGGCGCGGTAACCGCACGACGGTTGTCAGGAGGGCAAGTGGCGGATCAACAGGGCGGGCGCGGCGCGTCGATGGGGTGGCCGCTGCGCCTGCGGGAACTCGTGGCCAGGGCCCGGACCAGGTCGGCCAGCGTGCGTGGTGAAGCGCCGCACCCGCTGAGCTGGCGCACGACGCTGCAGTCCCGCCTCATGGGCGTGGCGATCTTCTTCGCGGTCTGGACGATCGGGATCGAGGCGCGCCTCCTTTACCTTCAGGTCGTCGAGCATGCCGACCTCCAGGCGCGAGCGGACCGCCAGCAGCTCGAGGCCATCGACGTCCCCGCCAAGCGCGGCGAGATCCTCGACCGCCACGGCCGCGTGCTGGCCTACAGCGTCGACGCCGACACCATCTTTGCCAACCCGCGCGAGAACGACCAGGCGGAGAAGACCGCCACGCTGGTGTGCGGCGCGCTGAATCAGTGCGACAGCAGCATGCGCCAGGCGATGGCCCGGGCGCTGAAGAAGGACACGCAGTTCGTCTACCTGGCGCGCAAGGTGACCGCCGAGGAAGCCGCCCGCGTCAAGGCCCTCAACCTGAAGGGCATCGCCTTCCTCAAGGAAAACCGGCGCTACTATCCGAAGAAAGAGCTCGCCGCCCACGTCCTCGGTTACGTCGGGACCGACAACGTCGGGCTGGCCGGGCTCGAGTCCGCCTATGACGCGCACGTCCGCGGCAAGGACGGCAAAGTGCTGGTGACGACCGACGCGCGCCAGCACGCGGTGTTCAGCCGCGTCGACCGGCACGCGACCGCCGGCGCGGCGCTCGAGCTCACCATCGATCAGTACCTGCAGCACATCGCCGAGCGCGAGCTGCGCGCGGGTGTGGACGAAACCCGCGCCGCGGGCGGCACCGCCGTGGTGATGGACCCGCATACCGGCGAGATCCTGGCGCTGGCGAACTACCCGACGTTCAACCCCAACGCGTTCCAGGACGCGCAGGACGCCGCCAAGCGCAACCGCGCCGTCCAGGATCTGTACGAGCCGGGATCCACCTTCAAGCTCGTGACCGCGTCCGCGGCGCTCGAGGAGAACGTCGTCTCGCCGCAGGATCCGATCGACTGCGCGCCTGGCTACATCAAGTTCGAGGGACGGCCGCCCATCAACGATGTGCACCGGTACGGCGTCCTACCGTTCTCGGACGTCATCGTGAAATCCAGCAACGTCGGCGCGATCCGCGTGGGGCTCCGGCTCGGACCCGAGCGGCTGGGGCGCTACGTCAGCCGCTTTGGCTTCGGTCAGCCGATCGCCCCCGATTTCCGCGGTGAGAGCCCGGGGATCGTCTGGAATCCCGCGCGGCTGGATGCGAGCGCGGTGGCATCGGTATCGATGGGCTATCAAGTCGGCGTGACGCCGGTGCAGATGGCCGCCGCGGCCAGCTCGATCGCCAACGGCGGCACCCTCATCGAGCCGCGCGTCGTCCGCGCGATCGTCAAGGACGGCCGCCGAACGGCGGTGCAGCCGAAAGCGATCCGCCGTACCGTGTCAGCCGAGACGGCCGCGGAGCTCACCACGATCATGGAAGACGTCGTGGAGCGCGGCACCGCGACCAAGGCGCGCATCCCTGGCTTCACCGTCGCTGGCAAGACCGGCACCGCGGCCAAGCTCGTCAACGGCCGCTACTCGAAGTCCGAATACAACGCCTCGTTCGTCGGGTTCGTGCCGTCGCGCAACCCGGTGCTGGCGATCATCGTCGTGATCGATTCGCCGCACGCCGTGCACTACTACGGCGGCGTGGTCGCCGCTCCGGTCTTCCAGCGCATCGCCGAAGCGTCGCTGCGGCAGCTCGGCGTGCCGCCGAACATCAACGCGGCCCCCCCGGTGCTGGTGGCCCGCCACGATAGCGAAGCGGCGCCGATCGTGCCGCGGCCGGTACTCGCCGCGCCCGGCAACGCCGCGAGCGTGATCGAACGCACCGAGCCGGGAACGATGCCGGATCTGCGCGGCCTGGCGGCGCGGGAAGCGCTCCGCGTGCTGACGCGGATCGGCATGACCGCGCGCATGGCCGGCGACGGCTTCGTCGTGGAGCACACGCCGGCGCCGGGGACGCCGCTCGTCCGCGGGGACGTGTCGGTGCTGAAGCTCGGCCGCCGTCCACCAGCCCTGCCTGCCGGAGGACTGCAGTGACATTGGGCGAGCTCCTTCGGGCGCTGCCGGCCGCCGGGTCGGGCGGCGTGCGCCTCGAGGATCGCCCGGCGGCAGCCAAGGTGACGGGGGTTGCGTACGACTCGCGACGCGTCGCCCAGGGCGCCGTGTTCGTCGCGCTGCGCGGCTTGCACGCGGACGGCACCACATTCGTGCAGGATGCGATCGCGCGCGGCGCCGCCGCAGTCGTCGCCGAGCCGCCGGCGCCGGACGGCGTGCGTGTCCCTTGGATTCAGGTTGCGGACGCACGCCTGGCCCTCGCCGCGCTCGCCGCGGAGTACTACGGTCATCCCAGCGAGCAGCTCACGCTCGTCGGCATCACCGGCACGAACGGCAAGACCACGACGTCGTACATCCTCGCGTCGATCTTCGAGGCAGCGGGCGTGCAATGCGGCCGCATCGGTACCGTCGGGTATCGAGTCGGCGAGAAGGAGATTGTCGCGGCACGGACGACGCCGGAGGCGCCCGAGCTGCAGCAGTTGCTGCGCGACATGGTGTCGCAGCGCTCCGGCGCCTGCGTCATGGAGGTGTCCTCGCACGCGCTCTCGCTGCGTCGCGCCGATCACCTGCGTTTTACCGCGGCGATTTTCACCAACCTCACGCGCGACCATCTCGATTTCCACCGCGACATGGAGGAGTACTTCGCCGCCAAGCGCCGCCTGTTCGAGCTGCTTCCCGACGACGGCCTCGCGGTGGTCAACCTCGACGATCGGCGCGGCGCGGAGATCGCCGCGGCGGCGCGCCGGCGCGTCACGTTCGCCATCGATGCGGCGGCCGACGTCCGCCCGGGACCGCTGTCGATGTCACTCGACGGCCTCGAGTTCGACGTCAGGACGCCGCGCGGCGCGCTGCGCGTCCGCTCGCGGCTGGTGGGACGGCCGAACGCCTACAACGTCCTCGCGGCGCTCTCGACGGCGATGGCGCTCGACCTCCCGTTCGGCGCCATCGAAGCCGGCATCTGGAACCTGACGAACGTGCCGGGCCGATTCCAGCTGGTTTCGAGCCCGGCCGACGACGTCCGCGTGGTCGTGGACTACGCGCACACCGACGATGCGCTCAAGAACCTGCTGGAGACCGCGCGTCCGCTGGCGGCGGAGCGGGTCATCACCGTGTTCGGATGCGGCGGCGATCGCGACCGCACGAAGCGGCCGCTGATGGGCGCGGTCGCGGCGCGGTTGAGCGATCTCGTCGTGATCACCTCGGACAACCCGCGGTCGGAGAATCCCGGGTCGATCATCGAAGAAGTGAAGCGCGGGATCGTCATGCCGGCCGACCGGACGCCGCCGGGAGGCGGCAGCGGTCCCAAGGCGACGCCATTTCTGGCGATCGTCGATCGGCGGGAAGCGATCGAGCGCGCCGTCGGCCAGGCACGCCGCGGAGATCTGGTCGTGATTGCCGGCAAGGGGCACGAGAAGTATCAGGTCGTCGGCGATCGGACGCTGCCGTTCGACGACGTCGAGGTGGCGCGCGCGGCGCTGGCGCGGCGGCGCACCGGCAGCCGGGTGTCCTAACCGGGTGGACCTTCTGCCGCTGACTGCCGCCCATCTCGTCGCCGCCACCGCCGGCCGCCTGCTGCGCGGCAGCGCCGGCACGGCGATCGGGCGGATCTCGATCGACAGCCGGACGGTGCAGGCCGGCGACTTCTTCGTCGCCATTCGCGGCGAGCGCTTCGACGGCCACGACTTCGTGGCGGACGCGGTCGCGCAGGGGGCGGCGGGGGTGATGGTGCAGGACCGGAGCGTGGCGCCGGATGATCCGGTGGCCGGTCCGATGCTGGTCATCGAGGTCGAGGACACGACGCGGGCGCTGCAGCAGATCGCGCGCGACATCAGGCGCCGATCGGGAGCGCGCGTGACCGCGATTACGGGAAGCGCGGGAAAGACGACCACCAAGGAGATTGCGGCGGCGTTCCTGTCGGCGCGATACCGGGTGTTCAGGAACAAGGGGAATCTCAACAACCACATCGGCCTGCCGCTGTCGCTGCTGGAACTGCGCGCGAAGCCCGAGGTCGCGGTCGTCGAGCTGGGGATGAATCATCCGGGGGAGATTCGGACGTTGATAGGCATCGCCGAGCCGGAGGTCCGCGTCTGGACCAACGTCGGCGACGCCCACGTCGGCTTCTTCGGCACGCCCGACGCGATTGCCGACGCCAAGGCCGAGATTGCCGAGGCCGCGCGCCCGGGCGACGTCCTCATCGCCAACGCCAACGACTCGCGGGTGATGGCGCGCGCGTCGCGGTTCGCGGGACGCGTCGTGACGTTCGGCGTGGACACGCCGGCCGACGTCCGCGCCACCGGTGTCAAACAGAAAGGGCTGGAAGGGACGGCGGCGACGGTCACGACCCGCGCCGGCGAGGTCATGATCGATACACCGCTGCTCGGCATGGGGAACCTGGCGAACGTGCTCGCGGCGACGGCGGTCGCGATCGAATTCGAGGTGCCGCTCGAAGCGGTGGTCGAGCGGGCGGCGCGGCTCGGCGCCGCGACGCGCCGCGGCGAGCTGCTGCGCCTTCCGGGCGGCGTCACGCTGATCGACGATTCGTACAACTCGAGCCCCGCCGCGCTCAAACGCGCGCTCGAAGTGGTCGCCTCCGCGACCGGCAGCGCGCGCAAGGTGGCGATCCTCGGAGAAATGCTCGAGCTGGGCGATCAGTCGACCGCGCTGCACCGGGAGTGCGGCCAGGCCGCCGCGGCTGCAGGACTCGACCTCCTCATCGCCATCGGCGGTCCGGCTGCCTCGGAGCTGGCCAAGGCGGCAGTGGCCGCCGGGCTTCCCGAGCGCTGCGTCTCGTACGTCGCGACTAGTCAGGAAGGGGCGGCGCTCGCGCGCGAGCGCGTCAGGCCCGGCGATCTCGTCCTGGTCAAGGGCTCGCGGGGAATCGGCACCGACGCCGTGGTAGAGCGGCTCAAGCAGGAGTTCGCCTGATGCTCTACCACCTGCTCTACCCGCTTCACAACCACGTCAGGGTCCTGAACGTCACCGGGTACATCACCTTCCGCGTCGCGGCCGCGAGCCTGACCGCGCTGCTCATCAGCCTGCTGATGGGGCCGTTCCTGATTCGCAAGCTGCGCGAGTTCCAGATCGGCCAGGTCATCCGGCAGGAAGGGCCGGCGACGCACCGGACGAAGGCCGGCACGCCGACGATGGGCGGGCTGTTGATTCTCACCGCGGCCATCGTCCCGACGCTGCTGTGGGCCGACCTCACCAACCCGTTCATCTGGATCGCGGTGCTCGCCACGCTGGCGTTCGGCGCCATCGGCTTCGTCGACGACTACCTGAAGATCGTCCGCCGCACGCACCACGGGCTGCAGCCCCGCTACAAGATGGGCTGGCAGATCGTCGTCGGCATCGCGGTCGGCGCGTCGCTGATGTTCCTCGCCACGCAGGAACCGCCGCTCTACACCACGCGGCTCATCTTTCCATTCTTCAAGCGCTGGATTCCGGAACTGAGCTGGTTCTACATCCCGCTCGCGGTGGTGATCCTGGTCGGCGCGACCAACATGGTCAACCTGACCGACGGCCTCGACGGTCTGGCGATCAGCGTGTTCGCGGTGTCGGCGGCGGCGTTCACCGCGCTGGCGTACGTCTCCACGCATGCCGTCTTCGCGCAGTACCTGCAGCTCGTGAAGCTTCAGTCGCAGGCCTCGGAGCTGACCATCTTCTGCGCCGCGCTGGTCGGCGCGAGCCTCGGCTTTCTGTGGTGGAACTGCCATCCCGCCGACGTGTTCATGGGAGACGTCGGCTCGCTGGCGCTCGGCGGCGCGCTCGGCACCGTGGCGCTCCTCATCAAGCAGGAGTTCCTGCTCGGCTTCGTCGGCGGCGTGTTCGTCATCGAAGCGCTGTCCGTGATCATCCAGGTCGGGTCGTTCAAGATGACCGGCAAGCGGGTGTTCCGGATGGCCCCGATCCACCACCACTTCGAGCTGATCGGCTGGAGCGAGCCGAAGGTGATCACGCGGTTCGTCATCGTCGCGATCATCTTCGCGCTGTTCAGCCTGACGACGTTGAAGCTGCGATGACGCCGACGATGGACGATCGCGGGTTCTCGGTGCGCGGCAAGCGCGTGATCGTGGTCGGCGCCGCGCGCAGCGGCATCGCCGCCGCCGAACTGCTGATGCGCCGCGGCGCTGACGTCACGCTGTCGGACGTGCGGCGCCAGATCGAAGACGAAGCACGGCTGCGGAGCTCGGGCGTCGCGCTGGAGCTCGGCGCCCACCAGATCGGGACGTTCGTCGACGCCGATCTCATCGTGCTGAGCCCGGGCGTGCCGATGGACCAGCCGGCGATCGCTGCGGCGCGCGACGCGGGGGTTGCCATCATCGGCGAGCTGGAGCTCGCGTCGCGCTGGCTGCGCGGCCGAGTGGTCGCGATCACGGGAACGAAAGGCAAGTCGACGACGACCACGCTGACGGGGCGGATGCTCGAGGCGGGCGGCCACAAGGTGCTGGTCGGCGGCAACATCGGCCACGCCTTGAGCGCGCAGGTCGAGCAATCGACCGAGGACACGATCCACGTCGTCGAGACGAGCAGCTTTCAACTCGAGAGCATCGAGACGTTCCACCCGTGGGTCGCGGTGCTGCTGAACTTCTCGCCGGATCATCTGGACCGCCACGCGAGCGTCGCGGAGTACGCGAGCGCGAAGGCGAAGATCTTCGTGAACCAGACGCCGGCGGACTGGGCGGTGCTGAACGCGGACGACCCGGCGGTGGTCGCGCTGGCGTCCGGCACGGCCGCCCGGCGGCTGTTCTTCTCGATGCAGGGCGATCTGACGGAAGGACTCGTCGTCCACTCTGGGGCGATCGTCCGCCGGACGGCCGCGGGCGACGAGCCGCTGGTGCGTCTCGATTCGATCCGGCTGATCGGCCGGCACCTGCACGCGGATGTCGTCGCCGCCTGCGCCGTGGCGGGGCTGGCCGGCGTCGACGCGCAGGCGATGACGCGAGTGATCGAGAGCTTCACCGGCCTGGAGCACGCGCTCGAGCCGGTCGGCCAGATCGGCGGCGTGCAGTTCGTCAACGACTCGAAGGCGACGAACATCGAGGCGGCGCGGCGGGCGATCGAGGCATTCGAGTTCGGGCTGGTCGTCATCATGGGCGGCCGCTTCAAGGGTGGCGATTTCCGCGACCTCGCGGCGCCGCTCGAGGCGCGCCAGGCAACCGTGGTCGCGATCGGCGAGGCGAGGCCGCTCATCCGCGAGGCGTTCGGCGATCGGATCGCCGTCCTCGACGCCGACGACATGCCGTCGGCGGTGCGCAAGGCGTTCGCGGCGGCGCCGCCCGGCGGCGCGGTGGTGCTCGCGCCGGCGTGCGCCAGCTTCGACATGTTCCGCGACTACGCGGAGCGCGGCCGGGTGTTCAAGCAGGAGATGGCGAGGCTGGAATCGGAGTGGAACGTCACGCGCGAACAGTAACCGCGTGACGCGGGTGCGAGCAGTGAGCAGTCATCAGTCCGGTCGGTGCGGTGGAGAACCATCCGCTGGGAACGCAGGCTGCCCCGGTCTGCGAGGGTGGTGTCTCGGCCCCCGGCCGGCTGATGACTGCTGACTGCTCGGCCCGTGCACTCTCTTGTCGGTGGCAGAGCTACCGACCTTTAGGCAGCGGAGTATGGCGCGAAAGCTCAAATCGGACAAGTTGCT
>Ga0075421_100012483_pt1 | contig 10556 bp, 10 predicted proteins | sample SoiMetdeltSBSDD5_FD_75292 | JGI IMG/M metagenome (GOLD analysis project Ga0075421, IMG submission 75292) | Bulk soil microbial communities from a Populus tree surrounding site in Tennessee, USA - Soil MetaG P. deltoides SBSDD5 | ecosystem: Environmental > Terrestrial > Soil > Tree plantation... | reverse complement strand
GCGAAGGCCGCGATAACGTGCTCGGAGTCATACGTTCGGAGAATGCCGCACCTGATCATCGGAGAAGATCAAAGAAAGCAAACTCCGGAATCCAGATTGCATTAAACACTCCTTTTCTGCCGTGGCAAGTGGCAAGTGGGCAGTGGTATCGTTTGAAAATCCCCCGCAGGATCGGCCCGATCCTTAATTGCGAGGGAGTAGATTCTTAACGCGAAGAATCTATACGTAAGCCTCAAGTGATATGGAGCATTCCCTGAATTCCCGACAAATTGGCCGATAGTAATCAGATCTGCTCGAGCCTGGAAATCAAGGCCGAGCGTTTCCAACTCCTTCCGGGAGGATGAAGGAATTGAGGGACATGTTCGCACGGCCAAGCCACTGGATCTCTCCAGGAACCTTGCTGGCGAGCTTTGGTAATTGGGAACTCTCCCAGCCTCCGCCGAGGGCTTTGATCCGTTGCACGCTGGTAACAAGACGCTGCCTGCCAAGACGAGTGTCAATCGGTGGGGATCACCCGCCGATTTCGGTGCGCGAACACTGACAGTGGGTGGCCATTGAATCTGCAAAGCGAAATCCTTCCTTCGAGCAAGCGCCGGAACCGGCTTTCATCAGAATGAAGGATGCTTGTTTCGCCTTTGAACCCACTGTTCATCGGGATATGATTGATGTCGTTATCAAACACATCTTGACCATGCCGTGAAGACTCAGTTGGAAGAAACCGGAGACGCCGTGCGAAACGACGAATCGCTTCGACTTGAACTGGAGGAGTCGCGGCGCGAACTCGAAGCCTGCCGACGGCGATTAGCGCAGATTGATGAACTGTTTGAAGTTCACAAACAGTCGGAAACCTTGCTCCACGGCGAAAAGAACATCACTGAGATGATCGCCAGGGGAGATGCGCTTCAAGCGATCCTTGAAGGCTCATGCAGGTTGGTGGAACAAGCGTTGCCGGAATCGTTGGCCATTATCCTTTTACTGGACGGAAAACGACTGCGACGTGGCGCGGCTCCAAGTTTTCCAAAATACATGGCGGAGGTTGACGGATTTGAAATTGATCCGGCAGTGGGCACATGCTCCGCCGCAGCTGCACGCAAGGAGCAAGTTATCACTTCGGATATTGCCAAAGACGCGCACTGGGCAGGCTATCTTGATCTGGCTGCCAGACACGGGCTGAAAGCCGGTTGGGCCACCCCGGTCTTGTCATCGGATAATCAGGTGCTGGGCACCTTCGGTCTCTATTGGCCTGAGCCGCGCGGCCCGACTCCCGAGCATCTTCAGATCATCAACCAAGTCGTGCGCCTTGTTGCTTTCGCGATCGAGCGCAAACGATCGCAAGACGCAGTTAGTGAATCGGAGCACCTGGCGCAAGGACAACTGAAGGCGCTCACCCGAACGCTCGACGCGCTCGCTCAAGAGTCTAACCCGGACAGATTGCTCGAACATGTGTTGAGGGTAATCATCGAGCAATCCGCCGCGCACAGCGTTAGTGTGTGGGGTCGCGATCACGATGCCGCGTGGGTAGACCTGATAGCTGTCTTCCAAAATGGCCGATTTCAGACTTCGAAACAGGTGGTTGGTTATCCGATGACGCGCCTGCCTTCTTCGACGGAGCGATCTCCTATATGGAGTGAGATCCTTCGCACCGGCCAGTACGCGACGCTGGAGGATCTCGACCAGCCCATTGCAAAAATGTCCATCGGATCAGGGTCTGACGCGAAGTGGTATCCAGTGACAAACGAAACCAACCCTGATCGTGCCATGCTGCTTCATCAGGAGTACCTGCGGGGGCTAGGTGTCCGATCAATTCTCTTTATGCCAATGTTGATCGCGGGATGTGTTGCTGGCCTTATTGCTATCCGGTTCGGTTAAAAGCGAACTTTTTTGCGAAAGGAGATCGAACTTACGCGAGCTCTCGCTCATCAGGCAATGTTAGCGTTGCAGTTGACTCGTCTCTCCGCGCAAAATCGGGAGTCGGATTTGTTGGCGGAGCGCAATCGCGTGGCGCGTGACATTCATGACACGCTCGCACAAGGTTTCACTGGCGTTATCGCCCAATTGGAAGCCGCCAAAGGGGCTATTTTGCAGAGGAAAAAGGTGAGGGCTTCTGACCATCTCGATCGAGCGGGGGACCTGGCCCGCGAGGGTTTGCGTGAAGCGAGACGATCAGTGCATGCGCTGCGTCCGCAGGCGCTGGAGGAGAAACCTTTGGCCGCGGCGTTGAAAGATTTGATTGAGCGGATGACAACAGGCACGACCATGCACGCAAAGTTGAACGTGCAGGGCGAACCACAGAAACTTCCGCCGGAGTTGGAAACGAATCTCCTTCGCATTGGCCAGGAAGTCTTGACGAATGCTCTGCGTCACGCGCACGCGAGCCAGTTCGATGCGCTACTAGTTTTCGCGAGCCGTGAGGTTCACTTGAACATGCGAGATAATGGACACGGATTTGATCCCGCGAAGAGCCACGAAGGATTTGGCCTTCAGGGAATCAGAGAAAGGGCAGGGGACATGGGCGGCCAGTTCTCAATCGAAAGCTCGGAAGGAAATGGCGCCGCGATTTCGATTATGCTTCCGCTCTCAAGTGCTCCTGAATCAGAACGTTTATGAATCGCTCATCGAATGTTCGAAAAGCGACTGCGCGTGCCGAGAAGATTCGGGTTCTGATTGCAGACGATCACACGACCTTTCTCGCCGGCTTAACGTCGATCATTGACATGGAGCGAGACATGATCGTAATCGCCCAGGCTACCGATGGTCACCAGGCTGCTGACCAGTGGCGAAAGCACCGTCCCAATGTGATGCTCCTCGATTTGCGGATGCCGGTAATGGATGGCGTTGGTGTGATAGATGAAATTCGGCGAGAGGACGCTTCTGCCCAAATCGTGATTCTTACCACCTACGACGGCGATAACGACATCTACCGGGCCATCAAAGCGGGAGCAAAAGGTTATCTGCTAAAGGATGCTCGGCGTGAGGAATTGTTGGATTGTATTCGCAAAGTGAACGCGGGTGAGACGTGCATACCTCAGGCCCTGATGGCAACGTCACGGGGCAACTTTGCTAAAGACCTTTGCGGCTGTTTTGAGGAACAAATCCCGTGCCGCCCATTGATCAGGACCGGGGCATTGCACCATGAAGATAGCCACCATGCCGGTGGTCGGATCGACGGATAAATCGGTTCCGTAGGCGCCGTCGTGACCGAACATGCCGTTGCGCAGGTGATAGCCGAGGCTGTAGTTCACCTTCGTGGCGCTCGTCTGCTCTCTGCGCAACTCCTTCATTGCCACGTGTGACAGGTAGCGTTTGCCGTCGAGTTCGCCGTCGTTGGCCAGCATCAGGCCGTACCGAAGAATGTCGTGTGTGGTGGAGAAGAGGCCACCGCCCGCCTCGGGGAAACGATGCGTGCGGTCGCTCAAGGGCTTGGTCAAAAAGTTCAAGTCGCCTTTCGCGTAACCATTCTTCTCCTTGTTCGGACCATAGACGCCAGCGAGCCGTGCAACCTGCGCTTCACTGGGCCAGAACGTGGTTTCGGTCATGCCGAGTGGATCGAAGAAGCGCTTTTGCAGAAAATCTTCGTAGGCCATCCCGCTCACGATTTCCACGATGCGCGCGGCAATGTTCATGCCATGGTTGCCATATTGATATTTATCGCCCGGTTGCCACTGAAGTGGGCCGGTAACAGAACTGATCGCGCGAGCTTTGAGCGGCGTGCTGTCGGAGCCGGTGATTTTCTGTAGCTCAGCGCTTCCAGTGAGCCCGCTCGTATGACTCAACAAGTGCCGGACAGTGACTGGGCGAACGAGCGGCTTGAGGAGCACATGGTCAGCATCCTTTTCCGCAACCACCATCCAATTGGTGAGCTGCGGAATGAACTTTGTGACCGGATCGTCGAGGCTCACCTTGCCTTCGTCCACGAGCAACATGATAGACGCGCCCGCGAACATCTTCGTCATCGATGCGATCCAGAACACGTTGTCGTCACGCATCGGTTTCTTCGAATCGATATCGGCGTAGCCGAGGAGGTTCTTGCAATGAACCTTGCCTGTCTTGTCCGCAATGATGCTGACGATGCCCGCCAATTTGTAACTGTCCAGGTAAGGCTGCATCGCAGCCGTGACTTCGGGACTGGCGGGTGGATTACTCTCCGCGACAGCGGAAGGGAGAACAAACGCCGCCTGCAACAGACACACAAGAAGTCCAGGAGGGATATTTATCTTCATATCGATATGCCCAAATCAAGAATCGTTAACATCGGTCACCGAATTGACCGGAGAGTGCCCGGGCGCTGCCGGGTGGTCAACTGCTCCGACCCCCTCCGAAAGGACTACTTGGCCGCAGTCCCTTGGGATTCTGAAAATCAAGCCGTTCGGTCGATAGTATGCAATCGATTGAGGCGTCATGTTCTTCGTGAAATTAAAACGAGCATGAGCACAACTGAGCATCACTTCGCAAAACAACTTATAAATGGCACTTATAGCAAACCGCGACAGCCCATTCTCGATCATGGGTTCACAGATGTGACATGACTTTGAATCGGGTCCGCAATAGTGTTGGGGTCAATAAACGGCTGTCATCGTATGATCCCGAAGTCGAAACTCACCCTGCCAACCGCCGGGCGCGACCATATCCAGGGGCCAATTGATGCGCCGATCGTGCTCGTTGAGTATGGCGACTACGAATGCCCGTATTGCGGCGAGGCACATCCCATTGTCAAAGCCGTTCAGAAACGCTTGGGTAATCGCCTGTGCTTCGCTTTTCGCAATTTTCCGCTCGCTAACATGCACCCGCACGCGGAACACGCGGCCGAAGCCGTCGAATCTGCCGGTGCGCAGGACCGTTTTTGGGAAATGCACGACCTTCTATTTGAGAACCAGGATGCACTCGATGACGAGAGCCTCGCCCAATACGCCTCGACTCTCGGTCTTGATGTGCAACGGCTCGTTGGCGAGGTGAAGAGCGGCGCGCACGCTGCCCGCGTGCGGGAGGATTTTCGAAGTGGAGCGCGAAGCGGCGTTAACGGCACGCCTACGTTTTTCATCAATGGTGTACGCTATGACGGCGAGCCAGATGTGGACGCGCTTGTCGCTGCGTTAACCGGAGGAAGCTCTTTTTGAATACATTCAGTCGATAATGATTATGGCCAAGCCTGTGATATGGACAGTGGATGATGATCCCGACGTGCTGCGGGCCGTCGAGCGCGACCTGCGCCGGCAGTACGGGAATCGCTACCGGGTCATGGCTGCGGACTCGGGTGCGAACGCCTTGGATTCGGTCAAGCAACTGAAACTGCGCAATGATGCGGTCGCTCTGTTCCTGGTGGATCAGCGGATGCCGCGCATGTCGGGCGTGGAATTCCTGGAAGCGGCACTGGAGTTTTATCCCGAAGCCAAGCGCGCCCTGCTCACCGCCTACGCGGATACCGATGCGGCGATTCGTGCCATCAATTCCGTGCAGATTGACCATTACCTGATGAAGCCGTGGGATCCGCCGGAGGAGCGTCTCTACGGCGTTGTGGACGATTTGCTCGACGATTGGCAGGCATCGTTCCGTCCGCCGTTTGAAGGAATTCGGATCGTCGGCCATCGTTGGTCGTCGCACTTCACGCAGATTCGTGATTTCCTCGCACGCAATTCCATTCCGTATCAGGTGTTGGACGTGGAGACGGAAGAAACAGCCGGTCAGTTGATGGAGCGCTGCGGGGCAAACTGCAAGCAGTTGCCCTTGCTTGTGTTCGCGGACGGCTCGCATCTATCCGATCCGTCATCAGCCACGGTCGCCGAGAAGCTCGGCCTCAAAACCAAAGCCGAACTGCCATTCTACGATCTCGTGATTGTTGGCGGTGGACCGGCAGGTCTGGCGGCTGCGGTGTATGGAGCAGCCGACGGACTGCGAACGCTGCTCATCGAACGCGAAGCGCCTGGCGGTCAGGCCGGCAGGAGTTCCCGCATCGAAAACTACCTCGGGTTCCCGTCTGGGCTAAGCGGATTCGATCTCGGACGGCGCGCAGTCGCTCAGGCCCGGAGGCTTGGCGTGGAGATGCTCGCGCCACAAGAAGTGACGAGCGTTCGAGTGGATGGGTCGTCGCGTTTTGTCACGCTGGCCAACGGCTCTGAGATTGGCTGCCGCGCTCTTTTGATCGCCACCGGCATCGCGTACCGGAAAGTGGACGTACCGGGCGTGGAAGAGTTGAACGGCGCGGGTGTGTATTACTACGCGCCGATGACCGAAGCGCTCTCGTACAAGAACGAGGACGTGTACATCGTCGGGGCAGCGAATTCAGCCGGTCAGGCTGCGATGTATTTTTCAAAGCATGCGCGGAGCGTCACGATGCTGGTGCGGGGCGAATCCCTGTCGGCCGGTATGTCGCAATACCTCGAAGATCAGCTAACTGCGACAAAGAACATCGTAGTGAAGTTGAACACGTGCGTCGTGGACGTGAAGGGCAACGGACGCTGCGAATCCATCACGCTCATGAACACCAAGACGGGCGCCCGGGAGACCGCCGCCGCCAGCGCGCTCTTCTTTTACGTCGGCGCGATTCCGTACACGGACTGGCTGAACGGCGTCGTCGAGCGCGACGCGAAGGGTTTTATCGTTTCCGGGACGCACTTGTTGAGGGAAGGGAAACGGCCAAGCGGTTGGACGCCTGACCGGGACCCGTTCATGCTCGAAACCAGCGTGCCTGGAATCTTCGTGGCCGGCGACGTGCGGCACGCGTCCACCAAAGGCGTTACCTCCGGAGTGGGCGAAGGCGCAATGGCCGTCAAGTTCATCCACCAATACCTCAGCACGGTGTAAACATGGACCAAGCAACTCTTCGCGAACTGCAATCTGTCCCGCTCTTTTCCACTCTGACAGAGGGACATATGGGTTGCCTTGAACCGGGCGAGGTCATCGACCTCGCTGCCCGCACGGTATTGACGAACGAAGGCGACCCCATCGAGTTTTTCTACGTGCTGTTGGAAGGCGAAATGCGCATAAGCCGCAACTATGGCAATCAGGCGATCCTGATGGGCGTCGCGAAACCGGGATCGTTTCTGGGCGAACTTCCCCTCTTGCTCGACAGTCCCATCGTCGCGACGGTGCGCACATTGAAACCTTGCCGGTTGTTTCGTTTAGCCAAGGATGACTTCTGGCGCATGCTGAGCACCTGTCCGTCGGTGGCGAGTCAGATCTTCCGGACGATGGCAACGCGTGTTCGCAATTTGGAAGGCTATTCCCAGCAACGCGAGAAACTCGCCTCGCTAGGCACGATGGCCGCCGGTCTCGCCCATGAATTGAACAATCCAGCGACCGCCGCGCGTCGGGCGTCGGCCAATTTGCGGGAGGTTGTGGACAACCTGCAATCATGCGCGTGTGAACTCCATGAATCGTTGAAGCCTGAACATTGGCAGCCTCTGATCGACGCATCGCAGAACGCCATCGCCCGGTTCGCAAAATCTGCGCCGCTGAATTCAGTCACCCGCAGCGACCGTGAGGAGGAAGTCACCACGTGGCTGGAGCAACATCACGTGCCGGATGGTTGGAAACTGGCCCCGGCGTTTGTCGGCGCAGGGCTGGACGGCAACGAACTTACGGCCCTCGCCGGAGAGCTTCCCGGTGAAGCCCTTCGCTATGCTCTTGGCTGGTTGGAAGCGAGCCTGTCGTTGAACTCATTGCTGAACGAAATCGATGGCAGCACGGGACGCATCGCCGAATTGGTGAAGGCCGTCAAATCCTATTCACACATGGACAAGTCCCCCATGCAGGAGGTCGATGTGCACGAAGGGATCGAAAGCACGCTAACCATGCTCGGTCACAAACTCAAGAACGTGGAGGTCAACCGCAAGTTTGATCGCGCCGTACCGCGCATAATGGCGTATGGCGGCGAACTCAACCAAGTGTGGACCAATTTAATCGACAACGCCATCTATGCTGTAAAAGGGACGGGCAAGATTTGTATCGCCACGTTCCTTGATGATGACCAGGTGGTCGTGGAAATTGCCGACAACGGAACCGGAATTCCGCCGGATGTTCAATCGCACATCTTCGAGCCGTTCTACACCACCAAAGGCGTTGGTTCGGGTACAGGTCTGGGGCTGGTGATCAGCAATCGCATTGTTGCCGACCGGCACGGTGGCGAAATCGAATTCGAATCCGAGCCCGGCGACACCCGCTTCAAGGTGCGACTGCCGATCCAGCCGTCACCAAATTTGCCCTGACGGCAGCATGCTGCCATTTAGTCTATGAACCTGAAACTCACCGACAAGACAGCCCTCGTCTCGGGGCGTGGACAAGCTGTTGTGGATGGTAGAGGCTCACGCGCAGTCGAAGGAATGAACCAAAACACGTTCTATTCATGGGTGAGTTGAATGAAACAAGTCAGTTTCTGATACGGCATGGGCTTCCGCTCGTATTTGCTGTCGTGTTCGTGGAGCAAATGGGGCTACCGATCCCTGCCTTGCCTGTGTTGTTGGCTGCGGGGGCGCTTTCCGCCGCCGGCAAATTCAATTTGCTGCTGGGCATCGTGGCCACGGTTGTCGCCTGCCTGATCGCTGACGCAATTTGGTTTTACCTGGGCCGGTATCGGGGCAATCAGATTTTGGGCTTTCTATGTCGCATTTCCCTTGAGCCGGACTCATGTGTCCGCCGCACCCAGAATGTTTTCACGCGCTACGGGCTGCGGGGAGTGGTGGTGGCGAAATTTTTCCCGGGCATGAGCACGGTTGCGCCGCCGCTGGCCGGGATGGCCGGCGTGCCAGTCGGACGTTTTCTCCTCTTCGACGGGTTGGGGGCGTTTCTTTACGGCGCTTCGCTGCTTTTCCTCGGGTATCTGTTTAGCAACCAAATAGGACAAATCGCATCCGCCATGGCTCAGATCGGCGGCAGCGCATTGAGTTTGATAATCGGTCTGGCGGTGCTCTATGTCGCCTACAAATACTGGCAACGGAGGAGCTTGCTGCGCGAGCTGCGCATGGCGCGGATCACGGTGGCGGAACTACGTCAGAAGCTGGAAGATGGTGAGAACCCGGTCATTCTTGACCTTCGTTCAAAGGCGGAGTTGGAACGCGACCCATCTGTCATCCAAGGAGCAATCCACCTCGTGCTGGACGAAATCGAAGCACGTCGCCATGAGTTCCCACACGACCGGGACATCGTCGTTTATTGCTCGTGTCCGAACGAGGCTACCGCTGCCAAAGTCGCATTGTTGCTTCAGCGTCATGGATTCACACGCGTCCGGCCTTTGTTGGGAGGTATTGATGCGTGGCGAGAAGGCAACCACCCAATGGAAGTGCGGACTCAAATCATCACAGGCGCCCTATGAAAACTGAGAACCGGATTTTGATCTTCGCTGTCGCATTATTTTGCGCAGCCGGCTGCAAACCCAAATCCCGTGTCGCTCCGTCGCAACCGCCAACAGTCTCCGTCGTGCAGCCCGTCGCCCGCGAAGTGGTCGAGTGGGACGAATACATCGGACGTCTCGAATCGCCGGAGACCGTTGAGATTAGAGCGCGCGTCAGCGGTTATCTCGACAAGGTGCATTTCAAAGAAGGCAAGGAGGTGAAGAAGGGCGATCTGCTGTTCACCATTGATCGCCGTCCCTACAAGGCGGACCTCGACCGCGCCGTCGCCGATTATGAGCGGGCGCAGAGCCAGACTGAACTGGCGAAGAATGATGCAGACCGCGCCCAGAAGCTGATCCAGACCAAGGCCATCTCAACAGAGGATTATGACACCAAGGTGAAGACCTACACCTCGGCGCGGGCGGCAGAGAAATCGGCCAAGGCAACCTTGGATTTGGCCACACTCAATTGGGAATTCACCGAGATTCGCTCGCCGATTGATGGTCGCACCAGCCGCGCGGCGGTGACCGAGGGCAATCTCATTAGCGGCGGGGTTTCGGGCGCGGGCGCGACGCTGCTCACGACGGTTGTGTCGCAAGATCCGCTGTATTGCTATGCGGACGTGGATGAGCGTTCGATCTTGAAATATCTCCAGCTCCGCCGGGAAGGCAAACGCGAGAGCGCGCTCGATAAGCCAATTCCGGCCGAGATGGCGCTGGCGGACGAGGAGGGCTTCCCGCACAAAGGGGTTACCGATTTCGTGGATAACAAGGTTGATCCCACTACGGGCACGCTGCACTGCCGCGGTGTGTTTCCAAATCCCGAACGCGCGCTTGGCCCGGGTTTCTTTGCGCGCATGCGCATTCCCGGCAGCGGCAAATATCCGGCGTTGTTGATTCCCGATCGCGCGCTCGGCTCGGACCAATCGCAGAAATTCGTTTATGTCGTCAACGCGGAAAAGAAAGTCGAGTTCCGTCCGGTGAAAATCGGCCCGATGATTGACGGGCTGCGCGTTGTGAAGGACGGAGTGAAGCCGGGCGAGCCAGTCATCGTGGAGGGATTGTTGCGCGTGCGACCGGGCGTGGTTGTGAATGCGAAACCGCCGGAGGCGAAATGAACTTCTCGCACTTCTTCATTCGCCGTCCGATCTTCGCGGCGGTCATTTCCATCGCCATCGTGCTGGTGGGCGGGATTGCGATGTTCCAATTGCCCATCGCGCAATATCCCGAAATC
>Ga0075421_100012482_pt1 | contig 10557 bp, 8 predicted proteins | sample SoiMetdeltSBSDD5_FD_75292 | JGI IMG/M metagenome (GOLD analysis project Ga0075421, IMG submission 75292) | Bulk soil microbial communities from a Populus tree surrounding site in Tennessee, USA - Soil MetaG P. deltoides SBSDD5 | ecosystem: Environmental > Terrestrial > Soil > Tree plantation... | reverse complement strand
AGTTCGGCGCCCTGGGTGCGCAGCTGCGCGAGGTGGGTCGCTTCCACGAGGAGCGGACCGCGCTGCTGGCCGGCGGCTGGCGGGTCACCGCTGCGGCCACGTCGCCCCGGCTGCCGATCACCCCGGCGGTCATCCCGTGGCGCCCTGCCCGAGGGGTCTTCGTCCTGGTCGAGGAGGACGGCAGCCCGGACCCCGGGCCCGAGCCGCTGCTCGACGTCGCCGGCGTCGCCGGCGGCTGGACGTTCGCGCAAGATCCCGGACTGAGCCGCTCGTGGTGGATCGTGCAGCCGTACCGCATCACGGTCCTCTGGCTCGACGACGACCCCGTCGCCACCACCGCCCGCCTCGCACCCGCCCTCCGCGAGCGCTGGGCCGCGACCGGCCCCACCCCCGTCCTCGCCGGCCCCCTACACACGGTCGTCCCGTGGGAATGGGACTGGTTCGACCTGCCGCCCTGACCCACCCGGTTCTTGCCGCGGCTCCTTGCGGCGGCGGGGGTGGCCGCCGGTCGTCGTGCGTGGCGCGGTGCCTTTGCACCATCTCGCGGTCTCCGAGGGGCAGGTAGCCCCCGCCTGGGCGGGGGCTGTTCTCTGGGTCGGTTGCGCGGTCCCTCACGGCTTGTCGCGTCAAGAGGGCGGGCTGGTGGGTCGTCGGGCTCGGCTGCCGTGGCCGGCCCGCCCTCTTGATCCCTCAGATGCGGCGCTCCCGCCTGGCTACTCCGGGTGCAGGGGCCGCAGTGTGGCGGGAGGGTGGCTGATGCCGCCCCTCGCCTCCGGGAGGGGGACGGGGCGTGAACCCGGCATCCCCGAGCACCGTGCAAGGGCACTGCGGGGCGGGCAGGCGGGGGCGGTGGTGGGGTTAGGAGGTGGTCAGGAGGAGGCAGCCGGCGAGGGGGCCGCCGCCGGCGGCGGCGACGCCGACCTCGGGGCGGCGGTCGCCGGGGCGGACCACCTGGCGGTCGCCGGCCTCGCCCCACAGCTGGGTGCAGGCCTCGTGGAGGAAGCCGTAGCCGTGGAGCCGCCCGGCGGACAGCTGGCCGCCCTGGGTGTTGAGCGGCAGCTCGCCGTCGCGGGCGATGCGGGCGCCGCCCTCGACGAAGGGCCCGCCCTCGCCCTTCCCGCAGAAGCCGAGCGCCTCGAGCCAGCACAGGGCGATGAAGCTGAAGCCGTCGTAGAGCTCGGCCACGTCGACGTCGCCGGGGCGCAGGTCGGTGCGGGTCCACAGCTGGGCGCCGGCGTCGCGCAGGGCCATGGTCGTGAGGTCGTCCCACTGGTCCCACGAGGGCCGGCCGTGGATGGCGGTGCCGACGGACTCCACGCGGATCGGCGGCTTGCGCAGGTCGGGGGCGGTGTCGGCCCGCGAGACGATCACCGCGGTGCAGCCGTCGGCGGGCACGTCGCAGTCGTAGAGCCCGAACGGCCACGAGATCATGCGGGCGCCGAGGTAGTCGTCGAGCGACATCGGGTCGGTGTAGACGGCCTTGGGGTTCAGCGCCGCGTTGGCCCGGGCGTTCACGGCGATGGCGCCGAGGTGCTCGCGGCGGGTGCCGAACTCGTGGAAGTGGCGGGTCGCCATCATGGCGATCCAGTTGGCGGCCGAGGGCGCGCCGTAGGGCATGACCCACTGGGTGAACCCCGACATCCGGGGGATGCGGCCGCTGCCGCCACCCGCGGCCCCGCCCCCGCCGATCGCGCCGCCCATGCCGGGCATGACCGAGGCCCGCCCACCGCCCGCCTGGGCCGTGCCCTCCCACACCGTGCGGAAGCAGAGGACGTGGCGGGCCATGCCGGCGGCCACCGCGGCGCAGGCGTCGACCACCGAGCCGAGCTGGCCCGGCGACTCGGGCCCGCCGGCGTACCAGTCGAGCTCCAGCCGCAGGGCCTCGTGGACCTCGGTGACCCCCGCGCCGCTGAAGCCGGGCGGCACCGCCATGTTGCCGGGGTAGGTCGAGATGCCGTCGATGTCGTCGCGCGTGAGCCCGGCGTCGTCGATGGCGGCCAGCGCGGCGTCGAGCGTGAGGTCGAGCGGGTCGCGGAACAGGCGCCGGCCGACGTCGGACTGGCCCACCCCCGAGATCACCGCCCGATCGTCGAAGAACCCCATCAGCCCGCCTCGCTTCCGGCAGCGGCGGCCACCGGCCGGAAGAACGGCAGCCACACGTCGTCGTACCGCTCGAAGCAGACCTCGACGTCCAGGCCGATGCGCACCTTGTCGACCGGCACGCCGACCAGGCCGGTGGTCAGCCGCAGGCCCGGCTGCTCGGGCAGGTCGACGATGGCGACGACGTACGGCGGTTCCAGCCCGGGGAACCAGGGCTGGTGGTTCACGGTGTAGGTGTGGACGACCGCCCGCCCCGACGTGGCCTCGACCGCGAGCTCCTTCGACAGGCACAGCGGGCAGCGCACCGACGGCGGGTGGATCCAGTGGCCGCAGGCCTGGCAGCGCCACAGGCGCAGCTCGCCGTGCTCGCCGCCGGTCCAGAACGGGCGGTTGCGGTCGTCGAGCTGGGGCAGCAACCGGAACGGCTGCGCGGGCGCCGGGGGCGCAGCCTCCGACGACGGCGAGCCGGCTTCGGCCGGCACGGTCTCGCTCACCGGCGCTCCGATGCCGGCGGCTGGTGGGTCGTCATGCGGCGGGCCCTCCGGGGTCGTGCTCGTCGTCAGGAGGTGGCAGCTTGCCGTGCCGCGCGGTCCGCGTCGACCTGGCGGCGGTAGGCCATCGGCAGCAGCTCGAGCAGCTGGCCGTCGGGGTCGCGCACCATGGCCGCCATCGGCAGCCGGCTGACCACCTCGCCGCCGAGCGTGGCGACCCGGTCGACGGTGGCGTCGAGGTCGTCGACGGAGAACGACAGGTGGGTGAGGCCGGGCTCGTTCATCTCCCGGCGCCGGTAGGGCGGGTTGCCGGGGCGGTCGTAGGCCAGCAGCTCGAGCTGGAAGTCGCCCCGGAGCAGGTAGACCGCGGTCAGGCCCACCGGCGGGGCGACGCCGAGCAGCGGCCCCGCGCCCTCGTCGGGCACCGAGAGCCGGCGGTCGACCGTGAAGCCGAGCAGCTCGACGTAGAAGGCGGTGGCCCGGTCGAGGTCGGCGACGCACTGCCCGACGTGGTTGACGACGACGCTGTCGTCGGACACGGCACAGGCCCCTCAGGCCGCCGAGGCGAGCCGGCCGACGCCGAGCAGGTCGGCGAGGTTGCCGCCCATGACCCGGACCACCTGGTCGTCGGGCAGGCCCTCGAGCTCGTCGACGAAGGTGATGGGGTCGGACATGCCCTCGGGGTGGGGGAAGTCGGAGCCGAACAGCACGTGGTCGGCGCCGAGGATCTCGACCAGCCCCTTGACGTTCTCCTCGTGGAACGGGTGCACGTAGACCTGGCGCTTGAACACCTCGACCGGGTCCTCGGGGCACTCCTGCGGCATCATCCGGTAGGTCTCGCGGAGGGAATCGAGCAGCGGCCGGACGAAGCCCGAGCCGTTCTCGACCGACGCGATGCGCACCGCCGGGAACCGTGACAGCGCCCCGTGCAGGATGAGCGCGGCGAACGTGTCGGTGATGGCCCGGTGGTGCAGGGTGGCGGCCCGGAAGGCGTTGAGCTTGAACGGCAGCATCTCGCCGCCGCCGCCCTCCCAGTCCTCGGCGTAGCGGGTGTAGCCGCTGTCGGAGGCGTGCATCGAGACGGGGATGCCCAGCTCGGTGACCCGCTGCCAGAACGGGTCGAACCGCTCCATGCCGGGCGAGATCGACTTGCCGCTGGCGATCGGCACCGGCGCCGGCCGGATCAGCACGGTCTTGGCGCCGTGCTCGACGCACCACTCCAGCTCCTCGATGGCCCGCTCGACGATGGGCAGGGTGATCACCGGGGTGGGGTAGATGCGGTTCTCGTAGTCGAAGGTCCAGGTCTCGTACATCCACTCGTTGAGGGCGTGGATGACGGCGTGGGTGGCCTCGACGTCGTCGCGCAGGCGCTCCTCGACCAGGCTGGCGAGGGTGGGGAACATGAGCGCCCGGTCGAGGCCCAGCTCGTCCATCAGCTCGATCCGCGGGGCCGGCTCCTGGAAGGCGGGGATGCACCGCATGGGGTCGCCCACGATCTCGCGGTAGCTCTTCCCGTCGGGGTTGCCCTTCTTGTAGAACTCCTCCTGGGCACCGGGCTTGGCGATGACCTCGAAGGTGGGGTTCGGGATGTACTCGCTGATCGTGCCCTTGACGACGATCTTGGTGCGCCCCCGCACCTCGACGTAGTCGATGACCCGCTTGTACCGATCCGGGAGGAACTTCGTGAGCGCGTCCCGGGTCTCGTACATGTGGTTGTCAGCGTCGAACACCTCGTAGTCCAACGAGCGTGACGGCATCGGACGGTCCTCCTCCCCAGTAGCGACGACAAACGCTACGGTGTTTCTGACACCTGCGTCAATTCTGGCGGACCCTGGTGGGGCACCGTCGTGACCCCGAGTGGTCCTCGGGCCATTCGTCGGTGGCGCACATCTGACAGTACGGTCATCCCGCGACCAGAGGGCCCACGACCGCCGACCGGGGAGCGTCCGCATGCCGGAGTACAAGTTCGTCAAGTACGAGACCTTCGACGATGGCCGCATCGTGCGGATCCTGCTGAACCGGCCCGAGGCGCGGAACGCCCAGAACCGGGGGATGCTCGTCGACCTCCACGACGCCTTCATGGCCGCGGAGGCCGACGACCAGGTGCGGGTGGTGATCCTCGGGGGCGAGGGCCTCATGTTCACGTCGGGCCACGACCTGGGCTCGAAGGTGTCGGTCGAGGAGTACACCCCCGGCCCCAACCAGCACCCCACGCGCTCGATCAACGGGGGCACCCGTGAGGGCTCCGAAGGTCTGATGCTGCAGGAGTGGCACTACTTCTTCCAGAACACCCTGCGCTGGCGGAACCTCCGCAAGATCACGATCGCCCAGGTGCACGGTGACGTGTACGCCGCGGGCCTGATGCTGGCGTGGGCCTGCGACCTGATCGTGGGCTCGGAGGAGGTGCGGTTCGCCGACGTGGTCGGCACCCGCCTGGGCATGTGCGGCGTCGAGTACTTCGGCCACCCGTGGGAGTTCGGTCCCCGCAAGGCCAAGGAGCTGCTGCTGACCGGCGACTCGATCGACATCCACGAGGCCCACCGGCTGGGCATGGTGTCGAAGGTCTTCAAGCTCGACGAGCTGTCGGAGCGGACCCTCGACTTCGCCCGCCGCATCGCCCAGCTGCCGACGATGACCGCGCTGCTGATCAAGGAGTCGGTCAACCAGACCGTCGACAACCAGGGCTTCTACAACTCGCTGCAGGCGTGCTTCACGATGCACGAGCTCAACCACAGCCACTGGGCCTGGGTCCGCGACGACGGCTACCCGATCGCCGACGAGGCCCACGGCATCCCCAACTGGCGCGAGGCCCCGCCGATCGTCAACGCCGTCAAGGACCAGGTCCGCGCCGACGCCTGACCGCGGTGCGGTCGCTACGCTGCGGGCGATGTTGCGCGCGGACGGTGGCTGGTCGGGCCCGAACTTGACGCAGTTGTTAGATTTTGGCGGCAACCAGTGACCGACGGCAGTCCGTGCGCTAATTTCTCTAACGGTTGCGTCACTTACAGTCGATCCGGCGGGGATCGGTCCGAGGGGGGACAACATGTATCGACAGCTCCGGCTACGGCGGATGCTCGCCGCCTGCGTGGTCTTGGCGCTCGGCCTGAGCGCCTGCGGCAACTCCGGTGACGACGACGACTCGGCCGATCCCGCGCCCAGCTCCGACGGGGGATCGGGCAACGAGGCGCCGGCCACCGACCGCGACGAGTTCGTCTCGCTCAGCGGCGTGCCGGGCGTGACCGACGACGCCATCACCTACTCGGTCATCGCCACCAAGGCCAACAACCCGCTCGGCACCTGCATCCTCGACTGCTACGTCGACGGCATCGAGGCCTACTTCGCCTACCGCAACGACGAGGGCGGCATCTACGGCCGCGACCTCGAGCTCGCCGAGCCGATCGACGACGAGCTGCAGCAGAACCAGGCCCGGGCCCTCGAGGTCACCTCGGCCGACGACACCTTCGGCAACTTCAACGCCACCCTGTTCGCCAGCGGCTGGGGCGACCTCGACTCGGCCGGCATCCCCACCTACACGTGGGGCATCAACTTCGCCGAGGCCACCGGGCGCCAGCACATCTTCCCGAGCCTGGCGGTGATCTGCAGCGACTGCACCGGCCGGGCGGTGCCCTTCGCCGTCCAGACCGTCGGTGCCCACAAGGTCGCCTCGCTCGGCTACGGCATCACCGAGAACTCGAAGATCTGCGCCCAGTCGGTCGCCGACTCGATCGACAAGTACAGCGACGACGTCGACGCCGAGATGGCCTACCTCAACGACGACCTCGACTACGGGCTCCCCAGCGGCATCGGCCCCGAGGTGACGGCGATGAAGGAGGCCGGTGTCGACTTCATCTCGACCTGCCTCGACCTCAACGCCATGAAGACCATCGCCCAGGAGCTCGATCGCCAGGGCATGCAGGACGTGGTCCTGTACCACCCCAACACCTACAACCAGCAGTTCGTCCAGGAAGCCGGCGACCTGTTCGAGGGTGACATCGTCACGGTGCAGTTCCGGCCGTTCGAGGCCGACGAGGGCGACAGCTCCGGCGTCGAGTCGATCAACAGCTTCCGCGAGTGGATGGAGGAGACCGGCAGCGACCCCAGCGAGCTGGCGATGGTCGGCTGGATCAACGCCGACCTGGCCTTCCAGGGGCTGCTGGCCGCCGGGCCCGAGTTCGACCGCGACAAGGTCACCGAGGCCACCAACGCGATGACCGAGTACGACGCCGGCGGGCTGATCAACCCCATCAACTGGACCACCCAGCACGAGCCGCCGACCCAGGGCGATCCGACCCACGACTACGCCCGGGAGTGCTCGGTCCTGCTGCGGGTCGAGGGTGGCGAGTTCGTCCCGGTCGAGTCGGCGGCCGACCCCTGGGCCTGCTGGCCGAACGACTCCGACGAGTGGTCCGAGCCGGAGGCGGCCTCGTTCGGCTGAGCGGAAGCTACGGGAGCACGGGAGGAAGCGATGTTCGCTTCGGTCGGTGAGGACGTCTTCCGGGCGTTCCTGCAAGGGATGCCCACGGGGACCGTCTTCGCGCTGATCGCGCTGGGCTTCGTCCTCACCTACAAGACGTCGGGCATCTTCAACCTGGCCTTCGGGGCGCAGGCCTACATATCGGCGGCGATGTACTTCAAGTGCCGGGTCGAGTGGGAGTGGCCGATCGTCCCGGCGGTCATCGTGTCGGTGGTGCTGCTGGCCCCGGCGATCGGGTTGGTGCTCGAGCGGCTGATCTTCCGCCACCTGCGCACCGCCTCGTCGGTGGCCAAGCTGGTCGTGGCCATCGGGTTGTCGGTCGCGCTGCCGAACCTGTTCGACCTGCTCGCCAACTTCGAGGCGGTGGCCGGGCGCACGCCCGAGGGCATCGTCCCCGACGGGGCCTCGGTGTTCTACGACCCGTTCGGCGTGTACTCCTTCAGCCGCAACGAGCTGGTGGCGATGGGTGTCGCCGTGGTCGGCATGCTCGCGCTCGGCGCGCTGTTCCGGTTCAGCGCCATCGGCCTGCAGATGCGGGCCGTGGTCGAGAGCCCCCGGATGACCGAGCTCAACGGCATCCGCGCCGACCGCGTGTCGGCCTTCGCCTGGGCCCTGTCGAGCCTCTTCGCCGGGGCGGCCGGCGTGTTGATCGCCCCCCGGTTCAACACGCTGGCCGCGCCCGACTTCTTCAACCTCGTGGTGGTGGGCATCGCCGCCGCGGCGGTGGGCCGCCTCGTCAACCTGCGGGGCGCGCTGATCGGCGGGCTCGGGCTGGGCGTGTTCATCGCCCTGTTCGACACGTTCCTGCCGCGGTGGGCCGAGGACCACGCCTGGCTGCGGCCCATCCAGGACAACATCACCCCGGCCGTGCCGTTCGTGGTGCTGTTCGGCGTGCTGGTGCTGTGGCCGGCCATCCGCCGTTCGCGTGAGGCGGCCGACCCGATGGCCGGGGTCGAACCCCCACCGCCGTCGCTGGCCGCGACCACCCGCAGCCCGCGGGTGGCCCGGTTCTCGCGGGTGATGTCGGTGGTGCTGCTCGGCCTCATCCTGCTGGTGGTGTTCACCCGGGCCGACGTCTCGTGGCTGTTCCTGGTGACCCAGGCGGTGATCCTGTCGACGATCTACCTGTCGATCACGGTGATCACCGGCATGGCCGGCCAGATGTCGCTGTGCCAGGGGGCCTTCGCCGCCATCGGCGGGTTCACGGTCTTCCAGCTCGTCGAGCGCTACGACATGTCGGTGCTCGCCGCCGCGCTGGTCGGGGCGGTCATCGCCGCGGTGGCCGGGGCGGTGCTGTCGCTGCCGGTCCTGCGGCTCGGCGGCATCTGGGTGGCGATCGCCACGCTGGCCTTCGCCTTCTTCTTCGACGCGGTGCTGGTGAAGCTGTCGTGGGTCGGCGGCGGCTCGTCGATGCAGGGCACACGGGTGCCCCGGCCGACGATCGGCTCGTGGGACATGGCCAACGACAAGTCCTTCCTCGCCCTCGCCATCGTGGTGTTCGCCGTGGTGTCGGTGGGGGTGGTCCTGCTGCGGGAGGGCACGGTCGGTCGCACCCTGCGGGCGCTGCGGGGCAGCGAGGTCGCGGCCGAGTCGATCGGCATCTCGCCGACCCGGGCCCGGATGACCGCCTTCGCCGTGTCGGCCTTCATCGCCGGGCTCGGCGGGGCGATGCTCTCGATCCACCAGGAGAACGTGAACTACGGCAACAACTTCGCCCCGTTCGCCGCGCTGTTCTGGGTGGTGATCGTGGTCAGCCTGGGCTCGCGGACCGTCGAGGGCGCCGGCCAGGCGGGCGCCGCGTTCGCGCTGTTCGACACGGTGCTCCTGCGGGGCGAGATCTTCGGCTGGATCCTGCGGTCGCCGGACCGCATCCCCGGCATCTTCCCGATCTCGCCGAAGTGGCGCTTCGTGCTGTTCGGGCTGGGCACCATCCAGTTCGCCCGCCACCCCGAGGGCCTGGTCGAGAACGGCAAGCGGAAGTCGCTCGCCCAGCTCGAGAAGCTGTTCGGCGGGTCGAAGGCCGACGCCGACGACGCCGCCAGCGCCGCCGGTGCGGGCTCGGGCGCGGGTCCGCCCTCCGCCGACGGGAGCGGCGCCGAGGGTGCGGCGGAGGGCACAGGATCCGGGGGTACCGCGGCTGGCACGGGCGCGACCGCCTCCGACGGGCCGGCCCCGGCCGTAGCCCAGGGGCCGGCCCGATGAGCGCCGTCCTCGAGGCCACCGGGATCCGCAAGTCGTTCTCGGGCGTCGTCGCCCTCTGCGACATCGACCTGCAGGTCGAGGAGGGGGAGCGGGTCGGCCTGATCGGACCCAACGGCGCCGGCAAGACCACCTTCTTCAACTGCGTCCTCGGCGTGCTCAAGCCCGACGCCGGCTCGGTCGTGTTCGACGGCGCCGACGTCAGCCGCCTGGCCGTCTACCAGCGGGCCCGCCGCGGCCTCGGACGCACCTTCCAGCGCATCGAGCTGTTCGCCGACTGCACCGTGCGCGAGCACCTGCTCATCGCCGAGCGCACCCGCCGCGGCGACGGCCGGCTGTGGAAGGACCTGATCGGCCGGGGCCGGCCCCGGGCCGACGAGATCGCCCGCTGCGACGAGGTGCTGGCGCTGCTCGGCCTGGGCGCGGTGGCCGAGGAGCCGATCGAGCGGCTGAGCCTCGGCCAGGGCCGCCTGGTCGAGGTGGGCCGGGCGCTCATGACCGCACCCAAGCTGCTGCTGCTCGACGAGCCGTCGTCGGGCCTCGACCGGTCCGAGACCGCTGCGCTGGCCACGACCCTGCGGGAGGTCCAGGCCGAGCAGGGCTTCGCCATCCTGCTGGTGGAGCACGACGTCGAGTTCGTCGCCGGCTTCACCGAGCGGTCCTACGTGCTCGACTTCGGGCAGATGATCGCCAGCGGACCCACCGCCACCGTGCTCGCCAGCCCCGAGGTCCGCCGGGCCTACCTCGGTGACCTCGAGGAGGTCTCATGACCGACGCCACCCCCACGCCCGACGACGCCGAGTCCGACGCCGACGCCAGCGGCGCCGACCCCGCTCCCGATCCGGGTCCCACCCCCGAGGAGATGACGGCCGCCGCCGGGAACATGCCGGTCTGCGGCACCGCGGCCCGGGCGATGGAGGAGCTCGCCGAGCCGTCGTCGGACGGGGCGACGGCGGCTCCAGCCGGTGGGCCGCCGGTGCTCGACCTGCGGGACGTGACCGCGGGGTACGGGCCGTTCCGGGCGCTGTTCGGGCTGTCGCTGACCATCGCCCCGGGCGAGGCCGTCGCCCTGCTCGGCGCCAACGGGGCCGGCAAGACCACCGTGGCCCGCGTGGCCACCGGCCTGGTCGCACCGACGGGCGGGTCGGTCCACGTCGACGGCGACGACCTCACCGGCAAGCCGGCGTGGCGCTTCGCCCGGGCCGGTGTGATCCACGCCCCGGAGGGACGGTCGGTGTTCGCGACGCTCAGCGTCGACGAGAACCTGACGCTGTCGTTCCGGCAGTCCGGCGG
>Ga0075421_100012481_pt1 | contig 10558 bp, 8 predicted proteins | sample SoiMetdeltSBSDD5_FD_75292 | JGI IMG/M metagenome (GOLD analysis project Ga0075421, IMG submission 75292) | Bulk soil microbial communities from a Populus tree surrounding site in Tennessee, USA - Soil MetaG P. deltoides SBSDD5 | ecosystem: Environmental > Terrestrial > Soil > Tree plantation... | reverse complement strand
CGTTCCACGCCTGGAGAAAGACGTGAGCACCCTGCTCTCCAGCATCGTTGCCGGGACGAACAGCGTGACCGGGAAGGGATTGCTGGTCGGGAGTTCGCTGGCCTCAAGACTGCGACTGCACCCGGGCGACAAGGTGGCTATTTTATCGCCGCGCGCGTTTAAGGAATGGAGGCGGGCTTCTAAAGGAGGCCGGGAAGAGGCGCCGATGGCGGAGGATTACGAGGTGCGGGGAATTTTTGACGTGGGGTACTACGAGTTCGACGACCAATTCGTCGTGTGTTCGCTCTGGAATGCGCAGGATCTGTACGGTTTGGATGAGGCCGTCCACGGATTGCTGGTAATGGTTCATGATCCGGAGCGAGCTTTTACGGTGCAGCGCGAGTTGGAGGAGACGCTCGGTCCGGAGTTTGAGGTGGTGACCTGGATGGACGATTCAAAGCTCATGGAAGCCGTGATCGTGGAAAAGAATATCATGTTCATCGTGGTCTTTTTTGTCATGATCGTGGCGGCCTTTGGCATCACGAGTACCCTGATTACCTTCGTCGTCCAAAAAACCCGCGAAATCGGGATGCTCAAGGCGCTGGGCGCGACGGGTCGCCAATTGACGTTTCTTTTCTTCAGCCAAAGTCTGGCGATCGGCTTGACGGGCGTGCTCCTCGGGTTCGGGTTGGGTCTGCTCGCGATTTCCTACCGCAACGAATTCCTTCTTTTCATGCGCCGCGCGACGGGACTCGAACTGTTTCCGGCCAAGATTTACGGATTCAGCGAACTGCCGGCCCTGATTTTGCCCGGCGACATCGCGGTTATTTGCGGAGGATCGCTGATCATTTGCCTGTTGGCCGGCGTCCTGCCCGCTTGGAACGCCGGACGACTAAAACCGGTGGAGGCGCTACGATATGAATAGTGAGGCCGGAGGTTGGCATCAGACTGTGGCATCGGAAAGAGGAGGGGAATGACTTTCGATCAAACCGGCAGCGCGCTGTTGAATGCGCGGAGCGCAGGCAAGATGTATTCGCTCGGCAAGCGGTCATTGGAGGTGCTGCGCGCGGTCAATTTCGCGGTCGCCCGCGGCGACTTCGTGGCCGTACAGGGCGCGTCCGGCGCCGGCAAGAGCACGTTGCTGCATTTGCTGGGAGGATTGGATACGCCCACCGCGGGCGAAATCTGGTTTGATGGAAAAAATCTGGCGACTCTGTCGGCGATTGAGTTGTCGAGATTCAGAAACCGGAAGGTCGGATTTGTCTTTCAGTCCTACCATTTGCTCCCCGAGTTGGACGCGCTCGAGAACGTCTGTCTGCCGGCGCGGATGGCGCGGACGGAGGCGGCCAGGGCCGAAACGCGGGGCAGGGAACTGCTCAAGCGCGTCGGCCTGGCAGAGCGGACCGACCACCGGCCCTACGAGCTGTCCGGTGGCGAGCAGCAGCGGGTGGCGATCGCGCGGGCACTGATCAACGACCCGGAGGTGATATTGGCGGACGAACCGACCGGCAATCTGGATTCGCACACGGGCGAAGAAATCATCGAATTGCTTTGCGCGCTGCGCGTCGAGCGGAACGCGACACTGGTGATCGCCACGCACGACGCGAAAGTCGCCGGCCGCGCGCCGCGGATCGTGGAGCTGGTGGACGGACAAATCAGTTCGCCGGATGGCTAAAGAAGTTGCGCGCCGGCGGGCGTTTAACGTAGGCTGGCCGGGTTTTCTAGGATGAAAATCTACATCGACGGAAAATATTACGACGAGAAGAAGGCGAAGATCTCCGTTTTCGATCACGGGCTGCTTTATGGGGACGGCATCTTCGAGGGAATACGCGCTTACAACGGCCGCGTGTTCAAGCTCAAGGAGCACATCGACCGGTTGTTCTGTTCGGGCAAGGCGATCCTCCTCAGCATTCCGATTTCACACGACGAAATGATGCAAGCGGTCGTCGCGACCTGTCGCGCGAACCGCATTCGCGACGGCTACGTTCGCCTCGTCGTGACGCGCGGCGTCGGAACGCTGGGACTGAATCCGAACCGCTGCAAGGATCCGTCAATCATCATCATCGCCGACAAGATCCAGCTTTATCCGCCGGCGTTGTACGAGAAGGGGATGCAGATTATCACTGTGCCTACGGTGCGCAATCTGCACAGCGCGCTCAACCCGGCCATCAAATCGCTGAATTATCTGAACAACATCCTGGCCAAGATCGAGGCGAACAACTCGGGGTGCGAGGAGGCGATTATGTTGAACGCGGAAGGGTTCGTTTCCGAGTGCACGGGCGATAATCTTTTCATTGTGAGGGCCGGCCAGTTATTCACGCCGCCTTTGTCCGCGGGCGCGCTTTACGGCATTACGCGAGGGGTCGTGATGGAGATGGCGCGGGAGGAGGGCCTCACCGTCTCGGAGCCGAACCTGACCCGCTACGATGTGTTCAACGCCGACGAATGTTTCCTGACGGGGACGGGGGCGGAGTTGATTCCGGTGGTCAGGGTCGACGGGCGCGTGATTGGAACCGGCAAACCGGGGCCGGTAACGAGGATGCTGGTGGAAAAGTACCGGGCCTTGACGAAAGTTTCCGGTGAGCCGATATACCCCTAGTTTATGCTGTGCGACATCTGCAAACAAAATGTGGCCACGGTGCACCTCAGTCAGAGAGTGGAGGCCAGGGTGAATGAAATCCACCTTTGCCAAGCCTGCTCAAAGGCCCAAGGCGTTGATGATCCCACCGGATTCTCGTTAGCGGACCTGTTTGAAAAAGCGGGCAAATTGGACCGGCAAGGAAACTAGACGATTATGCTGTGCGACATCTGCAAACAGAACGTGGCCACGGTGCACCTCACACAGATGGTGGAGGGCAAGACCAAGAAGGTGGACCTGTGTGAGACCTGTTCCAAAGACAAGGGGATCGATGATCCCACCGGATTCTCGCTGGCCGACCTGCTTCTCGGACTGGGCGCCGCGCAGGAGATGGCGCAGGCGGCTTCCGGCTCGGAACTCAAGTGTCCGAGTTGCGGCTTCACCCAGGCCGACTTCAAGAAATCAGGCCGGCTCGGCTGCGCGGATTGCTATACGACGTTTGCGGAGGGCCTGGAGGGGCTGCTCAAATCGATGCACAAAGGAACGAAGCACGCTGGCAAGGTTCCGCGACTGCTCCAGCAAAACAAGAATGTCACCGAGAAGCTGAACGGCCTGCAGAAGCGGTTGGAGAAGGCGATTGCCGAGGAGGACTTCGAGCAGGCGGCGGTGCTGCGCGACGAGATCAAGCAGGCACGCGAGAAGCTCGATAGCCTGACGACGGGTTGAAACCATGAATATCCACGAGTTTCTCATTCCTCCCGATCAGTCGTGCAAACGCCCCGGTCCGCACGACCGGATCGTGATGTCGAGCCGTGTCCGCCTGGCGCGGAACGTCAAAGGCATGTCGTTCCCCGGCTGGGCCAAGAAGGCCGACCGTCTCCGCGCCCTGGAGGCGATTCGCCCTGCGGTCGAGGCCCTGGGGCAGTTGGCCGGAGGCTTCTCCGAATCGATGGATAACTTCGGCGCCCTGGACAAACAAATCCTTGTCGAGCGCCATCTGATCAGCCGCGAGCATGCGGCCAAGGGTGTCGGCAGTGGTTTAGTGGTGAATCGGGAAGAGACCCTGTGCGTGATGATTAACGAGGAGGATCATTTGCGGATGCAGGCGTTGCGGCCCGGCTTGCAGCTTCGATCGGCCTGGCTGGCGATCGACCAGATTGACACCGCCCTGGAAGGGAAACTTGATTACGCTTTTTCCAACGAGTTGGGGTATTTGACCGCCTGTCCAACCAACCTTGGCACGGGCATTCGGGTCAGCGCGATGCTGCATTTACCGGCGCTCGTCCTGGCCGAGCAGATCAACCAGATCATTCAGGCGGTGAACAAACTCGGTCTGGCGGTGCGGGGGCTTTATGGCGAGGGGACCGAAGCCCTGGGCAACGTGTTCCAGGTGTCCAATCAAATGACCCTTGGCGAGGCCGAGACGGACATTCTGGAGCGGCTCAACAAGGTGCTGTTGCAGTTGATCGAGCACGAAGAGAACGCCCGAACGACGCTGCTCGAAAAGAAACCGAAGATGATCTTTAACCACATCGGCCGCGCCTACGGCATCCTGGCCAACGCCCACAGCATTTCGTCAAAGGAAACGATGAACCTCCTGTCGTTGATGCGGCTGGGCATCGACCTGGCCATGTTCCCGGGAATCGAACGGTGGTTGGTGGACGAGTTGTTCATCCTGACGCAGCCGGCCCATCTGCAGAAGCAGTTCTCCGACAAGCTCTCGGCCGAGGAGCGTGATTTGCTCCGGGCGGACATGTTGCGGGAACGCCTGCGGCACGTCAGCCGTCCGGTCGCCAAACTCCCGCCCGCACAAGGGAACAAACCGGATAAACCAGCGTCTTCCTCCTGAACGCCGTCCCGCCATTCCTGGCGGCGATCCGGCGTGCGCCGGGCTGTGCGAGAACCCCTGTAACCGGCGAGATTTTGGGTGCATTTTTGGCAGAAGGCGGTTAGAGTCGCCCTCCGAGAATGCGTTATGCTGTTTTCCTGGGCGTGAGTCTTTTGCGTTTCATCGCGACACCGAGTTGTGCAACCTGGACTGCTTCTGGCCCAATACTGGACAAAGCAGGCGAGTAGCAGCATGTTCAACCACGAAGAAATATGAGTGACGAAGCCATGAACAACTTCACTCCGCGCGCGCAGCAGGTGCTGGCGTTGGCGCGGAAGGAGGCCGACCGATTCAACCATAACTTTGTCGGCACCGAGCACCTTCTGCTCGGCTTGATCAAATTGGGCCAGGGTGTGGCCGTCAATGTCCTCCAGAAAATGGGCCTCGATCTGGAAACGGTTCGCATGGAAGTGGAAAAGCAGGTCGGCACGGGCCCGGACCAGAAGATGATCGGCAACATCCCGTACACGCCGCGTGTGAAAAAAGTCCTCGCTCTTGCCGCCAAGGAAGCGAAAGCCCTCAATCACACCTATGTCGGCACCGAACACATTTTGCTCGGGTTGCTGCGCGAGGGCGATGGCGTTGCCGCCCGGGTGTTAAAGAACCTGGACGTTGACATCGAACAGACCCGCCAGGAAATCCTCAAGGAACTGGATCCGAACTTTCAGGCCTCGGAAGAAGCCGCCCCGGGCGAAGCCGCCGAGAAGGGGCCCGAAAAGAAAGGCGAGGTCAAAACACCGGCGCTCAAGGCGTTCGGACGCGACCTGACTGAGATCGCCCGCAAGGGCGAGATGGACCCGGTCATTGGCCGAAAGAACGAAATCGAACGGGTCATTCAAATCCTTTGCCGTCGCACCAAAAACAACCCGGTGCTGCTCGGCGAAGCGGGTGTCGGCAAGACCGCGATCGTCGAGGGCTTGGCCCAGGAGATCGCCAAAGGGAACGTGCCCGAGTTGCTGCGCGACAAGCGAGTCATTACGCTGGACCTGGCGTTGATGGTGGCCGGCACCAAGTACCGCGGGCAGTTCGAAGAGCGCATCAAGGCGGTTATGGACGAAATTCGCCGGGCGAAGAACATCATCCTGTTCATCGACGAACTGCACACCATTGTGGGCGCCGGTTCCGCCGAGGGGACGATGGATGCCTCGAACATTATCAAGCCCGCTCTCAGCCGCGGTGAAATGCAGTGCATCGGCGCCACGACGCTGAACGAATACCGCAAGTACATCGAGAAGGACGCTGCCCTGGAACGTCGGTTCCAGGCGGTGAAGGTCGAAGCGCCGTCCATTGATGAAGCGGTTCAGATCCTCAAGGGACTTCGACCGAAGTACGAGGAACATCACAAGATCGATTTGACCGACAAAGCGGTCGATGCAGCCGTCCGGCTTTCGGACCGCTACATCACGGGGCGTTTTCTTCCGGACAAGGCCATTGACGTCATGGACGAGGCCGGTTCGCGCGCCCGGATCGGCGCCATGACGCGCCCGCCGGATGTCAAAAATCTCGAGGCCGAGATCGAAGAGATCAAGGTGCGCAAGGAACGCGCTATCAAAGAGCAGGATTTTGAAGGCGCCGCTGCGATGCGCGACAAGGAAAAGCAGGCCAAAGAAAAACTGGAGGCGTTCTTAAACGCCTGGAAGGCCACGCGCGAGGAAAAACGGGTCATCGTCGATGAGGACGACATTCTACACGTTGTCGCCAAGTGGACCGGTATTCCGCTCAAGCGGATGGAGCAGGGCGAGGCCCAGAAGCTTCTCGCAATGGAAGAAGAGCTGGCGAAGGTGGTCGTAGGACAGGGCGAAGCCGTCACCGCGCTGTGCAAGGCGCTGCGCCGGTCGCGGGCGGATTTGAAAGACCCCAAACGTCCGATCGGCACGTTTGCGTTGCTCGGCCCGACTGGCGTTGGCAAGACGCTTCTGGCGAAGTCCCTCGCGGAACATATGTTTGGCGATGCCAAGTCGCTCATTCAACTCGACATGAGCGAGTACATGGAAAAGTTCACGGCCTCACGGCTGGTAGGATCGCCGCCCGGTTATGTGGGTTACGAGGAAGGCGGCCAGTTGACCGAGCAGGTGCGCCGCAAGCCGTATTCCGTCGTCCTGTTCGATGAAATCGAAAAGGCCCATCCGGACGTGATGAATATGCTGCTTCAGATTCTGGAGGAGGGCAAACTGACGGACAGCGTCGGGCGCGTCGTCGATTTTCGAAACACCATTGTGCTGCTGACTTCGAATGTTGGCGCGGAAACCATTCGCAAGCAAGGGACGATCGGATTTACGTCGGCGAGTGAAGAGGCCAGCTACGAAAAGATGAAAGAACGCATTCTCGACGACGCGAAGAAGGCGTTCCGGCCCGAGTTTCTGAACCGTTTGGACGACGTGATCGTTTTCCGTTCGCTGAACAGACCGGATCTCATCCAGATTCTCGATCTGGAAGTAAAGAAGGTGATGGAACGGCTGAGAGGGAGGAAGATCGAGATCCAACTCGACGACAAGGCGAAGGATTTCCTGCTCGAGAAAGGCTACGATCCGATCTATGGCGCCCGCCCGATGCGCCGCGCAGTCGAGCGGCATCTGGAAGACCCGCTGGCCGAAGAAATTCTCAAGGGCCATCTTCACGAGAACGATCCGATCCGCGTTACCGTGGAAAACGACAAGCTGGTCTTCAACCAGAAGGCCGCGGCGGAAGGGGCGCTTTCGAGCTGATTCCAACCACCCGTTTCGAACGCCACTCGCGAACGCGCGTGGCGTTTTTTTGTTCATACGACTGGTCAAGCGCTTCATCCATTGTTAGAACCATGGCGGACCGGATGAACATTTCCCTCGGAAATCGGGTGTTGCATTGGTTTGATGGCTTGGGGCGGGTGACCCTGCTGGCTGGCGAGTCGGTGTCGGCGATCCTTGCCCGGAAAGGAAACTGGCGCGACCTCGCTTACCAGCTTTATTTCATCGGTGTGAAATCACAGTCGGTCGTTCTCGTCACCGGCGCGTTTACCGGGATGGTGCTCTGCGCCCAAACGTATTTCCAGTTTCATAAGGTGAAAATGGACACCGCAACCCTCGCGGTGGTGAGCGTCGCGATGGGAAGCGAACTCGGCCCGGTGCTGACCGCGCTGATGGTGGCCGGCCGGGTGGGCGCAGCGATGGCGGCGGAACTGGGCACGATGCGTGTCACCGAGCAGATCGACGCGCTACGCACGTTGGCGACGCATCCGGTCGATTATCTGGTTGTCCCCCGCCTGTTGGCGACGGTCGTGGCGCTGCCCTTGCTGACCGCAGAATCGATCGTCTTCGGGATCACGGCCGCGTACATCGTCGGGACGGGGCTGTTGGGCATCGACGCGGCCTACGCCTGGCACAACATGCTCAAGTACACGCGGCCGGAGCAGATGCTGGTGGGAATCATCAAGGCGATCATTTTCGGTGGCGTGCTGGCGTTGATCAGTTGTTACAAGGGGATGAATTGCCGTGAAGGAGCCGAGGGTGTCGGCCGCGCCACAACCGAGGCGGTGGTTTACTCGTGCATCACGATTCTCATCAGCAATTTCTTCCTCACCTTGTTTCTGACCCGCTTGCTCGGGGCGTGATGATCGAAGCGCGGCAACTCCGCAAAAGTTTCGGCTCACAGCGGGTGCTGGACGGTGTCGATCTGTGCATTGAGCGAGGCGAGTCGGTGGTGATTATTGGCCGAAGTGGCGGCGGGAAGAGTATTCTGCTGAAACACCTGATCGGACTGTTGAGCCCCGATGAAGGAGACGTGTTGATCGACGGCGAAAACATCGCCCGAATGACGGAACACCAGTTGTTAACGGTGCGCCGCAAGTTCGGCATGTTGTTTCAAGGAGCCGCCCTGTTTGATTCGCTGACGGTGGCCGAGAACGTTGGGTTTGTTTTGCGGCGCGACGACAAGCTGGCGGAGAGCGAGGTCAAGCGGAGAGTGGACGAAATGCTGGAAATGGTGGACCTGGCCGGGACGCAAGACAAGAAGCCGGCGGAACTTTCCGGCGGCATGCGCAAGCGCGTTGGCCTGGCGCGCGCGATTATTTACCGGCCGGAGATCGTGTTGTACGATGAGCCGACCACCGGCCTGGATCCGGTGGTTTCCGACAGCATCGATCATCTCATCCTCCGGATTTGCGAACGGTTCGAGGTGACGACGGTGGCGGTGACGCACGACATGCGCAGCGCACGACGGATTGGCCAGCGTATCCTGATGCTGCATGACGGGCGCATTCGCTACAGTGGAAAGCCGGATGAGGTTTTCCAGTCCTCAGACCCGGTCGTGAACCGGTTTGTGAACGGCGTCGCGGACCCGAAGGAACACCACTTTTGATATGAGCCGGAAACAGCTGGAATGGAAAGTCGGCGTATTCGTTTTCGCCTGCCTCGCGTTGCTGGGCCTGTTAATGGTGAGCTTCAGCAAGGGGCTGACGTTCTTCAAGCCGACCTACACGGTGCGGCTCAAAGCAAAAAGCGTGGGCGGGATCAAGGAGCAGGCGACCGTTCTGGTGGCCGGCGTACCCGTGGGCAGGGTCACCGGCGCGGAACTTTCCCCCGACGGCCGTTCCGTGACGGTATCCCTGAAGATCCTGTCGCGTTACAAGATCCACAGCGACGCCCTGTTCACCATCGATTCGATCGGTTTTCTGGGAGACCAGTATGTCATGATCATCCCCACGAAGAACGAAGGGCCCGTCCTGCAGGATGGCGATGAAGTCACCAGCCGTGAACCATTCAACCTTCAGGAAGTGGCGCGTTCGGCCACGGGGTTTATCCAGCGCATCGACGAAGCCGCGCAGAAATTGAATGATGCCCTCACCCGCGTGGACCGGCACGTGTTGAACGAAGAGACGCTGACGAACCTTTCCGCGACGATCACCAATTTTCGCCAAGTGTCGGAACGCGCGTTGGTGGCGGTTGACAACATCGACCGGCTGGTGCAATCGAATTCGCTGCCGGTGAGCATTTCGGTCAGCAACCTGGCGCTCTTTTCACGGCAGCTGAATGAGTTGGGCGATGGCTTTCAGGGGGTGCTGAAACTGAACGAAGCGCAACTGACGGCCGCGGTAAAAAGCATTGAATCGGCCGGTGAACTGATGAAAGGATTGCTGGCCGATTTGCAGGCGGGAAAAGGGCTGGCCGGCAGAGTGTTGAAAGACGAGCAGCTCGAAGCCGGCTTTTCCCAGCTTGTCAGCAATCTCACGGTGCTGAGCAGCAATCTCAATCGACACGGGCTGTTGTGGAAGCCCAAAAAAAATGAAGTGAAACCACCGTCACAACTATATCCGGGCCGCGACCCGCGCCGCTGAATATGTTCCTTTGGCCGCTGCGCATCCTGTTCCTGGCTCTCTCCACGCTCGCCGGTTATGCGGTCAGCCAGGTCCGGCCCGACCTCATCGACGGCTGGTTCTGGGGTCTGTTGACCGGCTTCGGCTTCGGGGGACTCCTGATTGCCGTGGATGAGATGATCAAAGGCTTTTCACTGCGCGCCTTTTCCGCCGCCACATTCGGGCTGATGCTGGGTACGCTCATCGCCTTGTTGATCGACAAGTCGGGACTCTTCATTTATGCGGACGACAAGCCGGTCCGCTGGCTCATCCGCCTCTGCCTGTTCCTTGGATTTGGCTACATCGGAATGATCCTCGCCATGCGCAGCAACAAAGAGGATTTCTACCTGATCATTCCCTTTGTCCGGTTCGCTTCCCATAGCAAGCCGGAGAACCTGCTGGTGCTCGACACCAGCGTCATCATCGACGGCCGGATTGCCGACCTCATCGAAGGCCATTTTGTCGAGGGCGTGATCGTTATCCCGCGCTTCGTCCTGAAGGAGCTGCACACCATTGCGGATTCCAACGACCCGATCCGCCGCGCCCGCGGGCGGCGCGGCCTGGAAACGCTCAGCCGCATCCAGCGCAACAATCGCAACGAAGTCAAAGTTCACGAAGCGGATATCCCCGAAGAAACTGAAGTGGACGCCAAACTCGTCCGGTTGACGCGCGCTCTCGATGCCAAACTGTTCACCAACGACTATAACCTCGGCAAAGTCGCCGAGCTGCAGTCGGTCCGATACATGAACATCAACGAGCTCGCCAAATCGATGCGGCCGACGACCCT
>Ga0075421_100012476_pt1 | contig 10561 bp, 10 predicted proteins | sample SoiMetdeltSBSDD5_FD_75292 | JGI IMG/M metagenome (GOLD analysis project Ga0075421, IMG submission 75292) | Bulk soil microbial communities from a Populus tree surrounding site in Tennessee, USA - Soil MetaG P. deltoides SBSDD5 | ecosystem: Environmental > Terrestrial > Soil > Tree plantation... | reverse complement strand
GGCCACCGTGCTTTGCATCTCGAATCTCGAATCTCGGATTATTTGATCTGCCCCTGCGCCCGGCGGATCATGTCGCGGACCTCGGGCGGCAGCCGGTCGATCTCCTCGCGCGTCAGCGGCCGGCGCAAACTCTCCGGGATCGGCTGCGGCTGCGCGGCCCGGCCCGGCTCGAGCTGGCGCGGCGCCTGGTAGTTCGGGTTGACCTGCCTGACAATGTACTGCGACGGCGGCTCGATGTATCTCAGGATCACCTGCTGTGGCAGGATGCCGATGGCGAAGGCGAGGACGACGAGCGGCGCGAAGTAGGCCACCTCGCGCGGCGTCAGGTCGGGCAAGTCACGGTTCTCCGGGTGGGTCACCCGGCCGAACATCGTCTTCTGATAGAGCCAGAGCATGTAGCCCGCCCCGAGCACGATCCCCGTCACCGAGAAGACGCCCCACCAGACGTTGCGCTCGAACGCCCCCCAGAGGATGAGGAACTCGCCGACGAAGCCGTTGAGCAGCGGCAGCCCGATCGAGGACATGGTCATGATCAGGAAGACTGTCGCGAAGACCGGCATGACGTGCGACAGCCCCCCATAATCCGAGATCATCCGCGTGTGCCGCCGCTCGTAGAGCACCCCGACGATCAGGAAGAGCGCGCTCGTCGAAATCCCGTGGTTGACCATCTGCAGGATCGCCCCGTTGATCCCGTGCGGGTTCATGGCGAAGATCCCGAGCATGATCATGCCCATGTGTGAGACCGACGAGTAGGCGACGAGCTTCTTCATGTCGCGGCTCGTGTAGACGAAGTAGAGCGAGAGCAGCGCCCCGTAGATGATCCCGATGATCGCCAGCGGCACGACCACCCGCAGCACCCGCGCGTCCTGGCTCGCCCCGGGCAGGATCGGCAGGTTGAAGCGCAGGAAGCCGTAAGTCCCGAGCTTGAGCAGCACCCCGGCGAGGATCACCGACCCGGCCGTCGGCGCCTCGACGTGCGCGTCCGGCAGCCAGGTGTGGAACGGGAACATCGGCACCTTGATCGCGAAGCCGAGGAAGAAGGCCGCCCAGAGCCAGAGCTGGACGTTGAGCGGGATGAACGTCCCGAGCCCGTGCAGGATCGGGATGTTGAACGAGCTGACGAAACCGCCCGCCCCTGACTGCCCGGCGAGCCGCGCCGCCTCGCTGATCATCCCGACCGTCCGCTCGTTGCCCGCGAACTGCTGGAGCCACCGGCTGAGGTCGGCCCCGTGCCCCTGGACCAGCTCCGGCAGCATGAAGTAGAGCTTGAGGATCGCCAGCAGCATGACCACCGACCCGACCAGCGTGTAGAGGAAGAACTTGATCGCCGCGTAGAGCCGGTTCTCGCCCCCCCAGATGCCGATGAGGAAATACATCGGCACGAGCATGACCTCCCAAAAGACGTAGAAGAGGAACAAATCGAGCGAGACGAAGACGCCGAGCATCCCGGTCTGGAGCAGCAGCAGGAAGATGTAGTACTCCTTCTCGCGCTGCCGGATGTAGTTCCACGAGCAGAGCGTCGCAATGACGCCGAGCAGCGTCGTCAGGACGATGAGCACCAGCGCCAGCCCGTCGATCCCCATCTGGTAGCGCACCCCGATCGACGGAATCCAGCCGTGGTCCTCGATGAACTGGAACCCCGGCTTGCCGATCTCGAAGGCGAAGAGCAGCGGCAGCGAAACCAGGAAACAGGCCAGCGCCCAGACGTTGGCGAAGCGCTTGATCCCCTCCGCCCGCTCTTTCTTAAAGAAGAGCAAGAGCAGCGCCCCCAGCGCCGGCAGCCAGGTGACGACCGTCAGTATGTGAAGTTTCCCGAGCGCCAATTCATTCATAGTCCAGATCTCATCTGATCCGTGAACATCCGTGAACTCCGTGTCATCCGTGGGCCATCCCCCTACCTCCCCGCAAAGAGCAGCACGATAAAAAACGAGAGCAGCCCCAGAATCATGAGCAGCGCGTAGTTCTGCACCAGCCCCGTCTGCACGCTCCGCAGGACGACCGAGCCGCCGCGCACGACCCACCCCTGGAGGTTGACCAGCATGTCGACGACGTAGCGGTCGAACCAGTCCGAGGCGCGGCTCAGCTGCTGCGCCAGGAACGCCGAGCCGTTCGGCAGCCCGTCGACGCCCCGCGCGTCCACCCGCATGAGCACGCGCGAGAGCCCGAGCGTTGCGCCCACCGGGAAGACGCGGTTGTAGAACTCGTCCACGTAATATTTATGCAGGCTCAGCCGGTAAGGCAACCCGCCGAACGCGCGCGCCGCCTTCTCGGCGATCTCGGGCCGCCGCAGGTAAATCAGCCGCGCCAGCAGGATCGCCGCCACGGCGACGAGCACCGAGAGCGCCATCAGCCCGAGTTCTACCGCCGTCTCCCCCGTGGCGTGCGCCCCCGCCTCGCCGTGTGCCCCCCCCATCTCGACGATCACCGGGCGGAGCCACTCCTCGAAGTAATTGTGCCCGCCGAGCGCGTGCGGGATGCCGACCCACCCGCCGATTACCGAGAGCACCCCGAGGACCACGAGCGGCACGGTCATCGAGGGTGGCGACTCGTGCGGCCGCAGCGCCCCGCCGTGCCCGTGCTCCGCCCCCTCGTGGTCGTGCGCCGCCTGCGCCCGCGCCTCCTCGCCGCGGTGGCCGCGGAAACCGTGCGCGTCGTGCGCCGCGTCGGCGTGCCCCCCCTCGCCGAACCGCTCCGGCGTCCAGAAGGTCAGCGCCATAAGCCGTGTCATGTAGAACGCCGTGCACGCGGCGGTGAGCAGCCCGACGACGAAGAGGACCTTGCCCGCGTAGTTCGGGAAGGCCGAAACGCTGTACGTCTTCCAGAGAATCTCGTCCTTCGAGAAGAACCCGGCGAACGGGACGATCCCGCAGATCGCCAGCCACGCCGCGCACATCGTCCAGTGCGTTATCGGCAGGTATTTCTTCAGCCCCCCCATGCGCCGCATGTCCTGCTCGTGGTGCATCCCGTGGATCACCGAGCCCGAGCCGAGGAAGAGCTGCGCCTTGAAGAAGGCATGCGTGAAGACGTGGAAGATGCCGGCGGTGAACGCCCCGACGCCGCAGGCCAGGAACATGAACCCGAGCTGCGAGACGGTCGAGTAGGCGAGCACCTTCTTGATGTCGTTCTGCGTGAAGGCGATCGTCGCCGCGAAGATCGCCGTCGCCGCCCCGGCCACCGCGACGACGAACATGACCGACGGCGCGGCCTGGAAGATGTAGTTGACCCGCGTCACCATGTAGACGCCCGCCGTGACCATGGTCGCCGCGTGGATCAGCGCCGAGACCGGCGTCGGGCCGGCCATGGCGTCCGGCAGCCAGACGAAGAGCGGGATCTGCGCCGACTTCCCGACCGCCCCGACGAAGAGGCCGAAGGCGATCCAGCTCATGACCCCCCACTGCCCGAACGCCTCGACGTAGGCGGCCGCCCCGCCCCGCTCGAAGATCTCCTTGAGCGGCGCAAAGTCGAGCGTCCCGAAGAGCGCGAAGACGCCGAACATGCCGAGCATGAAGCCCATGTCGCCGACGCGGTTGGTGATGAACGCCTTCTTCGACGCGTCCCCCGCCTCGTCGCGCTCGAAGTAGTACCCGATGAGGAGGTAGGAGCAGAGCCCCACTCCCTCCCAGCCGACGAACATCATCGGGAAGTTCGAGCCGAGCACCAGAACGAGCATCATGAACATGAACAGATTGAGGTAGGCGAAGAACCGGTAGTAGCCCGCCTCCCCCTGCATGTAGCCCGTCGCGAAAACATGAATCAGGAACCCGACGAAGGTCACGACGAAGGTCATGACCGCCGCCAGCGGGTCCATCTGATACGCCCACCTGACCGCGTACTCTCCCCCACCGCTGATCCACGTGTAGGCGAACCCCTGGTCCACGTACGCGCCCGGGGAATGGTGCGCGGCGTAATCCCAGATCGCGCCGAGCGCGATGAGGCACGAGAGCCCCGTCGCCCCGCAGGCGACGAGCTTGACCGTCGTCTCGCCGAAGCGCAGCCGCCGCCCGAGCAGACCGTTGACCGCCGCGCCCAGGAGCGGCAGCAGCGGGACCAGAAAGAGGTATTTGAGCATGGGAGTGGATCCCTAATCTCACATCTCAAACTTCACGTTTGAGATTCCCGCTTACCACTTGAGCAGGTCGATTTCGTCCACCGCCACCGTCTCGCGGTTGCGGTAGAGCGAGACGACGATCCCGAGGCCGACGGCGGCCTCGGCGGCGGCAACCGTAATCACGAAGATGGCGAAAAGCTCGCCCGTGTGCTCGCCGAGGCGGCCGACCGCCTGCCAGTGGCGCGCGAAGGCGATGAAATTGATGTTCACCGCGTTGAGGATCAGCTCGATCGACATGAAGATGACGATGATGTTGCGCCGCGCGAGTACCCCGCCGACGCCGATGATGAAGAGGATCGAGCTGAGGATCAGGAACTTGGTCGTCGTCGGGGAAAAGTCGAGGAGCCTCCCCGCCTCCTGCTGGAGCAGACAGCCGAGGGCCAGGAGCGTCATGCGCCGTCCTCCTCCCGCTCGGCCAGCCGTTCCTGCCGCGGCGTCCGCGCGAGCAGCACCGAGCCGATGATCGCCACCAGCAGCAGCACCGAGGCGATCTCGAAGGGGAGCGCCGCCCGCGTGTAGAGCGCCCACCCGACCTCCTCGGCGTTGCGCGAGACGGGCGTCGCCCCCTGCGGGTTGTAGGCCGGGGCCGCCTCAGCCGCCGCCCCTGCGCGCGCTGGCTGGAGGCTGCTGTAGGGGTCGGCGAGCCGGATGACGTAGGAAAAGATGACCGCCAGCAGCCCGGCGAAGACGACCGCCAGCAGCCACTGCCGGCTGAAGAGCCGCGCCCGGTCGAGCCGCTCCTCGCTCACGTTGACGAGCATGATGACAAAGAGGAAGAGGACCATGACCCCGCCGACGTAGACCAGAATCTGGACGCCCATGACGAACTCGGCGCGCATGACCAGGAAGAGGCCCGCCGTCGAGATGAGCGTCGTCATGAGCCAGATGGCGCTGTGGACCGCCGACCGCGAGAGCACCGTGAAGAGCCCCCCGACCAGCGCCAGCAGCGCCAGCGCCCAAAAGAACCATGCTTCGGCGCCATGGAGGATCATAGCGGTCGGCTCTCAGCTCTTGTACTTCTTAATCTCGCGCCCGTGCTCGAGCATTTCGCGGTCCCAGATGAAGCCCTTGCGCGTGTAGGAGGCCAGCTCGAAGTCCTGCGTCAGCTCGAGGCAGTAGGTCGGGCACGCCTCGGCGCAGAGGTTGCAGAAGAGGCAGCGCGAGGTGTCGAAGAGGAAGGTCGTCAGCACCTTGCGCTTCTGCCCCGCCCGCCCCCCGGCTGCCACCTCGCGGTTCTCCCACCCGACCTCGATGCAATTCTCCGGGCAGGCCAGCGCGCAGAGGTTGCACGCGATGCAGAGCGTCTCGCCCGTCTCCGGGTCGAGGTTGAGCCGCGGCGCCCCGCGGAAGCGCTCGCTCACCGCTGGCCGCACCTTCGGGTACTGCTCGGTGATAATCTCGCCCGGCGACTGCTGCTTGAAGGTCACCCGCAGCCCCTTGAGCAGGTCGACCAGGAGGTAGCGCGACAACATCTTCTTGAGGCTCATCCCCTCCCCTTCCTTCATGCCTTTTGCTCGGCGATCCGCGCCCGCCGCTCCTCGCGCGCCGCCAACTGGCGGCGGCGCTGCTCGCCGATGTCGAAGGTCTCGGCACGGCGGTTGATGTAGCCGACGAAGAGGAGCACTACCGGCGCCGCCACCGCGAACATCCCGAGGATCAGCGCCAGTTTCCCCGCCGCGGCGCCCGGGTCCAGTCCCAACCCCTGCCGGACCGCGGTGTAGACCACCCCGGTGAGCACGATGTTGGCCAGCGCCGCGGGCGTCAGCCACTTCCACCCGAGGTCCATGAGCTGGTCGTAGCGGTAGCGCGGGAAGGTCCAGCGGAACCACATGAAGGCATAGACGATGACCGCCATCTTCGCCGCGAAGACGAGCAGCCCGACGACTGCATAGAGGTTGGGCGAGGCCTGCGGGTCGACGATTCGCGCCAGCCCCGGCAGGTGCCAGCCGCCCAGGTAGAGCGTCACCGCGACCGCCGCGACGACGAGCATTGCCGTGTACTCCGAGAGGAAGAAGAGCGACCAGCGGAAGCCGCTGTACTCGGTGTGGAACCCGCCGACGATCTCCGACTCGCCCTCCGGCAGGTCGAACGGCGTGCGGTTCGTCTCGGCCAGCCCGCAGACCATGAAAATAAAGAAGCCGAGCGGCTGGTAGAGAATGTTCCAGACCCCGGACTCCGCCTGCCGGTTGATGATCCCGACCATCGAGAGCGTCCCGGTGAAGACCAGCGCCCCGACGATCGCCAGCCCCATGCCGACCTCGTAGCTCACCAGCTGCGCCGACGACCTCAAGCCCCCGAGCAGCGGGTACTTCGAGTTCGACGACCACCCGGCCATGATGATCCCGAGCACCCCGATCGAGGAGAACGCGAGGACGAAGAGCAGCCCGATGTTGACGTCCGAGATATGGAGCCACCCAGGGCCGAAAGGGAGCACCGAGAGGACCGTGAACCCGGCGAGCACCGAAATCATCGGCGCCACCGGGAAGATCAGCCGGTCGGCCTTGTCCGGGATGAAGTCTTCTTTAGTGGCCAGCTTGACCAGGTCCGCCAGCGGCTGGAGCAGCCCCCACGGCCCGACGCGCATCGGCCCGAGCCGCGCCTGAATCAGGGCGCTGATCTTGCGCTCGGCGTAGACGAGGTAGGCCACCAGCGTCGCGATGACGAAGAGCAGGAGCGCGATCTGGACGAGCGGCCAGACGAGAAAGTCCACCCAGACCCGGTCCGCCGCCGCCAGGCGCGTGACGAGATTGAAGAACCAATCAGGCGCGGCCAGTGCCAACATAGGCCCCCAGGATGGGGCCACGGATGACCAATCCGTGTCGATCCGCCCCGATCCGTGTCATCCGTGTTCGTCCTATTGCCGAATCTCGACGACGACCCCGTGCGCCGTCTTGAGGTCGCGCAGGTCGTAGTCCTCCTCGAGCGTCCCCTCGCGATCGAGGACGAGGAAGGTGGCGCGCTCGCCCAGCGGGAAAGCGCTCGTGTGCCAGGTGCCGCGGTGCAGCTTGTAGGCCGAGGTCCCGTCGACCAGGAAGGCGGCCATCCGCCGGAGGTCGGGCACCGCCGGGTTCTCGGCGCTCGGCGCGGCGACGGCGAGGATCGACTTCGTCCCCCCGAGCGGCGCGAAGACCTGCTCGGTGCGCTGGTGGCGCCCGAGGAAATCGAAGACCAGGGGCCGACTCTCGACCGTCTGCGCGACGACGCTCGCCGCCCCGCCGTCCAGATCCAACTCGACGCCGCCGCGCTCGCCGATCAATTCGCCGTAGGGCGCGAACCCCTCGCGCGTCATCGGCTGGACGGTCAGGCAGATCGTCCGGATCAATTTCTCCGCTTCACGAATGGTGCGCTCGCGCACGAGCGCCGCAGCTGGTGCAGCCATCTTCTTGTATTACCTTTCTCGGTCTTGTTCGATTAATCGTCGTCCGCGTCAACGGTCCACCTCGCCGAGCACGATGTCGATGCTCCCGATGACCGCCACTACGTCCGCCACCAGATGTCCGATCGACATCTGGCGCAGGGCTTGGAGGTTGATGAAGCACGGCGGGCGGCAGCGCAGCCGGTAGGGCCGCGTCGTCCCGTCGCTCACTAAATACATGCCGAGCTCCCCCTTCGGGCTCTCGACCGCCATGTAGACCTCGCCGACCGGCGGCTTGACGACCTTCGGCATCTTCGCCATGACCGGCCCCTCGGGCAGCCCCTCGAGCGCCTGCCGGATGATCCGGTGCGACTGGCGCATCTCCTCGATCCGGACCAGGTACCGGTCGTAGGTGTCGCCGTGCGCCCCCACCGGGATCTCGAACTCGAAGTCGTCGTAGGAGGAGTAGGGGAAGGCCTTGCGGATGTCCCACTTGACGTTCGAGCCGCGGAGCAGCGGGCCGGTGAGCCCGATGTCCTTGGCCTCGTCCCCGCTGATGACGCCGATCCCGAGCGTCCGCGAGAGCCAGATGCGGTTCTCACTGAGGAGCGCCTCATACTCGTCAACGCGCCGCGGGAAGACCTCGAGGAACTCCCGGAGCTCGCGCCCGAACTCCGGGTAGACGTCCCACTCCATGCCGCCGAGCCGGAAGGCATGGCAGGTGAGGCGCGCGCCAACGAAGTTCTCGACGATCTTGAGCATCTGCTCGCGCTCGCGAAAGCAGTAGAGGAAGACCGTCACCGCCCCGATGTCGATGGCGTGCGTCCCGAGCCAGAGAAGGTGCGAGCAGAGCCGGTTGAGCTCGGTGAGGATGACCCGGATGTACTGCGCCCGCTTCGGCACCTCGACCTGCATGAGCCGCTCGACCGCCTGGACGTAGCAGAGCGTCCCGGCCATGGCCGCGACGTAGTCGGTCCGGTCCCAGTAGGGCGTGATCATCGGGTAGGTGCGGTTCTCGCAGATCTTCTCGACCCCGCGGTGGAGGTAGCCGATGTCACAGTCGAGGTCCGTCACCGTCTCGCCGTCGAGCTTGAGGATGACGCGCAGCACCCCGTGCGTCGACGGGTGCTGCGGCCCCATGTTCAACGTCATTTCGGCGAGGTCGTCCATGACCCTCGCCACCTCGACCGGCTTGTGAATCTCTCTTGTCGTCTCGGCCATCAGAATTGCTGGGCTGATAGCTCTCAGCTATCAGCTGTCAGCTGACGATCACCTGTTTTCCTTGACGAACTCCGTCATCTCGTACTTGCCCGTGAGATCGGTCTCGGGGTGGACGTCGCGAATCTCCAGGTGGCGGCGCACCCAGTCGTTCTCCTGGTACTCGAGCCGGTGCTCCTTGCGCAACGGGTGGCCCTCCCAGTCGGGCGGGAGCAGGATGCGGCGCAGGTCCGGGTGGTGCTCGAAGCGCACCCCGAACAGATCGTAGGCCTCGCGCTCGAGCCAGTTGGCCGTCCCCCAGAGGGGCACCGCGCTTTCAATCGCCTCGCCCTCGCCAAGCCCCGTCTTGACGCGCAGGCGCTGGTTGCGCGGGAAAGAGTAGAGGTGGTAGACGATCTCCAACGGCTGTGGCTTTTCCGGGTAGTGGACCGCCGTCAGGTCGGTCAGGAAGTCGAACCGCGCCTCCGGGTCATGGCGCAGGAAGCGTAGCACCTCGGGCGCCTGCTCGGCGGCCACGCGGAGGATCTGCTGGCCGAGCAACTCGACCGCCTCCTCGATCGCCGCGCCGAACCGCGCCTTGAGCCTGGCGACGATCGGGTCGTCGCTGATGTCGTTGTAGGTCGGCCCCGCCGGCGCCTTGGCCGGAGGCTTTGCGGCGGGGGCAGACGACGCGGGCGGCGCGGGCTTGGCCGCGGGCTCGGTGGCTGGTTTGTCACTGCTGCCTGGCGTGGGCGGCGGCGTTTTCGTCTCTTCTGGTGGCATGACAGCTTCAACGGCGCGCTCGTTCCCCTGCCTCTTGCCTATTCAAAAATTGCGCTCAAGTTTCGTGGCAATCGGTAAATCATTGACGGGAGATGGCCATGTCGTTATTTTATTTAACATAACCTTCGGCGGCCTGTCAAAGCCTTTTCCACGACCAGCGATTAATCCGCCACCCGCGCCCGCCGCCAAGACGAGCGGGCGCGGGTGAAGGCGATTTGAGCCGCCCTCACCCCGCCCCTTCGGCCCAGACTTTCGGCCCCCTCTCGGCCCTCACCGGCGCCGGAGGTAGACGGCCCTCACCGGGAGCCCCCGCGGCGTCTCCTCGGCGACGATCCGCCGGGCTTCGATCCGGCCGCCCGCGGAGTTCACCTGATCGTCGTTCTGATCGAAGACCTCGGTGATGAAGTGGCCGCTCAGGTCGCCCTCCGGCTGGCTCACGACCGCGACCGCCCGGACCTTCGCCCTCCCGCTGTAGTTCCCGATCGCGTCGTAGAGGAGGTGGACGTAGGTCATCGAGTACTCGGCGTCGCCGGTCCTGATCCACGCCCCCATCCCGGCGCTGGCCGCGCCCGGGACCGAGCAGCCCCCCCGGCCGCCGCCGAGGCACGGGACCTGGGTGAAGCCGGGGTTGGCGACGAGCACCGTGCCGTCGCTGGTAAAGGTCGTCAGCGCGCGCGCCGACGGCGCCGCGTCCCCTGGGCCCGGCGCGAGCGTCACCTGCCAGGCCCCGCTCAGCCGCTCATCCCGCGGGCACACGGCCGCGAGCAGCCCAATCGTCTCCGGCGCGTCCGCCGACCACGTGACTTCCGGCCGACAGCTCCTCAGGCTCTCCACGGCCGGCTCGGGCGCCTGCGCGAGCGCGACCCCGGCCTGCCCGCCGAGCGTCATGATCAATCCCACTGCGAACCAGATTTTCCGCGTCAACATGTTTCCTCCTTGACTAACTTCGTTCACTCACATAAGTGAACGCCGGCGGAAACATTTCACTTTCGGCGACGCGGACGCCCCGGCTCGCTCCCCTCCCCCGGCACCCCCGCATCCACCTCGATGCTCGTGTCGGCCGCGACGGCCTCGAGGTCGAGCGCCACCCGGCGGCGGTCGAGCATGACCTCGCGCCC
>Ga0075421_100012474_pt1 | contig 10562 bp, 10 predicted proteins | sample SoiMetdeltSBSDD5_FD_75292 | JGI IMG/M metagenome (GOLD analysis project Ga0075421, IMG submission 75292) | Bulk soil microbial communities from a Populus tree surrounding site in Tennessee, USA - Soil MetaG P. deltoides SBSDD5 | ecosystem: Environmental > Terrestrial > Soil > Tree plantation... | reverse complement strand
GACGCCTCTTCGCCGACGAGGAACTCTTCGAGCACGATGCGCTCGCCCGCCGCGCCGAACCGGCGATCGATCATCGCCGCGCGGACGGTGTCATCCGCGGTGGCGCGGTCCTCCGCAATTACGACCCCCTTGCCCGCGGCGAGGCCGTCTGCTTTCAACACAACCGGATAGCCGAACTCCCCGGATGCGATCGCATCGTGCGCCGCGCTCGCCGAATCGCAGACGCGGAAGCGCGCCGTCGGCACGTGATGCCGCGCCATGAAGTCCTTCGCGAACGCCTTGCTCCATTCGAGCGCGGCGGCGGCCCTGGTCGGACCGACGATCGGACGCCCTTCCGCCGCAAACAGGTCGACGACGCCGACGCTGAGCGGCAGTTCCGGTCCGACAACCGTGAAGTCCACCGCTTCGCGCTGCGCGACCTCCAGAACCGCGCGCGGCGTGGCGATGTCGGCAGGAACACATCGCGCGTGCGCGGCGATTCCGGGGTTGCCTGGAGCACAGATCACGGCCGTCACACCGCGCTCGCGAGCCAATTTCCACGCGATCGCGTGCTCGCGCGCGCCGCCGCCGACGACCAGGATCTTCATCGATATGAGGTTAATCCCCTGCCGGACAAGGGTTTGGAGTGTTTCGAAATGTGGTGGAAATCACGGTGCAGGGAGCGTGCAACGAACCGACGATCTTTCCCGCTTATTTCGTTGACGTAGCTGGGCGTTGCGCCCTAGAATCCGCGCCTGCCTGTGATAGCCTAGCATATTCGGCACTTTTCAAAGGGCCTTCACAGGGAGACCCTGTGTCGGGCAAAACGGCTTAACGCCGTTTCGCGATGGCAGACGGGTGAGGGGGTGTTTCGGGCGTGGCTGAAGTCAAGATTCAGGAAGGCGAGTCCATTGAGAGCGCGCTTCGCCGCTTCAAGCGCAAGGTGCAGCAGGAAGACATCATCAAGGACATCAAGAAGCATTCCTTCTATCTGAAGCCGGGCGACAAGCGGCGGGCCAAGCAGGCACTGGCGAGGAAGCGGAATCGAAAGAAGCTCCGGCGCGAATCGGAGTAACGCGCCGGCTCGAGACGAGCACGAGGTGGCGACCGATGGAATTCCAAGACAAGAGCCTCAGGTGCGTGGACTGCGGAGACGAGTTCATCTGGACGGCCGGCGAACAGCTGTTCTTCGCCGACAAGCAGTTCAAGAACGAACCCAAGCGGTGCAAGATGTGCAAGGCGAAGCGCGCCAATCGCGCGGCCGCCGGGCCGTCGATGCGTGAGCGCGTGGAGACCCAGACCAACTGCTCGGCGTGCGGCAAGGACACCACGGTGCCGTTCCGTCCAACGCAGGGGCGTCCGGTGTTCTGCAAGGAGTGCTTCCAGCAGCGGAAGTTTGCAGGCGCCGGCGGCGTCTAGCGGACGGTTCAGCTTCCCTCGATCGCTCCTGATAATCCAATCGCAGGGCCAGGCGTCGGCGTCTGGCCCCTTGTTTTTGTGTGCTTTAATTAGGGGGCCTATGGAGATCGCGGAACGAGCAGCAGGGGACGTCACCATTCTCGACGTGACCGGGAAGATGACCCTGGGTGAAGGCGACGAGATTCTGAAAGACAAGGTCCACAGCCTCGCTCTCCAGGGGCGCAAAAAGATCCTCCTGAACCTGGCCGGGGTTCCGTACATCGACAGCGCCGGTCTTGGCGAGATCGTCCGCACCTATACCACTGTCAGCCGCCAGGGGGGCAACCTGAAGCTGCTCGGACTCACCAAACGGATCACCGACCTGCTGTCCATCACGAAACTGCTGACCGTCTTCGAGACCTACGACAACGAAGCCGACGCCGTCCGGAGCTTCGCTTCTTCCGCCAACGTCTGACGGACGCGCTGTGACAGCGCGTCGCTCGTCGACGTGGGCTCTTGTCTGGAGCTCACTGCGTCCCGAGCAGTGGACCAAGAACCTGCTGCTCTTCGCGGGACTGATCTTCGGCGGCCGCCTGCTCGACCCGGCCGCCGCCGCCGCCGCGGTTGCGGCGTTCGCGGTCTTCTGCGCGTTGTCCGGCGCCGGCTACCTTTTCAACGACGTGTGGGATCGCGACGCGGACCGGCGTCATCCTCTCAAGCAGGCGCGCCCGATCGCGTCCGGTGAGCTGTCACCCGCTGCGGCGACCGTCGCCGCGGCGATCCTCGCGGGTGCAGGACTCGCTGCTGCTGCCCTGATCGCGCCGACGCTTGCGCTGGTCGCCGCCGCATACGCGCTGCTGCTCGTCCTCTATTCTGTTCTGCTCAAGCACGTCGTCATCATCGACGTCCTGACGATTGCCGGCGGGTTCGTGCTGCGGGCGATCGCCGGGGCGGTGGCGGTGAGCGTGCCGTTCAGCGCATGGCTGCTGGTGTGCACCACGCTCCTGGCGTTATTCCTCGCCCTCAGCAAACGGCGGCACGAGCTCGTGCTGCTGGGCGACTCGGCAGTCAGCCATCGGCGAATCCTCGACGAATACAGTCCCTACCTGCTGGACCAGATGATCGCCGTGGTTACCGCGTCAACCCTCATCGCCTACACGTTTTACGCGATCAGCGTTGAGACGGCGGCGCGCCTGGGGACGCCGCGCCTGGGGGTGACGATCCCGTTTGTGCTGTACGGGATCTTCCGATATCTCTATCTGGTGCACCAGAAACGGGGCGGCGGGAGCCCGGCCGCCATGCTGTTGACCGACCGGCCGCTGCTGGCCTGCGTGGGACTGTGGATTGCGACGGTCGCTGTGCTTCTGTATTCACCACTCGGAAAGTAGTCAATGCCGCTCGTCACCGTCGCGCCCGAACCAGACGTTCCCTCGATTGGCAGCCGGACGGCCCGGGTGGCAGTGGTCCGTACGCGTCCCGAAACGGTCATCGAAGACTACGGGCGAGTCATGGATCTCGCGGGATACCGCGACGGGCTGTCGCGCGACCGCGACACCCTGCTCAAGCTCAACCTGTCGTGGACAAAATACTTTCCAGCGTGCTCGTCGCAGCCGTGGCAGGTGGACGGCGTCGTCCGGAAAATGCTCGGCGACGGGTTTGAGCGCCAACGTCTGATTCCGGTCGAGAACAAGACCGTCGTCACCAACCCGGTTGAAGGGTGCCGCAACAATCGGTGGGAAAAAGTCCTCACACGCGCCGGACTGACATTCATCGCCCTGCCCGACGTGGAGTGGCGGATCTACGAGTTCAAGAGTCCGCTGCTGAAACTGAACGACATCTTCCCGGACGGCATCCAGATCCCGTCGATCTACCCTGGCAAACAGATCGTGCACTTGCCGACGGTAAAGACGCATGGGCACGCTGTGATGACCGGCTCGGTCAAGAACTCGTTCGGCGGGCTGCTGCGTGAAGTACGGCACTATGCGCACAAATACATGCACGAGGTGCTGGTTGATCTCCTTTATATGCAGCGCGAATTGCACCCGGCTGTCTTCACGGTGATGGACGGCACCGTGGCAGGCGACGGGGCCGGACCGCGGACGATGATCCCGCGGACGAAGAACCTGCTGCTGGCCGCGGCCGACTCGGTGGCAATCGACGCGACCGCCGCGCGGCTGATGGGTTTCGATCCCCTCTCTATTCCGTTTCTCCGGATGGCCCACGAACGCGGCCTCGGCATCGCCGATCCCAGGCAGATAGAGCTCGTGGGCGACGATGTGTCGCGGGAGAATTTCGGGTTCCAGACTCGCCGTTCGCTGGTGATCTGGGGCGACCAGATGATCCGCAGGGGCTTCCTGCGGCCACTCGAACGCCTGCTGCTCCACTCGCCGCTGATGGTGTGGGCGCCCGTCGCGTCCAACGTGTACCACGATTTGTTCTGGTATCCGACCATCGGTCAGTCCCGCATTCGTGCGTTCATGCGGACCGAGTGGGGCCAGCTGTTCAGAAAGTATTGAGACGAATGGTGGACCAGAATCAGGGACAGCGGCGGGGCCATTTTCATCGAGGCCGGCGCGGATCCGATCGGCGTGGCATCGATCGCCGGTCGCAGCAGCCGCCGCCGCAGGAGCGCGGCGGAGGCAACCAGGTCGACGTCGAGCAGATCATGCGGGAGATCCGCGGCCGGATCGCCCAGCGCCAGGGCATCGATCTCTCCAACCAGCAGATCCAGGACCTGGCGGCACGGCGGCTGGAATCGATCCTCGATCCACGCGCGATCAAGCCGTCGCTGCTTGACGCGCTCAGGCGAAGCGCGGGCGCCCAGGCGCAGCGAGCGGCCGAGAAGATCCCCAACGAACCGGCCTTCTCGTTCGAGGACACGACGATCTATGACTCGCATCGCGGGCTGATGCGCTTCATCAGGCGGATGCTGAATCCCCTGCTGAAGCTTTTCTTCAACCCGAACCCGCTGATCCGCGCGCTGCACATTCAGGCGAAGCTCAACGTCGAAGCTGCGGAACGCGACGCCGAGCGCGACCGCCGCCAGACGGAGTGGAACGCGCTGCACTATGAAATCGTCCAGCGGCTCGTGACCGAGGTGTCGCGCGCGACGCTCGAGCTGCAGGCCCAGTCGCTGCGGGTTGAGTCGCTCGATGCGAAGGTGGAGTTCAACGAACGCAGGGTGCGCGGCATCGAGGGATCCGTGCATCGCGCTCGTCCGCAAGTTGTGCCCGGCCGACCGGAGCCTTCAGCTGTCAGCGCGCCGGCGCCAGAGGCCGAACCTGCGTCAGCGGAAGCCCCTGTGGCAGCCCCGGCCGAGGGTGGACAGACCTCGGAGAGCGCACGCCGCCGACGCCGCCGCCGGCGCGGCCGACGCTCGGGGATGGGACCGGGCGAGGGCCAGCAGATGGCCGCGCCGCCTCGGCCCGACGTGGCCTCGACGGTCGAGAGAAGGCCGGAGGAATCAAAGGGATCGGTCGAACACGTACCGGATACGGGTATCAACGAGGCGCCGCCCGTGCCATTTGAGCGGGCGTCTGCGCCGACCCCGTTCGAACACCCGGTGCCGACACCCTTCGACCATACGCCGCTGGAGCATACGCTGAGCGAGCCTCCGCCTATCGTGCAGATTGAGCCTCCGCCGATCGAGCTCCCGCCGATCGAGCACCCGCCGATGGCAGCTGCTGTTCCCGAGCCGCCGCCGGCGCCGGAACCACCCGCTGCGGCGGAAGCGCCTCCATCCGCGCCTGATCCGGACCGCCACGAATACTGACGTCAAATGAACGTTGCCATCGTCGTGCAGCGGTACGGCGCTGACATCAGCGGCGGCGCCGAACTGCACGCCCGGTATATTGCGGAGCGTCTGTCATCGCGGATCCAGATCCGCGTGTTGACGACGTGCGCGCGCGACCATCTCACGTGGCGCAACGAGTTCCCGCCCGGCGCGGATGAGGTCAACGGGATCCCGATCGAACGTTTTCGCGTGGCACGGGAGCGAAGTCTCCGCGACTTCGGCATCCGATCGCGCCGGGTCTTCACGCGGTACCATTCGCTGCAGGAGGAACTCGACTGGCTGCAGAGCGAGGGACCGGTAAGCCCTGATCTCCTTGCGCGCCTGCAGCGATCCGCTGGCGAATTCGATTTCGTGGTGCTGTTCAGCGTGCGGTATCACCAGGCATACTACGGAGCACGCGCGATCCCGGGTCGCGCGGTTCTCGTGCCGACGGCTGAGCGCGAGCCGGCGCTCGCTCTCGCGATTTTCCAGCCGATCTTCCGCGGCGTCCGGGCGATCATGTACAACTCGCTCGAGGAGCGCGCGGCGATTCAGGGCCTGGCGCACAACGAGGACGTACCCGGTGTGGTTGTGGGCGTCGGCTCGATGATTCCCGCGGCCACTGACCCTCAACGCGCCAGACAGGTCTTCAGCCTGTCGCGTCCATTCGTGCTTTACGTCGGCCGGGTCGAAGAAAACAAGGGATGTGCCGAGCTTTTCGACTACTTCCAGCGATACCTGGAATCGTCGCGGCGCGATCTGGATCTGGTGCTGATCGGCACGCCCGCAATGCCGATACCGTCGCATCCGCGGATCCGCCATCTTGGCTTCGTGTCGGACCAGGACAAGTTCGACGTGCTGGCCGCCGCGGCTGCGCTGGTGATGCCCTCGTATTTCGAGAGCCTGTCGATGGTCGCGCTCGAAGCCTGGGCGCTCGGCCGCCCGGTGCTCGCCAACGGGAGATGTGACGTGTTGCAGGGACAGTGCATCCGCAGCAACGCGGGGCTGTACTACGAGAGCGCCGGCGACTTTGCGGCAGCGCTCGACCGACTGCTCGACGACGCCGGAATGGCCGACGCGATGGGGCGCAATGGTCGCCAGTATTTTGCGCAGCACTACAGCTGGCCGGTGATCGAGCGGAAGTATCTCGATATGTTCGACCGGCTGGCGGCGGCTTCTCCGGGGCGCCCGTTGGAACCGCTGCCCGGCTGGTTCGCCCGTCGTCGTCCCACGGTACCCGCGGCGCTCGACGTGCTGGCGAGTTTGCCGTCCGGCCCGGCCCGTGAGTACCAGTCCGCCTCTGAGGTGCCTGCGTGAAGCTCGCGTTCGTGACACCCCGCTACGGGGCTGACATCTCGTGCGGACCCGAGCACGCGTGCCGCCTGCTTGCAGAACAGGTGTGTGAACGGCACGACGTCGACGTGCTGACGACCTGCGCGCGCGACCCGCTGACGTGGAAGAACGAGTCGACGGAAGGCGCGGATCGCGTTCGTGGCGTGCTTGTGCGGCGGTTTGCCGTGAACCAGCCGCACGATCCTGATGCCCTCGACGAGCTCACGGCGCGGCTGACCGCCGAACCGCATAGCCGCGCCGACGAGCAGGAATGGGTCCGGCGCCTCGGCCCTTCGTCTCCGGGCCTGGTTGATTACCTGAAGCGGCACAATCGGAACTACGACGCGGTCGTGTTCTTCTCGCTCTACCACGCGACCACCGTCCAGGGAGTCGCCGCGGCGCCGGAGCGAGCCGTGCTGTTTCCGCACCTGCAGATTGAGCCCGTGCTCCGGTTCGGCCTCTGGAACGAGGTGCTGGGCACGGTAAGGGCGATCGGCTACGCGTCAGCTGCCGAACGTCGCCTGGCCCGCGGTTTCCTTCGCATCTTTCACAGCGCCGACGAAGTCGTCGGCATCGGCGTCGAAACGCCCGCGCAGCAGACGTATCCGCGCCACCAGCAGGATCCGGCCGACAACATCGAGGAGGACGAAGAAGGCGCCGGCCCCGACCAGCCGGAAGCGCCCGAGTACCTGGCCGGGCGGGGCATCCCTTTCCGCCGCCGCCATCGCCTCTACGAATCGTTTGCGCTGTATGGCGGCCGCGTCGAGCCTGACAACGGCTGCGAGGAAATGCTTTCGTACTTCGACAGCTATGCTGCGACCGACGGCGATACGGCCCTCCTTCTCATGGGCGTCAAGATGATGAAGGTGCCCGACGAACCGTACATCCGGATGCCGGGCGTTCTGGCCGACCGCGAGCGGATGATTGCGTACGAAGCGGCGGAGGTGACATTGGCGCCCGATCCGGGCGATCTGCTCGGCCTCTGCGTGCTCGAGAGCCTGGCGGTGGGCACGCCCGTGCTCGCCAGCGCGCGCAACGAAGCGGCGGTGGAACACTGCCGCCGCGCGAACGCCGGGCTGTACTATGCCAACCGCGACGAGTTCGTCGAAGGCTTGAAGATGTTGATGACGAACTCGAGGCTGCGCGAGCGCCTGGGCCAGAACGGCCGCCAGTACGTCCGCCAGAACCACCGCTGGGACGCGGTGCTCGGCCGCTTCGAGCGCTTAATCATGCGCGTGAGGAAATCTTAACTTACCGTCCTGACCTCTGGTCTCCCCTTTGCTTTGAACAGCCGGCGGTACAACCACCGGATCGACCATGCTACAAATAGCGCGAGGTTTCGGCGCTACCTGTGTCGTGCTCGCCACCGCATGTGGCGACAATGCACCAACCTCTCCCAGTGCAGCCGTAACCGGGACACAGCCCGGTGTCGTCGAAGGCGTCGTCTACACCCGCCAGATCCCGATACCGCGAACACTACCTGCGGGTAGCGATGCGCAACGGATGCGTCTGAGAGACGTTTCCGCCTCCGATGGTCGAAACCTGGGTATGTCGCCCGCGACAGCGCGCCATCGATGTTGAATAGTGGTTCAACGACCGCAATGCCCGACGTCATGCTCGACGGACCGGAATGGACCATCACTGGTGTCGTCACAGACGGACTCGGTCGGCCTGCTCCTGGAGCTGCACTGCTCGTCTTCGGGGCCAGCCTCTTTCCGCTGGCAACAGGTACATCTGATAGCGCCGGAAGGTTCACCCTGACCTCCAACTGGGTTGTTCCGCTCTTCACAGATGTGAGGGCTTCGAAGGAAGGCTACAAGGAGGCACGCGCGCCGTTCACGTGTTGTGCTGGAAATACCGAGCGGGTTGCGATCGACCTGCGGATTGTGCGAATCCTGCGCGTCGCGCTCACTGGTCCGACCGTCTTGCGCGTCGGTCAATCGGCGGCGCTCGGGTTCGAAGCGGAATTCGAGGATGGCTCGCGCGAAACGGGCTCGGGCGGGGAGTGCGGTGTCCAGCGATTCGACGGTCGTCCGCGTGGGCGAGAGAACGGACAACGGCATCTTCGGGTACGCCGTGGTCGAAGGGGTTGCGCGTGGGACGGCGACCATCACCCGGCCCGACTATCGGCCGGGCGTTCCTGTGATCCCGCTGCAGATTCGGGTGATTCCGTAACTACTCGCGCGGCAGCTCTGTCGCCGGAAACGTCTGCCGGCGCTGAGAGCCGGACCGGCGCTCTTCGCGGTCCTCGACTTCTCCTTCTTTCTTGCGCCGGGGACCGATCTCGTAGCGCTTGATCATCTCGTTCAGCGTGGTGGGTTTGATCTTCAGGAGCTCCGCCGCCTTCTTCTGCACGCCGCCGGCCGCTTCCAGCGTTTCCTCGATCAGCCGCTTTTCGACGTTGGTGATGACTTCCTTGAAGGAGATGCCTTCGGGCGGCACGACGAACCGCGGGATGTGGAACCGCGGCGACGAGCGCACGTTCTCGGGAATGAGCTCGGTGTCGATCCGCGATCCGGTGGCCAGCACCACCGCGCGCTCGATCACGTTCTCCAGCTCGCGGACGTTGCCGGGCCAGTCGTATTCCATCAGCAGATCGAGCGCGGCCGCGGTCAGCTCGAGTCCAGGCTTGCGGTTTTCCTCGCTGTACTTCGCGAGGAAATGGTGCGCGATCACCGGGATGTCTTCCTTCCGCTCCCGGAGCGGCGGCAGGTAGATGCTGATGACGTGCAGCCGGTAGAACAGGTCCTCGCGGAACCGGCCGTCCTCCACCATCTCCTTGAGATCGCAGTTGGTGGCGGCGATGATGCGGACGTCCACCTTGATCGTCTCCATGCCGCCAAGCCGCATGAACTCGCGTTCCTGCATCACGCGCAGCAGCTTGGCCTGCGTCTCGACCGGGATGTTGCCAATCTCGTCGAAGAAGATGCTGCCCTTGTCCGCGAGGTCGCAGAGCCCTTTCTTCGGGTAGACGGCGCCGGTAAACGCGCCCTTGACGTGGCCGAACAGCGTCGACTCCAGGAGGTCGGAGGGCAGGTTGCCTGAATTCACGGTCACGAACGCGCGATCCGACCGCGATGAGTGGGAGTGAATCGCTCGCGCGACCAGCTCCTTGCCCGTGCCGCTCTCGCCGGTGATCAGAATCGTCGACCGGCTCGGCGCCGCCTGGATGATCAGGTCGAACACCTGCTTCATCCGCGGGCTGCGGCCGATGATGCCGGCGAAATTCTGGTGCTGCGCCTGCAGCGTCTGCCGCAGGGCAGTGTTTTCCGCCTTCAACTGCCGCCGCTCCACGGCGTTGCGCACCACCACCAGCACCTCGTCGTTCTTGAACGGCTTGGTGATGTAGTCGAAGGCGCCGCGCTTCATCGCGGAAATTGCCGTCTCCACCGACGCGAACGCCGTAATCATCAGCACCGGCAGCTCTTCGTCGAGCTTCTTCAGCTCCTCGAGCGCGGTGATGCCGTCCATGCCCGGCATCATCACGTCGAGGATCACGGCATCGAACGGCACTGACCTGGCGAGCTCGATCCCCTCGGCCGCCGATGCCGCCAGTCGTACGTGATACCCCTCGCGCGCCAGCAGCGCGTCGAGGATCTCGCGCATGATTTCTTCGTCGTCGACGACCAGGATGGAGGCGTTGCGGCGCATGGCCTTCTGCTAGGACTGGGCGGCGCGCGCCGGCCGCTCGAGCGGCACCGGCGGAAATTCAAGCACGAACCGCGTGCCCTGGCCGACCACGCTCTCGCAGTCGATCGAGCCGTGATGCTCGCGGACGATGCCGTAGGTGATCGACAGACCAAGGCCGGTACCGTGGCCGATCGACTTGGTGGTGAAAAACGGGTCGTAAATCCTGGCGAGGTATTCGCTCGGAATGCCCGACCCGGTGTCCGACAGTTCCACCGCCGGTCTGCCGTCCTTGATCGAGGTGGTGACCGACAGCCAGCCCCCCTTCGGCATCGCGTCCTTCGCGTTCAGGAACAGGTTGAGGAACACCTGCTGCAGTTTGTGCTCGAACCCGAGAACGGTCACCGGCTCGGACGACAGCTCTCGCCGCACCTTGATGTGCTGAAGCTCGAGC
>Ga0075421_100012473_pt1 | contig 10562 bp, 13 predicted proteins | sample SoiMetdeltSBSDD5_FD_75292 | JGI IMG/M metagenome (GOLD analysis project Ga0075421, IMG submission 75292) | Bulk soil microbial communities from a Populus tree surrounding site in Tennessee, USA - Soil MetaG P. deltoides SBSDD5 | ecosystem: Environmental > Terrestrial > Soil > Tree plantation... | reverse complement strand
TCGATATCGTGCATTCCTGCCGTGCCCGATGGTCGTGCGCGGACCGAGCGGCGGCTACGTGCGCGGTGGCCCATTTCATTCGCAGAATCCGGAAGCGGGGTTCGTTCACACGCCGGGACTCAAGGTCGTATACCCGGCGACCGCGGATGACGCGAAGGGTCTGCTCAAAGCGGCGGTCCGTGACGACGACTGCGTGCTCTTCTTCGAGCACAAGTATCTGTACCGTCGGATCAAGGCGGAGATGCCAGCTGGCGATCATGTCGTCCCGATCGGCAAGGCCCGCATTGCCCGCGAGGGGAGCGACGTATCGATCATCACGTACGCGGCTACGGTCTGGAAGGCGCTCGAAGCCGCCGAGGCGCTCGAGCGCGAAGACGGATTGTCGGTCGAGGTCCTGGACCTCCGGTCACTCGCACCGTTGGATGACGACGCGATCTTCGCGACGGTGCGAAAAACGAATCGCGCGCTCATCCTTCACGAGGACACGCGGACGGGCGGAATCGCGGGCGAGATCACCGCGCGCATCAACGAGTCGTGCTTCGAGTGGCTTGACGCGCCGGTACTCCGGGTGACGGCGCACGACATCCCGTTGCCGTATGCGCCGCAGCTCGAGGACTTCGTGCTGCCACAGACGAGCGACATCGTGCGCGCGGTGCGGCGGCTCGCCGCGTACTGAGGGCGACGCGGCCCACCGCGCGGATGACCGAACCGCCACGCGATGAGTACCGGAGCGCTCCCGCCGATGCCGCAGCCGCCGAAGACAGGACGGCGCGCAACATTGGCGTCGGGTGTTTCACGGCGTTCATCGGGTTGTGGAGCGGCGCCATGGTGGCCGTGTTGATTGGGAAGATTGTTGAAGGCATCCGCGGCGCCCCGACGTGTGAGGGGCTCCCGATGTGTAACTGGCACGTCTATGCCGCGGCAGGCGCGGCGGTGGGGGCGCTATCGCTCCCAGTGCTCGTCCTGAACCGACTCAGGCGGCGCGACGCGCGGCATGAACACACAATGCGAGGTTGATCCGTTGGCACGCATCGACGTGGTGATGCCCCAGATGGGGGAATCCATAGCCGAAGGAACGATGTCCCGGTGGCTCAAGAAGGTGGGCGACTCGGTGAAGCGCGACGAGCCGATCTTCGAGATCTCCACGGACAAGGTGGACGCCGAAATACCCGCTCCGACCTCTGGCGTGTTGGCCGAGGTGCTCGTGACGGAGGGGCAGACGGTTCCGGTCCAAACAGTCGTCGCACGCATCGAGACGGAAGCGGGAGCAGTCGCGACCGCACCTGCCGGTGCCGTTGCCGGACCGACGGCTGGGGCGACGCCACCGGCGGCCGCGGCGGCGGCATCGTTAGGTGGGGGGCCCCCCCCGAAAACAGAATCTAAGGCACCACCCGCAGCGGTCCCGCATCAAACACCCGCACTCGCACCCGCCGCGCTGCAGCGCGACACGCGGCCGGCCGGTGGTAACGGCGGATCCCTCGAGGAGCGGCTGAGGACGAAGTCCTCACCCCTGGTGCGCAAGATTGCCGCCGAGCACGGGATCGAGATCTCCGGCCTCGTTGGGAGCGGCATCGCCGGCCGCGTCACCAAGCGTGACCTCATGCAGGTCATCGAGTCCGGCGCCATACCCGCTGCCGCGCCACGTGGCGCGCCTTCGATGCATGCGCCTACCGGCGTCGACCTCCACGCCCCCGTGCCGGAGGCGTGGCCGGGCGACCTCGTCGAGCCGATGTCGCGCATCCGCGCCCTGACGGCCGAGCACATGGCGCTCTCGAAGCGCACGAACGCGCACGTAACGTCCTTCTTCGAGATAGACCTCACGCGCGTCGCTCGCGTTCGCGCCAAGATCCGCGCCGAGTTCGAGAGGCAGTCAGGCGAAAAGCTGACCTATCTCCCCTTCATTCTTACCGCCGTCACCGGCGCGCTGAAGCAGTTCCCGGTCCTCAACGCGGCCGTTGCGGGCCCCAACATCATCCACCGCAAGCAGTACAACCTCGGCATCGCCGTCGCGCTCGACTGGGGTCTCATCGTGCCAGTGATAAAGCGCGCGGATGAGCTCTCCCTCGTCGGCCTCACACGGCAGCTGAACGACCTCGCGACGCGCGCGCGCGCGAAGAAGCTCCGCCCCGAGGAGGTGCAGGACGCCACGTTCACGATCACGAACCCGGGCGTCTTCGGTTCGCTGATGGGCACGCCGATCATCCCGGTGCCCACGACGGCCATCCTCGGAATCGGTGCGATCGAGAAGCGTCCGAAGGTAGTCGCAGGTCCCGATGGCGAAGACACCATCGCCATCCGGACTTGCGCGTATTTCTCTCTGTCGTTCGATCATCGCGTCATCGACGGCGCCGTCGCGGACCAGTTCCTCGCGACGGTCAAGCGCACCCTCGAGTCGTTCCCGGAGGGCGGAGCCTGACGATGCCGCGAGTGCTGACGATCGTGCGGTCGAAGGTGGCTCGTCACGAGCGCGATGCCTACTTCGCGGCGCTCCGAGAGCGGCGCGAGCGGTTGCGCGCCGCGCACTGTAACTTTTGGGTGTACGAGGATCCCGGCGAACCGGGCCTCTTCGTTGAATTCACTGAGGCGCGTGACGCCGACACGCTGCTCGCGGCGCACGCGACGGCTGACGACTCGGAAACGTCCGCCCCGATCCTGACTGAGGTAGATCTCTCCTGACATGCCAACGCGGACCATTTCCACTGACGGGAAGGAATGGCGGGTGTTTCCGTCCGGATACGTCACCCAGTATGAGCACGACGAGTTCGCGCTCATGTTCATCGCCGGGACGGGCGAGAACCGCGAGGTGCGCGTGACGCGGTACTCGCCGCTCGGTGCCCGGTCCCGCGAACAGTCGCTTGCGGAGCTGCCGGACAGCGAGTTGATCCGTCTCTTCCGCGAGTCGCAGCCGAGCTTCACGTCGCCCGAAGCCGGCTACACGAAGTGAGCGGCGTGGCGGCCCCGAATACTGGGCCGGCCGCGAGGTACGTCGACCTCCACGCGCACTCGACCGCATCCGACGGCTCGAAGGCTCCCGCGGCCGTGGTGTCGGCGGCGCACGCGGCTGGCCTCACCGCCATCGCGCTGACCGACCACGACACCATGGCAGGGGTGGACGAGGCGGTCGAAGCTGGCCGTCGCCTCGGCCTGCGTGTCGTCCCGGGCGTGGAGCTCAGCGCGATGAATGCGGACAAGGAGGTCCACCTCCTGGGTCTGCACATCGACCGGCCGGGCGCCATCGACGATGCGCTTCGCACGTTCCGCCACAGTCGGCTCGAGCGTGCCGAACAGATGATCGCGAAGCTGAATGCGATCGGCGTCCCGCTGTCGCTGCAGTCCGTGCTCGAACAGGCGGCCGGAGGGGCTGTCGGGCGTCCTCACCTCGCGCGAGCGCTCATCGAGGAGGGGTGGGCGCGCGATTCACGCGACGCCTTCGACCGGTACCTCGGCGCGGGGCGACCGGCGTATGTGCCGAAGCTTCGGCTCTCGGTAGCCGAGGCCATTTCGCTCGTTCACGAGGGCGGCGGGTTGGCCGTGCTCGCGCATCCTGGGCCTGATGGCCGCCGCGATCTCATTGAGCGATACGTGTCGTGGGGGCTCGATGGCCTCGAGGTCCGCCACCCGGGTCACAACGGCGAAGACATCGCACGCCTCGGTGCACTCACCGAATTCTTCCGGTTGGTGCCGAGCGGTGGGTCGGATTGGCACGGCGCCACCGACGGCACTCGTGTGCTCGGCGCAATGCAAATCCCGGCGAGTTGGCTCGACGCGCAAGACGCTCGATTGGCCTCATGCCGCGCGACGGGTCGCGTCGCGTGACGAGCTGCCGCCGCTCCACGGACTGCCAGCGCGCTCCGGCGCGCGCGGGTTAGCGGATGGAGCTCGCGGGCCGGATCGCGCTCGTGACCGGGGCCGGCCGCCGCGTCGGCCGTGCGATCGCCGTTGGGCTTGGTGCCCGTAGGATGCGCGTCGCCGTGCATTACAACGGCTCCGAGAACGGCGCGCGAGAAACCGCCGCCGAGATCGAGCGCGCCGGTGGTGCAGCGGAGTTGTTCCAGGCAGATCTGGCGGACCCCAACGGACCGGCGTCCTTGGTCGACGACGTGGCCAGGCGACTCGGACGGCTCGACGTCCTGGTGAACTCGGCGGCTGTCATGCACCGGACGCCGCTCGACTCCGTAACGCCGCACGACTGGGATACGACGTTCGCGCTCAACGCGCGGGCGCCGTTCTTCACCTCGCTCGCGGCCCGGCCGCATCTATCGGAGCGTGGTGGCGCGATCGTCAACATCGCCGACCTCGCGGCCTTCGAGACGTGGCCTGCATATATCCCCCACGGCCTCTCCAAGAGCGTTGTCGTGCAGATGACCCGCGCGCTCGCGCGAACGCTGGCCCCTTCCATTCGCGTCAACGCGGTGGCGCCCGGGGTGGTGATGATGCCCGAAGGGTGGGACGCTGAGGTCGGCGAACGTCTGCGTCGCACCACGCCGCTCAAGCGTCTCGGGTCCGCGAACGATGTCGTGGGAGCAGTGATTTATCTGTTGGAGGCTGACTACGTGACCGGCGAGACGATCGTCGTTGATGGCGGGCGACACGTCCGGCGGTAAGCGGCTTCGATGCCTGGCCTCGGATGATACCTTTCGACTGCTAACCCGAACCCCGAATTCCGTGGCGACGCGACGTGCCGAAACGTTGGTGATCATTGGCTCCGGGCCCGCTGCCTGGACGGCGGCCATCTACGCCGCGCGCGCAAACCTCCGTCCGGTCGTGTACGAAGGCGAGCCGTCGCGCGAGATGATCCCGGGCGGCCAGCTCATGTACACGACGGAAGTCGAGAACTATCCGGGCTTCGTCCACGGCGTGACCGGCCCGACGCTCATGGAGACGCTGCGCGAACAGGCGCTGCGCTTCGGCACACGGGTCGAGCAGGAGAACATCGCGTCGGTAGACTTCTCCTCACATCCGTTCCAGCTCAAGCCCTCCTATTCGGACGAACTGCAAGCGCTTGCCGTGATCGTCGCGACGGGTGCGCGCGCGAACTGGCTCGGGATCCCGAACGAGGAACGGCTCGCCCAGATGGGCGGCGGCGTTTCCGCCTGCGCCGTCTGCGACGGCGCTCTCCCGGCATTCCGCGACAAGGTGCTCGCAGTCGTTGGCGGCGGTGACTCCGCGATGGAGGAGGCGCTCTACCTGACGAAGTTCGCGCGCGAGGTGCGCCTCATTCACCGACGCGAACAGCTGCGTGCGTCGAAGATCATGGCTGACCGCGTCCTGAATCACCCGAAGATCAAGATCCTCTGGAACACGCGGGTGACCGAGGTCCTCGGGTACGACGTCATCACGGGTCTTCGGCTGGAGGACACGGTTACGCGCGGTGGGTCGGAGATGGCGGTCAACGGGCTGTTCGTCGCGATTGGCCATACGCCGAACAGCACATTCCTCAGCGGTCAGGTCGATCTCACACCCCACGGCTACATCAAGACCCCGAGCGCGTGGCGCACAGCGACCAGCGTCGACGGTGTGTTCGCGGCCGGCGACGTGATGGATGACTACTATCGGCAGGCGATCACGGCAGCCGGAACGGGGTGCATGGCGGCGCTCGAAGCAGAGCGGTGGCTTGCGCATCATGGGCTTGGCGAGTCGCCAGTGCTGGAGACGGCCGAAGCGCCGGTACGGGCCGGTGGCGACTGACCGCGTTGCCGACGCGCGCGCTGATGCGGCCATCGCCGTCGCGACGGTGGGCGCGTTCCAGGAAAACTGCTACCTGGTCAGCGACCGCACGGCGGGCGTGTCGGTATTCGTCGATCCCGGGGCGGAGGGCGATCGGCTCGCCACCATGGTCGAGCGGTCGGAAACGACGCTCGAAGCGATCTGGTTGACGCACGCGCATCTCGATCACATTGGCGCCATCGGCGAGTTGAAGCGCCGGTGGGACGTGCCGGTGTACCTGCATCCGCTCGACGAGCCGTTATACCGACTCGCCGAGCGCCAGGCGGCGTTGTATGGGTTGGCGTTCGAGCAGCCGCCGCCCTTTGACCGCGCGTTAGGCGATGGCGACGTGATGCGTGTCGGGGCGCTTCGGTTCGACGTCATGCACGCGCCTGGACACGCGCCGGGCCATGTCGTCTTTCACGGTCACGGGGTAGCGTTCGCCGGCGATTGCCTTTTCGCGGGCTCAATTGGGAGGACGGATCTTCCGCTCTCGAATCCACGCGACCTTGCCGCGTCGCTGGAGCGGATCATCACGCTTCCCGAGGACACGGTCGTCTACCCCGGGCACGGACCAGCGACCACGATCCGCGAAGAGCGGCGCAGCAATCCGTTCTTGACTGGCGTGGCGCGCATCGTCGGAGCATGAGCGCGTCCCCGGGCTCGCTGCTCCTCGCCGCGTGGCTGGGTGCGAGCACGCTGTTCGCGACCGTCGTCGCGCCGGCGGCTTTTGCTGTTCTTCCATCGCGATCGCTGGCTGGCGCCCTCGTCGGACGGGTGCTGCCCACGGTGTACACCGCGGGCATCGTTGTGGCGGTCGCCGCGATGGTGCTCGATCGCCGCGGCAGCGGGCGAGCGCCACGCGCGAGGCGTGCGGCGCTCGTGGTGATGGCGGTCGCGTGTGCGATTGCGCAGCTCGTGGTCGCGCCACGCATCGAACGGCTCCGCGCCGAGGACGGCGGGGGTGACATGCTCACGCAGGAGGACGCGCGCCGTGCGGCGTTCGGACGCCTGCACACCGCCAGCGCCGTCTGCCTCCTGCTGGCGATGCTGGGCGCCGGTACTACCATCGTGCTCGGGGCGCTTCCCGCACGGGCGCGCCGCACGCAGGCGGGCGAGCCGGTCACCGCCCCGCCATGAGCGCCGCCCGAGCCGGGCGACGTTAGGCATACACGCCTTCCAGGACGATTCAGAGGACTTGCGATGAACGACTCGACGCGGATGGAGAAGGATCCCCTCGGCCCATTGCCGGTGCCGGGCGACGCGCTCTACGGCGTCCAGACCGTGCGCGCCACGCAGAACTTCCCGATCAGCGGCCTCAAACCGCTCTGGCCGTTCGTTAGGTCCCAGGTGTGGATCAAGAAGGCTGCGGCGATGACGCACAAGGAGACTGGGCGCCTCGATCCGGCGGCGGCTGACGCGATCGTGCGCGCGGCCGATGAGGTGCTGGCGCGACAGCACGACGCACAGTTCGTCGTCGATCCGTATCAGGCGGGCGCCGGCACATCGCACAACATGAACGCCAACGAGGTGCTCGCGAATCGCGCGAACGAGCTGCTCGGGGGGAAGCGCGGGGAATACAAGCCGGTCCATCCGAACGACCATGTGAACATGGCGCAGTCGACGAATGACACTATCCCCACGAACATTCGTCTTTCGGCGCTCGCCGAGCTTCCGGCGCTGACCGCGGCATTCGAGACGCTGCGTGATGCCCTCGCGGCGAAAGGAGTGGAGTTCGACCACATCGTGAAGGCGGGACGCACGCATCTGCAGGACGCGATGCCCATCCGGCTCGGCCAGGAGTTCACGGCGTACGCCGGCACGATCGATCGTGCGCTGCGCCGAGTTCACGAGGCGGCCGACTACCTCCGCGATCTCGGAATCGGCGGCAGCGCGGTCGGCACGGGCGTGACGGTCGAAAAGGAATACCCGGCGCTGATGAACAAGCACCTCAAGGCGATCACCGGACTCGATCTCCGTATCGGCGCGGATCGTATTCAGCTCATGCAGAGCATGGGGGACGCCGCGGCGTTCAGCGGTACGCTGCGCGGCCTGGCCATCGACTTGAGCAAGATCGCGAGCGACCTGCGGCTCATGGTGATGGGCCCACGCACCGGAATCGATGAGATCACGCTACCGGCCGTGCAGCCTGGGTCATCGATCATGCCCGGGAAGATCAATCCGTCGATCCCCGAGATGGTCAACCAGGTGTGCTTCCAGGTGATCGGCTGCGATACGACGGTGACCATCGCCGCTGAACACGGCCAGCTCGAGTTGAACGTGATGATGCCGGTCATCGCGCACAACATCCTGCTCTCGATGTTGATCCTGACCAACGCCGCGGGCGTGCTCGCGGAGAAAACCGTCCAGGGAATCACGGCGAACGAAGCGATGTGCTCGTACTGGGTGGAGCGATCGGCGGCGCTCGCGACAGCGTTGATGCCGCACATCGGGTACGCCCGAGCTGCGGAGATCAGCAAGCAATCGGTGCGCGAAGGTGTGCTGATCCGGGATCTCGTCCGGCGCGACAATCTCCTCACGGAGGAGCAGATCGACGAGGTGCTCGATCTTCGCAAGATGACCGAGATCGGCGTCCCCGGAGGCGCGCACAGTGTGAGCGCGGGCGGCTGACCATCCCGGATGCGGTTCACTCGAGCCTGACTCGGCACGCCGCACGGCCACTCACTTTGTCTCTTCGACCGCTGTAACTTTCGGGCGTGCGCATCACAACATGGGCTGAATACGGGCTGATCTGCGCCTTGCAGCTGGCCAAGCGGGCGGGTGAAGGACCTATCACCGGCCGTGAGATCGCGGCCCGTGAGCGGCTACCGGCTGACTACGTCGAGCAGATCCTGCTGCGGCTGCGGCGCGCGGGGCTAGTCAACAGCACGCGGGGCGCACGCGGCGGGTACTCGCTCGCTCGGCCGGCGGATGAGATCTCGGTGCGGGAGGTCATCGCGGCCTCGGAGTTGGGAACCTTCGACCTGCACTGTGTGACGCACCCCGTGGGTGAGGAGCGCTGCGCGGAGTCGCAGAGCTGCAGCATTCGTCCGGTGTGGATGATGCTCCAGCGCAAGATCGATGACGTGCTCGAAAGCGTCCATCTGGGTGACCTGTTGGTCGACGAGCGCACCGTACGACAGCGCGTGGGACTCCCGGTACTGACGGCCTGACGCGGCCCGCATTCGTCGTGGCATCTCCCTTCTTCACTGCGTGGCGCGAGCAGCGCCGCCTGCGACGGAGTGCAGCGGCCTACGTGCAGGGGTTGGTCACGGAGCCCGATGACGAGGACGTAACCTGGCTGACGGCGGCTGCAACGCGCGGCGATGCGGACCGAGCGCGGTGGGAGCTGCGATACGCGCGGCGCGCAGCGGGGCTGTTGTCCGCGGAGCGCGATGCGCTCGATGATCGGACTGCGTCGGCCGTCGCGCGCGAGCTCGGTGAAGCTTGGGGAAGTGACCGCAACATTGCCGCCGGCAAGCAGCAGATGGCGGAGCGCCAATTCAACGTGCGGCTGCTCGCGCTCGGCGAGGCCATGGCCGCGCGATCCTCGGGAGAACCGACGGTCACACGGATAGGCAGGGCACTGTTGACGGCTGCGGGAGCTACCACGCCGTCGCCAACCGACATCGAGCGGGCCGGAGCGATCGTCGCGCGGTACCTCGAGCAGGCAAACGAGTCGTTGCGCCGCCTGTTCGGGACGGCGTCGCTGCCCGAAAACATCCCGCCATCTGCACTCGAGCGCCGGAGCTGACGCACCTGCGCTCGGGGGCGGGGGTCGAGTCGATAGCTATCGGTCGAGAGGAATGCCGAAGGGGGGACTCGAACCCCCACGGGCTGTCGCCCACTGCACCCTGAATGCAGCGCGTCTACCAGTTCCACCACTTCGGCGGGGAGCAGAAACGTATCGGCGCCCATTGGGAAAGGCAACGCTCCCAGGTGTAGTCGCGAGGCCACTTTGCCCGGTGTTTCGTCCTTCCTATTCTTTCGTCGTTCTCGCGGCACACGCCGCCTTCCGACTCGCCCTCGCGGTCGTACCGAGCAGAGCCGATGGCCAAAGAAGCCAAACCGGATGACCGACAGATCGTTGCGCGGAACAAGCGTGCGCGGCACGACTACCACATCCTGGATAGCTGGGAAGCTGGTCTTGTCCTGACCGGCACAGAGGTCAAGTCCCTGCGAGGCGGAAAGGCGACAATGGCCGACGCGTACGCGCTCGTGAAGGGCGGAGAGGTGTACCTCCTGAACCTTCACATCTCGCCGTACGAGAAGGGCAATCAGTTCAACCACGAGCCGACGCGGACCCGAAAGCTGTTGCTCCATCGGAAAGAGATCCGTCGGCTGATCGGCGCCGTCGAACGCCAGGGACTCACGCTGATTCCGCTCGAGCTCTACTTCCGAAATGGAGTGGCGAAGGTGAACCTCGCGCTGGGTAAGGGGAAGAAGTTGCACGACAAGCGCGCGGACGAGCGCCAGCGCACCGACGAGCGAGAGATGGCGCGGGTGGCCCGGACTCGATGATTGCCGCGATTCTGTTGCTGGTGCTCCAGCAAGGTGCACAGCCGTTCACGAACGTGACCGTCCGCAATGGCGACCGAACGGTGAGTGTGCCCGTCGTGCTGGTGGATCGCGGACCGGTCGTCGGCGCCGACACACTCGCGGCAGCACTTTCAGGAACCGTGTCGCGCGTGGATGACGAGTACGTCGTAACCGCCGCCGGCGTTCGGACGGTCGTTGTGCCGAACGTCCCGTTCATCCGCGTCGGTGACCAGACGCTGCCGCTGCCTGCCGATCCTGTCGTTCGTGGCGGACGATTGTTTCTGCCGTACGCCTTCGTGAGCGATCTTCTCCCTCGC
>Ga0075421_100012471_pt1 | contig 10563 bp, 9 predicted proteins | sample SoiMetdeltSBSDD5_FD_75292 | JGI IMG/M metagenome (GOLD analysis project Ga0075421, IMG submission 75292) | Bulk soil microbial communities from a Populus tree surrounding site in Tennessee, USA - Soil MetaG P. deltoides SBSDD5 | ecosystem: Environmental > Terrestrial > Soil > Tree plantation... | reverse complement strand
GAATCCCGCGGACCCGCAGGTGCTGCAGTCGCTGCAGCGCGCCCTGCATACCCTGAAGGGCAGTGCGCGCATGGCGGGCGCGATCCGCCTTGGCGAGCTCACGCACCTCATGGAGAGCCGCATCGAGGCCGCGGTCGAGGCAGGCGCGATCGCGCCCGAGCTGTTCGTCGAGCTCGAGGAGAAGATGGACCGCCTGAGCCTGGACCTGGAGCGCATGGCGGCGGGGCCGGAGCCCGAGCCGGCGGCCGCGGAAGCGCCGCGCGCCGAGGCCGCCGCGCGCGCCGAGCCCCCGCTGCCCAGCCCGGCGGCGATGCTGCGCATCAATGCCGACACCCTGGATCACCTGATCAACGAGTCGGGGGAGGTGAGCATCGCGCGCTCGCGCGTCGAGGGCGAGCTGCGGGCCGTCAAGCAGTCGATCGCCGACCTGAGCGACAGCATCGCGCGGATGCGCGGTCAGCTGCGGGAGGTCGAGATCCAGGCCGACAGCCAGATGCAGTCGCGCCTGTCGGTGCTGGAGGAGCAGCGCAGCGAGTTCGATCCGCTGGAGTTCGACCGCTACACGCGCTTGCAGGAACTGACGCGCCTGATGGCCGAGAGCCTGCACGACGCCGCCTCGATCCAGCAGGCGCTGCACAAGAACCTGGGCGAGACCGATGCCGCGCTCACGCACCAGGCGCGCATCAGCCGCGACGTGCAGCAGGAGCTGATGCGCATGCGCGCGGTGCCGTTCTCGATCCTCGACGAGCGGCTGTACCGCATCGTGCGCCAGAGCACGCGCGAGCTGGACAAGAAGGCCGAGCTGGAGATCCAGGGCAGCCAGGTGGAGGTGGACCGCAGCGTGCTGGACCGCATCGGCGCGCCGCTCGAGCACATGCTGCGCAATGCGCTGGTGCACGGCATCGAGAGCCCGCAGGCGCGCGCCGCGGCGGGCAAGCCGGAGACGGGGCGTATCGCGATCAGCCTGCGCCAGGAGAGCAACGAGATCGCCCTGGTGGTGAGCGACGACGGCGCCGGCCTCGACCTGGCGAGCTTGCGCCGGAAGGCCGGGGAGATGGGGTTGCTGGCGCCCGGCCGGGAGCCCACCGAGGCGGAACTGACGCAGCTGATCTTCGTCTCCGGCCTGTCTACCGCCGGCGAGGTCACCGAGCTCGCCGGCCGCGGCATCGGCATGGACGTGGTGAAGAACGAGATCACCGCCATCGGCGGGCGCATCGAGGTGGCCACCTCCGCCGGCCAGGGCACGGTGCTCACTCTCTACCTGCCGCTCACGCTGGCGGTGACGCAGGCGGTGCTGGTGCGCGCCGGGGGCGGCATCCTGGCGGTGGCCTCGGCGATGGTGGAGCAGGTGCTGCGCCTGAAGTCCGACGCCATGGCGGCGCGCTTCGCCGACGGCAGCGTCGAGTTCCAGGAGCGCAGCTACCCGCTGTACAGCCTGGCGCAGCTGCTGGGCGCCGCCGGTCCCGGCGAAGCGCAGAGCTACCATTCGGTGCTGCTGCTGCGCAGCGGCATCCAGCGCATCGCGCTGCAGGTCGACGAGCTGATCGGCAACCAGGAGATCGTGGTGAAGAACATCGGCCCGCAGCTCGCGCGCGTGCCCGGCGTGGCGGGTGCCACGGTGCTCGCCGACGGCAGCATCGTGCTGATCGTGAACCCGGTGCAGCTGGCGCAGCATGCGCGCGCCGCGCCGGAGCGCGCCACCAGCACGCTGCCGGCGCCGGCCGCCGCAGCGGCGCCGGTGGTGATGGTGGTGGACGATTCGCTCACCGTGCGCAAGATCACCAGCCGGCTGCTGGAGCGCGAGGGCTACCGGGTGCTCACCGCCAAGGACGGCCTGGATGCGATCGAGCAGATGAAGGACGCTCTGCCCGCGGTGATGCTGGTGGACATCGAGATGCCGCGCATGGACGGCTTCGACCTGGCGCGCCACGTGCGCGGCGACCCGGGCACGCGCCACGTGCCGATCATCATCATTTCCTCGCGCACCGCCGAAAAGCACCGCAGCCAGGCGGCGCAGCTGGGCGTCAACGTGTTCCTGGGCAAGCCCTACCCGGAAGCCGAGCTGCTGCAGCACATCGCCCGCTACGTCGCCGCCGGACAGGATGTCGCCGTCGCCCTCTAGCGCCCGCGGCAGCGGCGCCGAGCCGCAGGTGCAGCTCGGCAAGTACCCGATCCTGCGCGAGATCGGACGCGGCGCCACCAGCCACGTGTACCTGGCGCGCGACCCGTTCGCCGACCGCGAGGTGGCGATCAAGGTGTTCCTGTTCGACCAGCACGCCGACCCGCAGACCGAGCGCATGATGCACAAGGCCTTCCTCGCTGAGGCGTCGCTCGCCGGCAAGCTCAACCACCCGCACATCGTCGACATCCTCGACGCGGTGGCCGAGCCCGACCACAGCTACCTGGTGATGGAATACGTCGCCGGCACGGCGCTGGACGCGCACGCCGACGTCAGCACCCTGCTGCCGCTCGACAAGGTGGTGGAGATCATCTTCAAGTGCATCCGTGCGCTGGAGTACGCCTTCCAGCACGGCGTCATCCACCGCGACATCAAGCCGGGGAACATCCTGCTCTCGGCGGCGGGGGAGACCAAGGTCGGCGACTTCGGCGCCTCGTTCCAGCAGCGGCTGGGACAGGAGACCACGCAGATGACCGGCGTGGGCTCGCCCGCCTACATGTCGCCCGAGCAGATCCGCATGGAGCCGCTCACCGCGCAGACCGACATCTACTCCCTGGGCGTGACCATGTACCGCCTGCTGACCGGGCGCCTGCCCTACCAGGCCTCGACCCAGGCCGCGCTGACCTACGCCATCCTCAATACGCCGCCCGTGCGCCCGGCGAAGCTGCGGCCCGACCTGCCGCCGCTGCTCGACCAGATCGTGATGAGCGCGATCAACAAGGATCCGGCGCAGCGCTACCGCTCCTGGCTCGAGTTCGGCAAGGACCTGAGCCAGGCCTTCGCCACCCTGCGGCTGGTCGGCGAATCGCTGTCCGATTCGGCCAAGTTCAACGAGCTGCGCCAGCTGGCGTTCTTCGAGGGTTTCGGCGACGTGGCGCTGTGGGAGGTGGTGCGCATCGGCAGCTGGAAGAAGATCAAGGCCGCCACGGCGATCATCCGCGAGGGCGAGCACGGCGACAGCTTCTATCTGCTGATCGCTGGCGAGGTCAGCGTCACCCTGTCGGGCAAGAAACTGAACACCATCAAGCCGGGCGGCTGCTTCGGCGAAATCCTGTACTTCGCCGACCGCATCGAACGGCGCACCACCACCATCACCGCGCTCAGCGACATCACGGTGATCGAGATCAAGGCGGAGGCGATGCGCGCCGCCACCGACGCCTGCCAGGTCGGCCTCAACAAGGCGTTCATGCGCATGCTGATCGAGCGCCTGATGCAGGCCAACGTACAACTTGCCGCGCGCGGCTAGGAGGTCCCGATGATGCGATGCCTGTTGATCCTGCTGCTGGCCGCGCTGCCGGCGCGGGCCGAGGACAACGCGGTGGAGCGCGGCCTGAAGAAGGCCGGCAAGGCGGCCGAGCACGGCATCAAGAGCGCGGGCCGCGCGGTCGACCGCGGCGCCAAGGCGGTGCAAAAGGGCGCCGAGAAGGTGCACCGCAAGATCGACGAGAAGGTCAGGCCGAAGCAGTAGCGATCCGGCGCAGCGCCTCGATCCACAGCGGCGATTCGTTGAGGCAGGGCAGGGCGCGGAACTCGCCGCCGCCCGCGTCGAGGAACACCGTCCGGCCCTCGAGGGCGATCTCCTCCAGCGTCTCCAGGCAGTCGGCCACGAAGCCGGGGCAGATCACGTGCACGCGGGGCGTGCGGGCCGCGCCAAGCTCGGCCAGCACCTGCGCGGTGGCGGGCCCGAGCCAGCGCGCCGGTCCGAAGCGCGACTGGAACGACACCCGGTACTGGTCCTCGCGCAAGCCCAGCGCCGCCGCCAGCAGCTGCGCGGTGCGCAGGCACTGGTCGCGATAGGGGTCGCCGCGCTCCACGGCGCGCTGCGGCAGGCCGTGGAAGCTCATCACCAGCACATCGGGGCGCTCCTCGACCAGCGCGGCGAGCGCCGCGATGTAGGCGGGGTGGTCGTGGAACTGCTCGACGAAATCGACGCCGCCGCCGACGACGTCGCGCACCGATGCAGTGGTGCTGCGCGCGAATTGGGGATACAGCGGGAGGACGCGGACCTTCCCGGGAAGCCTTTGCAGGGCGGCGGCGATGCCGGGCTCGCCGTAGCGCATGGCGTACTCGACCGGCAAGCCGGTGGCTGCGCGCAGCAGCAGTGCCTGCCTGGCGGTGTGCACTGCGAGCGGGGAGCCTTCCGGCGTCCAGATCTTGGCGTACTTGGCTGCCGACTGCGCCGGGCGGCGGCGCAGCACGAAGCCGTGCAGGATCGGCAGCCACAGCCAGCGCGGCAACTCGACCACGCGCGGATCGGACAGGAACTCGGCGAGATAGCTGCGCACCGCCGCCGGCGTGGGCGCCGCCGGCGTGCCGAGGTTGACGAGGAGGATGCCGTTCAGGGCCTGGACAGGGCGCTGGAGAGCAGTTTGGCGGTGATGTCGACGATCGGCACCACGCGGTCGTAGGCCATGCGCGACGGGCCGATCACGCCCACCGTGCCGACCACCTCGCCGTCCACCTTGTAGGGCGCGGTCACCACGCTGACCTCGTCGGGCGCATTCACGCCGGACTCCCCGCCGATGAAGATCTGCACGCCCTGGCCGCGCAGCGACAGGTCGAGGATCTGCAGCAGCGTGGTCTTGTGCTCGAACAGCTCGAACAGCTGGCGCATGCGTCCCATGTCCTGCGACAGGTCCTGCGCCGCGAGCAGGTTGCGCTCGCCAGAGATGACGTAGGGCTCGCTGCCCTCGGTCACCGCCTGGTTGCCGGCCTCGAGCGCCGCGCTCATCAGCCGCATCATGTCCTGGCGGATCTCGTGCAGCTCCCGGTGCAGGCGCTGGCGCACCTCCTCGAAGCTGTGGCCGGCGTAGTTCTGGTTGATGTAGTTGGCCGCCGACACCAGCTCGGCGGGCGAGTAGTCGCGCTCGGTGAACAGCACCCGGTTCTGCACGTCGCCGTCCTGCGTCACCACGATGAGCAGCACGCGCTTCTCCGACAGGCGCAGGAACTCGATCTGGCGGAACGACAGCGCGCGCCGGCGAGGGGTCATCACGACGCCGGCGAACTGGGTGAGCTGCGACAGCAGCTGGGAGGCCGACTGGATGGCGCGCTGCGGGCTGTCCGGGTGCAGCTGCCCCTCGAGCTGGTGCAGCTCGCCCGAGCCGAGCGGCTTCATCACCAGCAGCGTGTCGACGAAGAAGCGGTAGCCCGCCGGGGTCGGCACCCGCCCGGCGGAGGTGTGCGGGCTGGAGATCAGGCCGAGCTCCTCCAGGTCCGACATCACGTTGCGGATGGTGGCGGGGGACAGGTCCAGCCCGGAATGGCGCGACAGGGTGCGCGAGCCGACCGGCTGGCCCTCGGCGATATAGCGCTCGACGAGCGTCTTCAGCAATAGCTGCGCACGTTTGTCGAGCATGCGGTGCATTTTACACATGCGGTTAGAATGCCGCGATGCCCTTGCCCGCGTTCCGCCGCGTCGCGCTGATCGGCAAGCACACGGCGGAAATCGCCGAGTCGCTGCGCTCGCTGCGCGGCCTGCTGCGCGAGCGCGGCTGCGAGGTGCGCGTGGAGCGCGACACCGCGGCGCGCATCGGCGAAAAGGAGGGCGCCGCCAGCTACGAGGAGATCGGCGCCTTCGCCGACCTGGCCGTCGTGCTGGGCGGCGACGGCACCATGCTGGCCGCGGCGCGCAACCTGGCGCGCTACAAGGTGCCGCTCGCCGGCATCAACCAGGGCCGCGTGGGCTTCATGACCGACATCGCGCTGAAGGACCTGCGCAGCTCGGTGGGCGCGATCCTCGACGGCCGGCACAGCATCGAGGAGCGCGCGCTGCTGGACGCTGAGGTGCGGCGCGGCGGCAAGTCCCTGCTGCGCACCCTGGCGCTCAACGAGGCCGTGGTGGGCAAGGGCTCGCAGGGGCGGCTGATCGAGGTCGAGGTGCACATCGACGGCGAATACGTCTATGCATTGCGCGCCGACGGCCTGATCGTCGCCACGCCCACCGGCTCCACCGCCTATGCGCTGTCGGCGCAGGGCCCGATCCTGCAGCCCGGCGTGGCGGCCTTCGCGCTGGTGCCGCTCAACCCGCACGTGCTCTCGGCGCGCCCGGTGAGCGTCAGCGACCGCAGCACCATCGAGATCGCGCTGCTGCGCGCGGTGGACGCGCGCGCGCACTTCGACGGCTTCGCCCTCACCGACATGGCCGAGGGCGACCGCCTGGTGCTCAGGCGCTCGGCGGACGCGATGCGCTTCGTGCATCCGCCGGGCTACAGCTATTTCGCCATGCTGCGCGAGAAGCTGAGCTGGAGCGGCTCGGCCGAGAAGGCCCCCGAGCCGGACTGAGCGGCCAACCTGCGCGTCCGCTGAGCAGCCCATGCTACGAGTCCTATCGGTGCGCGACTACGTCATCGCCGAGCGCGTCGAGCTGGAGCCGGGCGCCGCGTTCGGCGTGCTCACCGGCGAGACCGGCGCCGGCAAGTCCATCCTGGTGGACGCGCTGGAGCTGCTGGTCGGCGGGCGCGCCGAGTCCGCGCTGGTGCGCGAGGGCGCCGAGCGCGCCGAGCTCTCGGCGGAGTTCGAGGTCGGCGCCGGCTCGGCGCTCGCCGCCTGGATCGCCGCGGCCGGCCTGGAGGGCGATGCCGGCAGCCTGATCCTGCGCCGGAGCATGGACGCCGCGGGCCGCTCGCGCTGCTTCGTCAACGGGCATGCGGCGACGCTGGCGCAGCTGCGCGAGGCGGGCGAATTCCTGGTGGACATCCACGGCCAGCACGCGCACCAGTCGCTGCTGCGGCCGGCGGCGCAGCGCGAACTGCTCGACGTCCATGGCGGTGCGCCGGAACTGGCGCGCGACTGCGCCCAGGCCTACCGCGACTGGAAGCGCCTGCAGGCGCTCGCCGCCGAGGCAGAGCAGCAGTACGCGCAACGCGAAGCTGAGCGCGCGGAACTCCAGGAACGGGTGTCGGTGCTGGATCGCCTTGCGCCCTTGGCGGGAGAGTGGGAGCGGCTGGCGGCCGAGCACCGGCGCCTCGCCCACGGCTCGAGCCTCCTCGCCGGCGCCCAGTCTTCGCTCGAGACCCTGTCGGAGGCCGAAGGCGCCAGCCTGCCGCAACTCTCGGCGGTCACCGCGCGCCTGAGCGAGTTGTCCGCGCACGACGCGCAGCTGAGGGAGATCGTCGAGATGCTGGAGTCCGCCGAGGCGCAGGCGGGCGAGGCGGTGCGCGCGCTGCGCAACTACGCGTCGAGGGTGGAGCTCGACCCGGAAGCGCTGCGCGAGGCCGAAGCGAGGATCGAGGCGCTGCACGCCGCCGGACGCCGTTTTCGCGTGCGGCCGGAGGAACTCGTCGCCCTGGCCGAAACGCAGCGCGCCCGGCTGAAGGATCTCGACCTGGCGGCGTCGCCCGAGGCGCTGCAGCGGGAAGTGGCGGCCGCCGAGGCGCGCACCCTGGCAGCGGCGAAAAAGCTGTCCGCGAAGAGGAAGAGCACCGCCCAGGCCCTGTCCAAGGCGGTCACCGAGGGCATGCAGCAGCTGGCCATGAAGGGCGGGCGCTTCTCGGTGGCGCTGCGCGCGCTCGAGGCGCCGACCGCGGCCGGCATGGAGGACGTCGAATTCGAGGTGTCCTCGCACCCGAGCCTGCCCCTGCGGCCCCTCGCCAAGGTGGCCTCGGGCGGCGAGCTCTCGCGCGTCAGCCTGGCGCTGCAGCTGGTCACCGCCAAGGCCTCGCCGGTGGCCACGCTGGTGTTCGACGAGGTCGACGCCGGCATCGGGGGCGCCGTGGCGGAAACCGTGGGCCGGGCGCTGAAGAAACTGGGCAAGGACCGCCAGGTGCTGTGCGTGACGCATCTGCCGCAGGTGGCGGCGCAGGGCGACGAGCAATGGACGGTGACGCGATCGGCCACGCGCGGCAAGGTCGGCGTCGGTGCGGCGCGCCTGGACCGGGCAGGACGCATCGAGGAACTGGCGCGCATGCTGGGCGGCGCGCAGATCACCGACACCACGCGCCGCCACGCGGCGGAAATGCTCGGCGCCGGCTAGGTCTGCAGGGACTTGCGGTTCGGGCAGTCCTGCTTGGTGCAGTCGCCGTACAGGGCGAGCGAATGGCCGCGCAGCGCGAAGCCGCCCTTGCGCGCCACCTCGCTCTGGCGCTTCTCGATCTCGGCGTCGTAGAACTCCTCGACGCGCCCGCACTGCAGGCACACCAGGTGATCGTGGTGCCCGCCCTGGTTGAGCTCGAACACCGCCTTGCCGGCCTCGAAGTGCTGGCGCGACAGGAGGCCGGCCTGCTCGAACTGCGTCAGCACGCGGTACACGGTGGCGAGGCCGATGTCGATGCCGTCGGCGATCAGGCTGCGGTAGACGTCCTCCGCCGACAGGTGGCGCACCTTGCTCTGCTCGAACAGCTCCAGCACCTTGCGCCGGGGCAGGGTGGCCTTGAGGCCGGAATCCTTCAGGCTCTGCGCGGAGTCCATCCGCTATCATTATAGGCTCATGGCCCGCGCGCCTTTCACGCTGCTCCCGCTCGCCTGCGCCTGCGCGCTGGCGGGCTGCGGCATCCTGGAGCCCTACCGCATCGACATCCAGCAGGGCAACTTCGTGTCGCAGGACATGGTGGCGCAGCTGAAGCCCGGCATGACCAAGGAGCAGGTGCGCTTCGTGCTCGGCACGCCCCTGGTCACCGACATCTTCCACGCCGAGCGCTGGGACTACGTCTATACGCTGGAGCGGCGCGGCGCGCCGCGCCAGAAGCGCCACCTCGCGGTGTTCTTCCAGGACGGCAAGCTGGCGCGCCTGGACGGCGACGTGGCGGCGGCCGAGCCGGCCAAGGCGGGGGAGCGGTGAAACTCGCCATCGCCGGCGCGGGCGGGCGCATGGGGCAGGCGCTCATCGACGCGGTGCTCGCCGACCAGGGGCTCGACCTGGTGGCGGCGTTCGACGCCGCCGGCAGCCCGGCGCTCGGGCGCGCGGCAGGGAAAGTGAAGGTGCAGGCCGATCTCGGCGGCCTGTCGGCGGCCGACGTTCTCGTCGATTTCACCCGCCCCGCCGGCACCCTCCTGCATCTCGAGGCCTGCCTGAAGTTCGGCAAGGCCATGGTGATCGGCACCACGGGATTCAGCGAGGCGCAGCAGCAGCGCATTGCCGCCGGCGCGAAGCGCATCCCGATCGTCATGTCGCCCAATTTCGCCATCGGCGTGAACGTGGTGTTCCGCCTGGCGCAGACCGCGGCGCAGGCGCTGGGCGACGATTACGACGTCGAGATCGTCGAGGCGCACCATCGCCACAAGGTGGATGCGCCCTCCGGCACCGCGCTGAAGCTGGGAGAACTGGTGGCGCTCGCCCTGGGGCGAAAGCTCGGCGAGGTCGCGACCCACGGCCGCGCCGGGGACACCGGCGAGCGCCCGGCCAAGGCGATCGGTTTCCACGCCATCCGCGGCGGCGACATCGTCGGCGAGCACACGGTGATCTTCGCCGGCGCGGGCGAGCGCGTGGAGGTGGCGGTGCGCTCGCAAAGCCGCCTGACCTACGCGGCGGGCGCATTGCGCGCCGCGCGCTGGCTCGAGGGCCGCGGGCCGGGGCTGCACGACATGTTCGACGTGCTTGGCCTGAAGTAGCCGGCGGGGTATAATTCGCCGCTCAGACGAGCGGGAGGGGCGCAAGCCTCTTCCGCTTTTTCACATCTACCCGGGAGTTAGCCGTGCCTGTGCTCGATTCCGCCGTTCTCGTCCTCGCCGACGGGACGGTGTTTCGGGGGCGCAGCGTGGGCGCCGCGGGGCTGTCGGCCGGCGAAGTGGTGTTCAACACCGCCATGACCGGCTACCAGGAAATCCTCACCGACCCGTCCTACTGCGGGCAGATCGTGACGCTGACCTGCCCGCACATCGGCAACACCGGGGCCAACGCCGAGGACGACGAGGCCGGCAAGGTCTACGCCGCGGGACTCGTGGTGCGCGACCTGCCGGCGTCGCACTCCAGCTGGCGCGCGCAGCAAAGCCTCCCGCAGTTGCTGGCGGACCGCAAGGTGGTGGCGATCGCCGACATCGACACGCGCAAGCTCACGCGCCTGCTGCGCGAAAAGGGCGCGCAGAACGGCTGCCTGATGGCCGGGACCGTGGACCTGGGCAAGGCGCTGGCGGCGGCGCGCGCCTTCCCCGGCCTCGCCGGCATGGATCTCGCCAAGGTGGTGACCACCGCGAAGCCCTACGAGTGGCGCGACGGCAAGTGGTCGCTGGGCGAGGGCTATCGGCGCATCGAGGGCGCGCCGTACCACGTGGTGGCCTACGACTACGGCATCAAGCGCAACATCCTTCGGCTGCTCGCCGAGCGCGGCGCGCACGTCACCGTGGTGCCGGCGCAGACGCCCGCGCGCGAGGCATTGCGCCTGCAGCCGGACGGGGTGTTCCTGTCCAACGGTCCCGGCGACCCGGAGCCCTGCGACTACGCCATCGAG
>Ga0075421_100012470_pt1 | contig 10563 bp, 6 predicted proteins | sample SoiMetdeltSBSDD5_FD_75292 | JGI IMG/M metagenome (GOLD analysis project Ga0075421, IMG submission 75292) | Bulk soil microbial communities from a Populus tree surrounding site in Tennessee, USA - Soil MetaG P. deltoides SBSDD5 | ecosystem: Environmental > Terrestrial > Soil > Tree plantation... | reverse complement strand
GCGGCTCGCGCATCCCCTACGTGATCACCACGCTCAGCCCGGAGGGGGCGGCCGAGGCCGAGGCCGCGGGGCTGCCGGTGATGCGCGGCGACGCGAGCCGCCAGCGCACGCTCCAGCTCGCCGGGGCCGAGCGCGCCAAGCTCATGGTCATCGCCGACGACGACCCGGCGACGGCGCGGCGCATCACCGCGGTCGCGCGGACACTCAACCCGACCATGCGCATCGTCGTCCGGACGCGCTACATCGCCGAGATCGAGCCGCTAGCGCAGGCGGGCGCCGACCGCGCCATCGCCGAGGAGCTGGAGAGCATCGTCCAGATTTTCGCCGAAGTGCTCCGCGATTACCGCATCCCGGCCGAGGAGATCGAGGCGCACGAGGAGGCGGTGCGCAGCGGCGGCTACGCGGCGCTGCTCGGCGCGGGCGGGCCGGCAGTGACTTGCAATCCGGGCGAGGACTGTTTCGACACGCGCACGGTGACGGTGCGCGAGGGGGCCCCGGCGGCCGGGCGCTCGCTCGGCGAGCTGAGGCTCGACGGCGAGTACGGGATTGAGGTCCGGGCGCTACGGCGCGACGGGCGCGCGCTCCCGGACCCGCCCGCAGAGGTGAGTCTACGGCCGGGGGACGAGTTGGTGCTCGCCGGGACGGCGAGCGCGTTTGTGCGCGGCGCTGCGCTCTTCCGGGCCGGGGGCCTGCCGGCGCCGGAGCCCGACGGTGGCGCGCCCCGCGGCGCCGTCGACACCGAGCGGGTCGTCACGCTCCGGCCCCGGGTCGACGCCGCGGTCTGCTCGCACTTGGGTCAGGTGCGGCCGGTGCTTCCGAGCGCGAGGGGCTGCGAGGATTGTCTGCGGACGGGCGACACCTGGGTCCACCTGCGCATCTGCATGATGTGCGGGCACGTCGGCTGCTGTGACTCGTCGAAGAACAAGCACGCCTCGGGCCACTACGCCGGTGTCAGTCACCCGATCATGAAATCGCTCGAGCCCGGCGAGGACTGGGCCTGGTGCTATCCGGATGAGACTTACGTCTGAGTCCCGCGGGGCCTAGAAGAATGGCCCACGGATGACACGGATTGGACAGATTGTTACGGAATTGATCCGTGACCATCCGTTAAATCCGTGTCATCCGTGGGCCATTCCCTTTTAGCGCGGGGCGACGGGGTTGATGGGGGCCAGGGCGGGCAGCTTCTCGATGCGCGCCGGGTCGATTTCGACCAGCCGGTTGACCGAGGCCGTGCCGACGGGGGAGCTGCGGTCCTGGTTGGCGATGTTGAAGTAGAGTTCGGCGGCCTCCTGGGTCTTGCCCATGGCCTCGTAGACCTGCGCCAGGTGGAAGTCGACGAGCGCGGCCGGCATGTTGCCCGGCTTGGCCTTGAGCTTCTGAAACTCGTCGAGCGCCTCCTGGGAGCGGCCGGTGGTCGCGTAGCGCTCGGCGAGCGCGAGGCGCGCCTGGGGCGCGACCTGTGAGTTCTGCTGCGAGATCTCCTTGAGGGTCGCCTCGGCCTTGGGCGCGTCGAAGTAGAGCTGGTGCGTGGCCGCGAAATAGCGGGCGAGATCACCATGGTAGGAGGGGTAGTCGCGCGCCGCCTTCTCGAAGGCCTCGAAGGCGCGGCGGTGCTTCTCGTCCTCGGTGGCGTAGGCGTAGCCCGTGGGGTTGGGCGGGAGCGGGTTGGAGACGACCGCGTCGTTGACCCGGAAGGCCTCGGCCAGCGCTTCGCCCGCGGCGCTGGCGCGGGAGGAAGAGACGAAGCGGAAGACGAGTACGGCGGCGACGGCCACGGCCGCAATGACCAGGCCGGTGAGGAGCGGCCGCGAGCGTCCCTCCACCCACGTCCTCGATTTGACGTATTGATCCATGAGCGGATCGTGTTTCAGTTGTTGAGCCGGGATTCGCCCTTTCGCCACTGCAGTACTCCTTAGCAAAGGTAAAGTAAGACCAGTAGAACAAGACAAAATAGCCAACCGTCCCGAGGGTTGTCAAGGCGGGCGGCGGCGCTAGTGCGGCACCCGCGTCGCATTCTGCGCCTTGAGCAGGTCGCGGATTTCGGCCAGGATCGTCACCTCGGGCGGGGTCGGCGCGGCCTCGACCTCCTGCTTCGCCCGGATCTTGTTCATCCCCTTGACGACGAAGAAGAGCACCAGCGCGATGATCAGGAAGCCGATGATGGTGTTGAGGAATGCCCCGTAGGCGATCACCGGCAGCCCGGCCTTCTTGGCGTCGGCCACCGAGGCGATGGGCTGCCCCGAGAGGTTGACGAAGAAGTTGGAGAAGTCGAGGTTGCCGAGGGCCCTGCCGAGCGGCGGCATGATCACGTCGTCGACCAGCGAAGTGATGATCTTGCCGAAGGCGGCACCGATGATCACGCCGATGGCCAGGTCGACCACGTTCCCCTTCATCGCGAACTCTTTAAACTCTTTCCACATAGGCTCTCCTCCTAAATAATGTGAGCGGGTCAGATTTCTGCTCTCTCAAGGGGGGGGATGTTGGCTCATTCTAACATGACAAGCTCTGCCTCGCCGCAACCGCGCGCCGCATGGCAGCGGGAATATTGCCAAGCCGGGCGGCGATCCACTACAATTCCCCGGCGAACCTGAGATTGCCGCGACGAATCCGATGTCCTTGCCTGAAGTTGCGCGGGTCGAAGTCCCGATCCTCCTCGAACTCAAAGCCACGGGCGGCCGCGACCAGTTGCGCTACCTCTACGAGCGGCTCGTCCGCTACTTCCCACAGCTCACGGCGGAGGATCTGGGCGGGCGCACCGGGGCGGGACGGAGCCGCTGGCACCGGGTGGTGCAGAGCGCCGGGCGCGAGCTGGAGGGGCGGGGCGAGCTGCGCCGGGCGCGCGAGGCATGGGAGCTGACGCCGCGCGGGCTGCGCCGCGCCGAGGCCGAGATTCTGGAGCCCGAGGCGGCGCCCGCGCCCGCGGGGCACGCCGCGCGCGCGCTGACGCACCGCGAGGCGCAGGCCATGCTCGTCGAGATCGGCCGCTTGCTGGGGCGCCACGCCGCGGCTGAGTTCGAGTACTACGACGTGGTCTGGCGCGAGAGCGCCGCGGCGCCGCGGCTAAGCCACGTCTTCGAGGTGCAGATCTCGGGGAGCGTCGACAGCGCGCTAACGCGCCTCAAGCACGCCTACGACGCGCAGCGCTCGCGCCCCTTCCTGGTCGTCGCCGACGAGCGCGACGAGCGCTTCGCCGGCCGCCGCCTCTCGGGCTCGTTCCACGAGATCTGGGACGTGATCACGGTCATCGGCACGGGCGAGTTAGCGCGCCTGTACGAGGCGCTCAGGGACCACGCCGATCTGCTCGCGAAGATCACCGCGCGTGACTGAGAAGATCTCAAATTTGAAATTTGAGGTTTCAAGCTCATCTATGCCGACGCCGCTGCGCCGCCAGTACCTGGAGATCAAACGCCGCTACCCGGGCATGCTTCTGCTCTTCCAGGTGGGCGACTTCTACGAGACCTTCGACGAGGACGCGCAGGTGCTCTCGCGCGAGCTGGGGATCGCGCTGACGCGCAAGTGGTTCGGCAAGGGGCACGTCCACCCGCTCGCGGGCATCCCCGTGCGCTCGCTTGAGGGCCACCTCGCCAAGCTCCTCAACCGCGGCCACAAGGTCGCGGTCTGCGACCAGGTGACCCCGGCGGGCAAGGGGCTGGTCGAGCGCGAGGTGACGCGGATCATCACGCCTGGGACGGTCGTCGAGCCGGGCCTCCTCGAAGGGCGCGCGAACAACTACCTGGCGGGCTTCGTCAGCGACGGGCGGCGGGCGGGCCTGGCCTACGCCGACGTGACGACGGGCGAGTTCGCCGCGACTGAGCTGGAGGCGGCGCAGGCCGTCGCCGAGCTCGAGCGCCTGGCGCCGGCTGAATTGCTCCTCCCGCGCGGCCTCGACGCGCCCGCGGTCGAGGTCCGCGCCCTGACCCGGCTCCCCGACGAGCAGGCGGGGCTCGCGGCGGCGCGGCGCGCGTTGCTCGGCCACTTCGAGGTCGCCTCGCTCGCCGCCTTCGGGTGCGAGGACCGGCCGCTCGCGGCGCGGGCCGCGGGCGCGCTCGTCGCCTACCTCCGCGACACGCAGCCTGACGCGCTCGCCAACCTGACGCGGCTCCAGAGCTACTCGACCGAGCGCTTCATGCGGCTCGACCCGCAGACGATCCGCAACCTCGAGGTCTTCGAGGGCTGGGACTTCACGGGCGGGGCGCCGACGGGGTCGCTGGTCGCGCAGCTCGACCTCTCGCTGACGCCAATGGGCGGCCGGCGGCTGCGGGCCTGGCTGCGCCACCCGCTCCTCGAGCCGGGCGAGTTGCGCGCGCGGCAGGACGCGGTCGAGTGGTTCTACAAGCGCGAGGAGGGGCGCGGGCGGGTGCGCGAGCTGCTCGGGGAAGTGCTCGACCTCGAGCGGCTGCTCGGCCGCGTCCGGCGGCGGATCGCCGTGCCGGCGGAGACGGTCGCGCTCGCGCGTAGCCTCCAGGCCGTCGCCCCCGTGCGCGCGGCGCTCGACAAACTGCGCGCCCCGGCTGCCTTCACTGAGCCGCTCAAGTCCTGCAACGACGTGGCCGAGTTCGTCGGGCGGGCGCTGGCCGACCGGCCGCCTTCGGATTTCGAGCGTGGCGGGATCATCCGGCCCGGCTTCTCGGACGAGCTCGACAAGCTGCGCGGGACGCTCGGCAGCGGGCGCGACTTCCTCGCCCGGTTCGAGACGCGCGAGCGCGAGCGCACCGGCATCCGCTCGCTCAAGGTCGGCTACAACAAGATCTTCGGGTACTACATCGAGATCACCAAGCCCAACCTGCGCCTCGCCCCGAGCGACTACATCCGCAAGCAGACGATTGCGAACGCCGAGCGCTTCTACACGCTCGAGCTCAAGGAGCACGAGGCGCTCATCGCCAACGCGCGCGAGCGCCTGCTCGAGCTCGAGACGAGTCTCTACCGCCAGGTCTGCGACGAGATCGGCCGCCACCAGGCGCGGATCACCGAGGTCGCCGCGGGGCTGGCGCGGGTCGACCTCGCCGCGGCGCTCGCCGAGGCCGCGGCGCGCTACGGCTATGTCCGCCCCGAGCTCGACGAGGGCGACGAGGTGGTCATCGTCAAGGGGCGCCACCCGATGATCGAGCAGCGCCTCGAGGGGCGCGCCTTCACGCCGAACGACACGCACCTCGGGGGCGCGGGGGCGCAGGTCATGCTCCTCACGGCGCCGAATATGGCGGGCAAGTCGGTCTACCTGCGCCAGGTGGCGCTCGTCTGCCTGCTCGCGCAGATCGGCAGCTTCGTCCCGGCGGAGCGGGCACGCGTCGGCCTCCTCGACCGCATCTTCACGCGCGTCGGGCTGCACGACTACACCCTGCGCGGCCACTCGAGCTTCATGGTCGAGATGATCGAGACGGCGCAGATCCTCCACCACGCGACGCCGCGCAGCCTGATCCTCCTCGACGAGGTCGGGCGCGGCACCTCGACGGCCGACGGGTTGTCGATCGCGCGCGCGGTCGTCGAGTACCTCCACAACCACCCGCGGCTCGGCGCGAAGACCTTGTTCGCGACGCATTATCACGAGTTGACCGACTGCGCCGACTACCTCCCCGGGGTGCGGAATTACCACCTCGCCGTGCGCGAGCGCGGCGGCAAGGTCCAGTACCTGCATCGGGTCGAGCCTGGGCGGGCCGAGAAGAGCTTCGGGATTTACGTCGCCCAGCTCGCCGGGTTGCCGAAACCGGTGATCCGCCGCGCGCAGGAGCTGCTCGGCCTCCACGATGGAGCGCGGCCCGATCGCCCCCCGGAGGCCGACTTCTCGGCCCTCGTCCAGCTGCTCCTTAACCTGGACATCAACCAGCTCAGCCCGGTCGAGGCGCTGACCAAGCTCTACGAATTGCAGCGGCGCGCGGCAGAGATGCGCGAGTAGGTCGGCCCGCAGCCTGGCCGGCGGGGTCACCTTCCTGGTAATATTCCCTTCTCCCCCCTGCGAGGGATCCGATGAAAGTTATCGAACTTTATGTCAACGCGACCCGGCGCCGCGTCGAGGCCGAGGAGGAGAGGAGTCTGCTCAGTGTCCTGCGCGACGACCTCGACCTGACCGGGGCCAAGTACGGCTGCGGCGAGGGCCAGTGCGGTGCCTGCACCGTGCTCGTCGACGGCCAGCCCGCGCGCGCCTGCGTCACGCGGGTCGGCGCGCTCGCCGGCAAGCAGATCACGACCGTCGAGGGCCTGGAGCGCGACGGGCGGCTGCACCCGCTCCAGGAAGCCTTCATCGCGGCCGGCGCCATGCAGTGCGGCTACTGCATCCCGGGCATGATCATGTCCGGGGTCGGCCTCCTGAAAAAGAATCCCCGGCCGACCGAGCCGGAAATCCTGCGCGCCATGGAAGGCAACATCTGCCGCTGCGGGACCTACCCGCGCGTCGTCGCGGCGCTTCGCCGGGCCTCCGGCAGCGCCGGGGCGCAGAAAGGGGGTGGCCGATGAACGACGGCGTGGACCAGGTCGGGTTTGAGCCCGAGCGATATGAACTGGCGGCCGAGCCCGCCTACCTTTTCGAGCCGTCGGGCCCCGCCGAGTTACCCCGGCGCGATTTTCTCAAGGCGCTGGGCGGCGGCATTCTCATCGTCCTTACGGTCAAAGGAGCCGCGGCCCAGCAAGAGTCGGGCGGGGGGCGCCGTCGCGGCTCCGGTGAGCCGCCGCCGAAGGAGATCGGCGCCTGGCTGCACATTGCGGAGGACGGCGCGGTGACGGCCTACACCGGGAAGGTCGAAGTGGGCCAGGATATCCGCACCTCGCTCGCGCAGGTGGTCGCCGAGGAATTGCGCCTGCCCCTGGCCGCCGTCCGCCTGGTCATGGGCGATACGGGCCTCACGCCTTATGACGCCGGGACCTTCGGGAGCCTGACGACGCGCGTCATGAGCCCGCAACTGCGGAAGGCGGCCGCCGCGGCGCGCGAGCTGCTCGTCGGCCTGGCCGCCGAGAAGGCCGGGGCGGATCGCAGTGCGCTGGTCGTGGCCGACGGGAAAATCACCCACCCGCCGACGCAACAGTCGTTCGGCTTCGGCCAGTTGACCAACGGCCAAAAGCTCGTCCAGACGATCGGCGAGGACGTGCCCCTGACCCCGCACGGAGCCTGGCGGGTCGCCGGCAAGGCGGCGCCCAAGGTCAACGGCCGCGAGATCGTCACCGGCCGGCACCGGTACACGTCCGACCTCAAACGCCCGGGCATGCTTCACGGGAAGGTGCTGCGCCCGGCGGCCTTCGGCGCGACGCTCCTCTCCGTCGACACGGGCGAGGCTGAGGGCATGGCCGGCGTGACGGTCGTGCGTGACGGCAATTTTGTCGGCGTCGCCGCGCCCGGCGAGCAACTCGCCGCCCGCGCACTGGCCGCCATTCGCGCCGAGTGGAAGACGACGCCCCAGCCGTCGCGGAAAAATCTCTTCGACTACTTGAAGTCGCAGCCGGACGGGGCGCGTGCTCCCGCGGGCGCCGGCGACGCCCGCCCGCCGGTCGTCGGGGAGGCGGCCCAGTTGCGACTCGAGGGGCGGTACACAGTCGCCTACATCGCGCACGCGCCCCTGGAGCCGCGCGCGGCCGTCGCCGAATGGGACGGCGACAGCCTCACCGTCTGGACCGGAACCCAGCGCCCGTTCGGCGTCCGCGGCGAGCTCGCCGAAGCATTTCGTCTCCCCGAGAGTCGCGTTCGCGTCATCGTCCCCGACACCGGCTCGGGCTACGGCGGGAAGCATACCGGCGAGGCCGCGGTCGAGGCGGCGCGGCTGGCGAAGGCCGCGGGCAGGCCGGTGAGGCTAGTCTGGACGCGCGAGGAAGAGTTCACCTGGGCCTATTTCCGCCCCGCCGGCGTGATCGAGATCAGGAGCGGCGCGAACCGGGACGGGACGATCACGGCGTGGGAGTGCGATAACTATAACTCGGGGTCGGCCGGCCTGCGCCCGGTCTACGCGATCGCGCAGCAGCGCAACGAATTCCACCAGGTCAGCTCGCCCCTGCGCCAGGGTTCGTACCGCGCGCTGGCCTCGACCGCCAACCACTTCGCCCGTGAGGTCCACATCGACGAGTTGGCGCAGAGCCTGAAGCTCGACCCCCTCGCTTTCCGCCTCAAGAATCTGAAGGACGAGCGGCTGCGCGCGGTGCTTGAGGCCGCGGCCAGAGCCTTCGGCTGGGGCGGGGCCGAGTCCTCGCCGGGCCGCGGCCGCGGCATCGCCGGGGGGTTCGAGAAGGGCGGTTACGTCGCCAACTGCGCCGAGGTCGCGGTCGACCGCGCGAGCGGCCGGATCAAGGTCGTGCGCGTCGTCACCGCCTTCGAGTGCGGCGCGATCGTCAACCCCGATGGCCTCAAGAACCAGGTCGAGGGCGCGATCATCCAGGGCCTCGGGGGCGCCCTCTTCGAAGCCGTCGACTTCGAGGACGGAAGAATTCTCAACCCGCGCTTCTCGCGCTACCGCGTCCCCCGCTTCAGCGACGCCCCGGCGCTGGAGACCGTTTTGGTCGACCGCCCGGACCTGGCGTCGGCGGGGGCCGGCGAGTGCCCGATCGTGGCGCTCGCCCCAGCGCTGAGCAACGCGATCTTCGACGCTGCCGGGACACGCCTCAGGTCGCTCCCGTTGATCCCGGAGGGCCTCAAGGCTTGAATTTCTGATCCGTGCCGATCCGTGCTCACCGTGTCATCTGTGGGCCATTGCTCTGGCGTGTGCTATCTGCTCGCGGCCGACGGGGCGAGCCAGATTTCGAGCAGGCCGGGCTTGATCACGGTCGAGTTCTCGAAGCCACCGACGTAGAAGAGCTGCGCGCCCCTGACGGTCGTGAGCAGCACCTTGAGCGCCCGCTCGGCGGCCGCCCGCTCGCCCTGCCGGTAATAGCGCAACTGCGTCAGGTCCGGCACCTCGGTCACCTTCTGAATCCCGATGACGGAGAAGTTATTGGCGAGCAGGTCGCGTTGGATCTCCTGGGCGACGGGGCGCAGCGCCTCGTCCCGGAGGTGGATGTAGACGCGCGGCCGCGTGTCGGGCACGGCTGCGGGCGGCGGGGGGGCGATGCGGCTCTCGCCGAAGCGCGCCTCGAAGGTCGTGCGCAGGGCCTCGTTTTGCGCCGCCGAGGCCTGATACTGCCGGTTCACGCTCTCAGCCAGGCGCTGCGCGCGCCGTGCCGCGCTCCACTGATAGAGCGCGAAGGCGAAGAGCGCCCCGAGCGCGAGCAGCCCGCCGGCGAGCACCGCGACCGTCCGCCGCAGGCGCCGCGCCTGCGCGCGCTGCTGCGCGCGCTCGGCCTCGGCGCGCTCCTGCTCGCGCCGCTCGCGCTCTTCTCGCAGGATGCGCTCCTCCTCCTGCCGGCCGACGTGGCGCCGCCGCCAGTCGAGGATCGCCGGGCCGAGCGCATCGTGGAAAATCTCGTAGCGGTCGGGCTCACCCGCCGCGGTCACTTTGCGCGTCACCCGCATCTCGGCGCTCAGCCGGTCGAGGACGCGCTGCGCTTCCTCCGGCGGGGCCTCGGCCCAGTAGCTGAGCGAGGCCAGGTCCTGCGCGATCTTCGTCCCGTTGGGGGTCACCAGGAAGCGGAAGAGCCGTGCCGCCAGGTCGCGCTCGCGCTCGCCCAACCCCTCCATCTGTTGATCTAAATGCGTCCGCGCGATCTTCTCGGTCCCGCCGAGCCGGACGAGCGTCTCCAGCCGCAGCGCGCGCGACCCGGCGGAGAGCTCCTCGTCCCAGAGCCGCGTGAGCACCAGTTGCAGGAGCGGCGTCTCGACCCGCCCCTCGTCGGGCGCCCCTGCGATCGGCGTCCGCCCCGGCATGGTCCGGTCGAGCGTGACGCGCCCGGTCCTGACCTCTTCGAGCAGGATCGCGACCAGGGCATCTTCGATGACGAACGGGGGGGCGTCCGCGGGCAGGCGGCGGTTGAGCTCGGCGAGCGGCCGGCGCACGGCCTCCTCGGCGGCGCGGTGGTCAAGGTGCTCGAGCCGCAGCAGATTGCCGAGCAGCCGGGGGATGCGCCCGCCGAAGCGGTCGAGCCGGCTGAGCCCGTCCTCGCGCATGGCGAGCAGGAAGTTGGCCGGCACCTCCTGGCGGTTGACGGCGCGCGCGAACTCGGCGTCGAAGCCCTCGTCGCTCTGGTCCGGCGGGTGGTAGAGGAAGTACTCCTCGAACTGGTCGAAGATGAAAAAAATCTGGCCGCGCACGGCGCGCGCGCAGGCGGCGAGGTACTCGTCGAACGGCAACTGCGGGTCAATCCCCGCGTCCCCGCCCGTGACCCGCGCGACCGCCTCGCGGAGCGCAGCTTTGAGCGCCGGGCGGAAGTCGGCCTGGGACCAGGCACGGAAGACGACGACGGCCAGGCGCGGGGTCTCGCGCAGCGCCGGCACCACGCCGGCGAGCAGGACCGAGCTCTTGCCGACGCCGCTCGCCCCGTAAAGCACCGTCAGCGGCGCGGCGTAGAGGTTGGCGATGACCAGCTCGCGGTCGCGCTCGCGGCCGAAGAAGAAGGCGCGGTCCGCCTCGGTGTAAGGCTGCAGCCCCTTGTACGGGCAGAACCGATCGCTCGCGGCGCTCATGGTTTCAGTCACCGCCCGTCTCAGGCTCGCTGCTC
>Ga0075421_100012467_pt1 | contig 10564 bp, 5 predicted proteins | sample SoiMetdeltSBSDD5_FD_75292 | JGI IMG/M metagenome (GOLD analysis project Ga0075421, IMG submission 75292) | Bulk soil microbial communities from a Populus tree surrounding site in Tennessee, USA - Soil MetaG P. deltoides SBSDD5 | ecosystem: Environmental > Terrestrial > Soil > Tree plantation... | reverse complement strand
TCACACCGGCCTTCAACCGCATCGCTCGATCGCGGACATGATGCGTTATTCCGCGTTGAACCAGGGGGCCGACTTTTTGTCCAGCTACGGCGGGTTTATCCCCGGCGCGCGAGATTTTCGGACACTGCCCGATGCGTCGACGCAGAGCCGGTATAGCGACGAGCAACTCTACGCGCTTTCGCTTTACCTCTATTCTCTGAAACCCCCGGCCAACCCGAACAAGATCGATGCGCTCGCACGCCGCGGGCAGCAGGTCTTCAAGCGGGAAGGCTGCGCTGTCTGTCATACGCCGCCGCTTTACACCAACAACAAATTGACGCCTGTGGACGGCTTCAATGTCCCCGCCGACCACTTGAAGAAATATGACATCCTGCCGCTCTCGGTCGGTACCGATCCGGCGCTGGCGCTTAAGACCCGTAGGGGCACGGGCTATTACAAAACGCCTTCGCTGAAAGGTCTCTGGTATCGCTCTCCACTAGAGCATAACGGCTCGGTGGCGACGCTCGAAGATTGGTTCGACCCACGTCGGCTCAGGGATGACTACGCGCCGACCGGGTTTCGCGGCGCCGGGGTGAAATCGCGCGCCGTAAAAGGGCACGCTTACGGGTTTAACCTTTCGGCGGCGGACCGGCAGGCTCTAATCGCATTTCTCAAAACGTTGTGAAAAGCAGTCAATTCACGTGACTGAATTCCCCTGCCGCGGAGCGGCATTTGAGTCTAGCCTGGCTTTTCAAAGCCAATGAGGTTAAGTTAGCGATTAGTGGCGTGGACTTTAGTCCGCGCGCCCGCCGTTAGCGCGGACTAAAGTCCACGCCACTAATCGCGCCAAATGCCTAACTTAACCTGATTGGCTTTGAAAAGCGGGGCTAGGCTCACGTGGTCGCTGCGGCGACAGGGAAGACGGTTGTTGCATTTATTTCTCAAAGACTACCAACGCCGGGTAATCTGAGCTGGGATATTTTGCTTGAGCTATTAGCCGCCGTTCCTGATCGCTGACCCGGGCAATTTGCCCAAGGCCCGATTATTTTCAAAAGCGATGCGGCCATTGACGATTACCATCTCGATCCCGGCGGCCTCGCGTCTAGGCTTTTCAAAACTCGAGCGGTCATTGATGCGGCCAGGATCGAAGATCGTCAGGTCTGCGAACGCCCTGGGGCGAATCACGCCGCGGTCTTTCAATCCGAAAATCCGCGCGGGGTATGAGGTCATCTTGCGGACGGCTTCTTCGAGCGTGAGCGCGCGATCTTCGCGGACGTATTTCGCCAATATGCGGGCGAACGCGCCGTAGGCCGCGGGGTGCGGCGATCCGCGCCCGTAATCCTCGGCGTCGGTGCAAAAGGCGCTCAAACGATGCCGCGCGTATTTGCCGAGCAACTCGCGTCCGTCGCGTTCGCCGCTGATCTCGAAGATCAACATCGAGACCTGGCCGCGCTCCTCGACGATCAAATCCGAGATCGCCTCGAAAGGCCGTTTGCCCGTCATCTTGGCCAATTCGGCCAGGCTGCGGTTTTCGTAGCGTTTGTTTCGGCGCGATTCGACGTGGCCGACGACGATCGAGTCCCAGCCGGTGGCCCCGACCAGGTTGTGCGGCCAGCCGCCTTCGGTCCACGGCGGCCACGAAGGTCTCTTCTTTTCGATGTCGCGCTCGATCTGCCAGCGGGTCTTTCGATCTCTCAACCTTTCGATGAGCCGATCCACGCCGCCTTCCAAAGCCCAGGGCGGATAGATGGCGATCATCATCGTGGCCGCGGCGGTGTAGGGGAACATGTCGAAGCTGACTCGCACCCCCTGTCGCTCGGCTTCTTCTTCCATCGCCAGCGTTCGATCAATCTTGGGCCAATTATCGCGGCCCACGGCCTCGTTGTGCGAATGATGTACTCGGACGCCGGTCTCGCGCCCGACCTCGATCAGTTCTTTCACCGCCGGGATCAGTGTCTCGCTCGACCCGCGAATGTGGCTGGTGTAAACGCCGCCGTATTCGGCCACGACGCGGGCCAGCTCTTTCAATTCGTCCGTGTCCGAATACATCCCCGGCGGATAGATCAAACCGGTCGAAAGCCCCAGAGCGCCATCCTTCATCGCACGCTCGACCATCGCCCGCATCTTTTTCATCTGGGATTTCGACGGAGCGCCTTTGGCCAGCCCCATCGCCGAAATGCGAACAGGGCCGTGCGGGGCGAGCGTGGCGATGTTCATAACCAGTCCTTTCGATTCGATCCGGTCGAGGTATTCGCCGACCGTGCGCCACTTCCATTCGACCGGCTCCGGCGTCATCCACGCGTTAACAGCGCGCAGTATGGCTTCGGCCTCGCCGTTAGCGACCGGAGCGCATCCCAGGCCGCAGTTGCCGATGACGGTGGTGGTGACGCCCTGGGCCAGCTTGCAGCGCATCAATTCGGCCTGTCTTTTGGGGGCCAGAGGCAGGATCAGATCGGCGTGAGAATGAGGATCGATGATGCCCGGAATGACGGTCCGGCCGCGCGCGTTGATCGTCTGTTTTGCTTTGGCGTCGAGCTTTCCGATTGAGGCGATGCGGTCGCCTTTGATCGCGATGTCGGCTCGATACGCAGGCAAACCTGTACCGTCAATAATGATGGCGTTTTGAATCGTTATGTCGTACATAATGCACGGTCGCTTATGCTATTTCAGCGTGAGGATAATACCAGCCAGACCGTGACATCGCTATCGCCGGCCGGCGGAGGCAGCCGAGGGGTGTAGGACACATTGGCGGTTTCCACCGTCAGCATCGCTGTGACGTCGGTATCGCCAATCAACACCGCAGGGCTGCCATCCGCCGGTTGCAACACGTGGCTGAGGAGCTACTCGATCTTTTCGTCTCACAACGCGGGCGCGAAAGTTACCTTGACGCGGCCTTTGACTCTGACCATGTTGTCGTTTTGCAGCCGCACGACGACGCGTTTCCCGCGTTCGATATCGGCGGCGGTAATCTGTTGCTCGATTCGCAACGGGCTTTTAGCGGTGCGGCGCGCGTAGATGCGATCCGTTCCCGGGTGTTCCAGGCTGAGCGTCAGCGGCGCGGCTTCATTCGCCGCCGGCGAATCGTTCTGCCATTCGGCCTCGACCATCACGCGACCCGGGGCGATGATCCGAATCGGGATTTCCTGCGCGTTTCCGTGGCCGAGCAGCGTGTATTGCGTGTCTTCGAGCGTGCGCGGCGTGGTCGGAATCGTGAGGCGCAGTTTGCCAGACACTTCGCGGCGTTCCGTCGCCGCGCTATTGGTGATCTTAACGTTCCATTTGGCTGGCGAGTCGGAGTTGAACTTGTCGGCCTCCGCTTCGGCGATTGCGTATTCGAGCCGCAGCGCGCCATGTCCTTCGCGTCGCGCGGCCTCGCTGCCGTCGGGGCGAACGAGCGCAATGTGAAGCGGATACGCGCCCGCGTTCCAGACGCCTTCGATGACGATGCGTCCCGCGTTGAAGATCTGAAAGCTTGCGCTGAATTCGCTGCGCGCGTCCGAGGATAGAGCGAATTGGAACTCAAGAGTGCGCGAGTCTGCGGCTTCCGCCAAACTGAAAAAAATGGGCAGCAGAAAGACCATCAGAGCATTTCCACTCACACTAAACATAGCGTTTCTCATCCGAAATCGTCCACGTAGTAACGGCGTAGTAACGACTATAGTCGTTACTACGTGGCGCGTTTCCATTGTTTCAGGGCGTCGCACGCGACATCAGGCCGCCACCGCTTCCCGTACCGTGGGCGCTTATCGCCACTCGCCTTGCAGCGTAAACGCCGCCAGAGTAGTACGCCGCTTCGCCGTAACCGGCGCTCTGCGCCTTCACTCCTGTCTACACAAATCTTTGCGCCGGAGGCGCCAGCGGATAATAGCCAGCGATAGAACCACCGGAACCTGTCCGAAAAAACCGCCAATCCCCGGCAGGGCGATGGGCTGAGTTTGGACTGTCGCCCTTTCAGGGGTAGTGAATTGGTCGGACGCGGTTCCGGTGGTTCCGCCACTGGCTAATAACCGCCGTCCCTTCGGGACGAAAACGCATCTATCAACTCGCGTAGATATCAATGGCTTCATCCCGAGGTGATGCGATCACCCTAACGCCTCTGGGTTTATTCTGTCAGTACAATCATATCTGGCGGCTCGGAGCGAAACGTTTGGAGAATTTTTGTGGCTGAGCCTAACGAGAAGCTAGCGGGGTCCCACAAGAGTTGCAGAATTTCGTACCATGTTCCGCCATTTGCTTACAGGTCGGGCAAGATATTGTTTTCGTCATTTGGCTGGCGGAAGAATAATTCCCGGCAAGGATATTAGTATACTCCTGGCTATTTACCCATTCATCTATGGCTCTCGCGCGCTCGACGGGGAATGGGTGCGTGTTATCTATACTGACCATAAAGCGGTAGAAACGGTCTAACATACTTTGATCCAACCCTTCCTTGTAAGCGCGCGCCTGGTTGAGGAATTGCTCGGCGTCCAACCACTCCTTATGCCCTTTCGTTCCTCCGGCCAGCTTCATGAGCATCGTTACGCATGGGCGAACATCCTGCATCACGAGCAACGCGGCTCTATCGGAGCTGAGCTCAGCCCGCCGGTCCCATGTCAATAAACCGGCCTCGATACCTGCGCCGACCAACCCCCCGATTCCCATCGTCGCGTTGCTGGCCATTTGGAGAAGCGGCTTAATAAAACGGGCCATCATTTTGTAAAGCACATGGCCGCATTTAATATGTCCAAGCTCATGCGCGATCACTGCCATTACTTCGCATTCGTCCATCATTTCCAGCAGTCCAGTCTGCAATACAATGAAAGGGTGATTGTGGCCCGAAGTAAAGGCGTTGACCCCGCCTAGTTGCACATACATCTCTGGCTCAGGAATGTCGAGGATGGAGCAGCATTCGAGCAACATGGCATAATGTTTCGACATTTGCCTAGGCCCGATGCGTATTGCGCCGCCGACATGGTTAACATACTCCATACGCTCTATGCCGTACTCAATAAACTTTTTGACAAGCCAATCAAATCCCTTTATTTTCTTGAGACTCTCAGTCGCCTGTCTATCCAGCGGATGCTGAAATGCGGAAGATGGGAGACCTGTCAACGGCGACCGCTTTATCGTCATGGTTATCGCAGAGTTGTCCATTGAAATACCTCTTTACTATGGCGGTTTACTTTCCAGTACACGCATTTGCAAACCGCTCTATTACGGGCCTTTCGCGGTGAAATACTTGGAGCGAATGTTTGGCCGGCCGCGTGGCTGCTCGCGCGATACTATACCAGCTTAGAGGGGATCTGGCGTTAGCGCCAATCACCTTGAAGAATGAAGGCTCCCCAGCGATACGGGACGGCGTTTGGATCTGTCTTCCACATCGCCATCTGCGCGGCTCGGAGCGCGGCGGCGGGACGCAATCCGTCCTTCAGCATCCGCTCATAAAACAGCTTCATCAAGTTGGCTGTGGCTTGATCGTTTACATTCCACAGGCTGGCCACCACGCGCGGCGCTCCGGCGTGCATAAATCCGCGCGTCAATCCGATCAACCCTTCGCCAGTGACTTCCCGCCCCAGAGCGGTCTGGCAACCGCTTAACACGACGAGGTCGGCGTTGAGCTTCAGGTTGTAAATTTCGTGCAGCCGCAGAAATCCGTTGAGCGGGCGCCCCTGCTCATCTACCAGCGAAAAGACCAGGCCGGATAAAGCGGGAATTTTATTGTTGAGCAGGCCATGCGTGGCGAAATGCAGAATGCGGTATTCGCCGAGTTTCCCGCTCAGCGCCAGCCGCCGGTCGGCCGTAAAGTCCAGCGCCTTTAATCGCTCAGGAGGCCGAAGCGATCCGGTGATGGCTTCGGCCTCCTGACGGCTGAAAAGCAACCGTCTGAAAACCTGCACGCCGGAGTCCGCCGCCGATCTTTCAACGTCAGTGACAAATTTTCCCGTCGCCGCGACGCTCCCGGGCTGATCCGGCTCCTGAACCGATTTGACCTTCGTTCGGGCATTGAGGCTCACTCGCTCATCCTCGCTGCTGAAGACCGGGTCAGCCAGAACGGCCAATGCGTGGGGGGCGGCGGAACGCCCCGTCCTGATCCGCCGCAGCGTCGCCAGCACCGAAGCCGAAGGCAGTGTGACAACCTCATGATTAGCGATGAGCGGAACGTAGGATTGCGGATTGCGGATTTGTTCTGCCCCCTTGCCTCCTTGTTTCCCTGTCTCCTTGTCTCCTTGTCTCTCGCTCTCGGGCGCAGGGAGCACGCCGAAAGGGATGTATTGCAGTATGCCGTCGCCGACAATCAGCAGGCGTTTATTGCCGAGTTTTCCCGCCACCGGGCCGAGGATCATCTGGCTTAATTCTCGAGCGGCCTGATCGAATTCGGCTTTCTGTCTGATCTGCTGCGCATGCTTCTCCTTAAGCGTGGCGGCGCCAGTAGGCTGATTGCGCGAAGCGAGCAGTTCCTGAACGCGCCGCGCGGCTTGATTGATTTTCTTGGTCTGAGGAAGGTGGTAACTGTTGATCGAGTCCGCGGTGACCAACCATAGATAGCTGCGCTCCAGGCCCAGGAGATACTCGAGCAGGATAGTTTCGTCGTCAAGCAATTGCCGCTGAATTTCGGGGGGGCTGAGAGGAGTAGGCGTCTTCAACGCGGCATACTGAGGGTGGCCGGCGCGGATTTGCGCGTCGAGCCAGTCCCTTTGCCGGAGCAGTTCTTCTATCTCCTTTTCGATCTCCGCCAGTTTTTCGGCCTGCCTGCGGTTGAACGCTTGCGCTCGCCGGGTTTCCGCGGATTCGAGTTTCAGTTGGAGTTCTTTGAGCCGGGTCAGATATCCGGCGTCAACCCCCTGACTCAATTCGATTCTCGATTCGGACAGCAATTCGAGCAACGTGCGGAGGCGGAAATTCTCGCTGGCCCGCAAGGCTAGCCTATCGTACCCGGACGACGGATCCTCTCGATGAAGCTGCATCAGCACGTGAGCCTGCTGTTTATAAACCAGCGTCGTCCATCGTTGTGACAAAATGCGATATTCCGCGCCAGCGATATCCGTACGGATCTTTTCCGCAATAGCGACAGCCCGATCAATCTCCTTTCGCGCCAATTCGGATTGATTCAGCATCAGATGAGCCTCAGTCTTGCCGGCTAGCGCGCTAACTTCCGTTTCCATATCGCGGTTCTCGCGGATGAGCGGCAGCGCCTGTTGATACCATTCCAGCGATAGTTGAAATTCTTCCGGCGCTTGTTTGATGTGCCCTCGCCCGAGGTGGGCCAGCGCAATGTTGTTCAGGAGGCCGGCGTCCGCGCGCAGATACTTTCCGTTCACTCTATCGCCGAGGGCCGTTTTGAATAACTCTAGCGATTTATCCGGGTCGCCTTTGTCGGCATATATAAGGCCCAGATTGTTTAGTGTTCGTGATTCCTCATGGCGGTTGCCGATCTCGCGCCAGAACTGCAAAGCGCGTTCATAGCAGGAGAGCGCCTGGTCGTAATCGTGCAGGCGCCAATACTGAACTCCGAGATTGTTGAGTGTCTCCGCGGCGCTGTAGCGGGCGCCTGTCTTTTCGGCAAGCTCGACTGATTGGGTGTAATAGCTCAGCGCATTTTGCGCATCAAACAGATTGGAGTAGGCCATGCCCATCAGGTTGAGCGCCGATGGTTCGCCGTACCGGCTGCCGGTTTCGCGCCACAGCGGGATGGATTCCTGCAGCAAATTGATGGCCCGTTGATGCTCGCCGAGCCTGATGTGAAGCAGCGCCACGCTGTTCAGCGCATAGGCTTGCTGGGCCTTGTCGCCCGAAGCGCGCGCCAGCGGCAGCGACTGTTGATAGGCGTCCAGCGCCAGGTTCGCCTCGCCCATCTGTGTGTGAATGAGCGCGATGGCGGTCAGGGTTTGCGCCAGATCACGTCCGATGCCTAGCGATTGTCTAATGGTCAGCGCAGGCTGATAATATTCAAGAGCCTTCCGGTATTCGCCGAGATTGTGCCAACCCCAGCCGACGCCGCTGAGCGATATTCCCTCAAAACGCCGATCTCCCAACTCGCGGGCTATCGGGAGCGCCTGCGCGTATAGTTCAATTGAGCGCTGAAATTTCGACTGCCCTACATTGACATCTCCGAGATAAAGCAGGGTCCTCATTTCATAGCGACGGGCGCCCAGTTCGCGCCATCGCTGCAGCGCGGCCTCGTATATCGCGGCGGCCTGTGGCAACGAATCGGCCTTTCCGCGCCGCAGCAATTGCGTCGCCTCTGAAAACTTTCTTTCGGCGTCCACGAATTGGGAGTCGCGGGGCGTGGCCGCGCGCCAGTCTTCGACTCGGATTTTGTAACTTGCGCGCGCCGCTCTGGGATCGGCCGCGCTGATCTTCAATTGGTATGCGCCGTCCATTTCGGCTATCAGCGAGAGATACTCAGACTCGTGCCGCGGGTAATTGTTGATGTCCGCCGACGGCTGCCCATCCGGTTTGAGCAGGGTCAGGACGGCGTCCACAGCGGGCTGTTCGACGACTATGCGCGCGAACTGGCCGGCGGTGAGCGGCAGCAGGTAAACATGTTGTTCATCTCCGCCGATCTCTCTTTCGATCACCGATCCCGCAGTCAGAGTGGCTTGAGGCTGCTGCGACAGCGCGCCTGAAGAATCATCAGACAGACAAATAATAGAGAGACAAAATAGCGGCGCGAGCAGCGCCACTCGCCGAGGCCCCCTGTGGATCATAATTGTGCGCCTCTTCAGAGGAGTCGTTCAGGTCGCAATGAGCGACTCCCTAAAACAATGAAAACGCGCCACGTGGGCGCGGACTAATGGTCTTTGATAAATAAATGCAACCAGGCCATCCAGCGTAGGGGCAGACCTGCGTGTCTGCCCCGAAGCGGCGGGTCCTCGGCGCCGGGGCAGACACGCAGGTCTGCCCCTACGTAGTTGCAATTAATTCTCAAAGACCATTAGTCCGCGCCTACATGGCGCGTTTTCTGAGGAGATAATTTCATGTGTTCCGTCAATTCCAACTTTACTACTTGCGCGCGTCGGACGGCGAGGCGATGAAGTAATAGTACCCGGCCACTTCGCCCTTTCTTTCGTTCGTCGAGCCGCGAAGGATCAATTCGTATTCGCCGGCCTGCAAGGCGAGCGTCGGTATCATCAAGGTGACGAACCGCCCCCAGTCGGACTGCCGCGCGGTCAATCCTCCTTGCCCCCACACCTGAGCGCCGCCGGCGGTGTTGAGTTCGACGCGATAGCCGCGATGGTTGACCGAAGGGTCAAGCTCGAGTTGCAACTTCACCATCCGCACATCCATCGGAATACGCAGTCTTCTCGGCTCTCCGGAATTGCGTTCGATTCCACTGGCAAGAGCCAGTTCGACGAAATCGCCCTCGGGGATCGGAGGCTCCGACGGTCGCGCCGGGCGCCGCCGCATCTCCTGTCGCATTTGGTCGTTGCGCGAACGCTCGACGGCAAGTTGTTTCTTTTCATTATTGATCTGTGAAGTTAATTCGCCCCGCTGCGTGGCGAGTAGCTCCTGCAGATTCTTTTCGTTCAGCAGCGCCAGGTCGCGTTCGGCGGTGAGTTGCGCGATCCGCCGCCGCGAGACGCTCTCCTCTCGCAGCAGCCACAATCCGCCGAGCGCAATGAGCGCCGCCGCGGCCGCCATCGCGTACCGCAATACGGGCGCTGGCGCGAAGATGCGGGCGCGCAGCTTTTCCCACAGGCTTTCTCGCGAGGCGGCGATCGATGGCGCCGTCGCGCGCTCTTGGGGCGTCGCGCGGATTTCAGCCGCCATTTGATTAAGCTGCTGTTGAAGCTTGCGCGCGCGGGCGACCTGCTCCCGGCCTTGCGGCGAGGCGAGCGCGCGGCGCTCGAAACTTCGGCGTTCGGGGGCAGGCATCTCGCCGCGCGCGTAATCGTCAATGATCTCGCACTCCAGCGCGCGCAGTTGTTTGAGGTATTCGGCGTCGCGCAGGAACCGCTCTTCCACCTCGACGCATTGCTCCTCGGTCGCCGCGCCCGTCAGGTAGCGGGTCATCAATTGTTCTTCTTTTGCGCTGTGTGTCGTCATATTTCTCGCCCCATACATCTTTCGATGCAGCCTTGCAGCCGCTGCCGCAGGTCGAAGGCGCGGTAGCGTAGCGCGCCGAGCGTGACGCGCAGGCTTTCGGCGAGGCGTTTGCGGTTCTCGATCTTCGCGCTCTTTTCACCCTGGTAATACAGCACGATCAACTGGCGGCTCTCTTCGGGCAGCCGGTTGAGACAGCGACGCAGGCAGAGTACGCCAGTTTCGTCGCCCTGCTCCGCCGGCTGCGCGACGAGAGGGGGGAGTTCGTCAATTCCGATCTGTTCGCGCTCCTGCTTCTTGAAAATCTCCAGCAACAGCCGCCGGGCCACGCCGTGGGCGTAACTGATGGGGTCGCGAACCTCTTCGCCCTCGTCAACCTTGCGGATGACGCGATTGATGGTTTCATCGGCGTGAGCTTCCGGGTCGCGGCAGCCGCGCCAGATGAACAACTGAATCAAGTTCCGGCGCAAGGTCTCGTAGCTTTCCCCTGCGCGATCGCGGTTCAGATCGAGCATGGAGAGAAATTGATCGAAAGCCTCCCGCGTCAGATCCCACTTGCGCC